>C687J26845_10000676_pt1 | contig 22094 bp, 19 predicted proteins | sample RifCSPlowO2_12_FD_26845 | JGI IMG/M metagenome (IMG submission 26845)
CCCCAGCCGACAAACAGGCCCGGCTGGCGCGCCGCGAGCAACAACTCGGCGGCCTGGCGCAGCGCTGCGGGCGCGCTCGTGGCGGGTGGCGGGGTGGCGACGAACAGCGGCAGTTCGTCGACCTCGCCAAGGAAGTTGCCGATGTTGTAAGGCAGCTCGACAAACACCGGGCCGGGCTCGCCGGAGGTGGCGATCTGGTAGGCCTGATACAGGGTGGGGATCACCTCGGCATGGCTGGCGATGCGAAAGCTGGCCTTGGTGATCGGCTTGAGCAGGCTGTGTTGGTCGATGTCGTGCAACTGGTAGCGCTTGCCGTTCTGGCTGTGGATGCCGCCGGAGATGATCAGCATGGGAATACCATCCAGACCCGCTTCGCCGATGCCGCTGGCGGCGTGGGTGACGCCGGCGGCCGGGACTATCACCAGGGTACCGATGCTCGATCCGGTGCGGCTGAAGGCATCGGCCATAAAGGCGGCGCCGCACTCGTGGGTCACCAGCACCGGCTGGATGCTCGGCGAAGTGTTGAGTTCATCGTACAGCTCGGTGTTGTGCACACCGGGAATCCCGAAGGTGTGGCTGACCCCCAGCTGCTCCAGGGCAAAACGGGCCAGCGCGGCGCCGGATTTTTTCATCGCTGTGTTCCTCTGCGGGTGGTGATCAGGCTGTGGTGGCGTGGGCGATGGCGCGTGCGGCACGCCGGCCATTGAAGATGCAGTTGCTCAGAAAGGTGCCTTCCAGCGAACGAATGCCGCTGATCCCGCCGCCACCAAAACCGGCGGCCTCGCCCGCGGCATAGAGCCCCGGCACGGGTTCGCCGTGGGCGTCGAGGACCCGTGAATGCAGGTCGGTGAGCATGCCGCCCATGCTCTTGCGACTGATCAGGCGGGTGCGAATGGCGATCAACGGGCCGGCGGCGGGGTCGACAATCGGCTGGAAATTGCAGGTGCGCAGGCGATCGCTGCGCCACTGCCGCAGCTGCTGCAAACGGCGCAACTGGTCATCGTTGTGCAGCGCCGGGCCGCGGCGGATGTTGGCGTCATAACGCTGCACATCGGCGAGCAGGGCGGCCGGGTCGAGGCGCCCATCCGCCGCCAGGGCAGCCATCTGCGGGGTCAGTTCAGCGAGGCTGGCGGCGGAGAGGACATCCGGGCACTGTTCGAGCATCCAGCGCACCAGCGTGCGGTTGCCGGTGAAGGTCTGCCAGAGCAGGCGAAGGAATTTGCGGTCGCGAAACAGCGGGTTGCTGTCGCTGCCGGAGATGGCCATTTCCTTGATCGCGATCCGCCAATTGAGCAATTGCCAGCCGTACTGTCCGGGTAGATGGCCGATGCGTTTGCACTGCTCGTGGGTGTCGAAGCCGGTCACCAGCGGTTGCGGGCCGATGCGCCGACCGCTGGCATCCAGCCACAGGGCCGAGCGCGGCGGCATCAAGCTAAGCCCGTGCTGGGGGAACTGCGGTTGCGGGTGGGCGATCCCGGCGGCGTAGTTCCACATCTGCCCGAGCTTGACCACCTGGCCGCCGACGGCCTGCACCTGGGCGTGCAGGGCGCCGTCGGCGCGCGGGTCGGTGCCGTTGAGCAAGTTCTGCGGACAGGGGCCGTAGATCGGGTCCCAGTGCTGGCGCACCAAGTCCAGGTTGCCGTTGATCCCGCCGCTGCACAGCACCAGCTGTTCGGCAACGATCTGAAAATCGCCCTCCGGGCTGCGCCCGTGACAGCCGACCACGACGCCATCATGTTGCTCCAGGCCCAGCACCCGATGCTCGAACAGGCTGCTCAGTTGGGCCTGCCGGGCATGCCCGAACAGTCGTCCGGCCAGGGTCTGCACCAGGCCGCGACCGCAGCCCCAGGTCAGGTGGTAGCGCGGCAGCGAGTTGCCATCGCGCTCCACCCACTGCACCGCCGGAAAGAAGCGGATGCCCTGCTGGTGCAACCAGTCGTAGACATCCGCCCGGTTGCGTTCGGCGTAGGCCTCGGCCCAGCGTCTGGCCCAGACATCGTCGGCCTGAAACACGGCGCTACGCTGCCAGTCATCGAGCAGCAGCTGTGGCGAATCCGTGACCCCGTTGCGCCGCTGCTCAGGCGTGCCGCACAGCAACATGCCGCCGAACGCATCGTTGGCCTGGCCGCCGCACTGGCTGCGTGGCGCGGCGTCTAGCAGCAGCACACTGCGGCCCTGGTCGAGCAATTCCAGCGCCGTACTGAGCCCCGCCAGGCCGGCGCCGATCACCAGGGTTTCGCAGCGATAACGGGCAGTGCTCATGGGGCGGCCTCCGGGCGACGCGATCAATGAGCACGAGGCTAGGCCGATTCTGCGCCGATAGCCTGACATTTTATGAGGGAATACTTGACACTTTGTGAGTGCGGGCGTGCACTGCAGGTCTTCTCGACCGGCGCCATCGACATGACCCAGATCGCCCGCAGTGCGGTATTTATCGGCTTCGACAGCCTGTGCCGACAGCACGGTCTCAACCCGCAGAGCCTGCTCCGCCGCTGTGGGCTGGACCCCGTGGTGCTGCGCCGCCGGGACCTCTATGTGCCCTATGCGCGCTTTGCCCAGGCGCTCAACCTGGCCGCCAGCGAAGCCTCGCTGCCCAGCTTCGGCCTGCAACTGAGCGAGTATCACGACTACCTGGTGCTGGGGCCCTTCGGCCTGTTGCTGGCCCAGGCCGATAACTTCGCCGAGGTGCTCAAGCTGACCCAGCAATATGTGCACCTGCATGCCCAAGGCATCGCCCTGCGCGCCGAACTTGAGAGCGACCAGCTACGGGTGGAGTACCACCTGCAATTGCAGGGCAGCGTGGATCTGCGCCAGTTGCGAGAGCTGGGCCTGGGGGTGGTGCAACGCTCCATGGCCACGCTGTTCCAGGCGGACTGGCAGCCCCGGCAATTGCTGATCAGCCATGCCTGCCTGGGTGAGCCGGCCGATTACGCGCGGGTGTTTAATTGCCCGGTGCAGTTCGAGCGGCCATTTAGCGCCTTTATCGTCGATGCCGACACCCTCGGCCTGCGTCCGGTGGAGCAGCGCAGTCAGCTGAAATCGCACCTGATCGAAGAGTTCGCCGAGAGCCAGCAGCTGCCGGCGGATATTCCCGGTCAGATCCACTACATCCTGCAATCGATCCTCTCCACCGGCGAGGCCAGCCTGGGTGTGGTGGCGCGCCTGCTCGACCAGCACCCGCGCAGCCTGCAACAGGCGCTGCAGGCCCAGGGGCAGAGCTTTCGGCGGATTCTCGACCAGGTGCGCTATGCCGAGGCCAAGCAGCAACTGCGGCTGTCGACCAAATCCATCACCGACCTGGCCCTGAACCTCGGTTATGCCGATGAGACCGCTTTCTCCCGCGCCTTCAAGCGCTGGAGCGGGCAGGCCCCGCAACATTGGCGCAAGCAGGCGGTCGCGGCGCGGTCGCAATGAGCGACCCGGCAGCCGGGCCTCGGCCCCAAGAGGCGGGGCAACTCACCGGCGGCACCGCGACGCTTCAGCCATGCCATTCGCGCCCGGCCAGTGGGCCGTTGCTGCCGGTGGTGGTCAGGCCGCCGATGCCTGAGCCGATGGGTATCGCTAGGCTCACCCCATGCTACGAGCATGCTCCGCATGCTGCGGGTTGCACCGCCCTACAGATTGCCTCCTCTGGCCGCAGGCATCAGGACAAGCGCCAGCCGGCTCCGTATGATCGGCGCCGGATCAACATCAACCAGTCACCGAGGGCCTTAAGGATGAAGCGATTTATGCCGCACTGGATTTACCTGACGCTGTGCCTGCTGCTGGGCAGCCTGGCCGGTTGCTCCACTAAGGGCGGTGATGGCCTGGGCGCCGGTGCTGGCGCCGAATCGGCCGAGGCCAGCGCCAGTGCGCCGCTGCAAGGCAAAAGCTCGGGGCGGCTGCTGGTCTGGACCGCCAGCTTTACCTTGGAAGTAGCCGATATGGACAAGGCCAAGCTGCAACTCAGTCAGCGCATGCTGGCACTCGGAGGCTATGTCGAGGAGAAGAGCGATAACGGCGACTACAGCCAGTACTTCGTGTTTCGCGTGCCCAAGGATAAGTTCGAGACGGCCCTGGGCGGCATCGAACAGAGCGGCAAGGTGCTGTCGCGCCACGTCAAGGCCGAGGATGTCACCGAGCAGTACGTCGATGTGGAAACCCGCCTGAACAACAACCGCGCTCTGCGCGACCGCCTGAAAGACTTGCTGGGCAAGGCCAAGAGCGTGCAGGACATTCTGCAGATCGAGACCGAGCTGAACCGCATCCAGTCGGAGATCGACTCCATGGAAGCGCGTATGCGCGTGCTCAAGGACCAGATCCAGATGGCCACGCTCAAGGTTGAACTGCGCCAGCAGGCCGAGGAAAAACCGCCGACCATCTATGGCCCGCTGGGTTATGTCTACAAGGGCGCCGAGTGGTTTATCACCAAGCTGTTTATCATTCGCGAGTGATGGGCGGCGGTTGCTGGTTTCGCCCTTAGCCGGTTGGCCTTAACTGCCCTGCCGCGCGGAAGTGCTCGCGCTCGGCAGAGTGCCAACCCTTAGGCACTTTGGCGTTTTCATCTGTGACGGGTTCGCCGCTTGTGGCTTTTACGCCTGTGGCGACGGCTGTTGCTGGCGAATAATCCGCCCTCAACCCTGTCGCTCGGTGCCCGCCGTACCGTTTGACCTTTCGACAAACACCTTCGGGTATGAGGTTTTATGGTTCAGCTACGTCGCCTGCTGCTGGCTCTGGCCGCGGCATCTTCCAGTTCAGTGGTCACTCAGGCCTGGGCCCTCGGGCTCGGCGAGGTGCAGGTGCAATCGGCCCTCAGCCAACCGCTGCGCGCGCAGATTGCGTTGCATGAGGTGGCCGGGCTGAATCAGGACGAGGTGGTCGTGCGCCTGGCATCGCCCCAGGCCTACCTGCAGGCCGGACTGCAGCGCGATGACTTCCTCAGCAATGTGCAACTCAGCCCGCAACTGAATGCTCAGGGTGGGGTGATTCGCATCAGCTCCAGCCAGCCGGTGCGTGAGCCCTATCTGACGCTCTTGGTCGAAGTGGTTTGGCCGGCTGGCCGTCAGTTGCGCGAGTACAGCCTGTTGCTGGACCCGCCGAATTACAGCTATCAGGCTCCCGCAGCACCGGTCGGCAACCTGGCGGCCAGCAGCCCATCCGTGCCTGCCACGCAGCCGAGCCGGGCCAGTGCCGCAGCGGCGTGGCAGGCCGGCGGCCACTACCAGACCCGTGACAATGACCGCTTGTGGGACATTGCCCAGGGCATTCGCGGTGGCGCGACTGCCCAGCAGGCCATGCTGGCGATTCAGCAGCTGAATGCCGAGGCCTTCGTCGGCGGCAATATCAATCGCTTGCGGGCGGGGCAGACCCTGCAGTTGCCGACTGAGCAACAGATGCAGCAAACCGCTGCGGCCCAAGCGTTGGCGCAGGTTGAGCAGCAACAGCAAAGCTGGCGCACTGGGGCTCCGGCGCAACGCCAGTTGGATGCCCGTGCGCGCACCTCGGCCGCTGCCACCCCGGTGGCGCAGGTGGCAACCGATAGTCTGAGTTTGCTGGGTGCCACCGGCGGCAAGGGCCGCGCTGATCAGGCCAAAGGCACTGCCGAACCGGGCGCGGCGGATCAGCTCAAGGCCGAGCTGGCGCTGACCCAGGAGGGCTTGGATCTGGCCCGCCGCGAAGGTGAGGAACTCAACAGCCGGCTCGCCGATTTGCAGTCCCAGCTGGATAAATTGCAACGCATAGTGACGCTCAAAGACAACCAACTGGCCCTCTTGCAGGCGCAATTGGCGGCGGCCGAACAGCCGCAAGCGGTTACTCAGCAGACGCCGGCGCCGAGCGCCGCGGCGCTGAATTAAAAGGCTCCTCACAACTGTTGAGCGCCGCAAAGCTGCTGGGCGCGGTCTTGGCCGATGACGTGGCGCTGGCGCTCAAGGTTGCGCCGTCCACCGAGTGGCGCTGAATTTAGGCGGATAACAAGTACTTTGGTGCCATGCAATCGAGGCTTTTGTACAAGGGCGGGGCAAAGCGCTTACAAAATACAATGTTATTGCCGAGATCTAGTGAGGGAATAACTCGATGAACAAGCTCCTGTCAGCATCCTTAGCCTTGTCTGTTGCATTACTTGCCGCCCCGTTGGTGTATGCCCAGGACCAGAGCATGCAAGAGGCGGCCGGGCGTCAGCTGTTCTTGCACCACTGCAGCGCGTGCCACTCGCTGGACTCCAGCAAAAACGCCTTCGGCCCGAGCCTGATCGGGGTGATGGGCCGGCAGGCCGGTTCGGTGCCGCGGTTCGCCTATTCCAAGGCGATGCAGACTTCCGGCCTGACCTGGACGCAAGACAATCTGCGCAAGTGGATCAGCAACAACGAAGCCCTGGTGCCTGGTACGCGCATGCGTCACGTGAGCATCAGCGACCCGGCTGAACAGGACTACCTGGTCAGCTTCCTGACCACCTTGAAGTAGGCGTCGTGAGTTTGGGCGGCCGCATTGCTGGCTGCCCTTGTCCGCGTGCGGTGCGGCTCAGTCTGCCGGGCGCAGGCGGTTGCGCAGCTGTGGCCAGAGCAGGTTCAGGGCCAGGCCGCTGATTACCAGGGCGGCGGCGCCGAGCTTCCAGGCCGGCAGGCCTTCGTTCAGCCACAGCGCGGCGCCACCCATGCCAAACAACGGCACCAGCAGGGCCATGGGCGTGACGGTGGCCGCCGGGTGACGGGCGAGCAGCCAGGCCCAGGCGGCATAGCCAAACAGCGAGTTACCCCAAGCCTGCCAGCCCACGGCCAGCCAGGTAAAGCGGTCGGCCGCCAGCAGGCCGGCGCTGATCGCCGGCCAGCCTTCGGTCAGCAGTGACAGCACCAGCAGTGGCGGCGCGGCGAACAAGCTGGACCAGACCACGTAGGCGACCATATTGACCCGCCCTGCCTGACGCGCCACCAGATTGCCGCCCGCCCAGCACAGGGCGGCCAGCAGCATCAGTGCCAGGCCCAGCAGAGTGGTGCTGCCATCGGTGTGCAGGACGATGATGGCAATGCCGCCGCTGGCCAGCAGCAGGGCCAGCCACTGGGTGCGTTGCAGGCGTTCGCCGGAAAAATACATGGCCAGGCCGATGGTAAAGAACACCTGCAGCTGGATCACCAGCGAGGCCAGACCGGGCGAGATATGGCCGTTCATGGCGACAAACATCACGCCGAACTGACCGACGCCGATCAGCAGCCCGTAGGCCGCCAGATTGCCCCAGGCCACTGCCGGGCGCGGCAGCAGCAACACTGCCGGCAGCGCGGCCAGGGTGAAGCGCAAGGCGGCGAACAGCAGCGGTGGCAGGTGGCCGAGGGCCAGTTTGATCACCACGAAGTTGGTGCCCCACACCGCCACCACAGCCAGGGCCAGCAGCAGGTGCCTGAGCGGCAGGCCAGGATTCATCGGCGACCTCGTTCGCGGCTATCAGTCATGCCACTCCCGGCCACTGCGCTCCAGCAGGTTTTGCGCCTGCTCCGGGCCGTTGCTGCCGGCCGGGTAAGGCCGGGGGTTTTGGTAGGACTCGTGCCAGCCCTTGATGATCGGGTCGACCCAGCTCCAGGCCGCGTCCACTTCGTCGCGGCGCATAAACAGCGTCGAGTCGCCCTCGATCACGTCCAGCAGCAGGCGCTCGTAAGCGTCCCAACGGCGGTTCTGCGGGAACACCTGGGCCAGGTTCAGGTCCAGCTCCATCGGCGTCAGGCGCATGCCGCGACCGGGGCTTTTGCCCATCAGTTGCAGGCTGATGCGCTCCTCGGGCTGCAGGCTGATCAGCAGGCGGTTGGCCTGGCTGCCTTCAAATAACCGATGCGGCACCGGTTTGAACTGGATGACGATCTCCGAGTACTTCTTCGCCATGCGCTTGCCGGTGCGCAGGTAAAAGGGCACCCCGGCCCAGCGCCAGTTGTCGATCTCGGCGTGCACGGCGACGAAGGTTTCGGTGTCGCTGTCGTTATCGACGTTTTTCTCGAAGTAATAGGCCGGCACGTCCTGGCCGCCGATCTTGCCGGCGGCGTATTGGCCGCGCACGGTTTTGTCTTGCACATCGAGGCCGCTGATCGGCTTCAGCGCCTGGAGGATTTTGACCTTTTCGTTGCGCACCGCCTCGGCGTCGAAGCGCACCGGCGCTTCCATGGCCACCAAACAGAGCAGCTGCAGCAGGTGGTTTTGCAGCATGTCGCGCATGGCGCCGGTGTGGTCGTAGTAGCCGCCGCGGTTTTCCACACCGAGGGTTTCGCTGACGGTGATCTGCACATGGTCGATGTGCCCGGTGCGCCACACCGGCTCGAACAGGGCGTTGGCAAAACGCAGCGCCATCAGATTTTGCACCGTCTCCTTGCCCAGGTAATGGTCGATGCGAAACACCTGGGATTCGGCAAACACCCGGCCAATCGACTGGTTGATTTCCTGCGCCGACTCCAGCGAGTGGCCGATGGGTTTTTCCAGCACGATGCGGGTGTTGGCACCGGCCAGACCTGCGTTATGCAAATGTTCGGCAATCGACTCGAACAGGTCCGGCGCGGTGGCCAGGTAGTAGATGCAGCCGCGCTGCTGGCTGTGGCCGAGAAACTTGGCCAGGCGGCCAAAATCGGCGCTCTGGCTCAGATCCATGCTGAAGTAGTCGAGGCGCTCGGCAAAGCTTGCCCAAGTGTCGAGGGCGAACTCGCTGCGCGCCACCTGGGCGCGGCAATGGCGCTCGGCCAGGGTCAGGTAGGCGCTGCGCTGCAGGTCGTTGAGGGCCGCCACATGAATGCGCATATCCGCCGGCAAGCGGCCTTCGCGGTGCAGGTGGTAGAGCGCCGGCAGCAATTTATGCAGGGCTAAATCGCCCGTGCCGCCAAAAACCAGCATGTCGCAGGGGATGTTCACGGGAGGCTCCGGCTGGCTTTGTCTGTGCGTAAAAGAGGTATATGTAGTATAACTACAAGCTCACTACACAAGTCTGCAACCTCGGCATCGCCGAACATCATTGAGTCTAGCCCTGTGAATCTGTTGCAGCACATTGATCAATCCCGTCACCTGCTACGCAAATCGGAAATCAAGGTCGCCGATCACGTGTTGCTCGACCCGACGGCGGTGATGCACAGCTCCATGGCTGATCTGGCCCATGACGTCGGCATCAGCGAGCCGACCATAGTGCGCTTCTGCCGGGCCATCGGCTGCACCGGCTTTCAGGACTTGAAACTCAAGCTGGCTCAGAGCCTGGCCGCCGGTGCCAGCTTCGGCCAGTTCGCGATCACCGAGACCGATTCGGTGGCCGATTTCAGCCTGAAGATTTTCGATACCACCCTGCACACCCTGATGGAGGTGCGCGAGCGCCTCGACCCGCTGGCGCTGCAAAGAGCCATCAACGCCATCGCCCAGGCCCAGCGCGTGGAGTTCTATGGTTTTGGCGCCTCCGGCGCGGTGGCCGCCGATGCCCAGCACAAGTTCTTCCGTCTGCTGCTGACCGCCGCCGCCTACTCCGACCCGCATATGCAGGCGATGTCGGCGGTGACCTTGAAACCGACCGATGTGGCGATTTGCATCTCCCAGTCCGGCCGCTCGAAAGACCTGCTGATCACCGCCAACCTGGTCCGCGAAACCGGCGCCACGCTGATTACCCTGTGCCCGAGCCAAACGCCCTTGGCCGAACTGGCGACCATCAACCTGGCCATCGACGTGGTGGAAGACACCGACATCTACACCCCGCTGACCTCACGGATCGCCCATCTGGTGGTGATCGACGTGCTGGCCATGGGCGTGGCCATGGCCCGTGGCCCGGACCTGGTCAACCACCTGAAAAGCGTCAAACGCAGTTTGCGCAGCCTGCGCCTGTCGCCCAAATCGGTAAAAGCGCTGGACGATTAAGCGCGGCCAGCCTCGGCCCTGTAGTGGCTTGGTTAATGATGCGTTTGCGCAACAGTTTAAAGATGGTGTCTACTTTGCGCGCGCCTGCTAAGTGACGCAAACGCCTCATCCCACCTTCGTTTTCAAGGAAGAAACAATGCAGATCAAACAGCTCTCGGCCGGTCTTTTGCTTGCCACTGTCAGCGCGTTTTCTCAAGCTGCGGTGTTGTACGACGTTAGCTTTGCCAGTCCACCGAATGTAAATGGTCAGTCGATAGTGATTGATGGCACGCCCCGGACGCCCAGCAGGGTGAATATGGGGGTGGTGGAGATGCAGGCGGGCTTTGCCGGGCAGTCTGGCAATTGGGCGGTGTTTCATCAGCTGAGCTGTGGCTACGATCAGCTTGAATTCAAACTTCCAGCAGGGCTGAGTAAAGGCTACCTGCAGTTTGATCTGGTATCCGAGAGCTTGAACAGCAGCCAGAGCGCTTTTTCGGTTCATCTCGACAGCAGTAACTACGGTGCCCGCAGCATTGGTTGGCATGGCGGTAGCAATCAGATTTCTTTGTTTAATTACGGTAAATCCAGTGCTTTTGGCGCCTTTACCAGCCAGCAGAAATACCATGTTCAGGTGCATGTCGATGCTCAGAGCGATCTGTTGGAGATTGAGATCAATGGTAACCAAGTGCATCAAGGGGCTTTCGGCAGCCCGGACCTAAGCAGCATTCGCATGACACTGTCTCCTTGGACAGGAGGCGCCACCAACTGTGATTTGCCGCGTGTAGCGGTGAGCAATGTGTTGGTATACGAGGCTCCGGGTGATCTGCAGCCTCCCGTGGCGGCGACACTCGGTGTCAACTTTAGTTTGAGGGCCGGCTACCCAAATGTTGTGCCTGCCAGCGGTGGCTACATTCGCCACAGCCGTAGCCTGAGCAATCTGAGCCAAGTCGATAAACCTATTACTTATTGGATCTCGACCAGTCTGCCAGATGGCTCAGGTTTTCCGTTGCTAACCCCGCGCACCCTAAGCGTGCCAGCTGGTGGCACTCTGACTGAGCTGAAGAACTTTAGTGTGCCTGCCTGGTTTCCGGTGGGTACCTACACTGCTCGACTGGTGCTGGTTGATCCTGCCACTGGAGAGCGAGTTTACGGTGAGATTCCGTTCAGCAAATCGGCCAACTAAGGCTGTGCTCAATAGGCCTGCAATGGTGCGTTTTTTGATCATCTAGGCCACGTAGGGCGCTTTGTTTGCGCCCTACGCATTCTCAAATTCCGCCCCAGCCTTCACCCAATCTTCACCCGCCTGCCGCTAAACCGTCATCTTGCTCGGCGATTCTACGGCTCCCCGCATCTCGCCTTGGGAGTGATGAAATGGTCCGTATTGTTGATGACGCAGCGCACAGCCCCGCCCGTAAACGCCGTGATCTGGAAGATCGCAAGCGCATGGAATATCGCCGGGCGATTGAGGATTTTTCCGAGCGGCGCCGCTTGAACTACGAAATCCATGATTACCCCGAGCTGGTGGCTGCCAACGCAGCGGTCACTATTGGCTTAAACCGGCACGCTTAGGCTGCCGTTAAAGCCCACGGCGAGGGCGCTGATCTGGGTGCGCTCGCTGCGGATAAAGGCCTGAAACGCCTGCGCCACCGGTGACAGGCGTTTGCCGCGGGCGTGCACCACGCACCAGCTGCGGTACAGCGGTAACTCCTCGATCGGCAGTTCGCACAGGCGGCCGCTGGCCAGTTCCTGGCAGACGCTATGGCGCGGCAATAAGGCCAGGCCCAAGCCGGCCACCACGCATTCGCGCACGCCCTCCAGGGACGACACTTCCAAGGTCTGGGCGAAGTGCGCACGCTTTTGCTGGAAGAATTCTTCGCAGGCTTTGCGGGTGCCCGAGCCCGGTTCGCGGATCAGCAGCGGGTAGGGTTCGAGGTCTTTCAGGCTCAATTGCGCGGCGCTACACAGCGGGTGATCGGGCGGCGCCACGGCGATGATCGGGTAGTTTAAAAAGGGCAGAAACTCCAGCGCCATGTCTTGCGGCACCAGCGACATGATCACCAAATCATCACGGTTTTCGCCCAGACGTTTGATCACCTGGGCGCGGTTGACTACCGTCAGTTGCAGGCTGACTTCCGGCTGTTGCTGCTTAAAGGCGGCAAACAAGTGCGGCACGAAATACTTGGCGCTGGACTCCACCGCCAGGTGCAACTGGCCGCGCAGCGAGCCCTGTAAATCGGTGAGCTGCATGTCGAGGTTTTCCAGACGCTGGAAAATATCGCCACTGGCGCGGCGCAGGGCTTCGGCGGCCTCGGTCAGGTAGAGTTTTTTACCGACGTACTCGAATAACGGCTGACCGATCAGGCCTTCGAGCTGACGAATTTGCAGGCTGACCGCTGGTTGGGTCAGGGCCATGTCTTCGGCGGCGCGGCTGTAGGAGCGCTGGTCGCAGACCGCGCGAAACACTTGGATCTGGCGTAATGTCATACGCATCAATGACTTGCGCATAAGTGTTGGCCTCGTTTGATGAGCGGAGCAGGTTCTTGCGGGCGGCTGTATCGAGCAACTATAAGTTTTAGCTGATGGCTAGCCCAACAATTATTAATTTGGGTTAATCCGCTCTGGCGACTAGGGTGGATAGGCGACTGGGCCTCAGGCCGTGTGAAAACCGAGCGCAGTAGTTTTCTCACCGCCTGTGTGCCCGCTCAGATGCCGACTGTTGCTAGGGTTGGCCGGTTCATTGCCGAGGAACACGCGTGTGATCAAAAAAATCCTGATCGCCAACCGTGGCGAAATTGCAGTGCGCATCGTGCGCGCCTGCGCCGAGATGGGCATACGTTCGGTGGCGGTGTATTCCGATGCCGACCGCCATGCCCTGCATGTGAAGCGCGCCGACGAGGCCCACTGCCTCGGCGCCGAACCGCTGGCCGGCTATTTGAACCCGCGCAAGCTGGTCAATCTGGCGGTAGAAACCGGCTGCGACGCGTTGCACCCCGGCTACGGCTTCTTATCTGAGAACGCCGAGCTGGCGGAGATCTGCGTCGAGCGCGGGATCAAGTTTATCGGCCCATCCGCCGAAGTGATTCGCCGTATGGGCGACAAGACCGAAGCGCGGCGCAGCATGATTGCTGCTGGCGTGCCCTGCACCCCCGGCACCGAGGGCAACGTCGCCGACATGGCCGAGGCCCTGCGCGAAGGCGACCGTATCGGTTACCCGGTGATGCTCAAGGCCACTAACGGTGGCGGCGGTCGCGGCATTCGGCGCTGCAACAGCCGCGAAGAACTGGAGCAGGCCTACCCACGGGTGATCTCCGAGGCGACCAAGGCCTTCGGCCGCGCCGAAGTGTTTCTGGAAAAGTGCATCGTTAATCCCAAGCACATCGAGGCGCAGATCCTCGGCGACAGCTTTGGCAACGTGGTGCACCTGTTCGAGCGCGACTGCTCGATCCAACGGCGTAACCAGAAGCTGATCGAGATCGCCCCCAGCCCCCAGCTGACCCCCGAGCAACGCGCCTATATCGGTGACCTGGCGGTGCGTGCCGCCAAAGCCGTGGGTTACGAGAACGCCGGCACAGTCGAGTTTTTGCTGGCCGAAGGCGGCGAGCTGTACTTTATGGAGATGAACACCCGGGTGCAGGTGGAGCACACCATCAGCGAAGAAATCACCGGCATCGACATAGTCCGCGAGCAGATCCGTATCGCCTCGGGCCTGCCCTTGTCGATGCAGCAGGAAGACATCCAGTACCGCGGTTTTGCCCTGCAGTTTCGGATTAACGCGGAAGACCCGAAGAACAACTTTCTGCCGTCGTTTGGCAAGATCACCCGTTACTACGCCCCCGGCGGCCCCGGCGTGCGCACCGACACGGCGATCTACACCGGCTACACCATCCCGCCCTATTACGACTCCATGTGTTTGAAACTGGTGGTCTGGGCGCTGACCTGGGAAGAGGCGCTGGACCGCGGCCTGCGGGCGCTGGACGACATGCGCGTGCAAGGGGTGAAAACCACCGCCGCCTATTACCAGGAGATTTTGCGTAACCCGGAGTTTCGCAGCGGTCAGTTCAATACCAGCTTTGTCGAGTCGCACCCGGAGCTGACCGAGTACTCGATCAAGCGCAACCCATCGCACCTGGCCCTGGCGATTGCCACGGCTATCGCCGCCCACGCCGGCCTGTAAGGGGAATCCAGACATGAGCAAACAAGTTTTTATTACCGACACCATACTGCGTGACGCCCACCAGTCGCTGATCGCCACCCGCCTGCGCACCGAAGACATGCTGCCGATCTGCCCCAAGCTCGATCAAGTCGGCTACTGGTCGCTGGAAGTCTGGGGCGGCGCCACCTTCGATGCCTGCGTGCGCTTTCTGAAAGAAGACCCCTGGGAGCGTCTGCGCCAGCTCAAGGCCGCGCTGCCCAAGACCCGCCTACAAATGCTGCTGCGCGGGCAGAACCTGCTCGGCTACCGCCACTACAGCGATGACGTGGTGCGCGCCTTCGTCGCCAAGGCTGCGGTGAATGGCATTGACGTGTTCCGCATCTTCGACGCCATGAACGATGTGCGTAACCTGCGGGTCTCCATCGAAGCGGTAAAAGCCGCCGGCAAGCACGCCCAGGGCACCCTCTGTTACACCACCAGTCCGGTGCACACCGTCAAGGCCTTCGTCGAGCAGGCCAAGCAGATGGAAGCCCTGGGTTGCGACTCGGTGGCGATCAAGGACATGGCCGGCCTGCTCACGCCTTATGTCACCGGCGAACTGGTCAAGGCCTTGAAGGCCGAGCAGTCGCTGCCGATTTTTGTCCACTGTCACGACACCGCAGGCCTGGCCTCGATGTGCCAACTCAAGGCCATCGAAAACGGCGCGACCCATATCGACACTGCCATTTCCAGCTTCGCCTGGGGCACCAGCCACGCCGGTACCGAGTCGATGGTCGCCGCCTTGCGCGGCACCCCGTACGACAGCGGCCTGAACCTGGAGCTGCTGCAAGAGATCGGCCTGTATTTCTATGCCGTGCGCAAAAAATACCACCAGTTCGAGAGCGAGTTCACCGCGGTGGACACCCGCGTGCAGGTCAATCAGGTGCCGGGCGGGATGATGTCCAACCTGGCCAACCAGCTCAAAGAGCAAGGTGCCTTGAGCCGCATCAACGAAGTGTTCGCCGAGATTCCACGGGTGCGCGAAGACCTCGGCTTCCCGCCGCTGGTGACCCCGACTTCGCAGATTGTCGGCAGTCAGGCGGTGTTCAACGTGCTGGCCGGCGAGCGCTACAAGACCATCACCAACGAAGTGAAGCTCTACCTGCAAGGTCGTTACGGCAAGGCGCCGGGAGTGGTCAGCGAGACCCTGCGCAAGCAGGCGATTGGCAGCGAAGAAGTCATCGAGGTACGCCCGGCGGATTTGATCAAACCGGAAATGGCCAAACTGCGCGAAGAGATCAGCCTGCTGGCCAAGTCCGAAGAAGACGTGCTGACCTATGCGATGTTCCCCGACATCGGCCGCAAGTTTCTCGAGGAGCGTGCCGAGGGCAGCCTCAAGCCGGAAGTACTGCTGCCGGCCCCTGAGTTCGGCGGTCTGTGCCCGGTGCCGGGTGAAGGCGTGCCGACCGAATTTATCATCGACGTACACGGCGAAACCTACCGGGTCGACATCACCGGCGTGGGCGTAAAAACCGACGGCAAGCGCCACTTCTACCTGTCCCTGGATGGGATGCCAGAAGAGGTGGTGTTCGAGCCGCTTAACCAGTTCGTCAGTGGCGCCGCCAACAAGCGCAAACAGGCCAGTGGGCCGGGCGATGTCAGCACCAGCATGCCGGGCAATATCGTCGACGTATTGGTTAAGGAGGGCGACAAGGTCAAGGTTGGCCAGGCGCTGCTGATCACCGAGGCGATGAAGATGGAAACCGAGGTGCAGGCACCGATTGCCGGCACGGTGAAAACCATCCATATCGGCAAGGGCGACCGGGTCACGCCAGGCGAAGTGCTGATCGAAATCGAGGCCTAAACGGCGAGACAGCGCCGCCGGCTGGTGTTCGGCGGCGCGCTCTTTGTAGGGTGGGCTTCAGCCCACCACCCCTCCTTACGCCCGATGCGGTGGGCTGAAGCCCACCCTGCGGAATGGATCTTCAAGCCATAACGGCTATAGAGCCTTTACCAAGCCCAGATCACGAAGGTGAACAGCTTGTGACCGCGGCCCAAGTCGCGGGCATAGACCTCGGTGCGCCCACCGTTGCGCGAGCGCAGCAGTTGACCCCATTCGCGCTGGGAGTTGAGGTCGACGCCCAGCAGTGCCGGAGCTGCCGACGTGCTGGCCGAGCTGGCGGCCAGGCTGGTGAAGGTATCCAGATGGCTGTAGATCAGCGCCAGCTGCTCATAGTCATGCTGGTTGGGATGCTGGTTAGGCACGGGGTCATTGGCGTAATCCATGCAGGTGCCCAGGTTGGCATTACCGAAGTCTTCGTCCTGATGGTCGAGGCCCAGGGTGTGGCCGACTTCCTGGCACAGCACCAGATTGCGCCAGGCCGGTTTGTTATAGCTGGCGGTGTTGAAGTAGCTGTCGTTCATTTTGACCACGCCCTGGCTGATGTGGCTGCCACTCGCCCAGATTTGCGCGATCCCCAGCCAGCCGTTGAAGCCGTAGGTGGCGTTGCACACCTCGACCTTGCCGCTACTGGCCCGGCACTGCTTGGGCCGGGTGCTGCCGGCGACTATAAGAGTGTTGAGGACATCGCTGGTGGCAGGTTCGGTGACGAGAGGCGTGCTCCAGTCCTTGGCGGTGGTCAGCAGATAGGGATCCCAGGCGCTGGAAAGATTGTCGCCGAGCTTGAGGGTGAAAGGGTTCTGGCTGCGCGCCCAGTGGTAGTTACCCCAGGAGTGATCGGCCTGTGCGCCCAGCGGCAGCAGACAGAGCACGGCGCTCAACACCACGGCCATTGCACGCGGCAGGTTTTGCAAAGACAGGAACATGCGACACCTCCAACCAACAGCACTCCCTGGCCGGGCGGATGACCCGGCACCCATTCTGAGTCTAATCGGTGGTGGCGGGGCTGCCAGATGGGGGCGCTGCGGCGCTGCTGGTGGTCGGCGGCATAATAAGTCGGGGCGATAGCGGGTCAGGTTATGAAAACCGCACTGATCGAGGGTTTTAGCCTGACAGGGTCTAAGTCGAGGCGTCTTTATTGCTAGCTTGCCTGTGTGCAAGCACCCGCTGCGATAACGCCGCAGCTGTTAGAAGCCACTCGGTTTAGCTAAAGCCCTGTCGTTGTTATAGCTGCACGCTGGTAGGAAAACCGCTCGCTGATTTTAGTCCGTACGCAGCGCCGTCAGGCTGTGTCGCTGTTGTCCGTCGGCGCTGAAGTTGTCGACCCTTAACCAGCGCTCGAAGGCGCGCTGCATGACCGGCCATTCGTGGTCGAGCAGCGAGAACCAGGCGGTGTCGCGGTTGCGACCCTTGCGTACCAGGTGTTGGCGAAACAGCCCCTCGTAACTGAAACCGAAACGTTCGGCGGCGCGCTTGGAGCGCAGGTTGAGGTTGTTGCACTTCCATTCCAGGCGGCGGTTGCCCAGCTCGAAGGCGTAGCGGGCCAGCAGGTAAACCGTCTCGCTGGCCTGCACGCTGCGCTGCATGGCGCGGCCGAAACAGACATGACCGATCTCGATATTGCCGTGCGCCGGGGTGATGTTGAGGTAGCTGAGCAGGCCCAGGGCCTTGCCGCTGAGGCGGTCAATCACTGCATAAAAAAGCGGGTCGCAGCCGGCGGCATTGCTGTCCAGCCACTGCGCAAAATCGTCACGGCTGGCGAACGGGCCGTAGGCCATGAAGTGCCACATCTGTGGGTCGGCCTCGGCGCCTTGCAAGGCCTGCCAGAGATCGTCGCCATGCCGCGCGGGGTCGAGCTGCTCCAGGCGCACATAGTGGCCGGCCAGGGTGGTTGCCGCCGGCAATTGCGCCGGTTGCCAGTCTTGCAGTTGGTTGCTGGTCATCGACCTGCTCCTGTTAGTCGAATAAGTGCCGGTATTGGATAAAGCCCGAGCAGTCGGCGATGCGCTCATATAACAGCCGCGCCTGGGCGTTGTCTGCCTGGGTCAACCAGTGCACGCGACTGGCCCCGGCGGCTTGGGCGTGAGCATAGACGTACTCGATCAGGGCGCGGCCGGCACCGGCGCCGCGCACCTCGGCGCTGACGAACAGATCCTGCAGGTAGCAGTAGTCGCCACTGGTCCAGCAGGAGCGGTGGAAGATCCCGTGCACCAAGCCGACCGCCACCTCGCCTTGCCAGGCCAGGGCGGCAAACATCGGCTCGGCCGGGTCGAGAAAACGCTGCCAGGTCAGGGCGCTGGTCGCGGCGGGAATTTCGGCCTGATAGAAACGCTGATAGCCCTGCCAGAGTGGTAGCCAGGCAGCGTGGTCGGTGGCGGTGATGGGGCGAATTTCCAGCTTTGGCATAAATATTCCTCGTTGATGGGGAGCCTTCCTACAAAATCTCAGCGCATGGTCTTCATCTGTTGCGCCAGTTGTTGTGCGCCGGCATCCGGGCTGGCGTCCAAGGCCTGCTGCACCCCGGCGCGATCTTCGCTGCTGCGGTTCTGGCTGAGTTTCCACTGCCCCTCTAATCGTTGGATCGGCAGGCTGAAGCCGACAATGGCGCGCAGCATCTGCGCTATGTATTCGGGTGGCGCATCGGCAATTGCCCATGGCTGCGGTTGCGGGCTTTCGTGTTGTTCAGTCAGTCGGCCAAGCAGCTGCAGCAACCGCTCGGCATCGTCGAACACCTCGGCTTGCCCGTAGGCGTGCACGCTTTGGTAATCCCAGGTCGGCACCGCCTTGCCGTGCGCGGTCTTGCTCGGGTACCAGGTTGGGCTGATATACGCATCGGCGCCGGTAAAGATCGCCAGGCTTTCACCGCCTTTGGTCAGCGCGTGCCACTGCGGATTGGCGCGGGCGCAATGGCCGTACAGCGTGCCGTATGCGCCCTCATCCGCCGCCAGCCACAAGGGCAAATGACAGGCCTGCAAGCCCTCGCCGGCCTGGCTGATCAAGGTCGCCAGCGGCTGTTGGCGGATCAGCCCGTGCAGCTGGCTAAGGTCGTGCTGGCGAAACGCGGCGGGGATATACATGGCTGGCTCTGGGAACGGGATAGCTCCATGCTAGGCAGAATATTGGTCTGCTGTAAGATCCATTATTGCCGACTTTGATAGAGCCAATTTATCCGGATTTTTGCCATGCCCGCCTTGCCTGCCCTGTTGTTTGACTGCTCCGGTATCCAGCTCGACCCCGCGCGCGGGCTGGCGCGCCAGCTGTACCAAGCGCTGCGCGAACGGATTCTCGATGGGCGTTTGGCTGGCAATACCCGGCTGCCGGCCAGTCGCGAGCTGGCGGACCGGCTGGGGGTGTCGCGCAACACCGTCGGCCGCGCCTTCGACCAGCTGTATGCCGAGGGTTTTGTGCAGGCAAGGGTTGGCGACGGCACCTATGTCGCCGAGTTGGCGGCCAGTGCGCGACCGCCGGCGTTGCAGCCGAGCAGCCCGGCACCCAGTGCGGCCTTGCAGCGGGTCCAGGCGCAGCAGTTGCGGGTGCCGGCGAGTGGCGCGCCACGGGCGTTTCGGGTTGGCGTGCCGGCCTTCGATCTGTTTCCGTTTGAGACCTGGGCACGGCTGCAGGCGCGTTTCTGGCGCAAGCCCTCACCGGCGCGCCTGGGTTATGGCGACCCGGCCGGCGACGGCCAATTGCGCGAGTTGGTGGCCGCCTATTTGCGCAACAGTCGCGGCCTGCACTGCGACCCGGCGCAGATCGTCATCACCTGTGGCGCCCAGCAGGCCATCAGCCTCTGCGCGCAATTGCTGGTCGATCCCGGCGACCGGGTGGCGGTGGAAAACCCCGGTTACCGCGCCGCCGGCCATGCTTTCGCGGCGGCTGGCGCGCAGCTGTGCGGGGTGCCGGTGGATGGCGACGGGCTGGATGTGACGGCGCTGGCCCAGGTGGAAAACTGCCGGTTGGCCTATGTCACGCCGTCGCACCAGTACCCCACCGGTGTGACGTTGTCGCTGGCGCGGCGGCTGGAGCTGCTGGCGTGGGCCGAGCGCAACGATGGCTGGATAGTCGAGGACGACTACGATGGCGAATATCGTTACCGCGGCACGCCCCTGGCGCCTTTGGCGGCGCTGGATCGCCAGGGTCGGGTGCTCTATGTCGGCACTTTCTGCAAGATCACCTTCCCGGCGTTACGCCTGGGCTACCTGGTGTTGCCGGCCAAACTGGCGCCGCTGTTTGCCCAACGCCGGGCGCTGGACATGCGCAACTCGGAGATCGGCACCCAGGTGGTGATGGCCGAATTTATCGCCGGCGGGCATTTCCAGCGGCATATCCGCCGCATGCGCGGCGCCGCCCGCAGTCGCCGGGATGCCTTGCTGCGCGCCTGGCCGGCGCAGATTCCTGGCTGTGCAGCGCTGCCGGCGGTGGATGCCGGGCTGCACCTGTGTGTGCGGGTCGACAGCCTGCGGCGCGAGACCGAATTGATCACCGCGGCCGCTGCGGTCGGGGTGGAGATCAATGCCCTGAGCGGTTACTGGCTGGACGAAACGGCGGGCTCGGCAGATCAGCGCGCCGGCCTGGTGCTGGGTTTTGCCGCCGTGCCCGAGGCGCAGATTGTCGAGGCCGTGCGGCTGTTGCGCCAGGCTTGGGTGGATTGACCGGCGGCTCTTAGCAGAGTTCGGGGTTCTTGCTGCAGCTGCCGTAGCCCTCGCTTTTCATCTGATCCAGGGCTCTTTGCAGGCGCTCGATCACCTCGTCGGGGGTGTCCTTGTTCAGCGCCAGGTAGAGTTGGGCGGAGTCGAAACTCAGCACGGTTTCCAGCCCGCTCACGCCTTCCTGCTTGGCGTAATAACGCCAGACCGGGTTCGAGGTGGCCCACAGGTCGATCGTACCGCTGAGCAGTTTGCGGATGTTTTCCTGGTCGCGCAGGGTGTTGGCCGGGGCCAGCCCCTGGCTTTCCAGCAGCTGGCTGACCGCGCCGCTCTTGTAGGCGCCGATTTTATAGGTCTTGGCCTGCTCCAGGCTGCTGAGCTGGATTTCCTTGCCCGGTGCGGCGAGCAGCACGCTCTCATACTGGGCAATGGGGCCGACCCACTTGAACAACGGCTTGCGTTCGGCGGTCAGCGTGGTGGAGAACAGCCCGTGGTTGGGCTCCTCCAGGGTCTGGCGGTAAATGCGGTCCCAGGGGAAGCGCAGGGTCAGGTTGTAGGCAATGCCAGCGCGTTTGAACATCTCGCGCACGGTGGTGGCACTGATGCCCTGGATGTTCTCGTCGCGGGCGAAGTTCTTGTCGTCCTGCGCCATATTGAACGGCGGGAAATTTTCGGTCTGCAGGATGACCTGGTAGTTCTCGGGCAGCTCGGCGTGGGCCGTGGCCGCAGCCAGAACAAGGCCGAACAACAGGGTGGCTCTAAGCAACTTGCGCATACTGACCGCTCCTCGAAACACTGGATATTCTTGCTGGCGAGCAGCCGGGTTGCTGCTCCAGCAGGTATAAAAAAGGAGATGAGGGTTCGCCTCATCTCCTAAAGGGCGAGGGGCAGTTAGCCCCTTAGCCTGGTGAGCGTGTTCTGTAGCAGGTGTATCCGTAGGGATGCCGCACGGCGTACTCCGCGGGAGGTGCTGTAGCCCGGCGGTAGTGTGCAGCGCGGGTTTAACTTAAGCCTTCAACGGCACCAAACGCGGCGCGATCATGTTCTCGGGGCGCAGGATGTCGGCCAGCAGGGCTTCGTCCAGCAGCTGCTCTTCGCGCACCAGTTCCAGCACGCCGCGGCCGCTGTCCAGGGCCAGCTTGGCGATGCGCGTGGCGTTTTCGTAGCCGATGTAGGGGTTCAGGGCGGTGACCAGGCCAATCGACTGTTCGACCAGGCGCCGGCAATGCTCTTCGTTGGCGGTGATGCCGTCGATGCAGTGCTCGCGCAGCATGTCCATGGCCCGCTGCAGCAGGCGGATCGAGTCGAGAATCTTGTAGGCGATCAGCGGCTCCATCACGTTGAGCTGCAGCTGGCCGGCTTCGGCGGCCAGGGTCAGGGCCAGGTCGTTGCCGATCACCTCGAAGGCCACCTGATTGACCGCTTCCGGGATCACCGGGTTGACCTTGCCGGGCATGATCGAGCTGCCCGGCTGACGGGCCGGCAGGTTGATTTCATTGATGCCGGTGCGCGGGCCGCTGGACAGCAGGCGCAGGTCGTTGCAGATCTTCGACAGCTTGACCGCGGTGCGCTTGAGCATGCCGGAGAACAGCACGAAGGCGCC
>C687J26845_10000680_pt1 | contig 22038 bp, 18 predicted proteins | sample RifCSPlowO2_12_FD_26845 | JGI IMG/M metagenome (IMG submission 26845)
CGGAATTAGTTGCAACAGCTGATTGTGGAGGAAGTAATGGTTATCGTACAAAACTATGGAAACGTGAATTACAAAAATTGGCAACAGAGATAGGACTAATAGACCTGCTGCGAAAGTAGGATTTAAGGACGAAGGAAAAAAGCTCAGGTTTTGGCAGTGGGCATTATTTTTTAAATTGTAGAGAATCCGTTTTTGAAATTAACAATTCCAGCAATGATATTAAACTTTAAATTGTAACGTTTGTTCTTATTTCGGTAACGATCCGCAATAATTCTAAAGATTTTGATTTGTCTCAATACATTTTCAACTTTGACACGAATGCGAGATAGCGCTCGATTATAGGCTTTATCCTCCTTATCTAATGGTTTGTTTTTCGACGCTTTAAAAGGAATCTCTGTTTTAGCATGGAGTTTATCAAGTCCTTGATACCCCGAATCCGCGAGGGCTGTAGAATCTTTAGGAACAGGGGTTTCTTTTTTATATACCTCAAAGTCATGGACAGCTCCTGGCTTTGTTTTAGAGATATGGACGATCCGCCCTTTAGGCGTTATACGGACTTCCGTTTTGTTGGTGTGACGTTTTTTCTTGCCAGAATAAAAGGCCTTCTGTCTCTTTTTAGGCCTTTCAATTTGTTGCTCTGTCGCATCAATGATGATTTCTTCAACCTCTTCTTGAGAAAGGTGTCGCGTTTTTGTGATGGCCATGACTCTTGCTAAAATAGGCTCTAATCTTTGGATGTTTCGGCAAACCCGAGAATCGTCAATACCAAAGAGGAACCCAATAAAAATCTGAGTGGTGTAGCTACGATAATACAACAGCAGCATTAAGATCTGCTCGCTCAAGGAAAGCTTGTTGTTCCTTCCAGGACGTTTATAGCGCTGGACAACCCTCTTCTCCCAGTGTGGCTCAACAGCTTTGAGAATACGCTCAAACTCATCAACCGACAGGCCAAATAATCTTTTAAAAGTTGTTGGATGATTTTTAATCTTGTTGTAGTTTAAGGACATGGGGTTACCTTTTTGCAATTAGGACCCCATACTTTCCTACATTTTTACTAAAATTGCAACTTTCGCAGCAGGTCTAATGACTCTTCATAAGTTCCTCAAATCATTTAATGAGGGGAGATGTCAGTACAATGAGAACAGTATCCTTGTGCTCGATGAAGCAGGTATGGTGGATGTAGAGCGATTTGAGAAGCTTTTAGGGGCTGTCCAAAAGTTGGGTGTGAAACTTATTGTGGTAGGAGACGGAGCCCAATTGCAACCCGTCGAAGCCGGTCCTGCCTTTCGGCTTGTTACGACAAGATTAGGTAAGTCCGAGCTCAATACCGTTCTGCGCCAAAAAGAAGACTGGCAGAAAGAAGCAACATTATTATTCGGACAGCAAAAAACAAAAGATGCCCTTCAGCTCTATATGGACAAGGGGCATGTTCATTTAATTGAGGAAGAAACCCCTCATCCAAGACAAAATGCAAAAGAGGCCTTAGTTCAAGCTTGGCATGAAGATTCCAAGACAGCGCCAGAAGAGAACTTTTTGATCCTTGCTCATACCAATCGAGATGTTAAAGATCTCAATATTATGGCACGCTCTCTTCTGAAAGAATCAGGGCAACTTTCTCAAAAAGAGTTTAGTTTTGTCATTAAAAAAGAGGAGGAAGACGACTTTGGGAAAAAGCGTATCAAGCAAGAAGAAAAAGGATTTTCTCAAGGAGACCGGATTGTTTTTACCCGAAACAATTATGGCCTGGGTGTTAAGAATGGAAGCATGGGAACCATTCAGGACCTTAACAAGCAAAAGGTTTTCGTCAAGCTCGATGAGGGGAAAGAGGTTTCTTTTGCCCCCAATCTCAATCCTTACTTTGATCAAGGCTGGGCCATCACCATTCACAAATCTCAAGGGACCACGGTTGATCGATCTTATGTCCTTGCATCTTCTTCCATGACCCGGAACTTAAGCTATGTGGCCATGACCCGACACCGAGAAGATGTCCAGGTTTTTGGAAGCTCAAGTGAGTTCCAGAGCCCAGAACAATTCTCCCAAAAACTCTCAAAATCCGGTGAAAAGCTGGGAGCAGCTGATTATTTAGATACGGAATCCCTCAATAAGCTTATGCAAAAAGAAGACCATCTCCTCACACAAATCTTTAACCGAGTATCCAATGAGCTGGAAGCCATGGGAGTTGTTTCAAAACGTGCCTTTTGGCACGTTGCTGATCACTTTTTAGCAACACAGAAGAGCCAAGACATTCGAGTGGATCCTCAAACGCTAAAAACAAGCTTAAGGGAAGAAGCAAGAGCTGAAGAACTGTTTCAGCAGAAACAAAAAGGCACTCCAGATATCTCTCCTTCTTCTCCCAACAAAATGAGCCTCTCATTAGAAGCGGTCCTTGAGGAAATGAAGCACCCTGCTTTTGCTAAGGCAACTATTGTTAAACATGCTTTTGAAAAAGGACTTAAACTCTATGGTGAAGAACGGGCACTTGCTTATTGGGAGAGCAAAAAAGAAGCCTTTGTCCAGTCTTATCAACGTACCCTGACAAAGGTTGAAACAGAGCTTAACTCTCCTCTCCTCAATCGTCTGACGGGCCAATGGAAAGACCAAGCCAAAGAGGTTGCAAAAGGAGATCTTATAAGGGTTCTCAATCTTATTCACCGCTTAAAGAATGACGAAATTAAAAGGTGTGAAAAGATATCGTCAGAAGCGGCACAAGAGCAACGAATAAAAGATACTCTTAAGGAAAGACAGGTCAAACATGATCATATGAAAGGGATACATTTACAATTTAAAGAAACCTATAATCTTGTTAAAGAATACCCAACGGCACGTTCCCTTTATAAGGAAGACTTAAAGGAACTGGGTCAAAAGCTCTTTCAAGATAAGACCTTTATGGAAACTCTCAAGGCTCTGGACTCCAAGGAAGCAAAGCTGATTGAACGTATGGCTCAAGGCAAAAGCTTGCAGGAACAAGAGCGCATCCATCACTCATTAGATCGAGGAAGGGGAGGAATTTCACTTTGAGGGTTTCTTTTTTTTCTTTACGGTTTCTGGTGTTATGGGTTTCTGGGGTTGAGTCCTTAGCTCTTCTTCAAAATTCATGACACGAACGCCAATGTCATAAGCTTTTCTGGTATGCGCATTCATCAAAAGCACAGCTATGGATGGTACCTGTAAAAGAAAGAGTATAAGTCCCATCAAAGCCCCTGTCAGAGCTGAGGTAAAGAGCAAAAGGAAGGAGGGGTGGCCCCATCGAAATTCATATTGCTTTTGAATATGGGTGCAAAATTTATTGGTTTGACTCACCGCATGGTTGAGACTTTGTATATCTTCCTCAGCGCCTTTAACAAGGGGCGAAAGAGTTTTGGATATGTCATGTTGAGAAGAGTCAATAAGCTTTTGAAACTGAACTTTCAATTTCTTTTGAAGTTGAGTTTCAAGACCGTCTTTAATCTCTTGTGCACACCTTTCTTCAATTGCAGCTATTTCCTCTTTAACTTCCTTCATGTTTTTCTGATGAAGCTGAGTCAAAGATATCTTGAGATCAGATTTTATAATGTCCAGTGAGATCTCTTTCAGAGCTTCTTTTTCAAGAGCTGAGAAATCTGGGGAGTCTTGAGGTTCTGGATTTGGCATGGGCTTTCTTTGTGGGGGAACGACTCAGCATATATTTATGCATTTACGTTTAATTTTTCAAGGGGGCGCCTTTTTTAAACCTTTACTCTTCATCAAGTTCAAATTCCAAGTCTTTAAGGATAATGAAGTGCGGTTTATATTTTAGAATAGGTATACATTTATCGTAACTCGACAGGGTTGTTCTTGATGAGGGTTATCTTTTTTTCTAAAATATTAATTTGATTTTTTAGCTCATGTCGTTGGCTTTCTAAGAGTCCATGCGTGTGATTTAACATTAGCTGATAAGTAGAAATTAGTCCTTTGTAAGAATCGGCTTTCGTAAAATCGGTGCTTCTACTTTTTTCTCTGGCGAGGGTAAATAGTTTCTCGGCCAAAGCCAAATTATCATGGATTAAATCTTTATTACCATCATAAGTTTTGCCTCCCAATAGGTTAGTAATTATCGTTTGTTTCAATCTAATATCATCTATATCAAAATCTTTTATGGTCCTTAATTGCCATAAAATTAATATTAAATTGGCCAACTTATTACATAAATTAGCTAGCTTTTTCTCAGGCACCTGATCAAGTATTTTTAGTAACCCTCCACCTGATTTTTCATCAATTTGGAGATATTTATTAATTTCAGAAATGTACTGCTGAATTCCTTTTACATCATTGTTAATTTGAATGAGTTTGCTATAAGTACCGATAATTCTCGTGGTGCATTCAAATAGATTATAGGGATTTTCTTTAGGAATTATGGTTTTTTGCTCTGTTGCCCCAGGCTTATAATCCGCAATATAGCTTTTACTATCATTACTTAAGGCAATGGAAGATTGGGTGATATGATGTAAAAATTTAATAGCCGGACCAATCTTATCTTCTTTAATATAAGAATCAGCTAATCTATCTTCAATGACAAGAAGGCCATTAATTTTACTCATATATCCTTCAAAAAGCCCTAGCTTATTGCCAAGATATTCAGCCAGTTCAAAATATTTTTTACCTTTAATGGCACTCTTTTTGTAAATATAAGTTCGTCCCAGAGAATAAATGATTCGTGTATAAATTTGTGGTAAATCTTTGACAATCTCAAGTTCTACAAACACTTCTTCATTTTTTAACCCACTAAAATCATTGTTTATTTTACCCCTAATATTGACATATTTTTCAGCTAAATCTTTAGCATAAAGCAATATTCGCTCGGCTTTTTCTCCGTCTTGCATGTTATACATATAATATGATGCAAGAGCCTGTAGATTATATAAATATTGTGTTAAAATCTCAGCTGACATTTCAGCTTTACTCAAATAGTTCTCCACCTCTTTTATTTTATTATATTCAAGAATTTTTTCTATTTTCTTTATTAAGCTATGATTTTTTTTAATTTGATCGGGACGACTGTTATCGGAACTAAATTCTAGATTTTTTACAGCTTCTAAAAACTCCTCTAAATTTTTTATAGCTATTGGCACCTCTGTTATAGGTATGTTTTTTTTAATGGTGTCGCCATTTGTTAAGATCTTTGTCAAACTCATTAAACCGCTAATTAGAGGAATAATTAAAACTATAATATAAAAATATATTATTAGATTTCTTTTCTTAAGAAGCGTTTTTATAAAAAATAAAGCAGTATTTCCTTTTACGTTTTTATTATCTTCATCAAGAATAGCTTCAGATTTTCCGTCATGAATGTTTTCTATTTTCTGATAAGCCTCCTCAAACTCTGCGAGAATTTGTTCTCTTTGAGGAGGGTTGAGTACTTCAAGTAGATTCTTAAGTAGATCACGATAGTATCCGGTCTCGCTAATATTCCTTAGTTCAAAAGTTGGGTTATTATTCTCACTTGGCGCAAATTCAACCAATTTTATATGGGCCAGATTTAAATGCTTTTGAATGGATTGGTATAAATCTTTATCTAAGGTAAGAGCATCATTGCGATAACAATAGCAAGTCGTCCCATTTTGATTAATACGGCGAGCTATAAGCGTTAATTGTTTTTCAAAATTAGAATTAACCAACAAATGCAAATAATATTCTCTAAACAACGGTAGCTTGCCAGAAGATTCTATAAAGTCAATGATTTGGTCTTTGGAATTACAGGCGAGCTTATTCATAACATTATAGACATGAACGCTCACTGTTCTTGGCGAGATTGACAACATCGAAGCAATTTTCTTTTCCCCTCTGTTGTGTACGATACAAACTAAAATATCGATCTCTCTAAAAGTAAACTTTATCCCTTTGATCGTTGCTAGATGCTCTTTATAGAGTTCGTATTTCCTTTTGTAGCTCGTATTAAACGCCATAGAAATTCAAACCGTAAGTTAGAAAATATCTAAGTATTTTTATCTTAAGTGGGTAATTAAGCTTTTCCTTACAATATCGAAGGGTTCGTTTTTTTTCAATAGTCGTCCTCAGATTGCAAAAATGATTTTTGCGAATCTTTTAGAACAAATAAACTTTGGAGACTTATAATGAAAAAAACAGAACTAACTTTATTTATATGTACAATTTTATTTTGTACGCCTGCGGTTTCAATATCTATTGATGAAACAGATTCTTCATCGGTACTGAAAATTAAATCCTCACATAAACAGGTAAAACCATTCATAGAAACCCCACCTGGTTGGTACAGCAGCAATAATAGAATCAAAATTAAATATACTGAGGCAAAAGAAATAGGCTCGTTTGAAGGAGGCAAGTTGTATGGCTATGTTGATCCGTCCTTCACTGATTCTCGGTGGGAAATGGTACTTGGTAAGGGTTTTACGAAAACTGCTAAAGGTGCCAATGGCATAAAATTCATAAATAACAGCATATTAGAACTTAAAATTAATGAGGATGCAAGGATTTACACCAATGAAATTCATAAAAACGATCAGGGTGATTATATAGCAATTTTTAACCGTCAAGCCGACCATAAGAAAATCAAAAAATTAGTTAATAAAAATAATTTCAAAATTTATACAGATTGCTTTTCAAGGCTTAGAAGCAAACGCGATGGCAGGGGTGATTATGAGCTGCATAACTAAGCGACAAAAAATTGAAAACAGGATCACTTAGGAGATTTTATTATGAATACAGAAGGATTAAAGCCAAAAATAGTACTGGTAGGCGCAGCTGGGCAACAAGGATTGGAATATTATAACCTTCTTAAAAATGCTTTTCTTTTTATGGCTGCCGTCGATTCTAATTTTGAAAGTTTAAAGGATTTTTACAAAAATGAATCAATTCCTCTTTTCAGAGATGTTGATGAGGCGATAAAAAAGGTAGACTTTAACATTGCCATTGTTTGTGTTCCCCATCACTTACATCGCGGGGTAGCTCTTTCCCTCCTAAAGAATAAAAAATTTGTCATTAAGGAAAAACCATTGGCCCTCAATAAAGTTGAGCTGCAAAGTTATAAGGAGTTGCCTAACCAAAGATTGGTTACCATCATCCAACGCCCATTCAATCCCGTTTTTTTAAGAGCTAAGAATGAACTTGAAACAATCGGTAATATATATAGTTATAGCTATAAATACTCACTGAGAATTCCAGAGTTGACAAAAGGTTGGAGAGCTAGTCGTGCATGTGCTGGTGGAGGTGTTTTGATTGATATGGGGTATCATATTCTTGATATTATTCTCAGTTTTTTTGGAACACCCACACGAATTACAGGTGAAATGTCCTATTGTTACAATGCCATGAAAAAAGAAGGTCTAGAAGATTCTATTTCCATGCTCTTAAATCATTCCAATTTGGTGCAAGGCTCTCTATCTCTTAACAGACACCATTCAAGCAAGAAAGAAGAATTCGAAATAATAGGAAATCAAGGGACTCTTTTGATAACCCCGAAAGAATATAAGGTTTTTAATAGAAAGGGTGATTTATATAAGAGTTTTTCTTTAGAGAGTGATCCTAAAAAGATCAAGTTATATATGTTTAAAGAATATATTCAACATTGGCAGGATTCTGATTATATTCAAAAACACTTTAATCATCACGCATCAATCGTATATTTAATTGACGATTTCTATAAAATTACTCATAAACAAACCGCATAAGGAGTGTGCAATTGTGAAAAGCATTAAATTTGAATACAAAAATTATAAGGGGGAAATAAAAATTAGAGAGGTCAAACCTATCGGATTAAAATTTGGTGTCACACCAAACATAACTGAACCAGAATGGCTTTTAGAAGGTATGGATCTTGATAAAAATGAGTATCGATGTTTTGTTTTAAACCATATCAGTCGTATTATAGACGATAAAATTCAGCGCTTTTTCTGCATTACTGTTTATGTGAAAGATGAACAACAGAGGTTTTTAATGCTTCACAACAAAAAGTTGGACAAATGGGTGCCGCCTGGAGGAAAAGTCGATCCAAATGAAACCCCTGATGAAGCCGCCTTAAGAGAATGCTTTGAAGAAACAGGTGTTCAAATCGAACTTGTAGGCAATACAACGCCAGTTGATGGGGGGCTTATGTGTCCTTATGGTATTCAATTAAATTGCATTAAGCCTAATATTCGCGATCATATAGACCTCATCTATCTTGCACGCATAAAAGGCGCCTCATCAGATCTTAAAATGTCAGAAAGAGAAGCCTATGCTATTGGTTGGTATACTCCTGAAGAAATAAAGAAATTGAACACTTTTTCCTCAATAATGCAGTGGTGCGATTTTTTTAAAAATGTTATGTAGAGAGTATGACAAAATTTTCTTGATTCTCATGAACCTTTTCAAGGAGTTATCCCTTATCCTTAATCCAGATTGCATATCCCCTGTTTTCTAAATGTCCTATCCATGGCGAGACGTATGTTTATAGCTCAGTAAGAATAAGGCCAGATTTGTCTTTATGCGCATTTTAAACGCCTCTTCTCAAGGGTTAAAATAAGGATTTTCTCTTGCTCGACGTGCTACCTATGTGGTCAAATAAAACTTAAGGAGGCCGTCAAGCACGGCAGTTATCATGGGAACTGTATGGTTCTAAAATTATTTTTATTCGTATTCCCATTCACATTATTATTTTATTCACCTCTCCATGGAATGGGGATTGAGGGAAATAATTCTTCCTCAATGGAAATTCCCATACATAGGAGTACGATAAAGAAGTTGGAGGATACCATTTTTGATTTAGCCTTCGAAACTGAACCAGAAAAAGTGAAAAGATTAGCTTGGACATTTGGCTTACTTGGTCAGTTGTATATAGAGGTTGCTGGTGAATATATAAAAGATGGTAAAAAAACCGAAGCGGCTAATTCCTATAATGAAGCGGCCTTATTCTATAATTATGTTATTTCAATGATTAAAAAAAATGAGGATTTAAAAGATTTAAACGAAAGGATTAAGCCTTATGACCAGTTAGATTTTATACAACGTAAATTAGTAAAATGCCTTGGGGGTCATGAAGACAAACTAGAAAAATTCGATCCAGAAAAATTTACTCCATATACTCTTCTAACTAAGCTTCGCCGTAAAGTAGCAGAGGAAATCGAGTGTCTAGACAAAAAAACAGAAACTTACATAGAAAAATCAAGAAAATTATTTCAAGACATAGCGGAAGGAATGAGAGAGTTCCTTGCCCAGTTATACCAAAAAGCTGAAGAGGTTATAGGGACGGCACCATGTAAATACGCCATAATCGGTCTCGGCTCCATGGCCCTCAAGCAAATGACTCCTTATTCTGATTTGGAGTTTGCAATACTCATTGAGGATCAAAAGGACAAGCTCAAGAATCAAACGCATAAGGACTATTTTAAAAACATAAGTCAGCTGGTTCACTTTTATGTCATTAACCTTGGTGAAACCGTCATGCCCATGAGCAAATATAAATGTGATCTTAGTTACTTAGTGAAAAGAGGGGTTAATTTTGATTTAGGAGGAAAAACACCACTTGGCAGGAACGATAAACCCTATGAGCTGATTTGTACTGTCGATGAAATGCTCGAATATATGTACAATAAAGACAAAAAATCTGAGCATATCGATAAAAACTTACCTTACATACTCCAAAAAACATGCTTTGTTCATGGAAGTAGAGACTTATTTGATGAATATGATGGGAAAGTCAAAGAATTTTTGAAAGTTCATGGTGAGTCAAGAGCCATTAAGATGCTATGGGAGGGATGTGTTGAGATAGATTACGTTGATTATAGTCGAAGAGAATATAAAACGGAGGGGAATATCTCCCAATTTGCTTTACATTCTCATGATTTAAAGGGAAGGATATTCAACATTAAGACAGAAATATACCGCCTTCCAGATAGGCTTATTTATAATTTAGGCTTAATTTATGGTATCGACGGTGAAGATAACTGGGATACAATTACCAAACTAGCTGAACAAGAGAAAATCAACAAAATAGCAGAAACTAATCTAAAACGAGCTCTCACTTTTGCTACTCTTTTGCGCTTAAAGGCCTATAGCCATTATGGTTATCAAAAAGAGGAAATGGAGTATGATGAAAAATATGATGATCTTGATCAAGAAGAAAGGGAAAAATTAATTAAGAAAGATATGGTGGTTCAAACTTTTAAATTAAGTGATGAAGATTTACAAGAGGATGGCGAGTTGTATAAGTACTACTACGTTACAAGACCTTTAACTTGGAAACTAGCAGAATTTTGTAAGTCTCATCAGAACGACTTACTTTCTGAAGAAGAAAAGGGAGATTATTTCCGGGAAGAAGAATTTTATGATGAGAGTGCATCTGTCAAGGGGGATATCAATTTAAGGTTCTTAAACATTGAATCAGCTCGTCAAAATCAAGAGTTAGCATTACAGAAATTGATCGATAGATATGGAGAAGGTAATCCGCTATTAGGTTTTAAATATAATATGCTTGGTCTTACTTATTCTGCTTCTGGAAATTTTGAAAAGGCAATTAAGTATTTTAAGAAAGCAGAAAAAACAGCAATATCAGAAAGCAGTTTATGTATTGTTTATAATAACTTAGGAATAGTCTATGGAGAAAAAGGAGAGTATGAAGAAAGTAATAAATATTTTAAAAAATCTTTAGAGAAACAGGAAACCAGCCCATCGTTCAGTGAAAGCAATCCAACTGAACTTTATGTTCAAACATGTGCTAATTTTGGAGCCAGCCTATCCGAGCAATGTAAATTGGGGGAAAGCTTAAAATACATCGAAAAAAGTCTGAGAATGTCTGAACAGATGTTTGGTAAATACCATCCTTTAACGGGAAGTTGTTACTTTAGTTACGGTGTTGTTTTGTATCACCTACAAAGGATAGATGACGCATTGCATCATTTGGATGAAAGTTTAAATATAAGGAAAAAGCTTTTTAGTAAAAATGATCCTATGGCTGCATTAATTTATTACCATAAGGGAGAAGCTTATCGAAGTAAAAATCAAGATGAAGACGCAGAAAAAAATTATAGAGAAGGCCTTAAGATATGTTCAAATGGAAATTTCCTTAATGCCGCACGCTGCTATAATGGCCTTGCTTTGGTGTATAAGAATCGTAGGCAATATAAAGAAGCCTTAGAATTCTGTGACGATGCTTTGAAACTTAGACAAGAAAGGTTGGGTCAGGATCACCCAGAGACTGCCTCTAGCTATATCACTAAAGCTGGCATACAAAATGAATTAGGGCAATACTGGGAGGCATTAATTTCTGGCAATTATGCGCTGAACATTATGAAAAAGATAAATTTAAATCAAGAGCATGAGTATATTGAAGAGGCCAATTGCATTATGGGGAGCGTATTATTTGCTTTGCATAAGCCTGATCAGGCCGTACCTTATGTGCAAGAAGCATTGAGAAGCAACGAAAAAAGATATAATAAAGAAGACAACCCGACCGCTTACGGGTATAGGATAGCAATTTGGAAATTTGAGAGAAAATATGTAGAAGCATTAGATGCTTGTACTAAAGTTTTAAAAATTCACTTAAAAGAAAAAAATTTTAGGTATGCTGCAGATAACTGTATGGGCATGGCATCAATATTTGAAATGCTTAAATATGTTTCGAAAGCAAAAATACTAGGAGTAATAGCTGAAAAAATACGAAAGAAAGAAAAACACTTTTACTTGCGAGAATGGGGAGAAACAGATAATAAGACTGCTGGCATCACTGTAGCTATTGCTCCTGACTTATACTGGATCAGTCAGCATGTCGGGAAGGAATACTCGAAGGTTAAAAAGAAAATAGAAAAGATTTGCGGGAAATATAAAGATAAATCTGATCAAAAAATTGCTAAGATGTTATGTTTTGAAGCTATTTGTATAGGAGTTGCCAATAGTAATAATACTCATAGATTTTTAGGTTGTTTGAAAAAGTTTTGTCAAGAAAATCTTGACTTGGTAATTGAAATCGCTGAGCGTCATCCAGAATATTTTGTTGAGGAGAAAATCATTGGGGAATGTATAAAAAATTTTCCAACAAAGTTTAAAAGTTTGGAAATTTTATTACAAAAACAAAAGCTCCCCTAGACTTCTAATTTTTTAAGAATATACATATGCTTCTTTGACAAGAAAATAACCCTAACTGGTTGTTTTCTTATGAGAGAGTCGAAAGCTGATTATTAGCATAAAGTCCATCATAAGGAAGAAACAAAAAAGGAGAACTCTAAACCTCTTGTAGTGAATCTTCCTGTAAAGGACTTGGTCATTCGAGACAACTTAAAAGAGATTTTTGAAGTAGACGTGGGACACTCATGGGACATTTGGAGATAAAAAATGGTAACAAATCTGCATCAGTAGCAATAAAGGGAAATGCACAATTCATTGATTTTGTTTATATATTTTGTTAATGGTTGTTATCAGTTAAACATTTCAAGCGTCTCGAAAACCGTTGTGCGTGTAAGCGTACCGTGGGTTCGAATCCCACTCCCTCCGCCAATTTGAACAAATACTGGAAAGGCTTTTTAACTTGTCTTTAACAAAAAATCTCATTATGTGTTTTAAGATATAGGATAAGTATGTATATAAGCATGAAAAAGGAGAAACGAATGCACGCTCCAACTCATACACAATGTTTCTTAGAAGAAGCGTCAAAAATCGCGCAGTTAATTGATGCTGAAAAAATTGAGGCAATGGTGCAATCATTAGTTACCCTTCGAGAGGATAAGGGACGTCTATTTTTATTAGGTGTTGGGGGGAGTGCTGCTAATTGTAGTCATGCAGTAAATGACTTTAGAAAGATTTGTAATATCGAGGCCTATTGCCCAGTAGACAACGTTTCTGAGCTAACCGCTCGCACCAACGATGAGGGATGGGAGACCGTATTTTCTAGTTGGTTACAAACGAGCAGAGCCAATAGCAAGGATGCTATTTTAGTTCTTTCCGTCGGCGGTGGAGATCTGGAAAAAAATATCAGCCCTAATATCGTAAGAGCCCTTCAAGAAGCAAAAGCCAGAAACATGAAAATTTTCGGGATCATAGGTCGAGATGGAGGGTATACAAAACAAGTTGGTGATGTTGTCGTTGTTATTCCTTCTATAAATGCGGATCATATCACTCCCCATGCAGAAGCCTTTCAAGGAGTAATCTGGCATTGTATTGTTTCACACCCCCTCCTAAAAGCGAAACCCTGTAAATGGGAATCTGCAACAAAGGTTGCTTGAACATCTCCATGACAAAAAGGGCGTTGTTTCTTGATCGAGATGGAGTCATCAACCGAGCTCTTATTCGAGAGGGTAAACCTTACGCCCCAATCAACCTTGAGGAGTTTTTTTTGATTGAAGGGGTAGAGGAGGCTCTCATTACGAGCAAAAAACTTGGTTTTTTAAATATTATTGTTACAAATCAACCAGATGTATCAACTGGAAAACAATCTCTTACAACTTTGAATCAAATTCATGATTTTATAAAGAGAAGTCTCCCAATTGATGATATTTTTGTTTGCTTGCATTCAAATGCTGAGAAATGTTCCTGTCGTAAACCATCGCCAGGAATGCTCTTTGCAGCTCAGAAAAAATGGAATCTTAACTTGGAAAAAAGTTTTCTTGTGGGCGATCGATGGCGCGATGTAGGTGCAGCACAAGCAGGAAATTGCCCTTGTTTTTTTATCGATTATGGTTATAAAGAACAAAAGCCGAAGTTACCTTATACAAGAGTTTCTTCTCTAAAAGAGGCTGTACAGTTAATTTATAAACTTGAGGAGACTAAAAGTGAATCCAAATCTTAAAGATTTATCCGTAAAGATTTTTGCCGATGGTGCTGAACTCAGTGTTATGAAGAAAATGGCTGAAAATCCACTCATTAAGGGTTTTACAACAAATCCAACTCTTATGAGGAAGGCTGCCGTCACTGATTACGAGGCGTTTGCTGACCTTGTTGTTTCCGAATTTTCAACTTATCCTATATCTCTAGAGGTTTTTGCTGATGAGCTACCGGTAATGGAGCAGCAAGCGCGAAAGCTTTCCTTCTTAGGAGAGAATGTTTATGTAAAAATTCCAATAACAAATACAAAAGGTGTTTCTACAGCTCCCATAATTCAACGGCTCTCTTATGATGGAATTAAAATTAATATCACAGCCATTATGTTGCTGAGTCAAGTAAGGGAAATTGTTTCTGTTCTACAAGAAGATGTTTCTTCTTATATTTCCGTTTTTGCAGGAAGGGTAGCAGATACGGGTTGTGACCCCATTCCCCTCATGCAGGAGTCTTTGAAAATCCTTCAAGAAAAGCCTTTGGCAGAACTTCTTTGGGCTAGCCCAAGAGAACTTTTAAATGTTATTCAAGCTGATCAAATTGGATGCCATATCATTACAGCAACAAAAGACATTCTCGAAAAACTTAAGCTTATTGGTAAAAATTTAAATGAATATTCTTTAGATACAGTAAAAATGTTTCATCAAGACGCCTATGCTGCTAGATATCATATAGCTCTTGTAGATTCAATCGCTGTTTAATTTTACGAAAGGAAGTCATATGGGTAAGAAAGTCTTAATCACCGGTGGTGCGGGGTATTGTGGTAGTCGCTTAGTTCCACAGCTTCTTAATAATGGATATAAAGTGACAGTTTATGACACTCTATTTTTTGAAAAAGATTTCTTGCCCCTCGATAATCCAAACCTTAAGGTTATTCAAGGAGACGTTAGAGACACCGAAGCTTTTGAAAAAGCGTGTGCTGGGATAAATTCTGTTTTGCATTTAGCCTGTATATCTAATGATGCAAGTTTTGCTCTTGATGAAAACCTAAGCACGACTATAAATCTTAACGCCTTCGAACCCTTAGTAAAGGCTGCAAAAAGGCAAGGAGTAAAGCGTTTTGTATATGCATCTAGTTCCTCTGTTTATGGCGTGTCTGAAAAACCCAATGTTAAGGAAGATCATCCTCTCGTCCCTTTAACATTATATAATAAATACAAGGGGATGTGTGAGCCTCTCTTATTCAAGCATACTGACAAAGATTTTGTTGGGGTTATTTTTAGACCCGCAACGGTTTGCGGCTATGCGCCACGTCAAAGACTCGATCTCTCGGTTAATATTTTAACGAACCATGCCTTTAACAAAGGAAAGATTAAAGTTTTTGGAGGCGAACAACTCAGGCCGAACCTACATGTTCAAGATTATTGCGATGCTTGCCAACTCTTTCTAGAGGCGCCCGATGAAAAAATTGCCAATCAAATTTTCAACTGTGGGTACCAAAACATGTCTATTATGGACATTGCCTTAACTGTAAAAAAGGTTGTGGAACAAGATTATCCTGAAAAGGGTAACATCGGCATTGAAATTGAACCAACCGATGATATTCGCTCCTACCACATAAACTCAGATAAAATAACAAATATCTTAAATTTTAAACCTAAATATTCAGTCGAAGATGCTGTTCGTGAATTGTGCAAAGCATTCGCAGCTAAGAAGTTTCCTGACAGCTTTGCTAATGACAAATACTTTAACGTTCAACGTATTAAAAATTTGGCCATTAAATAATGACGAAAAAAAATATAGCTGTTGTGACTGGAGGAGCTGGATTTATTGGGAGCCATATGGTTGACCTCCTCCTTAATGAAGGTTTCAAAGTTCATGTTATTGATAATTTAATCGGTGGGAATCGAGTTAATATAGCTCATCATAAAAATAATTCTGACTTTGTTTTTGAAGAAAGGGATATCCGATCCTATGAAGAGGGAGATTCTCTCTTTAAAGATGCAACTTATGTTTTCCATTTTGCCGGTATAGGAGATATCGTTCCTTCAATTGAAAAGCCCAAAGATTATCTTTCTGTAAATGTTCAGGGGACGGTCCATATGTTGCAATGTGCACGAGCAGCTAGCGTAAAGAAATTTGTATATGCAGCGTCTTCATCTTGTTATGGAGTTGCTAAAACTCCTACCCGCGAAGATCATCCTATTTCCACTCTTTATCCCTACGCGCTGAGTAAGTATTTAGGAGAACAAGTCACATTCCATTGGCATCAGGTTTATCGCTTGCCAGTAAATTCGATTCGTATTTTCAATGCCTATGGAACGCGTTCACGCACAAGTGGGGCTTATGGAGCCGTTTTTGGTGTTTTCTTAAAACAGAAAATTTCTGGGAAACCTTTTACTGTTGTTGGAGATGGCAATCAAATGAGAGATTTTCTCTATGTAACTGATGTTGCCAGAGCATTTTATGCGGCCGCAAGAACAGATAAAGAAGGAGAAATATATAACCTTGGTGCCGGGAAACCTCAAAGTGTTAACAAGCTTGTATCTTTACTTAAGGGAGATATAACTTATATTCCTAAGCGCCCAGGGGAGCCTGATTGTACCCATGCGGATATTACAAAAATCACAACAGAACTTGGATGGAAACCTCAGGTAAGTTTTGAAGAAGGCGTCAGCATGCTCATAGAAAACATTGACTACTGGCGGGACGCTCCCTTGTGGGATCGAGAATCAATTTCTAAAGCAACGGAAAATTGGTTTAAATATTTATCCTAAACTAAGACTAGGCGATCAGTAAAATGGATTCTAAAACAAAAGAATACTTCAAGAAAAAAATTAAAACGCCACAAGAACTTGTGGACATCTTAGGACCTTTTCCAAGAAAAGAGAAGGTCGTTATGTGTCATGGCACTTTTGATATTGTCCATCCTGGACATATTCGGCACTTACTTTATGCTAAAAGTAAGGGGGATGTTCTCGTCGTAAGTATAACCGGAGATGTTCATGTTACGAAGGATAACTATCGTCCTTATGTTCCACAAGATTTGCGACAACTTAATCTTTCTGCCTTAGAGTTTGTTGATTATGTCATTACGGATTTTGATGCAACTCCTCTCAACAACTTAAGACTTCTCAAACCTGATTTTTTTGCCAAGGGTTACGAATATATGGATGGGGGTGTTCATCCTAAAACACAGGAAGAAATGAATATCTTAGAAAGCTATGGGGGAGAAATTATCTTTACGCCTGGTGATATTGTTTATTCTTCCTCGGCTTTAATCAATATGGGCCCACCCGATATTGAAATAGAAAAGCTTATGATGTTGATGGATCGTGAAAAAATCTCATTCCAGGATCTTCGAAAGATCTTAGATAGCTTTTCAGCTATTCGCGTTCATGTTGTAGGAGACACTATCGTTGATAGTTATACTCACTGCAGCCCCATCGGGGGCATGACAAAAACCCCTACAATGAGCATGCGATACGAAAGGAAATCAGATTTTGTTGGTGGAGCGGCTATCGTTGCAAAACACCTCAATGCGGCTGGAGCAAAAGTCTATTATTCTACTGTGCTCGGAGAAGATCCTTTAGCTGAGTTTGTTTTAAAAGATCTTCGGAATTTTGGGGTGAATTGCCGCGAAGTGATTGATAAAACACGCCCAACAACAAATAAAAATGCCATTGTTGCCAATGGTTACCGTCTTTTAAAAATCGATACAGTTGATAACAGGCCTATTTCTGATCGTATCATTCACCTTCTCGAAAACAATATTAAATCAACTAAAGCTGATATGGTCGTTTTTAGCGATTTTCGTCATGGCATATTCAATAAAACAAGCATTCCTGAATTGACCGCGGGAATAAGCAAAGGAATTTTCCGCGTAGCTGACAGTCAAGTTGCGAGTCGGTGGGGAAATATCCTTGATTTCCAAGGCTTTGACCTTATTACGCCTAATGAACGTGAAGCTCGCTTTTCCTTGGGCGATCAAGATTCGGTCGTCCGTGATTTAGCCATGGATCTAAAAGATAAAGCACAATGCAAGACTTTAATCTTGAAAATGGGGGAAAGGGGATCTCTTACATGTCGTAATATCCCTAACAGTGATCCACGTTCTTTGGTTTCTTTGGGAAGCTTTTGCGATCGACTTGTAGATGCTGTTGGTTCAGGTGATGCATTGTTGGCTTATGCTTCTCTCAGCCTCTATTCATCTAAGAGCGAAGCGATAGCTTCAATTTTAGGGTCTCTCGCTGCTGCGGTTGAGTGTGAGTATGATGGCAACGTTCCAGTTACACCAAAACGTGTTTCAGAGAAGATTGACTCCCTTGAGAAGCAGGTAAACTTCAAGCACTAAGTGTGGAATAAAAGAGTAATGATTGTCGTAGGATATGGTGTTCAAGGTGAAAAAAGGAAAAGAATAGCTGGCAATTCTGTGTGTGCTATTGTAGATCCTTTTTCACAAGTTGCTTCTTACAGGTGTGTTGAAGACGTTCCTCTTGATAAATATAAAGCAGCGCTGGTCTGTACTCCTGATGATGCAAAGCATTCAATTCTTAGCTACCTTCTCAAAAATAATAAACATGTTCTTGTTGAAAAACCTCTTCTTTTTAAGGATGCGCGAGAGATTGAGACACTTATAAATCTTTCTACTCAGCATAAGGCGACGTGTTATACAGCTTATAATCATCGCTTTGAGCCTCATTTTGTAAAAATGAAAGAAATACTGGATTCCGGAATTTTGGGTAAAATTTACAATGTCTCTTTATTCTATGGCAATGGGACCGCACGACTTGTAAGGAAGTCACCCTGGCGTGATCAAGGATATGGCGTTTTAGCAGATCTGGGGTCTCATCTTCTTGATACCTTTCTTTTTTGGTTTGATCGTAGAGATTATAACTTTACCCTATTAAAAGCACATTGCTTTGAAAACAAAGCTTATGATCACCTTATTTTCACAAGCCAACAATCAGAGCCTTTTGTACAATTTGAAATGAGTTTGATGTCTTGGCGAAATCATTTTAGAGCGGATATTTATGGTGAAAAAGGAAGCGTACACATTTCTTCCTTATGTAAATGGGGGCCTTCTACCCTTACCTTAAGAAAACGGATTCTCCCAAGTGGAAGACCTGTGGAGGAATCCTTTACATTGGTTCAAGAAGATCCAACCTGGCAAGCTGAGTTTAACTACTTCAAAGATGCTTGTGCTAAGGGAGCAAACAATCTTTCAAACGATCTTTGGATCCAAGAAAAACTGCGAAACCTCTTTTCTCAAGCTCAAAAGGAAAATGTAAAACATGTCGCTTAATACTATTGCTTATGTAGGCTTAACCCACCTTGGGCTTATTTCGGCCGCAGCAGCTCTTGAAAAAGGGTTTAAAGTGATTTGTTTTGACCGGAATCAAGAACTTGTCGCTAACTTAAAATCTGGGAAATACCCAATTAATGAACCAGGTTTCAAAGAAGCCATGGAAAAGCGTAAGGATAGGGTTTATTTTACTTCCTGCCCGGAGGATTTAAAAAAAGCTGAGCTTCTATATGTAGCCCCTGATATTCCCACAAATGATTCTGGGGTCAGTGACTTGCAAGGGATTAAGGAACTTATCTCTTTTATCATTCCTTCCCTTTCAAAAAGTTCTTGTTTAATTGTTTTAAGTCAGGTTCCGCCTGGCTTTACAAGAGCTTTAAGTCAAGAAATTCAAGAACCTTTAAGAGTCTATTATCAAGTTGAAACCCTGGTTTTCGGCATTGCTATGCAACGTGCACTTTATCCTGAGCGGTTTATTGTTGGCACACAAAATAAAAATATCCCTTTAGACCCAAATTTTGAAACATTTTTAAAAGCCTTTAATTGCCCTATTTTAGTTATGGATTACGAAAGTGCAGAGTTTTGTAAGATTTGCATCAATGCATTTTTAGCCGCCACTGTTTCTACAACTAATACTCTGGAAGAAATTTGCCAAAAAATAGGGGCAAAATGGCGCGACATCGTCCCTGCCTTGCGTCTCGATAAAAGAATTGGAGAATATGCTTACCTTGCCCCTGGGTTAGGACTTTCCGGTGGTAATATTGAAAGAGATTTAAAGACAATTACATCTCTGGCCCAATGTCATGGGTCTCATGGGCAAGTTGTTGATTCGTTTATTAAAAATAGCCAGCACCGACGCAATTGGCCTTTGAATACCTTCTATAAGAAGGTTTACCCCCAATTTTCTGAAAAACCTCTTACCTTGTGTGTGTTAGGAATTGCTTATAAAGAAAATACCCACTCAACAAAAAATTCTGCGAGTTTACGTCTTCTCGCTCAATTAAAGAACTTTGAGATTCAAGCTTATGACCCTCTCGTTAAAAGCTTACCTTTTGAGCACGGCTCAATAACGATAAAGGACTCAGCTTTAGAAGCTGTAAAAGGGGCAGATGTTCTTTTTCTTATGACACCTTGGGATGAATTTAAGGACTTGCAATTAGAGGACTTGCTCTCAATAATGCGAGAAAGATTTATTATCGATCCCTATAAAATATTATCAATGGATTCAGACGTTGCATTTAAACAAAATGTCACTTATTACTCTTTATGTTAGAAAGGGACGAAATTCATGTTAAAACACAAAGGAAAGGCCTCATCTGGCGAAAAGGTTCTCGTCCTTGGCTCACAAGGATTTATCGGGAAGAACCTGATAGAAGCGTTAACTGCATCTGATTTTAAAGTTGAAGGGATTTCCTCTAAGGACCTTGATCTCACTGATCCAAAATCAGTTGTTCCTTTAGCAGAGAAGATGAGGGGATGTGATCATCTAGTCATGTTATCTTGCTTAACGCCCGATAAGGGAAAAGGAACCGATGTTTTAATGAAGAACCTTTTCATGGCAAAGCATGTGTGTGATGCTTTAAGGGAATCTGGAAAAAGTCTTCATGTTGTGTATTTTAGTTCTGATTCCGTTTATAGTTTTGAAGAGTCCTTAATCCACGAGGGCATTCAGTCTTCCCCAATTGATCTCTATGGCGCTATGCACCGCATGCGTGAGCTTATGTTTTTAGAAGTCGCTGCGGAAAATCTTGCCATTATTCGCCCAACTTTAGTATATGGGTCTGGAGATTCTCATAACTCCTATGGCCCAAATCGCTTTCGTCGTGAAGCTTTCAAAGAAAAATCCATCACTCTTTTTGGCGAAGGGGAAGATACACGCGCTCATATTTATATTGATGATCTTGTCAGGTTAACGATTCTCGTTTTAGAAAATAATAGTGTTGGGACTTTGAATGCGGCTCCCGATGAATCCATCACCTATGGAAATCTTGCAAACCTTGTATCGAGTTGTTTTGAAGAAAAAATCGAAATTAAATCCAAACCAAGGGCTGCGGACCCCAACCATCGGTATTTTGAAACAAGTCGTTGCTATGAGGCTTTTCCAGGGTTTAAGTTTACTCCTTTGAAGGAAGGTGTGAGCAAAGCTCACGAGATGATGCAAAAAAATAAGGACTAAGAGTGGCTCTTGTAAATCTCCTGCGTCATTATCCCAAGGCCCAACGCAAAATGGGGAAACCTCGATCTAAAAATCCTTTAAATATAGAAGTTGCTAGAAAATTTGGTCGTGAATATTTTGATGGAACACGCGAACAAGGTTATGGTGGTTATAAATATGACGGAAGATGGGTACCAATAGCTAAAGATATTTTGGACTATTTTTGTTTGAAGCCAGGTATGAATGTTTTAGATGTTGGCTGTGCCAAAGGTTTCTTGATGAAAGATCTTATGGACGCTTGTCCGGGTCTTAAAGTTTTTGGATTAGATATTTCTTATTATGCCATTTCAAATTGTATGAAGGATGTTAAAGGGCGCTGTATCGTCGAAAACGCTAAATGCTTGCCCTTCTCTGATAAGTCCTTTGACGCCATTATCTCAATTAATACACTTCATAACTTAGAACGGGAAGATTTAAAAATAGCTTTAAAGGAAATTGAAAGAGTATCTAAAGGAAAAAGTTTTGTGCAGCTCGATGCTTATCAGAATGATGAGGAACTTGAGGTTTTTAAAGACTGGGTTTTAACAGCAAAAACTTATTTAAAACCACATGAATGGGAGCAATTATTTCAAGAATGTGGGTATACGGGAGATTATTTTTGGACAATTTTAAGCCCAGACCCAAAATGGACTGATTTTAGTTCAGATAAAAAGACTGCCCCCGTGTGGAACACGACAGCATGAAATTACGCTTTTTAGTGTTTAACCTCAACGCCCACTAAAAATGATCCATTTTCGCCCATAAAAATTGGCCCACTAACTGCGCAGGAATATTCTTCTTTTCACCCTTCGTTTTCGTGAAACTT
>C687J26845_10000681_pt1 | contig 22027 bp, 25 predicted proteins | sample RifCSPlowO2_12_FD_26845 | JGI IMG/M metagenome (IMG submission 26845)
GTCGATGACTGCCGATTACGCACCGACCGGAGGAATGGACACGGTCTGCGATCAGAGAAGGGAAGCAAGAAACGTCGTTTAACCCGGCAGCAGGTTCAGCGTGACGCGGCTGTGTTGGCATTTTATGCGCTGGTGCCGACCACGTTGGTCGGAAGCGTCCGCGCAAGCCCTTGCGCGCCGCCACGCCGCCGCCTGATAGAAGGCGGCGGCGTGGCGTTTTTCGCTTGTTGACCGCAACCAAGCCGACTCCGACGAGGCCCCGGGCGAAATGCGCGAAGCTTTGCAATGCCAAGCGGAGGGTCCCCGCGTCAGTTGTTGGACGCTTCTATCTTGGTCCGAGGGACGTCGGGACGCAGTCCCGGCGAACGAGGTGCGGATATGAAGGCAAGTCACATGATCGTTTCTCCAAATAAAGCTGGCTATTGAAAATCCCACCGGATTCCTAGATTCGGAGCCCTCTTCGGGTCTTCCGGTGGGATAGGCGCAGAGACCTGGGCCGGTCCCTTCGCCACTGTCTTTCCTGAGTTCATCGCCCGCGACCAAAGGAGCGCGCCGTCCGGTGCCGTCAAGGAGGCAAGCGCCAGGGTTGGTGCGGCTCGCAGGCGCAGCCGAGGACACGGTCTGGCGCGCAAGTGGTGATGGACGAGGGAAGAAGGCGCCAGTGGCCCCTGGCCGCAGATGGCGCCGACCCCACGCAAGCGCAGCGCGCAGGCCCGGACGCGAGGCCGGGCCGAAGGCGTCAGCCGACCGGAGGGAAGGGAACGATGGAAGCTCGCCAGGGGCGAGACGGCGGAACCGCAGGGCCCGTGGGCTCGATGCGCAGCACGACAGCGCGGCCGGCCAACCCACAATGGCCGGAGACGCCCGGTGACCGGGATGGCTCTACGATGACGGCATGCCCGAGAAAGACACCGCCCACTCCGACGACCCACTGGATCAGATGCTCACCCGCTCCGATGCGTTGATGGAGCGACTGACCGAGCTGCTCGACGACGCCGATTTCGATGGTTCTCCGCGAGGCGAAGCCGCCCTGGGCATGTGCGTGGTGGCCATGGAGCACGCGACAGCCCTGCGCGCCCTGATGGCGCTGGGTCTGCCGACCTCGGCGGTCAGCCTGATGCGCCTGCAGTTTGAGGCCCTGACCCGTGCCATGTGGCTGATCTATGCCGCCAGCGATACGGCCATCGAGAAGCTGTCGGCACCGCTCACACTCGAAACCGAACAGGCGGCCAAGAACCTGCCCAGCGCAAAAGAAATGATCGATCAGATCGGCAAGCGGGTCGGGCAGGGCGTGCCCGCAGCGGCCCACGGGATGCTGAGCCAGTTCAAGGACGTGTCCTGGAACGCGATGAACTCGTTCGTGCACGGCGGCATCCACCCGCTGCGGCGCAGCGCTGATGGTTTCCCCGTGCACCTGGCCTTGCAGGTGCTGCGCAACTCCAATGGTCTGAGCACGATGACCGGCATGACGATGGCCGTGCTCACTGGCGATGAATCCATCGTCCAGCCGATGAGCAAGATCCAGCCGGCGTTCGCCGATTGCCTGCCGAATCTGCTGAAACCCTGAAACCAGGGCGTCCGCGACGCCCTTGCGGCTGGTCAGACGACGATGCGTCCGGCCAGCCGAGCGTCCCGCGCGTAGGCGCTCAGGCGCTTTTCGGAGCGAAAGTGCAGGTCGCGCTCAACCGACAGCCCGAGCCGACCACGTACCGTCTTCAGTTCCTGAAGACTGACCCAACCAAGCTCCGGTGCACCCAGGCCCAGATCGCACAGACCGAAAGCATGGTCATGGTCGTCCGGGTCAATTTCGGTCAACAGCCACGTCGCGCCGGCGTCGGGCGTAAACAGCTTGACCACGGGCGCTGGGTCGAAGTCAGGGTTCTGCAGCGTTTCGCGGCCGTTGGCCAGCAGCAGCACGTGCTGCTCGTCAGTGATGAGTGCGTTCATGGTGAACTCCAGAAGGAATGCCGGGCGGGATTGCCCGCAGCCTCCGGGTCACGGCGCAGCGCAGCGGTCAAGGTTCAAAGACGGCCGCTCAGGCCGCCAGCGCATCACCGATGCGCGCCGACCTTGACGGCGAGAACGGCGTGGCACGCTGGGTGCAACAGCAAGCCAGCCCAATCCCACTTCCCTGATTCCCCGGGGGGCAGGGCGCGTTCAGGGAATCTGGGGTTCCAGGTGACTCAACGAATCCAGCGAGGCACTCCCGCCATGCATATCCTCAGCGAGGTCTCCATCGGACTTCGTTCCGAGCGCCACCACTTTTGCAGCAATGCGCGATTCCATCGAGGTTCGCGGCGCCACCACCAGAATGACGCAGCCGTTGCAAACCAGCTCGTGGTCGTCTGATGCCTGCACGCAGAACTTCGCGCTTCGCTCCCCCAGCCGTTCCACCCATCCCCGCAGCTTCAGTGTTGAACCTGGCGGGATCGGCCCCTTGTGCTCCAGTTCGATCGTCCGACCCACCACGACCTCCGATACGGCATCCACGTGCCGCTGCATCTCGCGGATGCAGATGGACTCGACGACGGCAACCAGATACCCGGTCGCCAGGCATTCGATCAGCCTCTGCGCATAGTCGCTCCCATGCGGGAGCCTGGAAAAGAGCGCCCGGGCCGTCTGTTCGGGCGGCACGCTGTAGGTTTCTTCAAAGGAGATTTCGCTGATGCCTTGGTGGTTCATGGGATTGAGAGATGGATTGATGACGCAAATTCGCTCTCCGAAACCCCACGTCAAAGCGGGGTGACCGGAACAGCGTTCGATCCTCGTTCGGATGCATCGCGTCTTCAACCCAGTCAGGCGTTCTCCATCGTAGCTGGCTCGATGCGGATGTCCGTGCGAGGCCGACGGGGGACGCTCCACTGTCTCCGGCCTCGAAGCCATGAAGTGCTCGTGCCACTGAGCGGTGGCACGCTGTTGGGCAGGAAGCGAAAATCCGGGAGCCGGTGTGGCTCCCGGTTGTGTTGGCTCAGATCAGCCCGCGTTCTGCGAAGGACAGAATCGTCGGCCCGGCCACGATCAGGTGATCGATGACCCGCACGTCCACCAGCGACAGCGCGCTCTTGAGGGTCTGGGTCAGATGCTCATCGGCCCGCGAGGGCTCAGCCACGCCCGATGGGTGGTTGTGCACCAGAACGATGGCCGCCGTGTTATGTGCCATGGCTTCCTTGACCACCTCGCGCGGATAGACCGATGTCTGGGTCACCGTGCCACGGAACATCTCCACGTACTCGATGACCCGGTGCTGGGCGTCCAGGTGGATCACCGCGAACACCTCGTGCTCCAGCGTGCCCAGCTTGATGCGCAGGAAGTCGCGCACGGCTTGTGGCGACGACAGCATCTCGGTGCCGCGCAACTGGCCTGCCAGCACCCGCAGCGCGGCCTGCAGCACTTCAGCCGGCTCGGCAGGACGGTAGCTGCCCGCGACATCGCGAACGAGCAGGGAAGAATCGATGGAAGACGTGAACGACAGGGAAGACAGCTGCGACATGATCGGCTCCGGTTCGGAATCGGGCGGGATTGCCCGGAACCGGCCACCCACGCCGCAGCGCAAGCGGTCAGGGGTCGGAGGCGAAGCCAGAGACGGCCACCAGGACGCCAGCGTGCAAGGCACGCGCAGCCCTTGACGGCGAGAACGGCGTGGTAGGTTGAAAGGGCACTGCAAGACCGCCACCCCCGCACACCACAACAGCCCCGGCAAGCGGAGCGCGCAGCGGCAAAGCTGCGGAGACGTCAGGGATCAAAGCCGGATGGCCGGGATTCGGCACGAAGCCCGGGGCGCAGCCCGGCGGCGGGACGCCGAGACGCAGAAACCCGTGGATTGACAATCCTTTTCTTAACCGAAAATGGTCGGTGCTCCTATTTGCTGTATAAAACAACAGCACTTCTCGGGAGGCTCCCATGCGCAACGAATTCCGTCAGCTCTACCAACCCCGCTCTTACCGCCGTTCAGAATGGCTGCGCCGTGTCTGGAGCTGGTTCTGAGCCGTCAAGACAGGGCGTACGTGTACGAACGCTCTCATGGTTTGGGAAGTTCTGCTTCGAAAGGCTCCGGGGACGAACCGCTTTTGGACACCTCCAACGCGTTGCGCTGTCTCTGAAAGAGTCGCTACCGTGAGAGCCTGATCGAAGCTGTTGGGCCCCCCGGCTGATCGTTTTGGTTTGGAGCGAAACGGGGGGCAGCGGTCTTGGCGCTATGCTCACTGTTAAGCTGTCAAAAAATGCAACAAGGAGGTATGCAAGCATGACGGTTCAGATCATCGAGGCCACGATTCATCAACTGGACAAGCTGGCGCAAACGCATGGTGATGACAGCGTGGTGTTGAAGCCAAGAGAGACTCATCTTCCGCTCAATGATGTCCTGACTCGCTTGTGCGATGACCTCATCCACATGTACGGAAAGCTGGCCAACAGCAACGGAACGTTGGGGGTGGACCCCAACGCTCACAAGTTTCCAGTGCATTTGCATGCCTATGAAGCCCAGACCGTGGGGTTTTTGGCATTTACCAAGGCGGCTATTGAGCTCATCGCCGACGAGATGAAAAAGGCCTTCCTGTCCAATGGGGGGTATGCTCTTTTCCTTCGTTACAAGGTTGACGAGCAGGATTTTTTGCTCGTGGTCATGCTCAAGCTTCGACCTGGCGCTGGCATTGATGCTGATACGTTGGACCTGACAGAAACGTTGAACATTGATCTGGCGCATCTGCACGAAGCCGCGCGTATCAACCTCACCCGGTGGAGGTCCGATCAGCAGCCTTATCTGACATTCATCAAGGGACGAGCCCGCAAAAATGATGTCAGTGACTACTTTCGAGACGCGTTGTCCTGTACCAGCTTTACGGATTCCAAGCACCATACCGAGCAGGTGATTCGTGCCGCCCGAGAGTTTGTGATGGCACGACAAGACTTGTCTGAAGAGCAGAAGCGATCCGAAATGGTCGAGATGCGGCGTCGCCTTTTCGAGTGTTTGGACAATAACCGCATTGAAGTGCCTCTCGCAACGGTGGCTGCGGCAGTTCACCCCCAAGATCCGGATCAATTCGTTGTCCATGTCAAAAGCGATGCACATGCCAATACCTATCACTTGGACGATCGGTTCAAGCCGCATCGAGCGGTGTATGTCGGCCTGAAGCGGGTCAGTGGAAAAATTGGAACTGTGTCGCTGGCATTTGATGTGGCGGATGTGCTAGCCGAGCGGGTTCGCTACGATCCGAAAACCGACGCGATCATTTTGGCGGCGCCGTCTGATCATTTGAAGTCAGCCATTCAGGAACATGCAACCGCTGCCCAACCATCCGCATGACTGGGCACTTTGGCTGCTTGACCAGCTAGAGAGTGTCCAGCAGGTGGCGTCGCATTGGGAGGGGTGTCTCCCAAGCGGGTACGACTTCGATGTGGTGGCGAGCGCTCTACCGGATCCGCTCAAGGGGCTTCTGGACCGTGGCTCTCGACGTATCGAGTTTCATCCGGAAGTTGGTGGTGTTTTTCAAACCCTCGATGAACTGGTGAGCGGCCCTCGGCGCCGAAACCCTCTTGCTGTTTTTACGGTTCGTGATCTCAACTACACCCACGGGAAAACACACCCCGTCCCCCAAGAGATTACCAACTATCTGGATGCTGCGAGGCTGTGGCAGCTCCTTTCTGATTCGGCTGACTATCAGGTTGACCAAGCGGTTGTTTTCATCAAGACCTTCGAGGAGAAGGTCGAAATTCGGGCCGACTATCAAGCCCAAGATTTGTGCTTATTGAATGAATTGGCGAGCTTTGCAGCCGTCTACTTCGAGTCGCAACATCACAAGGAGCAGAAGAGGAACATCATCCGATCTTCTCTGCTTGAAGTTTGCAAGGGTGAATTGGTCGTTCGCCTGTCAGATCTGCTTCCCCGGTTTGATGACTTTGTCGATCGAGTCAAAGCTTCATATTCTCTCTACACGGCAGACTTCTCATTCGAGAAGCTGCGGTCAGAGGTTGATAAACAAAATGTCGACGACACACTGCGGCTGAATAAGACCCTTTCGGATATCCAGAATCAGCTTCTGGCCCTTCCCGCTGCGCTCATGCTCGCAGGAGCAGGTGTCAAGGACACGGTGTGGTCCACAAATCTCTCTATCTGGATAGGCGTGACTGTGTTCATCTGGGTCATGCATCAGCTGGTGAAAAATCAGCAGAGCTCAATAGCGTCGATCGACCAAGAGATTCTGTTGCGCGTGGAAAAAGTGAAGGAACAACCTGCCGATGTGTCGTGCCGGGTGTTGCCACGATTCAAGTCACTTCAAGACCGTGTAGTCTCGCAAAACGCGGTCCTTAGAAACATCAGGCGTGCCGTGCTATTGGTGTGGCTCGTGGCAACAGTCATTGTTGTTAATGCTCAATGGCCAGGGTTCGTGATGGGGCAGCTTTCTGAAGCATGGGGTTGTGTTCGACAGGGTATGGAGACGGTATTTGGTGCGGGCGTCTTCGGGACGTAGGCCGTGGCAGCGGAGTGCTCCTACGTGTCGCTCCTCGTAGGTCAAAGGAGCACCACTACCTCGGAGGCGCTGAGATCACGAAGCCGGACAGATGGGTTTCTGGGCGGAACCCGAGAGCCCAGAGGCAGGACGCAGACTCGGAACTGAGCATTTATTTTTGCTGTGCAGTGAATATTGTGATTTCTCTGAAAATTCGATAGAGTACTGAAATTCACTGTGCAGTAAACCGTCCAAAAGCATGCTTGAGCTGACCATGACCGAACACCAGTTGGTCTCGCGCCTCGTAGATGCGCTGCGCGAGCTTCCCGACGTCCATGCGGACGTGGAGGGTAGAGCGCTTTCAGGCGGACGATCTGATCGGGGCCTGGATGCTGCGGTTGATCTGCACGTGGCTGGGAAGTCGCTGGCCGTGCTGGTCGAAGCCAAGAAGGCGGTCTACCCCCGCGATGTGCGCCAAGTGATCTGGCAGATCCGGGATGCCTGTCGCGCGTGGGCAGGAAACCATCCAGGCGAGGTTGTGTCGATGATTGCGGCGGAGTCGATCTCGCCCGGCGCCAAGGAACTGCTCAGGAGCGAGGGCGTGGGCTACTACGACAGCGGTGGAAGCCTCTACCTGCCCGCGCCCGGAATCTATCTCTACATCGACAAGCCTCCACCCAAGACGCTGGTCAAGTCGATCCGCTCTCTGTTTTCTGGCCGACGCGCCCAGGTCCTGCACGCACTGCTCGTTCATCGTCAGACGTGGTTCGGCGTTACCGAACTTGCCCAGCTGGCGCAGGTGTCGCCAGCGACGACATCGCAGGTGATGACCGAACTGGAGCGCTTCGACTGGCTCGAAGCAAAGGGGCAAGGCCCCAGCAAGGAGCGCCACCTTCGCGAACCTGCGGCCCTGCTTGATGCCTGGGCCAAGCAGGTGAAGGGCGATCAAGCGCCAGCGCTGCGCAGGTACTACGTCCCGGCGACCAAACCGGACGCATTGCCGCTGCGTGTTGCCGCAGCCCTGGAAAGGCTAGGCGTCGAGTACGCCATCAGCCATGAGGCTGCGGCTCAGCGGCTCGCCCCCTTCCTGTCCAGCGTGTCACAGGTGCGCTTGCGGCTGTTGCCTGGGCAGGCCACTGACGCCGCCATGAGCGACCTGGGTGCGCGACTGGTCACCGAGGGGGCCAACCTGGCCGTAATCGAGACCAAGTCGGCGGGGGAATTGCTGTTCCGCGAGCGCCTAGAAGGATTGTGGCTGGCCAGCCCGATCCAGATCTACCTCGACCTACTGCGGGGCGAAGGCCGCTCGAAGGAGATGGCTGAGCACTTCCGCAAAGAAAGGATAGGCTTCTGATGGCCAAACCAGCAACGCTCGATGGCTACAGCGACCAATACACGGTGGACTGCGAGCGAGTCCTGGTGACTTTGCTGCGCGGGCTCGGGCCTTGGAAGGATTCTGTTTACTTGGTCGGCGGGCTCACGCCGCGATACCTTGTCCCGGCACGGCCACCGGTCGTGCCCGCACATGCAGGCACCCTGGACGTGGACATCGTGATCGACCTCCAGATATTGGCCGACACCGAGGCGTACCACACGCTGGAGGACAACCTCAAGCGGATGGGTTTTGAGCGCGCNGAGAACCAAGCGGGAAAGAAGCTCTCATGGCGCTGGCAGACCCGTACCGAGCACGGTGCGTTGATGGTTTTGGAGTTGTTGGCCGATGCGCCCGACATCGCCGGTGGCAAGGTTCAGCCGCTTCCGACTGAAGGTACGATCTCGGCGCTGAACATCCCGCATTCGTCCATCGTCTTCGACCTGTATCAGGTCACAGAGATTCAGGCTGAGCTGCTAGGCGACAACGGTGTTGCCACCGAAAAAATCAAGCACGCCAACCTCGTCTGCTTCACCTGTTTGAAGTCCTTCGCGTTCGACCAGCGCTTCGAGCGCAAGGACGCGCATGACTTGGTCTATTGTATTGAGCACGCGCTCGAAGGCACGGACGCGGTGGCCGCGGCCTTTCGCCAGGAGCTCGGCGGCAAGCATGGTGCAGTTGTCGAGGCCTCATTGGCAATCTTGCGCAGCCGGTTCATGGACGACGAAAAGATCGAGGGCTATCGGAAGGACGGGCCGGTGGCCGTTGCCAGGTTCGAACTGGGCGAGGATGACGAACCTGAACAGCGTGAGATGAGGGCATTGCGTCAGCGACAAGCCAGCGATGTGATCGCGCAGCTTCTCGATCAGATCGCAAAAGGCGAGGGGGCTGCATGAAGGTCTGCATTCTGTCGCTGTGTTGGCCGCGGAAAGACATTGTTGCCCTGGCACATAATCACAGTCGTGCCGAGGCGCTGAGGCACCGCCCCAACGCACGCACGGCGAACTGGAGGATAGATGTCTGGATTTAGTGCTACAGGCGGCCCAATGTTCGCTGGCGGCAGCTGTGAGTCCCTTGTTATCGACACATTACTCGCATCACCGCAGCCCGAGGTTGTCTCGCTCATCAATCCGGGCGACGTGCTCGACGTCAGACTTGCCAGGAGCGCTGGTGGCGAGCAGGTAGTTGAAGTCGCGTTTCACGGTCAATTTGCTGGCGGACTTGCCTCGCCAGCCATCAGCCGACTCCGCGAGTGTATTGAAGGCGGTACGCTGTACCAAGCTCGTGTCACCGGCAAGCGCGATGCGCTCGTTCGAGTGCGCGTGACAGCTGTCTGGCAATGACCGCTCTAGCACGCATGGACGTTGTGGGCGGCGCCTACGAAGAGTGGTGCCTGCGCCCCTCGTGGCATGAGGTCTTCGGGTCAGCCGGAAGAGCTGCGTCGGCTATTTCAGCCATGACTGGGGCCGAAAGGGTAAGCCTGCACTGTTACACGGACATGCGCACCGCACCCGTGCTCGAGGCCAGATGCGCGTTGGAGGGTACGCGCTTGGTTGCAACTGCTGTGCCGGCCACTTGCTCTTTCAGGTACACGCACGCACTTCATCGACCGGAGGTTGAGGTACCGAGGTTGACCTACGCGCCCATCGTGGTGGACGCGGATAGCATTTTGCGCTTCGGCATGCTCGAAGGAGATGCAATCGTCCATGGTCGGCGCGTCGTTTATGACCCGCAAGGTAGCTTGACCACGAAGCCGTTCTCCGCCAACGGTTCATCTGCAGATGAACTGTTCGTGGTGCTCAACGAGCGTGAAGCACGCGCAACTACCGGTCTAGGAGATGGCGCGAGCGCGCTTGAGCTGGCCAATGCAACTCGGTCTCTGCATGGGGCGAGCGGGGTCGTACTGAAGCAGGGCCCGCTCGGTGCGCTTGTTCTCGACGGAGAAGGGGCATCGCCCGTACCAGCCTTTCAGACCGATACGATCTGGAAAATCGGTTCGGGAGATGTCTTCGCAGCTCATTTCGCGTTGGGCTGGGCGACGGAAGGCCGCAGCGGCGCCAACAGCGCGATCCGTGCTTCCTTGGCGACGGCGATCTACTGCGATGGCCGCGGCTTTCCGACANGGCCTATGCTTAACTCCTTCCCAGCAAGGCCCATCGAAGCATCCGGACGTTGGGAGGCCGGCTGGCGGCCTCGCGTGTATCTGGCCAGTCCGATTTTCACGCTCGCCCAACTGTGGCTCGTCGAGCAAGTCCGAGAGAGTCTTCGAGGCTTTGGGTTGGAGGTTTTTTCGCCTTTCCATGACGTGGGCTATGGGAGCGCCGACGATGTGGTGCAGCTCGACCTAGAGGGCATCCACATCTCGGACCTTGTTTTCGCCATCGCCGATGGCCTGGACTCCGGCACCGTCTACGAGGTCGGCTACGCCCGCGCGCTAGGTAAACCGGTGGTCGTCTACTGCGAGAATGAATCAAGTGAGGATCTCAAGATGCTCGAAGGCTCAGACTGCCTACTCTGTAAGGACTACGTGAGCTCGATCTATCGGACGCTCTGGACAGCGATGACGCTATGAAGACGGCTCTTCTTCTGTCCGGTGGTATGGATTCAATCGCGATTGCCTGGTGGAAGCGACCCGACGTCGCTATCACGATCGACTACGGGCAGCTACCGGCTAGCGCGGAAATCACGGCCGCCACGGTTGTAGCCCAGCGACTCGGCATTGCTCACCACGTCGTCAAAGTCGACTGTAGGTCACTCGGCTCCGGCGACATGGCCGGCCTCAGCGCGAACGAGCATGCGCCCGCCAGCGACTGGTGGCCGTATCGCAACCAGATGCTCGTGACTTTTGCAGCAATGAAGGCCATCAGCCTGGACGTTAAGAGGCTGCTCATTGGCTCCGTGTTGTCGGACGGTTTTCACCGCGACGGCACGCCTGAATTCGTCGGCGCGTTGAGCGCCTTGCTCGAGCTTCAGGAAGGCGGCATGACCGTCTCGGCGCCAGCGATTGAGCTGAGCACGATTGAACTTATACGTATCTCCGGTGTGCCAGACACCGAACTCGCCTGGGCGCACAGCTGCCACAAGTCAGATGTTCCTTGCGGCGACTGTCGTGGATGTAACAAGTACTTCAAAGTCCTAGAGGATCTGAACAATGGAATGGCCAGACCTCAAGAATCCTAGGCCGCGGTCCAAGCCTCTGCCGTATACGCCAGTTGTTTGGCCAACATTGGCACCCGTGCCGCTGCCCGACGATCTACTCCCAAACACGCCACCTTTTGACGTGGTCATCGAGTCCAGGAGAACGCGGTATGCGTTCGCGCAGCTCCCGGACGAAAAACTTGCCGCGCTCATGCACCTCACATGTAGGGTTAGAACCACGCTCGCTGGCCCGCTCTCGTTTCCTCAGTCCTATCGACCAGTGCCTTCGGCCGGCGCCATTCACCCGGTGCATGTTGTCCTGCACCGCCCCGGAGATGTCGCGCTTCATCGTTACGACTCAGGCGAGCACAGTCTGCGCCAGCTTGACGCGTCGCTAGACGTACCAGCTCTACGTGCGGCTATGCACGAGGTCATTGACGCGCCAAATGCGACGCTACTGCTCTTCGTGGCTGAACCGGGAATGACCGGATCGAAATACGAAGACGCCGCGAGCTTGGTGTGGCGCGACGCCGGAGTCCTGCTCGGTGCGATCGCAATGGCCGCGGAAGCGTTGGCGCTGAACTTTTCGCCGATGGGAGTTACAGGCGAACCCTGGACAAGTCACTTGATCCTAGGAGCGCCTCTGGTTGGTGTTGGTGCAGCCTTCGTTGGTGCGCGCCCTTAGGGTCAATTCGAACAGGCGAACTTCAGCAGTCCCGACGTTTGCGAGCGCATCAAGTCTTCTTGCGGCGGCGTAAGAGCGGCGTCCAAGGCAACCCATCGACTTGGCCGTCCATCCAGAGTGCTGTGAGCGTATGAGTTGGCGTGTTGAAAGGGGTTACGAGCAGCATTCCGCGATTCCCGTAGCCAAGTGCCCGTTCTGCCACTACTCGCTCTTCAAGTGGCTTACTGCGCGGCGTCTCGCGTGTCTCAGTCTGGACCAGCTGCCGACCAATCTCGGTACATCGATCGAGGAAGGTCTGAACGACTTCCTTCGTAAGGTCTGGATCGCGTTCTAGCTCCCTTGTCGCAAACGGTAGATCGCTATCCGTAAGAGATGCAAAAGCGACCGCATTCAATCCGAGTTTGTCGCAGATTCCCTGAACCGCACCCACACCATCTGTCCAACCAGCCACATAGAGGAAGGCGACGCGAACCGAACGCAGCGCTGCCGCTTGTGCGTCTGGCAGCTTGGCTCGCCTCTCGTTCAGGTTAGGGCGACGCAGGTCCTCCCGACCGAGCCATGCAGCAAGTATGTCGCAGGCTTGGCCGCCAGAGCCGACGAAGTCATCTACAAAGATGATCGGCTTCCCCGTGCTTTCAGAAACGTACTCCTCCAAACTGCCTAAGCCAGATATCAGTTTTCGAGAGCGCACATCGTCTGCGAAATAAGCCTGAATGCTCCCACTGTCCCGGGGTGAGCCGAACGGTACAACCCAGCCTCCTTCGAACTCAGGATTCGCATTCAACAGCTTCTCGAGCGCTTGAGTGACATCCTTCCGATCGAGCATCTTGACGCTCTTGAGCAACCGCAATGCGCATGATATGTGGCTGTCGTTATCAAACTGACGGAGCCACGCAAGCGTCTGGGCGTCCGCTGGTATCTCTTGGCCAACCTCGCCGTCACGGACCGGCTGGAAATACTTGTCATGCAGCCTATAGAAGGGCCTCAGCCCCTTTTCAACATCTGCCTGCGCAAGTCGAGGGGGAAATGGCCGAATGTCGTACGGTGCATCTTGCCAGTAGTGATGCAGCCCCAACCTCCGCTTAAGTTCAAGCACCTTTGTCGGTCGCCGTTTGCTTGCCTCAGCAGAGCTGTCCGGCAATCTGGCGCGAAACACCATCCGGGCCACTCGCTCAAATGCGACGAAGACCACATCTGCCATCTCAGGGGGGCAGAAGACATGGTCCCGCGCCTGACCAGCGTTGTATTGGTCAAGCCAACTACCGCGTGCCGCCAGCCACTCCGAAAACTGATAGGACGCAGCTGACGACCGAATGACATACGCGCGACCTACCTCAGTCTCACTCGACGTCATATCTAGCGAGCGCGCGGAAATGAGCGCGTCTAGTACAGGTCGCCCTCTTGCTCCCTGATCGAGAAGATCGAGAATCCTTTGCGCTTCGTCACGAACAGCAGACATGAGGGCCGACCTGCGTCCAACGTGGCGAAAATCATCCCTCATCGCCTCGAGCGCCTCCGATGCGTCCCGTCCCAGGTCGAGCGCCGAGCGCCACTCCGGGAACTGGAACGCGCGAACCCAAAGCCGTCGTTCACGCAAGGCAGCGAGGAGCAGCGCAGCGGCCTCTACGCGCTGGACCGCCCTGCCACCATCAGTTTGAGCATCAACACCCAGGTCCTGCGTCAGCCGTAAGGCGCTCATCCCGAGGAACGCATCGTCCGATGTCGAGAAGAGCAACCTCAGAACAGGCTCCGCGCCGGCAGCATCCACTAGAGAGTTGATGACCGATCTCAGCATTTGCTCGACGGCAAGCACCTTGGAGTGCTGGTAGACCTTGGCCGTGGCGAGCATGCGCGCGAGCTGCAGTTCATCTAGAACGGCTGCCGCTGAATCTTTGACACCGAATAGCCAGGCATCTGCTTTCGGATCGCCCTCCACGCCTGTAACAATGGCATGCGGCATGTCACCCAGCGCCATTTTCTTCGCAGCGAGCTTCTGAAATATCCGCTGCTCATCCAAGAGAGTTGGTAGTCCCGAAAACTTAGCGTCACGCATCAACGCGTCAACACGCGTGGCATCAAATGGCCCGACTACGAGTTCATGAACAAGCGGCAGCTTGTTGTTGATCCTACGACCGATGATCGCAAAAGAAACTTGCCTGACAACCTCCGCAAGGTTGTCTGCCGCTTGCTCCTTAAGCCTTAGGGCTGAGCCCTCACGGTCCAACAGCAGCGCGAGTAGTTCGCGAACGGCATGTGACTGCACAAGGTAGTAGCCAACGACCTGAACGAAAGAGACATCCTCACCTGGGATGGCTGCTTGCAAGCGCAGTTCCTCGGAGAGCGCTTTAGGGATGGTCGCAAAAACAGGCGAATCAGAAAGAGCTCCTTCCGAAACCTGCGAAAAAGCCATCTGGGCTGCTTCACGCAAGATAACAGCGAGTCGAAGCACCTGAATGGTCACCTCCGAAATGGGCGGCTGCTCCAAGTCCGGATTGGCAATCTTCGCAGCCTGGTTCAGCGCGGTGGCCATCGACCGAACCAAGTGCATCGCTCCGAGAAGGTGCTCGAAACGAGTATGGACCGCGCCTGGATAGACCCAGTGCGCGGCCCCGAGTTGTCGAATGTAGCGTAGGCGCTGCAACAACGGTGAGTCGAGCAGGACGACCTCAAGCCGTGTCAACGAGATGGTGCCCCAAAGCGCGTCGTTGACGTCTTTGCCCTTCGGGACTGGCTGAGATTGCCGCAGGCAGGCCGTGTAGTCTCGAAGCTGCTGTGTCGAAAGCTCGTTGACCAGCCGCTTCAGGCCGTCAAGCGTCAGAGCGTCGGCCATGTCAGGCGACAACCTTGTCGCTTGAACAGCGTGAGAAATACGTTGCGACGATCCGATTCAAAAAGTCGGGGTGGATCGTTGATGCGTCCATAAAGCGACGGGCCTGGTCAGAGGACATGTTCACCAGATATTTGACGCCACGCCGACCGTGCTCGGTCTCAAGGAAGCCTCTATCTCGCGCCCAGACAATCGCTCGACGAAGCTTGGTCGAGTTTCCGTGGAGAGGGTCGGTGTAAAAAGTAAAGTTTGAACTTACTTCCAGCTCTCTCTCATGCTGGGCTAGATCTTCGTACGCCTCTTGAAAGCTCTGATCTAGCTCGCCATCACGCAACTCGGCGCCGGAATCACGCAGCTTCAGCGCGGCAAGGATGAGCGTGACAAACTCGTCAGAGGTAACGATGCGGGTCATCTAAGCTGCTTTCAAGTGGTCGTTCATTATCGCACCTGCCCTCAGCTGATCTGAACGAGACCACTTCCCGGCGCTGAGACCATTACATGATTTCTGAGCCTCGGCTCTTGTCCTTTGGTGCTTGGCTCACCCGTACGATACAGCCAGTCGGTCTTGCGCGAGGCTGAAATTCCGGTTAGCCTGTTCGACTATACAAACGACTCAGGGAGAGAGTGATGTCTGGAAGTGGTGGGGGTTCTGGTGGCGGTGGTCCTGACTACAGTTCGCCTTGCGATACCCTGAGGTTCGACCTCCAGCTCAGTAGTCCGCAACCCCTGGTCGTGGCTACCCTGAGTGTCGGCGACGTATTGGTCATCGCGGTGGTTCAAATGAATGGGCATGTCATCGTCCAAGTCCTGAGCAACGGCCGGCCCGCCGGTGGCCTTACAGGGCCTGAGGCAACCCGGCTCCGAAACTGCATCGACCAGGGACACAACTACACTGCCAGAGTTCTTCAGATCCTCGGTGGCCAGGTCAGGGTGCGAGTCGAGCACGCCTGATGACCATCCACGTTGTCGGCGGTGTTTATCGCGAGTACTGTGTCCATCCTCGTTGGTACGACGTCTTCGGTTCTGCAGGGCGCGCAGCGCTGGCAATTGCAACGGCCGGAAGTCCCGTGGTGCTGCGTTCCTACACAACCGACGCGACGCTCGGCGTGCTCAACGAGAAGGCTGCCTGGCTAGATAGCTTTAAGGTCGCGTCGGTGCCCATTGAGAGTGAGGTGTCCTTCAAATACCTCCACGATATGGCCGTTCCGGAGATCGTCGGCATTCCGTCCGTTCCCCACAAGCCGATCCAAGTTACCGAGGAGAAGGTGTTGCGGTTCGGAATGTTGGAAGGGGACGCGGTCGTGCATGCCACCTGGGCTGTTTACGACCCCCAGAACGCTCACGGGCCCGCCCCATTTGGGGCTAACGGATCTACTGCTTCACATCTCACCATTGTCCTGAACTCGTGGGAGGCCACGCAGCTTGCGGACATGTCAGACGCATCGCCCGAGATCATCGCCCCCATTCTGGCGGCCAAGGAGAAGGCTGAGGTCGTCATCATCAAGATGGGGCCACATGGCGCCTTTGTCTGGACTGCCGGCGGCTCAGTTCAGGTTCCGGCGTATCGAACGAAGCGGGTATGGAAGATCGGCTCCGGCGATTGCTTCGTCGCGCACTTCGCAAACGCCTGGATGCATGACGGTCTAAGCCCCGCCGAAGCAGCGGACCTCGCGTCTCGTGCAACCGCCTATTACTGCGAAACCCAGGGCCTTCCCACCCGGGACAACCTGGCGTCGTACGCTGTCTCGCCTGTGGAGCTGTCAGCCGAATACCTGGCGGGCAAGCAACGACAGGTCTACCTTGCAGGTCCGTTCTTCGACCTCATGCAGATTTGGATGGTCGAGCAGGCGCTGACCAACCTGAAGGGCCTTGGGTTGAAGGTCTTCTCACCGTACCACGACGTTGGCCTGGGTTCGGCGGACGACGTGGTTGGCAAGGACTTGGAAGCTATCGTGGACTCCGACGTTGTGTTTGCCATCACCGACGGTCTAGATGCAGGCACGGTCTACGAGATCGGCTACGCGCGAGCGCTGGGCAAACCCGTGGTCGTCTATAGTGAACGCCAACACCCGGAGAACCTAAAGATGATGGAGGGGTCGGACTGCATCATGTGCACCGACTACACCACGGCGCTGTACTCGACGCTTTGGGAGGCGTTGAAGTTGTGAAAGAAGCTCTGCTCCTCTCTGGCGGCATGGACTCGCTCTCCATTGCTTGGTGGAAGCGCCCGGAACTCGCCATCACCCTCGACTACGGTCAGCGGGCCGCCGAAGCTGAAAAGCTGGCATCCACTCAGGTATGCAAGGAGCTGGGCATCCGCCACGAGATTGTCTCGGTCGACTGTAGTTCATTGGGCTCAGGGGACATGGCCGGAGCACCACCGGACGTCGCCGCGCAGACCTCGGACTGGTGGCCGTACCGCAACCAGTTGCTGATCACCTTGGCGAGCATGCGGGCTATCTCGCTCGGCATAAAGATGCTCTACATCGGCACCGTTCGGTCGGACAGCGAGAGCCACCTCGATGGGACTCCGAATTTCGTCCAGAAGATAGGCGACCTCATGGCCTACCAGGAGGGGCATCTACGGATTGTTGCTCCAGCAATCGATCTCTCTACGACCGAGCTCATCCGTCAGGTTGGTGTGCCGCCTGGGTTGCTCGCCTGGTCGCACAGTTGTCACAAGGCCAACATTGCCTGCGGGAACTGCCGCGGCTGCAACAAGTACGTTGAGACCTATCTGGAGCTCGGCTCCGAGTACTCGGGTCGCGGTTTAGCGGGGCTCTAGCGCGGCTCAGCTCGTAACGTAGGGACGGCGTTTCTACAGAGAGAGCGCTAGCTCCGTCTGAACGTGTTTTGGGCTCCTTTGCCGACCCTCTTCGCCATCACAGCGAAGGTGGTCGATGAGATGTCGCACGGTCAGCGGCGAGGAGGCCATCTCCCACCAGATGACGGCATCGAGCTCCGAAGCGCGCACGTCCAACGATGTGCTCAGCCGGAGAAACCGATCCTCCAGTTCAGCGTAGTGCCGCTCGACTGTGAGGTTCTTGGGGAACAAGCCGATGGTCTGGCCGACACGCATGATGTGGATATCAAGGATGGCTACATCGTCTGCGTCTAGCCAGTTGCGAGCAATCCAAGACGCCGTCTTGTGACCAATGCCGGGAACGGCCAGCAGCCAGTCGCGCAGTTGCCTGCCAGCCTCGAACTTTGGCGCTGCATGGGCGAGCGGCAGTGCCGCCGCAAGATAGCGCGCCTTCTGCGCAGCGAACCGATATCGGATGGACCTGCCATTAACGTTTAACGGCTCCTTCAATAGCGCCTCGAGATCGGCCTCACATACCGCTCCCCCCGAGAGGGCGCCACGCTCACGCATGCGATCGTAGGCAGCAAGGCCGACAGTCGCGGGGATGCCGTGTCCCCCCAGGAGGCACGCAGCTACCTCTTCGGCTAGCGTGCGGCCGAGTCGGTAGCCAGCTGGTTTCCCGACCAAGCGACGCGCTACTACCTGATAGGCCCAATACGCTGGCGTCGGAAAGGCGTCAACGGAGCCCCATCGGACTCCCTCCATGAGTTCGACGTTCGCACTCGGCAGCTCGACCTGGATAGAGCCCGTGCGGGTAAGGATTGCAGCGGTCTGGATCATGGCGAGGGACTCCTCTCGGTCATCGGGTAGGCCTCGTGTAGCCACTGTATGAATGCGGTTCGCTCGATGGCGTCCATGCGCGTGATGCGCTCCTGCAGCCGATCCATCCGTCTGCGAATGGTCTGGCGTTCACGGAAGTTGTTGCCGACGTACCGGCTGTCATGCAGTTGTGTGGGTGGCTCGAAGTTGAACCATAAGGTCTCAGTTCGAACATCGACGTGCGTCTTGGCTTCAAAGGTCTTGGTTCGCCAGTCGCCCAGTACCCGCTCATAGACGGGATTGGCGTAGCCCGACAAGATGACCATGCATGGGAGCCGTCGCAGAAGAGCCGCTAGCCGTTCATGGTCCTCTTCGGTGTAGTCCAGTCGATAAACGCTCTCTTGGCGCCTTGTCGCCGGGTGGTACGGCGGATCAACATAGACGAGCTCGTCGCCCTGGAAGGGATAGGCCGCCAGGAAATCTTCCGCTCGCCCACAGAGCACCTCGACGTGTGCAAGTGAGTCGGTCGCCCATACATCGATCGCCCGTGTGTCGGCGTCGATGCCTATGTTCTTCGCTGCCGCAAGTTTGTGGCGCATTACCGCACCTCCGCCTAGATGCGTCTCGATGTAAACGCGGTGCACAGGCATCAAGTTGATGATGTGCTGGTAAGTCTTGCCTTTGCCACCTGGGTATCGCATGGAGCCGAAGCATCGTCAAAATTGACGAGCATGTCAAGTGTCATGCCGGTGTCACATCGTGCACGACATGCGATCAACGAATTGGCTGACATGAATGGCCACAAACCCGGAAGGGTTCACGCCGGGCAAAAAGAAGCCCGCTTGTGCGGGCTTCTGTTGCTTATCTGCTACGCGCTGCGGAGTGGATCAGTGTTTTTGGCGTCCGAATGGCGTCCATGATCGTAAGTAGTTGATTTTGTTTGTATTAATTCGATCTTGTAGCCATCGGGGTCCGTCACGAAAGCAATCACCGTGGTGCCGCCCTTGACCGGGCCGGCCTCGCGCGTCACGTTGCCGCCGGCGGCCCTGATTTTTTCGCAAGCGGCGTAGGCGTCTGGCACGCCCAGGGCGATGTGGCCATAGGCGTTGCCGTGGTCGTAGCTTTCCACGCCCCAGTTGTAAGTCAGCTCGATCTCGGCCTGGCCGGGGTTGCCCCCGTCAAAGCCCAGGAAGGCCAGCGAATACTTGTACTCGGGGTTCTCCGACTGGCGCAGCAGTTGCATGCCCAGCACCTGGGTGTAGAAGTCGATGGAGCGCTGGAGATTGCCAACGCGCAGCATGGTGTGCAGGATTCTCATGCCCGTGATTGTGCCGGCAGATCGAAAACCAGGCAGGTGGTGGTGGCGTGGGCATACAGCGTGCCGTCGGGCCCCACCAGTCGCGCCTCGGCCGTGGCGAGCTGGCGCCCGCTGTGGATCACCCGGCCCTCGGCGCGCACGCGCTGCACCTTGGGGGTGATGGCCTTGACCAGGTTGATGCCCAGTTCGGCCGTGGTGTAGCCACGCCCCGGCTCCATGCGTGTGTGCACCGCGCAGCCCAGCGCGGAGTCGAGCAGGGTGGCAAACCAGCCGCCGTGCACGGTGCCCATGGGGTTGAGGTGCTCAAGGCGGGGTGTTCCCTGAAAGACGGCGCTGCCATCACCCACCTCCACGATGAGGAAATCCAGCGTTCGGGCTATGGCCGCATAAGGCAGTTCACCGCGCAGCATCGCCTGCATCTGCTCCAGGCCCGTCATGTGGGCGATCTGCTCGCGCCGGGCCACGCCGGGGCCCGGGCCGGCATCCAGCCGCGTCAGAATGTCGCGCTCCTGCGCGAGCCAGTGTTCAAGAAGGTGGTGTGTGGTCATGGTGTCTGGAGGGAGGTTGGGTGGCGGCGATGAATAACTTGCATATGCAATTATTGCAGATACAATCAAAACCATGCAAGCCGAAAAACCTCCCACCGAGACCGCTCCTCCTCCCGCGGCAACCGCATTGCCGCAGGGTTGCACCAATTTCAAGCTGCGCCAGCTCATGCGCCGTGTGGCCCACCACTATGACGCCGAGATGGCGCAATGTGGCCTCAAGACCACGCAGTATTCATTGCTCTCGCACGTGCTGAAACTCGGTCCCATCCGTCCGGGCGACCTGGCCGTCGCCATGAAGATGGACGCCTCAACCCTGACGCGCAACCTGCGCCCCTTGGTCGATGCCGGCTGGGTGACGCTGGAGCCAGGCGCTGACGCCCGCAGCCGCCTGGTGCACATCACCGATGCTGGCCGCGACAAGCGCGTTGAAGCACAGCGCCGCTGGAAGGCGGCGCAACTGGCGCTGAATGAAGCGCTGGGGGTAGAGCGCGTGCTGGCACTGCACACGCTGGTGGACGATGCCCTGGCCTTGCTGGCCCTTCCTGCGCAGGAGCCGGGCGATGGGGAGTGACACCGTGCGGGACTCGCGCACCCGCATGCTGCTGGAGGCGCCCATTGCCCCGACGCTGCTGCGGCTGGCCGCACCCAATGTGCTGGTGATGCTGGCGCAAGCCGGTGTAGGGCTGATCGAAACCTACTTTGTGGGCCAGCTCGGCACCGATGCCCTGGCGGGCATGGCGCTGGTGTTTCCGGTCGTCATGCTGATGCAGATGACGTCTGCCGGGGCGATGGGCGGTGGCATTGCATCGGCGATTGCCCGGGCCCTGGGCGCACGGCGCAGGGCCGACGCTGATGCGCTGGTGCTGCATGCCCTGGTCATTGCCGCCGTCTTCTCGCTCATCTTCACACTGGCCGTCGTGGGAGGAGGGCGCTGGCTCTACACCCGCATGGGCGGCACCGGTGGTGCGCTGGATGCGGCGCTCACCTATTCGAACTGGGTGTTTGCGGGTGCCTTGCTGGTGTGGGTGTTCAACACGCTGTCGGCCGTGATTCGGGGCACGGGCAACATGGCCGTGCCTGCCTATGTCACGGTGCTGGGTGCGCTGGTGCTGGTACCGCTGTCGCCGCTGCTGATCTTTGGCTGGGGGCCAGTGCCCGGCCTGGGCATCGCCGGGGGCGCCATCGCCTTGATAGGGTACTACCTGGCCGGTAGCCTGGTGCTTGCGGCGTATCTTTGGTCTCCGCGCAGCCTGCTTCGGCCGTCGTTTGCGCACATCCGTTTTCGCTGGGCCTTGTTCAAGGACATTTTGCGGGTGGGGCTGGTGGGCACCGTCTCCACCGTGGCGACCAACCTGGCCATTGGCGTCACCACCGCGCTGGTGGGCGGTTTTGGCACGGCGGCCATCGCGGGTTATGGCACGGCATCGCGGCTTGAATACCTGCTGGTTCCGCTGGTTTTTGGCCTGGGCGCGCCACTGGTGGCGATGGTGGGCACCTGCATGGGCGCGGGTCAGCGCGAGCGCGCCCTGCGAGCCACCTGGATCGGTGCCGCCATGGCGTTTGCGATGGCCGAAGCCATCGGCCTGTGGGCTGCAGCGTTCCCCGGGGCATGGCTGTCTCTGTTCAACAGCGACCCGGCCATGCTCGCGGCCGGCGCGCAATACCTGCGCATCGTCGGGCCGGTGTACGGATTCTTTGGCCTCGGCCTGGTGCTGTACTTTGCTTCGCAAGGTGCGGGGCGCCTGCTGTGGCCAGTGTTCGGCAACATCGTGCGCCTTGCGGTGGCAGTGACGGGTGGCTGGCTGGCACTGCGCGGGGGCGGCGGCCTGGCGGCGGTGTTTGCCGCACAAGCCGTGGCGCTGGTGCTGTACGGTCTGGTCAATGCCTGGGCCGTCGCCGGCGGAGCCTGGTTCGGCCCCGTGGGCCGACCGCGCAGCATGGCTGGTTTGCTGCGGCGGCTACCGCAGACTTAAGAGAGCAAATCAACAGCAGTGCGTCTCGCCGTAGGTTAATTCTTCGCTTTGCGCTCCCGCCTGTAGCGGCGCGGATCGTAGACAGTCGAGACAGGCTT
>C687J26845_10000682_pt1 | contig 21966 bp, 25 predicted proteins | sample RifCSPlowO2_12_FD_26845 | JGI IMG/M metagenome (IMG submission 26845)
CCTACGGCTTTCGAACATTTGGCATGATCGAAATCGCGCTCTATCATGCACTTGGCAAACTACCCGAGCCGAAGCTCGCTCACGATTTCTACTGACGAACCGGTTTATATGGCCGGTTCATCCCCACGCGCGTGGGGAACACGGGCTACGAACGCCACGATGGCCGTACGAGTCCGGTTCATCCCCACGCGACCGGAGTGGTCGCTGTGGTGAACTGGATGAGCGGTTCATCCCCACGCGCGTGGGGAACACCGCGAATTTCTCAAGGTCGTTCATTTCGCCACCGGTTCATCCCCACGCGCGTGGGGAACACTTGATATCCTGCCGCACGTTTCGCACTTTCCACGGTTCATCCCCACGCGCGTGGGGAACACTCCTCATCGTGGACTCCGCGCGCGATCTGTTGCGGTTCATCCCCACGCGCGTGGGGAACACATCGGGCGATGGAAGCGTGCGCTTTATCATGCCGGTTCATCCCCACGCGCGTGGGGAACACATCGGCAACACCGGGCCCAAGGCCGCCTGCGACGGTTCATCCCCACGCGCGTGGGGAACACCTCTCCCGCCCTGACGCTCTCCCGATCTCCCGACGGTTCATCCCCACGCGCGTGGGGAACACGGCTCTATACGGTGCGCTTCGACGCCCGGGAGCGGTTCATCCCCACGCGCGTGGGGAACACACTTCCTCCACTCCGTTGATTCACCGCGGGAAATCAACGAGCAGAATTTCTACCGATTGAACACATGGTCGAGATCAAGGTAACTCACGACCGCGGATCATTCAAGTCCAAATTGTTAAAGATCGCTGGCCGCGTTCTCCGGCAGAAACGACACCAGTTTCGCCCCGTCCAGTTCGACGGGTACGCGTCGATTCTTCCCGACGGTCACGAAATCAAATCCTGCCTCGCTGTTGGTGCGCCAAGCGATGACGGCGTTACCGTCCTCGATTCCCTTTTCAACCTGCTGCCAGATGTAATCTCGCACCTTGGCGGAGTAATTGCCGACGTAGACACCCGCTCGGACCTCAAGCAGCCAGATCGCAAGCCTCCCGCGCAGTCGCGGCGGAGCATTCTCAAGCACGATGACCAGCATCGCCGAGACTTTCCGGGTTGGGAATCGCGGGCAACATGGCGTCCTCGGGCGACGCCGGAGGTTCAATGCCGCCGGCACTCAACATATCCTCGATACCCGGAATAATCTGCTCCAGCAAGTTGCTTTGCCGAAACACGTCTCGACAGGCGATTCGAACCTCCTGCTCGGGGCTACGAGAGCTACGGGCGGCAATCCGGAATGCCACGGGCACGACGGTCTGGAATTTGTAGATGTCGGCAACGTCGTATACAAAGGAAAGCGGCTTGCCGGTGTGAATGAAGCCGACCGCAGGCGCATAGCCGGCGGCCAGCACCGCCGCTTCCGTCACGCCATAGAGGCAAGAAGTGGCGGCTGAAAGGCAGCGATTCGGAAGATCGCCCTTGTCCCATTCCTCGACATCGTAGTTGCGCGCCTTCCATTCCACGCCGTACTTGCCGGCCATGCGCTTGTACATCTCCCGCACTCGGGCTCCCTCGATGCCGCGCAACTGCTCCACCGAGCGGCGCGCGGGCGGCTCCTCGCCAAAGCGCATCGCATACATTTTCCGCACAATCTTGAGCCGTAGATCAGGGTCGAGTGCGAGCTTCGCCTGATACAGCAATCGGTCGGCGCGCGCCCCGCCCGGCTGTCCTGCGGAATAGAGCCGGACGCCCGCCTCGCCAATCCACACCAGCAGCGTACCCACCCTCGCAGCCAGGGCGCACGCGGCATGCGACACCCGCGTACCGGGCTCCAGCATCAGACACGCCACACCGCCCACCGGAATGTGCGTGCGAACCCCGGTCTTGTCGACGACGACGAACGCGCCGTCGAGCACGTCGAGGTGACCTTTCTCGATGTAAAGAATCGACAGCCGGTCTTTAATCGGTATCGGCTTCAGCGGAGGAAGAATTTGCGCCATCGGTTTTCAAAGCCTCCGCCTGCGTCATTCACCGGCTTGGCGCAGCGCCGCTGCGACCAGCCCTGGGGATAGGTGATGCCCCGAGGCGCTGAGTTCTTCCAGGAGAGGTTTGAGCGCCGGAATCAGCCCTCGCTGTCGCGCGATCAGCAGAACACCGACTGTGCCAATCACTTTGAGGTGCAGCATCACCGCGACCGCCCGACCATGCTTTTCGTCAATTAAGACACCATGCCCATACGCCGCAGCCAGGGCAATCGCAGCGGTTTCACCTTCGCCCAGATCGGCATCAGGAGGCAGCGTTTCCAGCTTCGGGGGCGAATCGTCCAGAACAAACGCGCCGGAGCGCTCTGCCGCGAGGATGGCACGAGCGTCCGCGAGATCAGGACGAATCTGCGTCTCCTGGAAGACCGCGCGAGGAATGATGACCTTATGAAAGAGGCGAGGGAGGAGTTCGAGTTTGCGCAGCCGCCCAAGTGCGATCAGCGGACCCGCGTCCCCGACGACAATTTCAGCCAAACTCGGCAAGCTCCCGCTCAAGCTCTTCGGGCGGGTAGCGGATCACGGGAATGTCCAGCGCGCCGAGGCGGTCGATAAACTCGCTGAGAGAAAGCCCCGCAATTCGCGCCGCCCTGCCCAAACTGACAACCTCGTTCTGGTACAGGCGGACCGCCACCGCCACGTACACGTCCTCCTTCGCCAGACGTTCGTCATACGGAATCGCCAAGAGCACAGGACGCCCGCCCTTTGTCACGATGGCCACCTGCCCGCTCTCCGCTTCCTCGATCAGCTTGGCGGGACTCTTGAGAAGTTGTTCGATTGAGATCGCACCCATGATGCCTCCATTAAGGGTACACGAAGCGAGAGAATGCTGGTACAGCTTACTCTCAAACCCGTCTTACCAACAGCAGGCCGCAACCGAAGGATTTTGGCGTGGCCGATGCCAGAACCTCCTCATGCTATCGGCGCCACCGACAGGAGTCCAAGACCCATGACCTTCCCATGGCCGATGCCGGTTTCCAGCACAGCCCTGAATTTTTCCGCTTCGGAAACCATAAGAATCCCGTCGTATAGTACCGAATAAATCCGAATCCCATTGCCAGCATGCCGCTTCCCTCGCAGCATCTGCTCTTGGGAAATTCGTATATCTAGACGCGCCTGCGGCGATGCTGACTGATCGTAGGATGCCAGTTGCGAAAGCGAAAACCCGTGCTGCCCCGCTTTTCGCTCAATCCATTTTTCTTGCTCCTCCAGCCGTAGCAATCCCAGGCGCTTGCCATTGCGGGTCACGCAAGGGTTAGCCCGCAGTCTGAAGCGAAAGCGCTGCCCGATCTTGAGTGAATCGAGCTTGAGCCGACCCTCGCAGTCGTCGGGACTTCCAAAGGGAAACCAATCTTCGTTCGATCCAATCCAGTCGGCAAAACTCGTGAGGCCCGACAGCAACATGAAATCGGGACCGGAAAGGATCTGCTTGGCGGGGTTATTGACAGGTCTGAGAACCTCCACAATAGCTTCTATAAGACCCCTGCGCGCTTGCGCCCAGTCATTGCGCACGGCCTCAAGTCGCTCACCCCTCCCGACGTAGATTTCATTGACTGCCCTATCTTTCGCGTTCTCGGAGGCTCGTTCTCCGTGGTGGCATCCGACTGCATCGGACACCAGCTCGGCCAAACCCTCCGGCCAACCCCTCTCCTGCAACCACTCCGACAGGGCGATCTGACTTACGAAAGCATGGTGGATGTCGGTATTCGGACTTCGAGGTAGTCGCAGCCCGGTCGAAGCGAGGCGTTCCGACCACTTGCACTGAAATCCGGGACAGGCCTTCCCCAGATCATGACAAGCCACCACGAGCAGAATCCACCCTCGGGCCGTCTCCCATTCCAATCCCAAGACTTTTGCAATCCTTTTGCGAGTCGTTTCCGGCTCACGCGCCAAGATGGCGTCGGCACTGGCAGCCACGTCGAGCATGTGGAGAATAAGTGGGTGCCATCGCGTGGCATCGCTCTTGTCAGTTTTCGCCCAGATATTTTTTAATGCGTTATCCATCCCCCGCCTGCCATAACCCTTCATTGACCGCCTACCGATGCAACATCCAGGCAGTGATTCACCAACGGATGCCACTTGGGCTCACCGGGATAGTTGGGATCGGCCTTCCCCCAATAACGAAAAAACGAATGGGGTTGGCCGTGCGCCAAGTCCATGTGGTTCGTTCCGATCATTGCCGTTTTTAACACACCCACTGGCTCACTCCGTGATACCGATGAAGATATTGTTTTTATTATATTTTATTCGTTTCCGCAGCAAGGTCGCCGCGCTTCGCCACGCGCCTTGGTACGCGCTGAGCACTTTGCCGCAGGGCGAGCAATCCGCTGCATAAACGGCGCAGCGCATCGCCGGGCGAATTATCGCGACTGTTTGCAGTCGCGGTCTGAAGGGGTCTGTATCTGCGCGAGCCACTCGGAAATTTCGCGCATTTCCTCCTGCGCCCGGATGATTTCTTCCAGCGAGAGCTCCGACCAGCGCCGGAGTTGCTCGCGGCGCGCGCCTTTCCATGTGGTCAGGCTCCAGTCGATCGAGTCCGTTTCAGCTTTGATCTCTGGCATTGTCTTCCAGCCTCAGCCGCAGTTGATCGATATCGATTTTATCCTGTGCCCGGCCGGCTTCTTCCTTCATGCGGATCAGCGTCGGGATCGTGACGAAGTGAACGGCAGCGGTTCCCAGTGACTTGACCAGGGACCGGGTAAATTCTTCCTCAAAAACAAAAGGCTCCCGAACAAACATATCGATGGGCGTTTCGCGATGCGCATCGCTCCAGAATTGCAGGACTTGCATCCCTTTGTCCCGGATCCAGCTTTGCCGCTGCGCTGCATCGGCGAACTGCATTGCCGAAATCGGTACCATGGGGCGGTAGCCCAGGGTGCTCAAAGCGGCAAAGGCGCGTTCGATGTTGTCCGGAACGAGCTGCACCACGACGTCCACATCCTTGGTAAACCGCAAATAGCCGTGCGCGTTAACGGCAAGCCCGCCCGCCACCAGATAACGCACGCTGGCATTTTCCAGTGCGGCGACCAGCGCCTCGAAACTTGCGAGTTTCATGGTTCGGCCATTATCTATGTATCTTCAATGCGCCGCATGAAGTTGCGTTTCGCCGTAGACCGCAAGCGCGGCCGACAACTTTGCGATCACCTCCGCCCGCAGAGACGCCGGCGCAATGACCTCGACCCCCGCGCCGTGCCGCAGCAGGTCGCCGAGCAGCTCGCGCGAATCGCCGTACGGGACCTTCAGTTCGTAGCTGCCGTCCTGGAGGAACCTCCCCTCCTGCCGTGGATGCCATTGTTCCTCGGCAACCCAACGCGGTCGTTTGCCCGTGGATGCGTCAATCGGTTCGGGCCCGTGACGGCGGGGATCGTCAGTCGTCTGTCTGGTGTATCCGCACGCGTCCTGGCTCGACAATCCAGAGTTCGCTTCCGAGCGGCCGTTCGGTCAGCGCAGCAAGGAGATCGCGAACGCGTGCAAGTATCGTGTCGGATTGCGTGCGCGGCGTCGTCTCAAGCACGACGATTCCCGCTGACTTTTCGGGCGGAAAACGCAAGACCTGCCCGAAGTCGTGATCCAGCGTAATCAGCGCACGTTTCTCTCGCGCACAGACCGCAAAGAGATTCTCGTCGGTCGTTCCGCCCAACGCCTGCATGCGGACCGTCGCGACATCATGCCCGGCTGCGCGCAGCAATGCCGCACCGCGTTCGCCGATATTCTCGTCCAGCTTGAACCTCATGCGCCCGTGTCGACGGGCACCGGGATCACCCTTTCGCGGGCCGCCTCCGCACCGTATGCGATAGCCGCCAGAATATCTTCATGCGTAAGCTGCGGGTAGTTCGACAGCAGTTCCTCGGGCGTGCTGCCCGCCGCGAGCCAATCGAGTATCAAGGACACCCAGATGCGGGTGCCACGGATGCGGGGTTTCCCGAAACAGATGTTTGGATCAATGCTGATGCGTTCGAGCAAAGGATTCACGACGTTTCTCCCTCGGGAAGCACGTTACCGGCCTGCGCGCGATTGGTTGCCGCAATTGTCGGCTTCGAATCCTCCGGAATCAAGTTGTACCTCAGCCGGCGCCATCCCAGGGCCGCACTGGACAAGTCACCTACCGAGCATTTAACAAATACTTGACGACGCTCAGCCCTCATCCCCGGCCCCCTTCGACAAGCTCAGGACAGGCTTCTCCAGAGGGGAGAAGGGAGATTCGAGGCACAAATGGATTGTCATCCATTTACGCAAAACTCAGTATTTACGTTCTTCGACGGATTCTTTTTCATTCCGAATGCCGTTGCGGGCCCGCATTTCGCGAAAGCGTTGTGCGACCTCCGCCATGTCTTCGACGGCTTGCAGGCGCTCGCGCAGCGTGAGGGTGAGCGTGTGCCGCAACTGGGCGCGCCGGTTACCTTCCCAGGTAGTCTGTTCCCAGGCTTCGTCAGGTATCTGATTCGTTGCCATGTTTTTCCTCGAGCAGCCAGCGCAGGTGCTGGATATCATCCACGTCGCGCGGGCGGTTGGCAATCTGCTTTATGGCAATCAGAGTCGGAATGGAGACGAAACGAACAAACAGTCCCGGCGCCAATTGCTGACTCTTGGCCGCGTGATACTCGGTGTCGAAGTCGAACGGTTCGGTGACGAACACGTCTATCGGTGTCTCGCGGTGCCGGTCGCTCTGGAAGTTCAGCACCATCATGCCTTTTTCCCTGATCCACTGCTGGCGCTGCGTTTCGTCCGCGAACTGCTCCGCGGTTACCGGCACCATCGGCCGGTAACCCAGGGAGGCCAGCGCTGCAAATGCCGGAATCACGTTCCCGGGCTTGAGCTGGATTACCAGATCCACGTCATGAGTCAACCGCAGGTAACCGTAAGCATTCACGGCAAGCCCGCCCGCCACCAGATAGCGAACGTCGGCCTCATTGAGCGCGTGAACCATGGCTTCGAGGGTGGCCAGTTTCATGATTCGGCCATTATCTATGCATTCTTAATGCGCTGCATGAAGTTGCGCTGCGCCGTAGACCGCAAGCGCGGCCGACAATTTTGCGATCACCTCCGCCCGCAGAGACGCCGGCGCAATGACCTCGATACCCGCACCGTGCCGCAGCAGATCGCCGAGTAGTTCGCGCGAATCGCCATACGGCACCTTTAGTTCGTAGCTGCCGTCCGGGAAGAATTTCCCCTCCTGATTCGGATGCCACTGCTCCTCGGCAACCCAGCGGGCGCGCTCGGCGGTAAAGCGCAGCACGGCAACATGGCGCGGCGCGCCGGCAAAAATTCCGTAGGTCGCCGTGAAATGGGCGTCAAGAGTGCGCTCCGGAATATCGCGTGCGCTACGTTCCAGCAACCGCGCCGACCGGATGCGCTCAAGCGCGAAACTCCGCAATCCCTTGCGGAGGTGGCACCAGGCGTCGAGATACCAGTTGTCGCGGTAGTGCACGAGGCGCTGTGGGGAGATTGCGCGCTCGGTCGTTTCATTGCGACCGCGCGAGCGATACTCGATGAGCAACCGCCGGCGGCGAGTCAACGCATCGGCCGCCATGTTGAAGAACTTGCCGGTCCCGCGCCCGGCCATACGCAAAATGCGTACGCGGCGCACGAGTTCGCCGCGGCCGAGGTGTTCGAGCGCAAAGATACTTTGCAGCTTGTGCTTGAGCGGAGCGAGTGTATCGGCAAGAAGGCCCGGTTCGGCGCGTTCCAGAAAATGCTCCGCGACAAACAGCGCTTCAAGTTCGGATGGAGAAAACCAGATGCCCGGCAACTCGAACGCGACCCCGGGTGTGTAGCGGTAACCGTTCCGTTCGCGGACGTATTCGATCGGTGCGCCGATGTTGCGCAGTTCTTCGATGATGCGCTTGATCGTTGCGCGGGAGCATCCGTCGAGTTCGCGCTCCAGCACCGCACGCGGCACCGGGAAGCGGCGCGAGGACAGGATGTGGTGCAGACGGTAGTAGCGGTGGAAGCGATCCACGCGTCCTCCCCACGCGAGAATAGGGAATTGCGCCAATTGACGAGGTTGGCTCGTTCTCGGCTGGCCCTACCCCCACCCCCGGATCAAGTCCGGGGCAAGCTCTAACCCTCCCCCGCCCGAGCGGGGGAGGGAATTATATTTTCCGCTCCCCACCCAGGCAGGAAGGAGAATCATACTTTTCCGCTCCTCGTCCAGGCGGGAAAGAAGATTCTACTCTTGCGCTCCGCGCCCGAGCGGAGAAAGGAGCAGGCGAGGCGCCTGCGCTACATGGAAAGGAGCAGGCGAGGCGCCTGCGCTACATGGAAAGGAGCAGGCGAGGCGCCTGCGCTACGTCGCGCCGCTGCTCAACTGCACTCGCGGCGAGGGCGCGGAAACCGTTACTCGCGCTTGCTGCTGCGGATTTCGATCCCGGCGGCCTTGGCGAGATCGCGATGGATGCGCGCCACGCGCTCGATCTGGCCTTTGGCGGGGAAACGCTCGTAGAAGCCTTCCAAGCGAAACGCGCGGGTCTGCTCGCTCCACGGCGCCAGGCGCTCCTCCCAGCGCTTGACACGGCCTTCCGCCGGCTCCGCATCCTGGCGCGCAAGGTCGGCGCACACCCGCACCATGGCCTTCAATGAAACCGGTTTGGTGACCATGTAGCTGTCGTGCCCCCAGGCGTCGCCCCACACTTTCTGCGCCGCCTTGAGGAAGTCGCGGATGACGCCGTAGTAGCGTTCCTCCTCGCGGTAGACGTTGGTCACCTGCCGGATTTTCTTCCACTCGGCGCTCACCCAGCGGTACAGCTCGTTGAAAAGTTCCGCCTGCAAGATCCACTTGTCCTTCAGGCTGCGGCCGCCCAGGCGGTTGATGCGGTAGCGGAGCGGGCTGTCGCCCTCGGTGTAAAGGTCTTCCACCAGCCGCGCGGCGAAACGCCGGTCGGGCTCCGCCCACGACACCCGCTCGTAGAGGTCGACCAGGTGGCTCTTGTTGATGCGCGTCGGCGTGGAATTGATGATGACGAACATCTCCGCCGCGAAGTCCTCGCTGCGGCCGTCGAAGATCACGCACGGCACGTTGATGCTGGCAGCCTCGCTCGGGTGCTCTTTGAGGTAGAAGCGCAGCGCCGCCAGCCGATGCTGGCCGTCGATGATCAGGTACTTGGAATCGGGTTCCTGGAGATTGCCGACCTCATCGTGAGAACCGGAGGAGGTGAAACGCAGTGTCTCCGCGGTAAACAGCAGCACCGTGCCCGGGATGGGCGGCTGGGTCACCGCCATCTCGTAGAAGTTTTTGAGCGACCGCACCTTGGCGCGGGAAACCTGGCGCTGGAATGCCTCGTCGGTGCGTTCGATGCGCGCAATGAACTGGGCAATTTCATCGTTCTGCGGGATCGACTGCGGTGAAATTTCCTCCCCCTCGCCATAGTAGCGGCTGATGAAGCGTACTTTGCCCAAAACATCCGCTGCGGGACAGCTCGCGAAGTAAAAAATGCCGTCCTTCTGGCGTATCCGAGTTACAAGCATGAATTTGCTCCCGTCTTCTTATGTAACAGCCGCGTCGCGTCAATACGTTAGCGTAAGATGTTAGCGTAACATTGTAACCTTCCTGCCCGACTAAGGCGAGGACGCGGGAAGCGGAAGTTCACGATGTGGAAAGCGGCGCTAGTGTCGCCTATGACTTGAGCATAGAGCGGCCGCCAGCCCCCGGGACGCGACTGGGGCGGGCAACGCATTGAAAGTAAACCCGTTGTGGCGGGCGTGTTATGCCTTCAGCAGATCGATCGGCGCAAAGTGGCCGCCCAGAGGGGCGGGCGAGCCTGGGCATGCCGTTCTCGGCCTCGGCGCGGCTCAGCGTTGTTGCCGCCGCCGGTAGATCTCGCGGTTGGCCTTGTCGATGTCGCGCCTGAGGTCCTGGCGCTCCTCATCGGTGAGCCGGCCAGGCGGGCGCTCGCCGCGCTCCGGCGCCGCGCGACGCTCGCGGCGCACGTCGCGCTTTTCGCGGCGCATATCGTTTTGCTCGCGCGGTCCCTGCGCCTGCGATACGGGAGCAAAGCCGCCAGACCACGGGCGAGCAACCGCAGGCTGCGCGGCCACGATGATCCCTATCGCAAGTGCGCCAAGCAACGATTTCATCTGCCGCTTCCTTGCGGACTACCCGCTTTCGGCGTCATGTGTCGGTTATGTTTGTATGCGCCGGCAATCGGATCCACCGGCTTGCTACTGGCTAGGAGTTTGTCGGACTCAGACACGACAAACTCCTGTTAGCCGCCTGTCGAGCTGCTAAGTCCGACAGGCTGCTAGACTAACGCACTCGGCCGGGATACTCATTACGTGGGCCCCGGTTTTTTGTAACAATCTGTTTCAGGCCTGTCCGCGGCAAGAAACTTTTACAAAATCGTGGTGTGGCTGCCCGGCGCCCCGGTAACATACGGTTTATGGCTGAAAACAAGATGAAGATTCTCGTTGTCGACGACGACCCGCGCCTGCGCGATCTGCTCAACCGCTACCTCACCGAGCAGGGCTTCAGCGTGCGCGCGGTGGCCGACGCCACTGAAATGAACCGCCAGCTCGCACGCGAGCGCTATGACCTGATGGTGCTCGATCTGATGCTGCCGGGCGAAGACGGGCTTTCCATCTGCCGGCGGCTGCGCGGCGGAAATGAAAACATGCCGATCATCATGCTCACCGCCAAGGGTGACGAGGTCGACCGGATCGTAGGGCTCGAAGTGGGCGCCGACGACTATCTGCCGAAACCCTTCAACCCGCGCGAACTCGTTGCGCGCATCCAGGCGGTGTTGCGCCGACAGCCGGCGCGCGAGCCGCCGGGGGCGCCTTCCGCCGAAACACAGATCGCCGAATTCGGCGAGTTCCGCCTGAACCTCGCCACCCGCAACCTGACCAGAAACGGCGCGGACGTGTCGCTTACCACCGGGGAATTCGCATTGCTCAAGGTGCTGGTGCAGCATCCGCGCGCACCCCTTTCGCGCGACAAGCTGATGGAGCTCGCGCGCGGCCGCGAGTTCGGCGCTTTCGACCGCAGCATCGACGTGCAGGTGTCGCGGCTGCGGCGTCTGATTGAATCCGATCCGGCCAAGCCCGCGTTCATCCAGACCGTCTGGGGTTTCGGCTACGTTTTTATCCCCGACGGGAAAAGCAGTGAAACGTGAAAGGTGAAAGGTGAAACGTAAATTCGTTTTCTGCCCGGGCGCCTCGCGGCGTGCGTTTCACGTTTCACGTTTCACATTTCACGCCTCATGAGCATCTGGCCGCGCACGCTGCTGTGGCGCACCGTACTGCTGATCGCACTGCTGCTTATCGTCGCACATCTCACCTGGCTGCAGATTTTTCGCGTATCGGAGCGCGAGCCTCGGGCCCAGCAGATCGCACAGCAGATCGTCAGCGTCATCAACCTGACGCGCGCCGCGCTGATCACCGCGCAGCCGTCGAAACGCCTCGAGCTGCTGCGCGACCTGTCGCAGGACGAAGGCATCCAGGTCTACCCCGCTGAACCGAACGAAAAGGTGTCGCCGCTGCCCGACCTGCCGATCCTCAAGCTGATCGACGCCGAGCTGCGGGATCGACTCGGCCCGGATACGCGACTCGCCACCAGCCGCCACGGCATCCGCGGCGCCTGGGTAAGCTTCAGGATCGACGACGATGACTACTGGGTGTTGATTCCACGCACGCGCCTCGAGCGCACCGATCCGCTGCGTTGGATCGGCTGGGGTGCGCTGGTTCTGCTGATGGCGCTGGGCGGCGCGTTTTTGATCGTGGCGCGCATCAACCGGCCGCTTGGCGAGCTGACACGCGCCGCCGCGCAAATGGGCCAAGGCAGGCGTCCGCCGCCGGTAGCCGAACAAGGGCCTGCCGAAATTCGCACGCTGGCCCGCACCTTCAACCAGATGGCGGCCGATCTGAAGCGGCTCGACGATGAGCGCGCCCTGCTGCTCGCCGGCGTCTCGCACGACCTCAGGACGCCGCTCTCCCGGATCCGGCTCGGGCTCGAAATGCTCGACGACAAAGGCGATGCGACGCTGAAGACCGGCATGGTGCACGACATCGGAGAAATCGATGCCGCGATCGGCCAGTTCCTCAATTTTGCACGCTTAGGAGAAGCCGAGCCGGTAGCAGCCGAAGGGGATTTAAATGCACTGGTCAGGGGCGTAGCCGAGCGCTACGCGCGTTCGGGCCGTGCCGTGGCGACGCAGCTTCACCCATTGCCGCCGCTGCCGCTCCGTCCGCTCATGGTCCAGCACCTGGTGACCAACCTGATCGAAAACGCGCTGCGTCATGGCGGGCCCGCGGTTGAGGTCACGACCGGCCGCACCAACGGCTGCGCGTTCGTGGAAGTGCTCGACCGCGGTCCCGGCATCCCGTCGGCTGAAGCCGAGCGGATGCTGCAGCCGTTTACGCGCCTGGATTCCGCGCGCGGCGGTTCAGGCACCGGATTGGGACTCGCCATCGTCGATCGCATCGCCCACATGCACGGCGGCGCGGTACAGCTCCTGCCGCGCGACGGCGGCGGGCTCAGGGCACGGGTGGAGCTGCCGATCGAAAAGCGGTGAACGGTGAGCAGGGAGCGATGAGCGGCGAACGGTGAGCGCTGAGCGGTGAGCAGGGGGCAGGGAGCGGTGAGGTTCTAGCCTTTTTTCTTGCCCTGCCCCTTCCCGCGGAAGGTGGTGTGACGCAACCGCATCGATAGCACGCGCCCCAACGCGAACAGGAGATCGCGCGCAAGCGCCGGTTCCGCCTGCGCGAACTCGTTGAACACCTCGAAAGTAAGCCGCAGCAGCTCGCCGTCGCTCACCGCCCATACATTCGTCGAGCGCGGCTGGCCGTCGAAAAATGCCTGCTCGCCGATCACGCTGCCCACGCCGATGCGCGCGATCGGCGCAACGCCCTCGCTGTCGACCCGGTAGACGCCGACCTCAAGCGAACCGGCGGCGACAAAGTACAGCGCCCGGTCCATAGCATCGCGCTGGATCACCACTTCGCTCGCGCGGAAACGCTGCGACACGGTATTAGCAAGCAGTTTTTTCCAGTCCTCTTCGCTCCAGTTCAGCAGCAGGGCGTCGCTGTCCGAACCCGCCGCAGTGGACGGCCCCCGCTTGAAAACCGCAACGTAATCAATGCCACTCATCGTGATCCCCCAGGCAAGAGTTTTAGAGTCTGTCGCATAATGAAACAGGCGCGCGTTGCTCGCCAAAACGGTTGATACAGACTCCTGGAGTGCGCGGGCATTATACCATCGGCATTCGCCGCCGCAGGACGAGCTAAAGCGCGGCGCCGAGCGGCCAGCGCCCGATCGCCTCATAGACAACAGCGCCGTCGCGACGCAGCGATTGCATCAGTACAAAATCGCATGCGTGCCACACGATGCCACCGGCGGCCTTCACCGCGGGCGAGCGGCGCGCATCGCGCAGCAGCGTGATATGCGGCGCATACTCCCGGTCCTCGCAGTGAAAGCCCGCCGTCAGCAACGCATGCGTCAGCTGCGCAACCAGCGTACGCAGCGTCCCAGGACACTTCGCCGCGCCTGCCCACGCGATGCGGTTACGGCGCCAGTAATCCACCTCATCGATCGTCAGGTCGGTGGGCGGCGCGACGATCGTGGCGGCAAGCGCATGCAGATCGGGGACGCGGCCGGTTGCGACATTGCCCAGAAATACGAGCGTCAGATGGATGTTGCGCGCAGGGATCATGCGCCCGCCACACTCCTGATGCAGTGACCGGGCGAGCCGCGCCAGCGCGGCGCGCACGGCGTCGTCCGGCCACAGCGCGAAGAACAGGCGAGCGGTGTCGGGCATTGCCTGCGGCGCGCTCAGTCCCCCGGCCGGGGGTCCCTCGGCTCCCGACATTCGATCAGCGCAACCGCTTCAGCCGCTATCCCCTCACCGCGCCCGACAAAGCCAAGCTGCTCGGTGGTCTTGGCTTTGATGCTGACATCGGCAACGGCAACGCCCAGATCGGCAGCGATGTTCCCGCACATTTTGGGGACATGGGGCGCCATCATCGGCGCTTGCGCGATGATCGTCGCGTCGATATTCACGACGCGCCAGCCGTGCTCGTTGAGCAGCCGCGCCACTTCGCGCAGCAGCTTGCGGCTGTCGATGCCCTCGTAGCGCGGATCGGTATCGGGAAAACGCGCGCCGATGTCGCCCAGCGCCGCAGCACCGATCAGGGCATCGCACACGGCGTGCAACAGCACGTCGGCGTCGGAATGCCCTGCGAGCCCTTTCTCGTGAGGAATCTGCACGCCGCCGATTACGAGCTTGCGCCCGGCAACCAGCGCGTGCGCGTCAAATCCCTGCCCGATTCTCATAAATATGCCTATGCAACCGCAGATAGACGCAGATAAACACAGATACATGTGCCAAACGAATCCATCGGTGTTTTTTGGCGTTCATCGGCGTACCCCTCAAGGGGGTATTGAGAAGAATTCATCGGCGGTTTCGAAGTTCTTCAATATCAGTTCGGCGAGCGCGAGGTCTTCGGGGTACGTCACTTTCAGGTTGCGCATGTCGCCCATCACGAGACGCGGTTTCAGCCCGAGGTTTTCGATCGCGCACGCCTCGTCGGTGACCGTCTCGGGATCGGCTGCGCGCAGCGCTTCGAGCAGCAATCGATAGCGGAACATCTGTGGCGTCTGCGCCTGCCACAGATTGTCGCGGAGCTCGGTCTGCACCACTCGTCCGTCGCGGTTGGCGCGTTTCAGCGTGTCGGCGACCGGCACGGCGAGCAATCCCCCCGTCTCGTCATCGGCAAGTTCGGTGAGCAGCCGCGCCAGTTCGGCGGCGCCAAGACAAGGCCGCGCCGCGTCATGCACCAGCACCCAATCCGCGGCAGCGACCGCGTCACGGGCCGCTAGCAGCCCGTTGAATACGCTCGCCGCCCGTGTCTCGCCGCCACAGTAAAGCGGTTCAAGCTTCGGCGCGAACCGGCTCCAGTCAAAGCGTGTGAAATGAGGATCGCCCTGGCCGAGCACCACGAACACCTGTTCGATCGAGGGATGCCCGCACAGTCGCTTGAGCGAGTGATAGATCAGTGGCCGGCCCGCCAGCTCGAGGTATTGCTTCGGCAATTCCCGGCCCATGCGGGAGCCGCTGCCTGCGGCCGGAATCACAGCAAAAAATTTCGGCATTTGCCTGTTGCATTCAGTGAGTTACCGCATTGTAGCAGCATCATCGGCGGCGTATGGTCATCGTGCCATCGCTGCCCGAGTCCGGGACTATAATGAAAGCAAGCTTGATTTCGCTCCCACCAACCTACATTTAAAATAATGGCAAGCATTGCTTCCAATCGCGTCCGACCCGCGGCGGTAGCCGGGATGTTCTATCCCGGTGACCGGCGCGAGCTCGCACAGGCGGTTGACGCCATGCTCGCCGCGGCCGCACAACCCATGCCGGCTCAACCCGTGCCCAAAGCCATCATCGCCCCGCATGCGGGATATGTCTATTCCGGACCGATCGCCGCGAGCGTTTACACGCTGCTCAAACCAGCGCGCGCGCGCATCACCCGCGTCGTGCTGCTCGGGCCGACACACCGCGTCGCAGTGCGGGGGCTCGCGCTGCCCGAAGCTGACAGTTTCGCCACGCCGCTGGGGACGGTATCTGTTGACCGCGATGCCGTCGCCGCCATCAGAAAACTGCCGCAGGTGACGATCAGTTCCGCCGCGCATGCCGGGGAGCACTCGCTCGAAGTGCACCTGCCGTTTCTCCAAACCGTGCTCGACCCGTTCAAGCTGGCGCCGCTCGCGGTCGGCTATGCGGAACCGGACGAGGTGGCCGACGTGCTTGATGTCGTCTGGGGTGGACCGGAGACGCTGATCGTCATCAGCTCCGATCTTTCCCATTACCTGAACTACCGCGAAGCACAGGCGATCGACCGCCGCACCGCCGAAGCGATCCTCGAGCTGCGCACCGATATCACCCACGAACAGGCGTGCGGCGCGACACCGGTCACCGGCCTCAACCTCGCGGCGCAGCGCCGCCGCCTGACGCCGCGACTGCTTGACCTGCGCAATTCCGGCGATACCGCGGGCGACAAAAACCGCGTCGTCGGTTACGGCGCATTCGCTTTCTTTGAATCCACGCAGCATGCGCACTGAAGCGACCCCGATCCTGCTCCCGGAGAACGCTGGCAATGTCCTGCTCGCACTCGCGCGCGCCGCGATCGCCCGCGAGTTCGGCAAAGCCCGTCCGGCGGCCGAAGACGCGCTTTGGCTGCGCGAACAGGGCGCCTGCTTCATCACGCTGACTTGCGAACAGAAGCTGCGCGGCTGCATCGGCACGCTGCGCGCGCACCGGCCGCTTGCCGAGGACGTCACGGCCAACGCCGTGGCGGCCGCCTTCCACGACCCGCGCTTCAAGCCGCTCACCGCGGACGAGTTCGACGTGGTCGCTGTGGAAATCTCGGTGCTGTCGGAGTTGGCGCCCATGACGTTCACCGACGAGCGGGATGCGCTCGCCCAGTTGCGTGCCGACATCGACGGCCTGGTGTTCCAATACGGCCACCACAGCAGCACCTTCCTGCCGCAGGTGTGGGAGAACCTCAGGGAACCCGCCGAGTTCATGGCGCATCTAAAGTACAAGGCCGGGCTGCCGCCCGACTTCTGGCACCACGAGGTGACACTCTCGCGCTATACCGTCGCCAAATGGCGCGAGACGGGTAATGGGTAATGGGGGTACACGCATCACTCATCACCCATCACTCATCACCCATCACTCATAACTCATCACTCATCACTCATAACTCATCACCCATCACCGTATGAGCGCACGCGAATACCCGGGCCGTTGGTGGCACATGCTGGAGGACGGCCGCATGCAGTGCGACCTGTGCCCGCGCGACTGCCGCCTGCACGAAGGTCAGCGCGGCGCCTGCTTCGTGCGCCAGCGCATCGGCGGCGAGATGGTGCTCACCACGTACGGCCGTTCTTCCGGATTCTGCATCGACCCGGTCGAGAAGAAGCCGCTCAACCACTTCTACCCGGGCTCGAGCATCCTGTCGTTCGGCACCGCCGGCTGCAACCTCGCCTGCAAGTTCTGCCAGAACTGGGACATCTCGAAGTCGCGCGAAATGGACACGCTGATGGACCAGGCATCACCCGAGGCGATCGCGCAAGCCGCAGCGGCGAACGGCTGCAAGAGCGTCGCCTTCACCTACAACGACCCGGTGATTTTCGCCGAGTACGCGATGGACGTCGCTGACGCCTGCCATGCGCGTGATATCAAAGCCGTTGCGGTCACCGCAGGCTACATGCACGACCAGCCGCGGCGCGAGTTCTACACCAAGATGGACGCCGCCAATGTCGATCTCAAGGCGTTCACCGACGAGTTCTACTTCAAGCTGTGCGGCGCACGTCTGAAGCCGGTGCTCGACACGCTCGTTTACCTCAAGCACGAAACGGACGTCTGGTTTGAGATCACGACGCTGCTGATTCCGGGCAAGAACGATTCCAGCGAGGAAATCCTCGCCGAGAGCCGGTGGATCATGAAGGAGTTGGGGCCGGATGTGCCGCTGCATTTCACCGCGTTCCACCCGGACTACAAGATGGACGATCTGCCGCCGACGCCGCCGGCGACGCTCACTCGCGCGCGCAAGATCGCGCTCGACGAAGGGCTGCACTACGTCTACACCGGCAATGTGCACGACGAAACAGGCGGCAGCACTTGCTGCTCCGGCTGCGGCGCGCCGCTCATCGTGCGCGACTGGTATCGCATCGACGACTACCGCGTCACGCCCGACGGCAAGTGCCCCGATTGCGGCGCCGCAGTCGCCGGACGATTCGAAACATTCAAGCGCGCGTTCGGCCCGCGCCGCATCCCGATCGCCATCAATCGCACTCACGCGGTCTGATCACGATCAAACAACCTCGTCGTGCCGACGGCAAGCGGCCGGTATAATAGCGGCCTTTTGCGGTTTTGATGTTGCGCATTCCCGTACCTGTGCCCGGCCGGCATGAGCGGGCCGGCGTGTTTCACGGCTCGAGCGATGCGCTCGGGGCGGCTGAACTCGCCCTGCGCGCGCGGCCGCTGCTGGTCATCACCGAAAATGCCTGGCACGCACAGCGGCTGCTCGAGGAAATCCCGTTCTTCGCGCCGCAGCTCAAGGTGCATATTTTCCCCGACTGGGAAACGCTGCCCTACGACCACTTCTCGCCGCACCACGATCTCGTCTCGGAGCGGCTCGCCACGCTCTACCAGATCATGCACCACGCCTTCGACGTAGCGATCGTGCCGGTCACCACGGCGCTCTACCGCCTGGCGCCGGTCGAATATCTCGCGGGCCGCACGTTCTTTTTCAAGCAGGGTGAGAAGCTCGCAGCCGACGAGCTGCGGCGGCAGCTTACCCTCGCCGGTTATAGCCACGTCACGCAGGTGCTCGCCCCCGGCGAGTACTGTTTCCGGGGCGGGCTGATCGATCTGTTCCCGACGGGGAGCGCCGTCCCGTACCGGATCGACCTCCTGGACGACGAAATCGAAAGCATCCGCAGCTTTGACGTCGACACCCAGCGCTCGATCTACAAGGTCAACGAAGTGCGGCTGCTGCCCGCGCGCGAGTTCCCGCTTGACGAAGCGGGCCAGACGCGTTTTCGCCGCAATTTCCGCGAGAAATTCGAAGGCGACCCGTCGAAAAGCCGCGTCTACAAGGACGTGAGCAAAGGCATCCCCACCGCTGGCGTCGAATATTATCTGCCGCTGTTCTTCGACCGGAGCGCGCTCATCACCGAATACCTTCCGCAGAATACTTTGGTTTGCCTGCATGGCAGCCCGGCCCAGGCGATCGAGCAGTTCTGGAGCGACACGCACGCGCGCTACGCCATGCTGCGCGGCGACCGCGCCAACCCGGTGCTGCCGCCGCACGAATTGTTTCTGACCGCGGACGAATTCTTCGGCGCCATCAAGCCCTTCGCGCGCGTCGAGTTTTTCCTCGCGCCTTCTCCGTCTCAGGAGGAAAGCATTACGGTCACCCCCACCCCCGGATCAAGTCCGGGGCGGGCTCCAGCCCTTCCCCCTCAAGGGGGAGGGGATTTGACGAGTAGCGAAACTCCTCTCGCCTCTCGCCTCTCGCCTCTCTCGCCAGCGGAGGCCGGCGCAACAGCGCCGTTGCCTCCCCTGGCGGTGGAGCGCCGTGTTGACAACCCGCTCCACCGCTTGCAGGACTTTCTCAACGGCTTCACCGGCCGCACGCTGATCCTCGCCGAAAGCCAGGGCCGGCGCGAGACCATGCTCGAGTTTTTCGCCGAGTACGGCTTCAAGCCCCCGGTTTGCGGCGATTTTGCACAGTTCACGGCGGCGGCCGAGCGCGTGATGCTGGGTGCGGGGCCGCTGCACGCCGGCTTCAGTTTTCCCGCCGGCGGATTCGCCGTCATCACCGAAAACGAGCTCTACGCTGCGCAGGCGCGGCCGCGCCGGGAACGCGAAGGGCGGCGCGCGACCGCCGAGGGCATGCTGCGCGACCTGTCCGAAGTCAAGGTCGGCGATCCGGTCGTGCACGAGCAGCACGGCATCGGCCGCTACCGCGGCCTGCGGACCATGGACCTGGGCGAAGGCGCAACCGAATTCCTGACTCTCGAATACGCCGCCGGCGACAAGCTCTACGTGCCGGTCTCCAGCCTCCATCTCATCAGCCGCTACAGCGGCGCGGCGCCCGAGGCCGCCCCCTTGCACCAGCTCGGCAGCGGGCAGTGGGACAAGGCGAAGAAGAAAGCGGCGCGCCAGGTGCGCGACACCGCCGCGGAGCTTCTGAATCTCTACGCTCAGCGCGCGTTGCGCCAGGGCTACGCGTTCAAGCTGAAGCAGCATGACTACGAAGCATTCTGCGAAGGTTTCCCGTTCGAAGAAACGCCGGACCAGGCCGCCGCGGTCAACGCCGCGCTGGAGGACTTGAAGAGCGGCAAACCGATGGATCGCCTCATCTGCGGCGACGTCGGCTTCGGCAAGACCGAAGTGGCGCTGCGCGCGGCGTTCGTGGCGGTGGCCGACGGCAAGCAGGTCGTGGTGCTGGTGCCGACCACGCTGCTTACCGAGCAGCACTTCAACACGTTCTCCGACCGCTTCGCCGGCTGGCCGGTGAAAATCGCCGAGCTGTCGCGCTTCCGCTCCGCCAGGGAACAGGCCGAAGCACTCGAGGGACTGGGCGAAGGCCGCATCGACATTGCCATCGGCACCCACAAGCTGCTGTCGCGCGATGTCAAGTTCGCGAACCTGGGGCTGGTCATTATCGATGAAGAGCATCGCTTCGGCGTGCGCCAGAAGGAGAAGCTGAAAGCCCTGCGCGCCGAGGTGGATGTGCTGACGCTCACCGCAACCCCGATTCCGCGCACGCTGGCAATGTCGCTCGAGGGTCTGCGCGACTTCTCGGTGATCGCCACCGCACCCCAGCGCCGGCTCGCCATCAAGACCTTTGTCTCCCGCTACAGCAAATCGCTGATCCGTGAAGCCGTGCTGCGCGAACTGAAGCGCGGCGGCCAGATCTATTTCCTGCACAACGACATCGACACCATCGAGCATGTCGCGCAAGTGCTGGCGACGTTGCTGCCCGAAGCGCGCATCCGTACCGCCCACGGCCAGATGCGCGAACGCGACCTCGAGCACGTGATGCGGGACTTCTACCAGCAGCGCTTCAACGTGCTCCTGTGCACCACGATCATCGAGACCGGCATCGACGTGCCGACCGCCAACACCATCATCATCAGCCGCGCCGACAAGTTCGGCCTCGCCCAGCTGCACCAACTCCGGGGCCGGGTGGGCCGCTCGCACCACCAGGCCTACGCCTACCTGCTGCTGCCGGAGGAAGGCAATGTCACCGCGCAGGCGAAGAAGCGGCTCGATGCGATCCAGATGATGGAAGAACTGGGCTCGGGCTTCTTTCTTGCGATGCACGATCTTGAAATCCGCGGCGCGGGCGAAGTCCTGGGCGAGGCGCAGAGCGGCGAGATGCAGGAGGTCGGTTTCAACCTCTACTGCGCGATGCTCGACGCGGCGGTGAGATCGTTGAAGCAAGGCAAAGAGCCGGACCTCACCTCCCCGCTCGGCGTCACCACCGAGATCAACCTGCACGTGCCGGCGCTGCTGCCGGAGGATTACGTGAGCGACGTGCACGAGCGGCTGGTGCTCTACAAGCGGCTCGCCAACTGCGAAGACGAGGCGGCGCTCAGCGGATTGCACGAGGAACTGATCGACCGCTTCGGGCCGCTCCCCGATTCCGCGCGCGCGCTCCTCGACAGCCACCGGCTGCGCGTCCTCGGGAAACCGCTGGGCATCGCGCGCATCGACGCCACCGACGCGGCGATACAGCTCCAGTTTGTGCCCAGGCCTCCGATCGAACCGGCCAAAGTACTGAAACTCGTTCAAACGAGACGCAACTATCGCCTGGCCGGCCAGGACCGGCTGCGGATCGACGCCGATCTGCCGGACGTGAAGCTTCGCGTCGCAGCGATCCGGGAAGTCTTTGGCGAACTCGGTTGAGCGGCATAAGCACTCTTGAGCCTGAAGCGCGTAAGAAAATGAATATCCCCTCGCAACGCGAGCACTTCGAGATCATTCACGCCCGCAGCGGTTTGTTGAAGTACATCAACTTCGTGCTCACGTCGGGCGATTACGACAATCCCAAGCCCCATCCCGAACCCTATCTGAAGGCCGTCGAACGCGCCGGTGTCGCGAAAGAAGCCTGTATCGCCATCGAGGATTCGGAACGCGGCCTCGCCGCGGCGACCGCAGCGGGTCTCAAGTGCGTGATTGTCCCCAGTCGCCTGACCGCGGGCCGTCCCTTTTCCGGCGCTTATAAGGTCCTGGGCAATATCCGCGAGGTTCTTACGGTGCTGTAGCCCCAAGCGTCGCTCCCGGCTGATCCAGCGGGCTCCTGACGCCTCGGCCGCCCTTGTTCAGCACGTGGGTGTAGATCAAATGTGCAGCTGCACATTTGGTCTATTAGACACAGCAGAACGTTATGTAGAGTAGGCAGTACTAAAGCTTTAAAAGCAAAACGTT
>C687J26845_10000685_pt1 | contig 21909 bp, 22 predicted proteins | sample RifCSPlowO2_12_FD_26845 | JGI IMG/M metagenome (IMG submission 26845)
AAAGGGTTATTAATTCCGGGCTGTTTACCATGGGTGAATGTGTTCAGGAATTTGAGAAGGTATTTGCAGAATTTGCAGGGAGTAAATACTGCGTTATGGTTAACTCTGGCTCATCAGCAAATCTGTTGGCAGTTGCAGCCCTGTTTTACCGTAAAGAAAATTTCCTTAAAAGAAATGATGAAGTAATAGCGCCGGCAGTATCATGGCCTACTACATACTACCCTCTGTATCAATACGGATTGAAATTAAAATTTGTGGATATCGATGCCCGCACCCTTAATTACGACCTCAAGGCGCTATCTGAAGCTGTTAGCGATAAGACCCGTATGATTGTTGCGGTAAATCTGTTGGGAAACCCCAACGACTTCAATGCGATCAAAAAGATAATTGGCTCCAGGGACATAATATTAATTGAGGACAACTGTGAATCAATGGGAGCGATTTTCGATGGGAAGCAGGCGGGAACAGTTGGAATAATGGGGACATTTAGTACCTTTTTCAGCCATCACATGTCAACCATGGAGGGCGGTATGGTTGTAACTGACGACGAGGAGCTTTACCACATCCTTCTCTCCCTTCGTGCGCATGGGTGGACCAGAAATCTGCCAAAGTATAACAGGGTTTGTAGCCCAAAGAGCGATAATCCCTTTGAAGAGTCTTTCCGCTTCGTACTGCCTGGATACAATGTAAGACCGCTGGAACTAAGCGGCGCCATAGGTGTTGAACAGTTAAAGAAACTACCGGAATTCATTCGGGTGAGAAGAGGAAATGCGCTAATTTTTCAGGAATTGTTTGGAGATGCTCCGTATTTTGCCATTCAGCATGAAATTGGTAAAAGCAGTTGGTTTGGATTTGCGTTGACAGTTAAAGAGAATGCTCCATTTGCACGCGCGGATGCAGTTGCTGCCCTGCAGACAAACAGGGTCGAATGCCGCCCAATAGTGACTGGCAATTTTACCAAGAATGACGTCGTCCGCTGGTTTGATTATGAAATACATGGTTCTTTAAAGAATGCGGAATGGATTGACAAAAGCGGTTTTTTTGTCGGAAACCATCATTATAATTTAAAGGAAAATCTGAGATTTCTCAGAGAAATATTAAACACGTTAACATGTCAAAGATAAAGGTATATTTTTTCCAGTTTAATTTTAGTTATGGTAATGAATTTACTTTGCCGTATTCGTCAGGGATGTTGTGGGCATATGCGAATACATATGAAGAAGTAAGGAGAGACTATGAAAATAAAGGTTTTATTTTTTTACGTGAAGATACTAATACCATTGTTTCCAGGCTTATAACTCCACAAATTGCGGCTTTTTCAACTTATACATGGAATTGGGAAATGAGCATCGAGGTGTCAAAAAAGATAAAAGAGAAATATCCTCAGTGTTTAATTATTTTTGGAGGTCCACAAGTACCTGATAATATGAATGGCTTTTTTGAAAAATATCCATTCATAGATATAACGGTTCATGGTGAAGGAGAAGTAACTTTTGCTGAAATCCTAAAAGAACATATCGGAAATAAGCAATATGCAACCATGAAAGGATTAACATTTAACGGTAGAGTTAAGGGTGTCAAACCTTTTGAAAGGAGAGAAGTAATTGAGGACATTAATATCCTACCTTCTCCATATCTTGCGGGGCTTTTTGATGAAATTTTAAATTTACCTTTCAGTTTTCAGCCAATTTGGGAAACAAATAGAGGTTGTCCTTATCCTTGTACCTATTGCGATTGGGGGTCCAGTGTCGTTAAAAAGATACGCTTATTCAATATGGATCGGCTTTACAAGGAAATTCAATGGTTTGGGGGAAAAAGGGTTAATTTTGTTTATGGAGCGGATGCAAATTTTGGAATTTTACGCCGAGACGTTGAAATAGCTAAAGCTTTGGCAGAAACGAAGGGGAAAATGGTGGTTTCCCAGCCCGCTTTAGAGTTTCATACACAAAGAATAGTACTCAAAGGGTTGTAGAAATTGCAGAAATATTAAATGCACAAAAAATGGACAAAGGAATTACTTTAAGTGTTCAAAGTATGAATGAACATACCCTAACAGCGATTAAAAGGAAGAATTTGCCAATAAAATCTTTGTCACATTTTGTACAATATTACAATAAAAGAGGAATTCCCACTTATACTGAATTAATCTCAGGGCTTCCTGGCGAAACCTATGATTCATTCAAAGCGGGAATAAATATGTTATTGGAAGCAGGATTTCATAATTCTCGTTCGATTTATAATTGTTCTGTATTGCCTAATGCGCATATAAATAATCCTCAATATAAAGAGTATTGGAAGATAAAAACAAAGAGAGTTCCTATATTTCTAAATCATTCAGTACCCGATGCTAATCCTATACTAGAATACGAAGAAATAATAATACAAACAAAAACCTTGCCAACGGTTGATTGGAAAAAACAGTGTCTGTTCTCCTGGGTTATACAAACCTTCCATTCGTTAAATTTGACACAGGTTATTGCTATTTATTTCAATGCTATAGAGAAAATAGCATATTCTGATTTTTATGAAGAATTATTAATTTTTGCAAAAGAAAACTTAGGAACCATAATAGGTAATGAATTAACTATTACTACGAATAAAGTTGACAAGGTTCTCGAAGGTGAAGGTTGGGGTACAGTTCTTAAAGAATTTTCAGATATTAGTTGGTCATTAGAGCAAGCTTCTTATCTTAGGATAACAAAAAATTTTAATATATTTTATTTGGAAATTAAACAGTTTATTGAAAAATTCTGCAAAAAGTATGAGTTAATTATTAATACTAATCTTCTGGAAAATTTACTTCTATATCAAAAATCTATTGTTGTCAAATGGAATGAGAATGGTGGTCAAGTATTTAAAATGGACTATTCATTACATGATTTTTATAGAGCGCAGGTTATCGGTGAAAGTACTTCTTTAAAGCAAGGGAAATTCATATTAACTATCACAGATGGTTTAAATTATAATGCAGATAAGAAAAGATATGCAAAGGAAATTATGTGGTGGGGGCGGAAAGGAGGAAAATTTATTTATCAAAATATAAAAGAAGAATCTTGTGGAGATAGGATATAAAAAATGAAGTATCCAGACAAGACCATCCTGCTGGTAGGAATGCAGTGGGACTATTGCAAATCCGAACGTGGCGTATCCTGGGATAAACTCGTCTTTTTTGAAATCTTAAAAAAACTGGTGGGACGCGTGGAACCATTCTGGTTTGACGAGTATCTCGAGAAAAAGGGACAATTGCAAATAGATCTTATAAAAAGGGCAGGGGAAATTAAGCCAGACCTGGTTTTTTTTCTGACCTATTCGGATCAATTTACCACTGAAACATTAGATGAATTAAAGAATAATTATATGACATACGCGTGGTTTGGCGATGACCAGTGGCGATTTGATAGTTATTCTTCCAGATACGCACCTCATTTTACCTATATATCTACAACCGATCCATGGAGTGTGCAAAGACACAAAAAGATCGGCGTCAATCCAATATTGACTCAGTGGGCAGCTCAGCCTTTTTCTGAAAACATGGGCACCCTTCGTGAGGACGAATCGTATGAATTCGAAGTTTCATTTATAGGCGGCTTCAATAAATTCAGAAAATGGTTTGTAAAGATGTTGGGGGAAAAGGGAATTAAAGTAGAATGTTTTGGCGTTGGTTGGCCCAACGGACAGGTCTCTTTCGAGCGAATGGCTCAAATATTTCGCAAGAGTATGATTAATCTGAACATTTCAAACAGTGCAAGTAGCGATATTAGATTTGTGTTGAGTAGCCCGAAATGTTTTATACATTATCTGAGGAATCCAAAACGCGCCGAACAGATAAAGGCCCGTAATTTCGAGATTCCGCTGGCTGGTGGATTCCAGCTTTCCAATTATGTGCCGGGACTTGAAAAATACTTGAAAATAGGTGACGAGATAGCGGTCTATAATACACCGGAAGAGTGCGCACAGCAGGTGGAATATTACCTTGCGAATGAGGAAATTCGCAGAGAAATCATTACTAAAAGTCATGAGAGGACAAAAAACGAGCATACGTATTTGCATCGGGTGGAAGGGATATTGAGGGAAATATGGGATTGAAGAACCTGGCGATATGGGTGTCTATACCTTACCTTTCGATTACTAAAAAAGTTATAAGAATATGAACGGGGTTTTGTTTAATAAAATTCAGAGGTTAAAGGAAGAAATTAAATATTTGGTTGATAATAAACCCGAATTTCTTCAATCATTAAAGACTTCCATTGCAACAAAAAAAATTGTCGAACGTTCTGTATATCTTTGTGCTGAAATTGTGCTTGATATTGCCGAGCTTCTGATTATCAAGAAGGGTTATCCAAAGGCGTCCTCTTACAGCGATTCGATATACAAGCTAGGGGATTATCACATTATTCCTGAAGATTTTGCCAATAGGTTTGTATATATTGCAGGTTTGAGGAATTTCCTTGCCCACGATTATCAAAAAGACACTGTTCCGGAACTGGAAAAATTCCTGCTGGTCGGTGTCAAAGACATTGAATGCTTTATCGAACTTTTAAAGAATCACCTATGACCGACAACATCCAAAGGCTAAAGGAAATCCTGAGTCAGCAATCATCAATAACTTTCGCATATCTTTTTGGTTCAAGAGTAAAAGGTTATGCAAACGGGAAGAGCGATTGGGATATTGCTGTATATTTTTCAGAACAGTCAGAAAATATTGTGACTTGGCCTGTTTTTGAGCTTGAGGCAAAACTTTCAAAGGCAATTGAGGCAACCGCGCAGGTTACCGTTCTCAATAATTCCTTAACACCGGTGTTTTATTTCCAGATAGTTAGCGAAGGGATTGTTCTCGTTGATAAAAATGAAGCTTGCAGAGCGGAATTTGAAAATAGGGTGCTGAGATACTATTACGATTGGCAGTATTTTCAAAAAAGGCAGATATTGGCAGAAAAATCAATATTCAAGGTAGAATGACGGAGTAAACGTCTAAATCCTAGCAGAAGGAACGATATGGCACAAGACCGGCAGGCAGGGCATCTGTTTTTAAACAATCAGGAGTTTGCAATGTGTGGTTTGTTCAGCTTCACGATCTCCAAAACGCGTTGAATAGATAAAATTGCGTAAAATTGAGATGCGAACAAATTTTAACGAGGAGATCAATAATAGTATGAAAAAAGTTTTTTTGATAAGCCCATCCTTACAAAGAGATGTCCAGGTAAGAGGCATAGATAATTCTTACGGTTTAGGGCTAGGTTACCTTCATTCAGTGATTGAGTTGGCAGGTTATGATATCAAGACCATTAGTTACAACAACGTTGACGAACTCTATTCTATAAAAGAAGTTCTGGCACATCTATTGAAGTTTTGTCCAGACTATCTTCTTTAGTCTTGTTCTATTACTTACCACATGTAGTAAGCCTTTTGAATAATGGAATATGAAACAATAATGAACAACACCGTATGAGGTTCATTATTCTAGTACGCTGACAAATTAATAGCGAGGCATTACATGTGTTGCAGACACAGCATTGACGCGCTAAATACCAATACACTATGTTTCGTAATTAATGTGTCGCTGTACTAGGAATATTGTTAATATGAAAGTTGCTATTTTAGGTGCTCATGGATTATTGGGTTCTGAACTTTATAATCATTTTAAGAATCGATATAATATTTATGGGATAACCAAGTTAAATTATGAGATAAATCGTGGCGAAGAGTTTGATCTGTTCATTAATGCAAATGGAAATAGCCGAAAGTTTTGGGCAAACAACAATGGGGTGGCTGATTTTAATGCCTCTACAACATCGGTTTATAACACTTTTTTTGATTTTTCCATTCAAAAATATATATATATTTCTTCTGCTGATGTGTATGATAAATGCTTTGAAATCGGGTATACTTCTGAGAAAACAATCATCAATCCTTCCAGATTAAGTATCTATGGTTTTAATAAGTACCTCGCGGAACTAGTGGTACAGAAATTTTCCCAAAATTATGTTATACTGAGATGTTCTGCTCTTATTGGTAGCGGTTTAAAAAAGGGATTGATTAAGGATATTATTGACGGCACTCCACTCTTCCTAAGTGCGGATTCAACACTTCAATTTATAACTACCGCTGAAATAGGGAAAATAATTGAAACAATCGTCACGAAGGGAATCAGCAATCAAATAATAAATGTTGGTGGAATAGGGGCTGTATCTCCAATACAGATATCTGAAATTCTTAATAAGGGGGTTATCATACGTAATGATGCAGAAAAGCAACGGTATGAAATGAATGTCGAAAAAATCTTGAGATTTTTTCCCGTTCAGAAAACGATGGAGTACGTAAAAGCTTTTATACATGAATACAAAGAGGAGAATGTTCAATGAAAGAGTGGAATAATCCTTACAATCCTTTTAACTCATTCAAGGTCTTAATGTGGCGAGAACAAATGGAAGGAATTGCAAAGCAGGAATTCCTTCCACCAGTTACAGTAGATACGGATCCTACAAATAAGTGTAACTACGACTGTGAATGGTGCAATGCATATGATTATATGGCAGGCTCCAAACATACGCTTTCTGAGGAACATTTACTGAAACTTGCGGATTTTTATAAGGAATGGGGAGTGCATTCAACGTGTGTTGCTGGGGGGGGAGAACCTTTGTTGAACCCAGGGCTCAATAGTTTTCTCTGGAGATTACACAAAAATAGTATTGAACCGGGTATTATAACGAATGGTTCTGTGATGACAGATGAACATGTGGACACATTTGCCAGGACGTGTCGCTGGGTGGGATTTTCCATGGATGCGGCAAGTTCTGAGGTTTATAACAAAGTAAAAGGGATAAAAGAAAAAAATTTCTTTAACAGAATTATTGAAAATATACGAAAATTAACAAAAAAAATTGGTGACTCGGAGACAAATTGTGATGTAGCTTATAAATACCTGCTTCATCCACATAATGCTTCTGAAATTTATGATGCAGCAAAGCTTGCAAAATCTCTTGGGGTAAAGGATTTCCATTTACGGCCTGTTGGATGGGACAATTTAACCATAACCAGGGATAAGGATCCAATATCATTTGAAAAAATGATGGACGATATTAACAAGCAAATTGAAGCGGCAATGGAACTGGAAGATGAAAATTTTCACTTTTATGGTGTAAGGCACAAATTTAATCCGAATATGAAGAGAAAAATTAACTTTTCCCGCTGTTGGGCTCCCCCCTTATTGGCAACTTTTGGAGCGGATGGGAACTGCCATCTCTGTTTTGATATGAGGGGTAGAAAAGATTTGATCTTGTGTCGGCATGTCCCCGATCCAAGAGAAATACTAAAAGTTTGGGGGTCTCAGTTCCATAAAGACCTGATCGCAAGTATAGATACTAAGACATGTCCGCGATGTACTTTCGGGCCTTATAACGAAATGATTGAACAGGTTTTCATAAAAGATGGTATGTGTCGTTATTTTCCATAAAGTATGCTGTGGAAATTGCGATTAAATTAGGTACTACAGACGAATTAAGAAAACTATTTCATGCCTATCAAGGCAGGGTTAAGAACTTTGAATTGCCGGTAAAGTTATTACAAGAAAAGTATTAAATTACCGAACTCATTCAGAGAGACTTTATGTTCAACATACATGGCTTGACAATGTTTACTAGAAACAGAAACTATGAGTTTACCGAAAAAACGTGCTCTTTTATTCAGCAATCAAAAGATTTAGGGTGTAAAAATTTTGTTTTGCATGGCTCTGTAAGGATGGGTTGTCTTGGCGATTCTGAATTTAAAGACTTCTATGAAGAAGACCTGAAATTTTTAACGCCTGTTGTGGAATATGCGAAAAAACTCGGAGTAGTTTGCCTTCTGGAAAATGGAAGTTATTCCTTGTCTTCGAATCTTTCTTTCTGTGAGATTACTTCTGTTCCTTTTTATCACATCAAACTATCGAAGGAGCTTGGCCTTGGTTTAGTCGTGGATCTCGGACATGCTGCTTTATCTGCCAGGTGGTTTAATAAAACCTTAAACGAGTTACTGATTTCCTATTTTGAATCATCTATCACACCTATTGTCGTTCACTTGTCTGACAATTTTCTTGAAAATGATGACCATGTTGCAATAGGGGAAGGAAAAGCGGATGTTGGTGTCTTTTCACGAGTGCTAACCTTGTGAGCTGATAGCCTGGCGACTATTGAATGCTTTCCTGGCGAAATTTATAAAACTTTTTCTTGGCTGTGCTTGCATTCCTATGCTGAATTGAGGCAAGATGATATTATGCGCTTGTGTCGTGCTTTAGACTGGAAGTATGACGAAAAGAAGTTATGCCAATATAAGGAAAAACTTGAGAGTAAAATGTGAAAAATACTATGAAAAATTATGATCAAATTAAAGTCGCTTTAGTAAGCCCTCCTCAACACTCTCTTTCCAACCCTTTAATGGCAGAACCTCTAGGCTTGATGTACATTGAAGGGGTTTTGGTCGATCTTGGTGTAGAGGTTGAAATGGTAGATATGTCATTTAGGAATGACTTGCCCGTAGCAGACGTCTATGGTTTTTTTGCATGTACACTCCATTTTCCAAAATGCGTGGAATATGCAAAAAGAGTAAAAGACGCCTATACTATAATTGGCGGCCCTCACGCATCTGCTCTTCCTCAAGAAACGAAAGAGTTTTTTGATGCGGTGGTTGTCGGACCAGGAGAAAATGTGATAGTTGATATTTTAGATGACTATCTAAATCAAAGGAAAGGAGGAATTTTTCAAAAAGAAATTATTGAAATTGATTCGATTCCTATCCCTCCCAGGTCAATTGCAAAAAAAATAAAGTACCAGGTTTTTCCTGGTTCCCCCATCTCTGCATCCATCATCACCTCAAGGGCTTGTCCCTATAAATGTTCTTTTTGTGCCTCGAATGCAATATGGGGTCGTAAAGTCCTTTATCATTCAGTTGATAGAGTGATAGATGAAATTAAATATCTGATAGATACCTATGATATAAGACATTTCAAATTTGTTGATGACATCTTTACTTTAAAGAAGGCCCGTTTCAGCAAGTTTTCAGAAAGACTCGTGGAACTTAATATTCAGTGGTTTTGTGATACAAGAGTCGATTCGGTCAGTGAAGATATATTGGAGCAGATGCTTCGATGTGGTTGCTCCTATGTGGATCTGGGAATAGAGTCGGTAAGTGACGTTGTCTTGGATAAAATACATAAAAAACAGACAAAACAAAAAATGAAAGAAGCCATTGCAAAAATAAAGGGAAAGGGACTCAAAGTAAAGTTGTATATTATTTATGGTTTACCTTTCGAACCTGAGGATATTGTGCAGCAGACGATCGATTTTATTGAGGAAACCCAACCTGACCATGTCAGTCTTTTTACCCTTGTCCCATATCCGGGAACGGATATCTGGAACAATCCTGACAAATACAATATTAAATCCATTAACAAGGATTTCAGTTATTATCAGCATGCTGTTGGTGGCGTTAAATCAGAACAGACCTGGTTGCCAAGTATCGAGTATTTTGATAGAACAAAAGAGAAAATGAGAAAGGAAAGGAATATTCTTAAAAACTTTTCAATGGAATGGAACAGGAAGAATGCCGGTTTTTAGAATAATTGAAAAACCGCAATTCTCTGGGGTGATTATGTTTTGCCTCAATAATTATAGTGTACTTGAACGCACCATTAGGCAATTATTACACAACATTTTGTTATAAGAACGAAAAGAAGGGATTTGATGATGAAAAAAGCTGCAATTATTGTTTCGGATTTTTACCTGAAAAACAGAATGTTTGATTTAAATGATCCTGTGTCAAACAGAGATAATATATCTTACTCTAATTATTTACTGAAAACGGAGTTGTTGAAAAGCGATATAGATTTAAGTACACAAGATATAAACAAGGTGCAAGATTCAAATATAGTGTTTTTTAATGACATGCCTAGTAAAATACCTGTGAAAAAAAAAGGACAAAAATTTTATTTATTTGCAATGGAGAGTATTGCTGTTCATCCGATAAATTTTGACTTAAAAAGATATGTTAATTTTGATAAGGTATTTACGTGGAAAGATGATATCACTGATGGCAATAAGGTTATAAAAATTAATTATTCATTCCAATTTAATCCCATAATTAAGTTAGAATTAGGCAAAGAAAATAAGTTGGTTTTTGTCATGGCTGGTAATAAATATTCGAAACACGAACATGAACTTTATAGTCACAGGATAGAAATAATTAATTGGTTTGAAAAAAATCATCCGGAGGATTTTGGTTTATTTGGAGTTGGATGGGATATGTTTCAACCAAAAAATATTTTTTGTAAAATGATTAACAGGACGAAAATGTCGAAATTGTTTATGAAAGACCATCTTTGCTATCGTGGGATTGCAATATCTAAAAAATCTGTTTATCCCAAATACAAATTTAATATATGTTATGAGAACGTTAAAGATATTCCTGGATACATTACGGATAAAATTTTTGATTGTTTCTTCGCGGGCTGTGTTCCCATATATTGGGGGGCAAATAATGTAACAGACCACATTCCTAAAAACTGCTTTATAGATAAGAGGGATTTTGATTCTTACGAAGTATTATATGAATTCATTAAGAATATGGACGATACAACGTACCAGCAATATCTTAAGAATGCGCAAGAATATTTGAACAGTCCCATGTCGTACGGATTTACTGCCGAGTGTTTTGTTAAAACTATTATAAGTGAAATTGCTAATGTATAGGAACGTTGTAGTAATTTCACTTGGCAAGGCATATTTCAAGTGGGTGTTCGCCTTGCCTCTATTCGCTACATTGTAAATTATCTGATGTTGTGCCGCTTAAACAGAAGTACAAGAGACAATTTACTAAAAGCAATCAAACATTGGAAATGATAAAGACTTTAAAATATAAGTTATTCGGGTGTATAGTACGCATTGCAAATATGCTGCTTATTAATATGATGATATGGAGATGACACCGTTGAATTTTGGCACTTAAAATGAACATACTCTTTATATATTCATTACAGGATGCACAATCAACTTCCAAACCGTTACAGTCATTTGGGCAAATGCAGTTTGGCATTTCTTATATTTCATCGTTTTTAAAAAAGCATGGCCACACCACAAAATTAGCTGTTTTAACCAGAGCTTTCAACAAAAAAAAGGAAGACTTTTGGGGGAAATATATAGAAGATTTCAAGCCAAAATTAATCTGTTTCACATCTGTAAGTACTGAGTATCGGTTTATTGCAAGCGTTGCGAAGTATATAAAGGATAGTTACAGAAACAGTTACCTGTTGATTGGCGGTCCTCACGTCTCTTTAAACCCCGGCGATGTTTTATTAGACGCCTTTGATGCTTTATGCATTGGCGAAGGAGAATTTCCTACTCTTGAATTGGTTGCACAATTAGAAAGCGGTATTGCACCTTCAGGCATTCCCAATCTCTGGATTAAAAACGGCGCCCAGATTGAGAAAAATGCGCAACGGCCATTTTCGCAAGATTTGAATATATTGCCCTTTCCTGATCGAGAGATGTGGAAAGACTGGATAGGTGAACAACCCGCATCAATAACTCCCGTTTTGCTGGGACGAGGCTGTCCGTTCCAGTGCACGTATTGTAGCAATCATGCCCTGAGGAAAATTGCTTCTGGATCTTACGTTAGATTAAGATCTCCGGATAATGTTATCGAAGAGATAAAGGAAATTATCGCTTTCGATCCAACCCGAAAAGATATTTATCTGGAAGTGGAGACGATGGGTGTAAATCGCAAATGGGATATGGAATTGTGCGCTAAACTGGAGGTATTAAATGCAAGTCTTGGTCATCCTTTGAATTTTGGAGTTAATCTGAGAGTTACACCGAATGCAGATATTGAAAACCTTTTTGTGGCCTTTAAAAGGAGTAATTTCAAATTTGTAAATATTGGATTGGAATCCGGAAGTGAAAGGGTGCGCCGTGAGATATTGAAACGAAGTTACTCAAACGAAGATGTTATTAAAGCGGTTGCTTTAGCAAGAAAGTATAGTTTGAAGGTGAATTTCTACAATCTTATGGGTATTCCGGGAGAAACATTAGCCGATTTTCAGGAAACAATAAGAATAAATAGAATTTGCCAACCCGATTCTCTGATGGTGAGCATTTTTTATCCATATCCAGGAACTGATTTGCATTCTCTCTGTAAGGAGCAAGGATTATTGCATGAACAACTTAATCAGGATATGGAAAGGTCCAAAGCGATTTTAAACCTTCCTGGATTTCCAAAGAAACAAATACAAAAGAATTATATCTGGTTTGACTTTTATGTCTATAAAGGTTACAAACCAATGTACAAAATACTGGCGAGTGTTATGGCGCGTACGGTACATTCAAACTATAGCTTAAATAGATTTTATAGATGGATAACGAGCATTTCCTTTTTCAAGGTTATAAAGCGCTTCCTTAAATCCTAGAAATTTTTGTGTTAAGGAGATAATATCATGGGTGCGATACATGTAACGGTAACTTTATCATGGCCAGAGGCGAAAGAATCGTTTGAAGCGCTATTTTTAGTTGATACAGGAGCAACAGATTCTATGGCGCCTGGTTCTAAGTCAACAAAAGCCGGCTTTAAACCAGCTATTCCTTTAAAATGCGTATCGCAATAAACGCTCTATCTGCAGTAGCAGGAGGTGGAGTTACTTACTTAAATCAATTATTTAAACATCTCTCAATAATAGATGAAAAGAATGAATATATCATTATTACTACAAAAAGAGGGGAAAAAGCGCTCCATATAAATTACAAGAACTTTCAGGTATTTTCTTTTAAAATGCCAAGCCTTTCACCAATCCTCCGCCTGCTTTGGGAACAATTTTGTTTATGGCACATTTTAAAAAAACGAAAGGCGGATATTTTATACTCTCCTGCAAATATTGGCCTAATTTTCCATTCCTTTCCCACTGTCCTCATGATTCAAACAGTAGCGCCTTTTGATTCAGAAATGATAAAAAAACAAAACATATATTATCAATTGAAATTTAATCTTTTAAAGATATTAACTACCTTATCAGTCCCTAAGGCAAGAAATGTTATATTCATAACGAATAAGGCAAGGAAGTATCTGAGTCATTATTATAAACTACCTGAACGTAAAACCTCAGTTATATATCACGGGAGGAGTACATTATTCAGACCGGATTTGGATTACGATCGGTTGCAAGAGATTAAAAAGAAATACGGATTAGGCGAATTTATTCTGTACGTCTCTAATATATATCAATATAAAAATTTTTGGGAATTGATCAAGGCGTTTTCGCTGATTAAAGATGAGGTCAATCCCGATTTAAAACTTGCGCTTGTAGGAAGAAGTTTTGATAATAGGTATACGGAATCATTAAAAGCCCTTGTTTCGAGTGAGAAAATGGAAGATCGTGTCATATTTTTCGGACACGTTCCTTATGAAGAAGTGCCTTTTTTATATGTGCTTTGTAAGTTATTCGTATATCCGTCAACATGTGAATCCTTCGGGATGACTCTGGTTGAGGCAATGGCTTGCGGGGCGACTATTTTATCATCAAATATAGAGCCGATGCCGGAAATATGCCAGGATGCAGCAAGGTACTTCGATCCTTTTAATCCACAAGATATTGCTGAAAAGATAAAAGCCGTATTGTCGAATACTATTTTATTACAAGAATTAAGGCAGCGTTCACTAAAAAGAGCAAGTCGCTTTAGCTGGGAAGAAACGGCGAGAAAGACGTTACAGGTATTTGAAAAATGGTAACAGTTCACGTGGTGTGTATGACAACCCCCTGACTCCCCCTTTATTAAGGGGGAGTACAGACGCCCCGCCGGGGCGTCTCTACAAAATTCCCCCTTAGAAAAGGGGGCAATGGGGTTGTATCCTGCATACATTTCAAACCGGCTGAACTGTTACATGGAAGGTTTAAAATGCAGAAAGAGAAAGTCTTAATAGTTAAGGTAGGGTACTCAGAAACACTTGACGGCGAGATAGGTATGATAACAAGCCTGGGTGATGTACTCAGGAGTACTGTGTTATTGCATCTTTATAAGCATGCTCATGTCACCTGGCTTGTTGATGAAAAGGCATTTCCCCTTCTCAGGGGTAATCCTTTTATCCAGAGAATACTTCCTTATGACCTTACCTCCATACTTCAATTACAATCAGAGAGATTTGATACGGTTATTAATCTTGAGAAAGTTCCCGGATTGTGTGCATTTTCAGATACGATTAATGCATGGCGTAGATACGGTTTTAGGTTTGATCCAGAAAACGGAATTGCGCTTGTTTACGACGGCTCTCAACACGTATTAGAGATCTGTATGGATCCGGAGTACAAGAAAAAAACAAAGAAATACTGGGAAGAGATTCTTTTTGAGATAGTTGGGGCAAAATGGCAGGGTGAGAGTAGCATTCTGGGATATAAACCGAAATCCTCTCTTGTGCATGATATCGGTTTTAATTATGATGTGGGTAAAAAATGGCCAAATAAGGCATGGCCAATGGAATATTGGAAGGAACTCGAGAATCTTATTGGGAGTAAATATACAATTTCATGGCAGCAAGGCTTGAAAAATATAGAGGAATATTTTGAATGGATAAATTCCTGCCGTATATTTGTAACCAATGATAGTTTAGGTTTACATATAGCTTGTGCATTAAATAAAAGAATAGTTGCACTGTTTGGACCTACACTTGCATCTGAAATTTATGTACCAAATAGTATAAAATTAGTGCCTAAATCTGATTATAATTGTATACCTTGTCTGATCCCCAAATGTATCCAAGGCAAATCATGTATGAATTATATAGAACCCAAAATGGTTTACGATGCAATTGAATGTAGTATAAATGATAGGTAATTTTTAATCACAAATTACTACGAAAACACATACGAATTCAAGATCATAAAGATTCATTATCCAATTTAGTGATAAAACAAGCTATCCGTAGTTTCCTTTCTTGTGTGTGAGAGGCTGGAAGTTTCAACATTGTCAGGAAAGCATTCACAAACTCAAAATCTTTAGAAATATTATTTTTAAATTACCAGAGGTATTTTCTTGTCTTATTATTAAGGTATAACCTTTAATAAAAGTTCTATTTGTGGATAAGTATCGTATCGATAGTCATAAGCTGATATATCATGTTTCCAGGGTAAATGATTGGTTAAAAGGAAATTGTATCTATCCAATCTACGCTGAAATATCGCCAGCGGGTACGTGTAATCACCGTTGCATTTATTGTGCCTTGGATTTTATGGAATATCAAACTAGATTTCTTGATAGTAGGGTGCTCAAAGAGAGGCTATCTGAAATGGCGTCCTGTGGATTAAAGAGTATCATGTATGCAGGAGAAGGCGAGCCACTACTTCACAAGGAAATTGTTGATATAATAAATTACACCAAGCAAACGGGTATTGATGTGGCAATTACGACGAATGGAGTATTATTCAGGGAAGACATTATTGAAAGCACACTTGAAAATATTACCTGGATAAAAGTGAGTATAAACGGAGGGACTAAAGAGACTTATGCCAAGATCCATAAAACAAACCCTGAAAGTTTTGAGAGGGTAATAAGTAATATGTCTTATGCTGCAAAAATAAAGCGAGAAAGAGGATATAAATGTACATTGGGTATGCAACTTATTCTTCTTCCGGAAAATAGCGAAGAAATAAAGCTCTTGGCGCAACGAGCAAAAGATATTGGTATGGACTATTTAGTTATAAAACCGTATTCGCAGCATCCATCTAGTAGGACGAATAAATATAAAGAGATAAAATATAGTGACTATTTTTATTTATCAGATGAATTGAATAGCTTTAAGGATGATAAGTTCAGTGTCATATTCCGGATGAACACAATGGAAAAGTGGGATGAAAAGAAACGCAATTATAGACACTGCCTTGCTCTTCCTTTTTGGTCCTATATAGATGCAGGCGGAACAGTATGGGGCTGTAGTGTATATCTCAATGATGAAAATTTTAGTTATGGTAATATTTATAAAAACTCCTTCCGTGAAATATGGGAAGGCGAGAAAAGAGTAAACTCTGTTCGCTGGGCAGAAGAAAAACTTGATACAAACCAATGTCGGATAAATTGCAGGATGGATGAAATAAATCGATATCTGTGGCAATTAAAGCATCCACCTGAACACGTTAATTTTATCTAATAAACGATAATTATCCCTGATGGAAAACAAAGCAGCGCTTATCATTTTATACGATCGTGAGAAAAAATTTTTACTCCAGCACAGAACCAAAGATGCGGCAGTATTACCAGATTATTGGGCTTTTTTTGGTGGTGGAATGAAAAAAGGAGAGACTCCAGAAGACGCAGTGCGTAGGGAAACATACGAGGAATTGAATTATAGACTTCAAGCGCCTCAATTTTTTACTGAGCAGGATTTCAATACCGATGCCATCGAAGGTCACATGTATGTATACATCGAAGCCTTTGACGGTAGCAAATCAGCCCTTAAATTACAGGAAGGGCAGGGATGGGGCTGGTATAAAGCTTCGGAAATTGACAAACTAAAAATGATAGATTACGATAGACAGTTAATTAGATCAATAGACCGGTATTTAGTAGAAAAGACGGATGCAAATTATGGAAAAAGATTTAACCCGGATTGCTAAAGAAGTACGAAAGTTAATTATAGAAGTTGCATGGAGATCAAAGAGTGCACATGTCGGCTCTTCGCTCTCGTGTGTTGATTTGTTAGTTGCGCTTTATTTTTATGAATTAAACGTTAATGGAAAAGATTGGTCAAACAGGGATATATTTGTGCTTAGCAAGGCACATGCTGCAATGGCCTTATATGCTATTTTGACAATGAAGGGAATTATAACTAGAGAAACTTTTATGGGTTATTTACAAAACGATGGGACGTTACCCGCTCACCTCGACCGTTTTACAAGTAGGGGAATAGAAGTTTCTGCTGGTTCGCTGGGACATGGTTTTAATATAGCTTTAGGAATGGCATATGGATACAAGATGCGGCGTGATAAAAGGAAAATTTATACGCTTATTGGAGATGGTGAATCACAGGAGGGTTCTATTTGGGAAGGTGCGCTATTTGGTTCAAAACTCGGATTGGATAACTTTACCGCTATAATGGATTATAACAATCTCCAGGGATATGGAAGATCTCGGGAATTATGCAGTTTTGAACCGGTAAAATCAAAATGGGAAGCATTTGGCTGGCATGCAATAGAAATCGATGGGCACGACATCTGTGCTATAAGAGAAGCTTTTGGTGAAGATTCTTCTGGGAAACCCAAAATAATTATTGCCCATACGACAAAAGGTAAAGGGGTTTCTTTTATGGAAGACCAGCTTATATGGCACTATTATATTGTGACTGATGAACATAGAGATAAGGCGCTTCGAGAATTAGAATAAGTCTTTTAATGTGATCTTTTTGAGGTAAGACGAATGAAGCTAATTGAAAAAGAAATAAGTCGCAGTGAGTTGAAAAAAATAATGAGAGAGGCCTTTGTGGATGTTTTAACCAAACGAAAGGATTTAATAGAGGATGCCATAATAGAGGCATTTGAGGATATTGGTTTAGGTATAGCAATGGAGGAAGGGAGGACAGGTAAATATGTAAACGAAAAAGAGTTTTTTCAAAAACTTGACACTAAAATCAAAGGCATAAAGTGAAAATCAGGGTAGAAAAGTCTTTCAACAAAGATATTGACAAGATTAATGACAAAAAGTTATTAAAGAAATTGCGAACTTTTATTTCTACGGTAGAAAATGCCGAAGGCATACATGAAATACCGCATATAAAGAAAATCATAGGCTACGATTCATTTTATCGAATAAAAATCGGAGATTTTCGATTAGGTTTAGAGGTGATTTCCAATAAAGAAGTAGTCCTCACCAGATTTTTGCATAGAAAGGATATCTATAGATACTTTCCAAAGAAGATATAAAAATACAAGAAGTTAAACAAGGGTTTGTTTATTATACCCGAAGATGAGATAAAAAATATTCTGGACTAGAACAAGGCTGAAAGCGAATAAAATAACGAATGAGAAATACTTTTATTAACACAATAATTGATGCATGCAAGACAAGAGATGACATTTTCTTCATAAGTGGAGATGCTGGACTTGGGGTATTTGATGAATTCAAAGTCAAATATCCTGATAGATTTCTTAATCTTGGTGTTGCTGAGCAAAACATGGCAAGTTTTACTGCTGGTCTTTCCATGACGGGTTTTAAGGTGTACATGTACAATATTATACCGTTTGTCCTTTATAGATGTTATGAACAGGTGAGAAATGATATATGTTATCAGGCGCTGCCTGTTACCTTGGTTGGTATTGGAAGTGGGATAACCTATGCACCGCAGGGTATGACGCATTATTCTATAGAAGATATTGGAATAGCAAGAACACTACCAAATTTAGAAATTATATCACCTATTGATCCTGTAGAGGCAAAACTTGCTGCAAGCTATTCCTTGAATTGCCAGTCACCTGTTTACGTCAGGCTCGCCAAAAGAGGAGAGCCTAATATACACAAGGACGAATATTTTGATATAACAAAACCACAAATAATAAAGGAAGGTAACAAAATAGCAATTCTATTTCATGGTTCTATAGGCACTGAAGTAATGGATTCACTAGAAGGTGTGAAGAGATCGCCATTGGTTATTTCAATTCCTATGATTTCTCCTTTGGATTATGATCTTCTTTTAAGCATGCTTAAAGACATCCATACCGTGATAACAGTTGAAGAGCATTTTATCGAAGGCGGTCTAGGAACTATTATATCAGATTGGATTGTGAGAGAATGCCTTCCTTTTAAATTAAAAAAACTCGGTATAAAAAATGAGTTTATTCATGCAATTAAAGACAATAGGAGTATGAGAAGCTTTTATGGGATTTCATCTGAAAATATAAAGAATGTGATTGAGTGTTTTGAAGATGAGTAAAAGAATATTATTGCTTGGTTCAACTGGTAAAATGGGATTGGCCTTGAGACACGTTTTTAAAGATGATTACTTAATTAATGGTAAAAATAGCCAGGATTTTTATGCCCTCAATTTTGAACAGGTTCGTACTATAATAGGAGAAAGTTCACCAGATATAGTTATAAATACCGTTGCATTTCTGGGGATAGACCCATGTGAAAAAGAACCTGAAAGAGCGTTTAGATTGAATACACTCTATCCAAAATATTTAGCTGAACTTTCAAACTCAAACGGATTTTTACTCATACATTTCAGCACAGATGCTGTTTTTAATGATGAAAAGGGAGATTTCTATACGGAAAAGGACTGTCCACATCCGTTAAATTTATATGGTTTTACAAAATATGGAGCTGATTGTTTTATCCAAACAATAGCAAAAAGGTACTACATATTTAGAATACCTGTTTTATTTGGTGAAACAGTTAAAGACACTCAGTTCGTGGAAAAAATGTTACAAAAAGCAAAGGAGGGGCAAGGGAATTTAAAAATTTCCGATGACATTATTTCATCTCCTACTTATAGTAAGGATGTTGCAAAAGAAGTTCGTAGAATTTTGGACGCTTCGTATCAATTTGGGCTCTACCACATAGCCAATGAAGGAAAGGCATCTTTGTACGATTTAATGAAGGAAATTACCAAAAATCTAACTCTGGATGTCAAAGTTGAAAAGGCCTCGTATAGAGATTTTCCTTTTTTAGGTACAAAGAATACCTTTACACCGATAAAGTCAAAAAAAGTTGCTCCTTTGAGGCATTGGAAAGAAGCCGTTAAAGAATATTGTAATAATATTGGAAAAGGAATTAATTCATCGGATAGATTATGACAGATAAATATATTATGGATGGGCATAAACTCTACTGGCATCTGGATAGAGTAAATGATTGGTTAAATGGGAAGAAAATTGCTCCAATTCACATAGATGTTGGCTTGAGTAAAGGATGCAATATCAAATGCCAATATTGTTTTGGCGCTTTACAGGGGAATTTCTATAAAAAAGGTTCAGAAGTATATTTTCCTCGCGAACCTTTATTACAATATATGAAAGAAGCGGGGGAGTTAGGGGTGAGATCTATGGCATTTGTTGGCGAAGCTGAACCACTTTTAAATCCTCATATTTATGAAGCAATAATACAGGGGAAAAAATCAGGAGTTGATATCGCCTTAGGAACAAATGGGATATTGTTTGATGCAGGTAAAAGTGGTGAGGAGGCATTGGAACACTTAAGCTGGATGAGGTTCAATATTAGTGCAGCATCAGAAGAAGCATACAAAAAAGTTCATGCGAGTAAAGAATTTTCAACTGCAGTTGGAAAGATCAAATTTTGCGTTAGCGTAAAAAAGAAAAAAAACTTACGATTAACTATCGGTCTTCAAATGGTATTAACACCATCCAATGTGGATCAGGTTGTTTCGTTGGCTAAACTAGGTAGGGATCTGGGGGTAGATTATCTTGTAATAAAACAGTGTAGTGATACAGTTGACAATGCCTTGGGAGTATTTAATAGACTCAAGGAATATGATGATTTTTCAGATGCCCTAACTGAAGCCGAAAATGTAAGCACAGAAGATTATAATGTAATCGTGAAATGGGGAAAGATTACAAACAAAGGGGAGAGAAATTACAATCAGTGTTTAGGTGTCCCATTTCTGTTGTATTCTAGTGGCGATGGGAAATTATACCCATGCGGAGTGTTTTTTGACTTTAAAGAAGAAGAGTACCGGATGGGAGACCTTGTAAAACAATCTTTTAAAGAGATATTTGAAAGTGATCGATATTGGGATGTAGTAGAAAAGGTAAAACAAATAGATGTTCATAAAGAATGTTATGCAAATTGCAGAACTCATTGTATTAACGAATTCTTATGGAAATTAAAACATCCTCCCGAACACATTAATTTTGTATAGAAGATTAAGAATAGAACTATAAGTATGTCATATAAAGTTAGTGTTATAATGCCTGCATTAAATGAGGAAGATAATATTACTAAAGCTGTAGAAAACGTAGCAAAATCATTTGATCAACTGGATGTCCCTGGGGAGATTGTAGTGGTCAACGATGGAAGTACCGATCGAACGAGAGAAATCACAGAGGAACTGATTGAAAAGTATCCGTTTATTCAAATAATCTGTCACGACAAGCCGAAAGGTATAGGAGCTTCTTATTGGGATGGGGTTTGGAAATCCAAAGGCGAGATAGTTACTTTTCTTCCAGGTGATGCTGAAAACGATGCTTATGAAATACTGCGTTATTTGCCACTCATGGATCATGTCGATATTGTTATACCTTTTATTTATAATCAAAATGCGCGCAATTGGAAGCGAAGAATGATCTCCAAATTTTACAAGGGAATTATTAATTTCTCCTTTGGGATGCTGTTAAATTACATGAATGGTTCTGTAATGTATCGCAAAAGTGTTTTGCAAAACATTGAATTAAAAAGCAGTGGTTTTTTCTATCAGACAGAGTTATTAATCAAAAGCATAAAAAGTGGGTATTTGTATGCTGAAGTGCCCTGTGCCCTCCAACAGCGCATGAGCGGGAAATCAAAGGCATTGACTTTCAAATCATTACGAAAAGTTACTCGCGGGTATCTTTCTACTATGGCTGCTGTTTATGTATTTGACAGAAAGAGAAAACCTATTGTACCTGATTCTGTAACGGCATCGCGATATAGACAACTTAGTGAAACTGGAAACACTGTTTAGCCACAAATTAACACAAATCGACTTGAAGAAATTATGAGCAATCTTTTATTGCTTTGTGTAAGAGCAGATAGCACAGAAATTTTATAAGCCACAGATTGTAGATAGAAAATTTTAAAAATCTTTTTGGTTTTATTGGCACATTCAACATTGAAGTGCAACACTTGGGAAAGCAGAAAGGAAAATGCTATCCTAAGTGTCTATGGAAAACCAATACAAACATCTAACCATGACCGA
>C687J26845_10000686_pt1 | contig 21836 bp, 26 predicted proteins | sample RifCSPlowO2_12_FD_26845 | JGI IMG/M metagenome (IMG submission 26845)
CACCACGCTCTATCCGTCAAAGCGCAGCTACTTTTCGCAGCAGAAACCGATGACTGAAGCGGCGATCGATCCGGGGTTCACCCGCGACCTCTACGCGACGCTCGGCGACGCGTTGAGCGCGACGGCCTGGCTCGTGCGCGTGCAGCACAAGCCGTTCGTCAACTGGATCTGGGGTGGCGCTCTGCTGATGGCCTTGGGCGGCCTGCTTGCGGCGAGCGACCGCAGGTATCGCTTGGCGGCACGGGGATGGCGCGAGGAACAGTACGCCACCGCCGTGCGGGCTCCGCAGGCCACACCCGAAGTCGCCATGCAGAAAACGATTCCTTTGACGCGGGAGGTCGATCATGGGTAAAGCGCTGGTGCTGGTGTTTCTGCTGCTGCTCGGCGGCGCCGCTTGGGCAAAGGAAGCGGCGCCTGCGGCGGAAGATCCGCGGCTCGAGCAGCGCATGATGGCGATCGCCGCGGAGCTGCGCTGTCTGGTGTGCCAGAACCAGTCGATCGCCGACTCGGACGCCGACCTTGCAAAGGATTTTCGAAACCAGATCCGGGAGAAACTGCAACAGGGGCAGAGCGAGCGCGACATCATCGGCTACATGACCGCCCGTTACGGCGATTTCGTGCTGTGGCGTCCCCCATTCAAGCCGACCACGTTGCTGCTGTGGCTCGGCCCGCTCCTGCTGGTCGTGGCGGGCCTGATCGCGCTGTTCTTCCGGCTCGCGCGGGAGCGCAAAGCAGGCGAGATTGAGCTCTCCGAAACCGAGCACGCGCGCGCGGCGCTCTTGCTCGAATCCAGGAGGGAGATGGAGGAACGATGACTGCATTCTGGGTAATCAGCGCGCTGTTCGTCGCCGGCGCCCTGTTGTTTGTCATGCCGCCGCTGCTCGCGCACCGCGAACGCGTCCGGTTCTCGCGCAGCGCAACCAATCTTGCGATCCACCGCGACGAACTCCGCGAACTCGATGGCGATATTCGCGCCGGGACGCTCGACGCGGAACATTACGAGAAGGCGCGGCGCGAACTGGAAGCGCGGCTGCTCGAGGACGTCGCAGACGATGACGCTGTGTCAACACCGCCGCGGCGCGGTCACGGAGCGGCGATTGCCGCGGGTTTCGCGATCCCGCTGTTTGCGCTGGCGCTCTACTTTGTCGTCGGCAATCCGCAGGCGATCGTGTCCCGACAAGCGGCGAACCAGGGCGGCGCTGCGCACGCCTTGAGCGCGCAGCAGGTCGAGGCGCTGGTCGCGCGGCTTGCGGCGCGGATGAGGCAAAATCCGGAGGACGCCGACGGCTGGATCATGCTTGGGCGTTCCTACCGCGTGCTCGGCCGCTTCGACCAGGCGGCCCAAGCCTACACGAACGCCGTGGCACGCCTGCCGCGCGATGCGGGGCTCTTGGCCGATTACGCCGACATGCTGGCGATGGCGCAAGGCCGGCGCCTGCAGGGTGAACCGGAAAGGCTCATCGCGCGCGCGCTTGAGGCCGATCCCAACAATCTCAAGGCGCTCGCGCTGGCCGGCACGGCCGCGTTCGAAAAACAGGACTATGCAGGCGCGGTCAGGCACTGGGAGCGGATGCTGCCGCTCGTCCCGCCGGATTCCGACGACGCACGCTCGATCCAGGCGAGCATCGCCGAGGCGCGCTCGCTCGGCGGGGCGCCACCCGGCGGGCGCGCGACGCGAGCGCGGTAGCGAGAAGATTTTGACGGGGGCAGCCTGTGCATCCAATTCATAAATATATCCGCATTTTCCTCGCGGCCCTGGCGGTCTTGCTGGCCGGATACGGCGGAGCGGCTCGCGCCGAGCCGCCCCGGAATCTGGGGGGCCTCAAGCTTCTCCACGCCTCGCAAGGAAAGGAAGCGCTTCAGGAAATCAATCGCCTCCACGGCAAGGAGGTGGCTGCGCAGTATGGTTATGTAGCGCATTATGAGAAAAGCGGAGCTGCCGCGATGCTCTATGTATCCCGCGCTTCCTCCCCCGCTCAAGCGGGCCGACAGCTCGAGCAGATGAGCAAACGGATAGAAAGCGGCGGGACTCCCTTCTACCATCTCAAGGCCTCGAAGCAAGGGATCATCACGCTCTATTCGGCGTTAGGCCAAGGTCAGGTCCATTATTTCTATCAGCGAGGTTCCAGTGTGATGTGGCTCGCAGTCGATCCGCCCGTCGCAAAGCAAACGCTGGCGGCACTCCTGGAACAGGCGAAAGCAGTAAAGCGGAATGAATGAAACGCGAAGAAGGGAAGAGCATGGCCTGCAACATCATTGAAAAGGCAGTTGCGAAATCTGCTTGTTTGAAAGTCAACCGTAGTGAAAGGAGGGAATGAACATGCTTTGTTGCGTAGGTCTGATTGGAGGTTTCGCCGTAGGCCAGTCTTTAGGTGGACCTTGGACATTCATAGCTCCGGCTGCCGGTTTTGGGATCGGTTTGATAGCCGATATGAAACTCATGAAGGGATTTCACGGGCACGGAGGTCGCCCCGATACGGGCTCCCAGGCGAAGAAAGACACAGGCCCGGTTGGCGGGGCGGCAGCAGACCCCGGCAACGCGGAGCAACAGGCAGAGCGTCTGGGCAAGACATAAAAAGCAGCGTCCTGTGAAGTGCGCGGCCGTTGACGCCGCGCAAACAGCGAGCGGGCACGCACATACCTGGGCAATTCTCGCATCAGCGATGATGGGGTACCGGGGCAGCCGGTGGCTCTTTGCGTGCTGCACCACAGAAGATTTGTCGCGCCCAGCCCCAAAGCTGCGGGCGCGGCCCGATGGATCGTACGAGACTCTTGAAACGCGTGAACAGATGATTCGCAAGTCCTTCACCTTGGCGCTCGACGCGCTGATGCTCACCGCATCGATTGCACTTTTGGGGTGGTTCGCAATGCAGGTCCGCGCACCGGAAACACGATCACCCGAAGTCGCCGTGCCTGAACCGGAGCGAGCGGCCGCATCTTCCACATTGCGCACCGACACGCTCGAGATCCGCAAACGAGATACCGTCGTGGCCGCACTGCAGAGGCATGATGTAGCGCCAGCCACGGCGCATGAGATTGCCGGCAAGCTGCGCGCGGCTGGCGCAAACCTGCGGCAGGTGCGCCCGGGCGATCAACTGCAGTTGTCGCACGATGCCGAGGACCGCATGGTGAAGCTCGCGTATGCGCCGAGCCCATGGGTGCGCTTGGAGGTGAGCGACAGCGGCAGCGGATGGGAAGCCAACCGCGCCGAGGTTGAACCCGAGGTGCGCATCGAAGTTCGGCAGGGCGAAGTGCGCCGCTCGTTATGGGACGCCGTCGATAGCGGCGCCGTTGCGCCCGCCGTGCTGCTCGACCTCGTGCGGATCTTCGAGTCCGAATTCGACTTCAGCGCCGGCACGCGCCCCGGCGACCGTTTTCGCTTCCTGGTCGAGGCGCGCTATGCGGATGGCGTGCGCGTCGAGTACGGCCGCATTCTCGTCGCGCAATACATGAGCGGTGGGCGGACGCTGACCGGCGTGGGCTTCCAAGGCCCGGACCGTTTCGCCTACCATGACCGCGAGGGCCGCTCGCTCAAGGGGGCATTCCTGCACTCGCCGCTGGAATTCACTCGCATCACCTCCGGCTTCACGTACCAGCGCCCGCACCCGATACTCGGCGGCGTGCGCCCGCATCTGGCGATCGACTACGCGGCGCCCACGGGAACACCGGTATGGGCCGTTGCCGGGGGCACCGTGCAATTCGCGGGCCGCAACGGCGGCAACGGTATTCAAGTTGTGCTGCGCCATCGCGACGGCTATGCCACCTACTACAACCATTTGTCGCGCATCGCGCGCGGGGTGCGCCCCGGCGAACGCGTCAGCCAGAAGCAGGTCGTTGGCTATGTCGGGTCAACGGGGATTTCCACCGGCCCGCATCTCGACTACCGCGTGTCGCACAACGGAAGGTTCGTCAATCCCCTGAGCGAGCGGTTCTTGCCTGGCGAACCGATTGCACAAGCACGGCGCGCGCAGTTTCTGGAGCACGCCCGCGCGCTCATTGAGCGTTTGGAGCGGGCGGCGCCGTTTCAGTCCTGATCCGGGCGAGGGCCGACTCTATAAACAACGGTCCGACCCGGATCGCATTTCAATCACATGGAGAGAAGATGAATCGAATCGCGGCCTCGATGGCATTTTGTTTTGTCTCGGCCTTTCTGATGGCGGGTCCGTCAGCGGCCCAATCGCCTCACACCATGAATCACGGTTTCAGCGGCGCCGAGCAATGGGCGAAGGTGTTCGACGATCCCCAGCGCGACGCATCGCAGAAACCGCGCGAGGTTATCGACGCGCTGGCGCTCAAGCCTGATTCGGTCATTGCCGACATCGGCTCGGGCACCGGCTATTTTGCGGTGCGTTTCGCCCGCGTACTACCCAAAGGCCGGGTCTACGGTGTCGACATCGAGCCGGACATGGTGAAGTATCTCGCCGAACGTGCAAAGCGCGAGGGCTTGAAGAACCTCACAGCGCTGGCGGGCACCCCAAGCGACCCGCGCCTTCCGGAAAAGGCGGACCTCATCGTCATGGTGAATGTGTTCCATCATGTTGCCGATCGCGAGCGCTACTTCCGCAATTTGCGCGAATCGCTCAAGCCGGGCGGGCGCGTTGCTATCATCGACCACCGCATGGATTCGCGCGAAGGACCACCGCGAAGCGCACGCGTTGCGCCGGAGCGCGTGAAGGCAGAGCTGAAGAACGCCGGGTATGCGTTCGTGCAGGAGCACGGTTTCCTGCCAACCCAGTATTTCCTGGTGTTTCGCCCGGCCAGCTCTTGATGCGCCATCTACTTGTTCAATAGATCGTGTCCCGCGGCTTTCCAGGCGTTAAACCCGCCGTCCAACTCGTAGATTCTGGTGTAGCCGGCGGCGTTCTTGGGCAGGACCGGCAGCCCTTGCCTGGTCCGCGCAGCGACTGGCGCAGAGCTGGCGCTTTACCCAACCGCAAGCAAGACCAGGATCATGAGCATCAACAGGCTGGTGATGCCGATCTTGCGTACATGGGGCGTGGCGGACGCCGCCACTTTACGTTGCAGAGTCATGCGGTGCTCCTACCGTTTCTTCCAAGAACGTAGAACCCCGCAACGGCAACTGAAATCAGGACAACGCTGAATACCTGCGCTGCCGGGATATCCCACGCGAAGATCGCCGGGTTCCCGCGGAAAAATTCAACGAAGAAGCGGGCTGCACCGTAGCCTGCGAAATACGTCAGGACGGCGAAGCCGTCGGTCTTGTATTTTTCTCTCGTTTGCCAAACGAGCAGGAAAACCAGCAGGTAAGCCGCCATCTCGTAGATTTCCACGGGATGCAAGGGGATGTTCAGGGGCGCCATGGCACGGGGATCGGTATAAGTGATCGCCCAGGCAAGGTCCGTCGGTTTGCCGTAGCTGTCCCCGTTCAAGAGACAGGCAAACGTTCCCGCCGACTGTCCAAGGGCCACACCCGGAACCAGGACGTCGGCGAACCGCCAAAACGACAGCCTTTTCTTCCGGCAGTACCACATCGCAGTCACGAAACCGCCGAGAAGTGCTCCGATAATGCCGATGCCACCGTGCCAGACCGCCACGATCTCCCACGGTTTTTCCAAGAAATAGGCCGGGTTCGAGAAGACGACAAAATAGATTCTCGCCCCGATGATCCCGCCCACAAGCGCATAGAAGGCAAAATCCTGGATGAGCCCGGGATCGAGCCCCTTGCTTTTCGCTTCGTTCGTGCTCAGCCAGAGGCCGAGCAAAAAGGACAGGACGACAATGACCCCGTAAGTGCGGAGTTCGAAAGTTCCTACCTGGACGAGAACTGGATACATGCAATCGTCTCCTCGCTCAGAGATGCGGAGTGCCAGGCTCAGAAGGCCGCGTAGCGCTCGTTCGCGCGGGCATCAAAACGGATGGAATTTCCTATCCGTTTACCTGTAGATTGTGTCATTCGAATATATCGTGATGTCCGCACGGACACTTTGCTATGACATTTGGGTTGTTGATCTTGAATCCGGTCTCCGCGAGTGCTTCGATGTAGTCGAGTTCGGCCCCTTTGAGGTATCTTGCGCTAGCCGGATCCACATACACCTTGATTCCGTTATGCTCTGAAATTTCATCATTCGCTGCCGGAGAATCTTCAAACTCAACCCTATACGTGTAACCCCTGCCACCCATGCAGTGGGTCCGAACTGCCGCTATCCTCAAACTCACTATTTGCCTGTTCTCTCCGGCGGCAATATCCCTGAGTTCAGAGGCAGCCTTGCTTGTAATCGTTACCAGTCTTTCATTCCCGTTCATGAATTGTACCTCCTCACGTAGTTTGCGTCCTGAAGCAGTTAAACGCCGGCACGAAGACCAACGCCGTGTAAAGGGCGTATAGGATGCTCCTGCGGTTGTCTACATCAAAATGCCGGCACCGGGATATTCCCCCATGCATGACGCCGAGGGACCTCCATCGCCAGGGCGACTTCCGTACCGTTCAGTTCCGCAATGAAAAGAGGATAACGGAGAACATCCACATCGAGCGCGCGCCGAGGTGGAACACTTTTTCCATCGGATGCCAGGGCTTCAGTGAAAATAATTCTCCGCTCCCTCGAGGTCCTTCCGTCGCGGAGTTGACGCAAAGGCTTGAGGCCGTACATCTCTCCGAGATGTTTCATCACGGCCAGCGCCCCCTGCTCCTCGGCTTTACCGTGGTGCGCCTCATGCTCTCCGAGGTCAGCGATGAGGTGCGCCATCATGTACTCCTGAGGGACAACATAAGCGACCAGCGCATGGTCCGGCCGATTGTGGTACTTCGCCATAAGCTCCTTCACCTGCGCGCTCCCCAACGATGCGCGCAGCAGATCTTGTACGCCGCTCTTGGAAAGAGCCGACAAGGAGACCGCCACAACGCCGCTTTCTGCTATTGTGGGAACCTGCGCCTTGGAATAGGCGCGCAGTCCGAAGGCAAGGCCGACCCCTGTCGCCAAAACCAGCAAATAGACGGTCGCTAAAGCCCAGCCCTTACGCTTGGCCCCGCCAGTGAGCCAGGCAAAGATTCTCGCTCCGGGCTCTCCCGGCACGAACATGGCAATCTGCGACTTGTAGTTCCGGTAGGCATCGCCAAATTTCCTCTCCATCCGCCATTCTTCGTTTCGCGCCAGGAGGTAGTAAACGACGAGCATACTCAGGTAAAGAACCAGAATAATGAAGCGAGGCCAGTAGAGCAGCAGGCCAAGACCTGCGATGCCGAGGCCGAGATACTGGGGATGCCGGATCCAGGCGTAAAGCCCCCCGGAAACAACACCGCGCCTGAGAAGTTTCGCGGAATACACCTGATAGGCGCAAACAAAAAAGATGACGAGGCCCACGCCGAAGAGGATCGGACCCAGATAGGCCAGAGCCGTGAGGATCGGATCACCCGTGTAGCTGATGTGTGGAAGAAAAAACGCGGTCAACCACGCCGTCAGCGGATTCGATTCCAACCAATTCAGTACCGGGGCGTAGATGGAATAGAAATAGGCCGTAAACGGCGTGACCATTACGACGACCTCGAGCGCTATCGCCAGATAAAACAGAAAGGCGGCCCAAGGACCTACGATCTTCCACTCTCTTGCTTCCATATTCACCTCCGATATAGCTCCACGGTGTCATTCCCGTGAAAACGGGAATCCATACGACGCATCAAGCCTCGTGATGACTCAGTATGGGTCCCCGCCTTCGCGAGGACGACGTTAGTTTGTCAGCCCGTTATGCAAACACCAATAGAAGGATCGCTGTCCCGCGCCGCAGATTGCCATATCCATATTGCGTTGCGATGCTGGTGCAGGCAGCGTGCGCCAAACCCGTGGTCGTGGATCTGGGCGTCGCGCCGCAGGCGGTAGCGCGTGCAGCAGTAGGGACACATTGCCTCGTTTTGATTGACGACGTCGAGGAAAACGCGCGGGTGCCAGGCCCACCGCGGCATCGAGGCCTGCGGGCAGACCGCGGGAAGATCGTCTGCGGAAAGCTCGATGACGCCCGCATCCTCAGCCGTTCGCACCCTCTCGCCTGCGCCGCCCTCGGGCAGAAAATTGTGCCTGTAAGGCTCAAAATTCAGCATGCTGAGACCCCTTTCCAAAATCCTGGTCTAATGACTCTTGCATATGTGGTTGACAGTTTCATGATGTCGTTCCCGTGAAAACGGGAATCCAGACGACGCATCAAGCCTCGTGGTAGCTCAGTATGGGTCCCCGCCGGAGCCTGCCCTCGAGTGCTTTAATCGGGGGCGAGGACGACATTCGTTTGTCAATTAAACGGTCACGAGAATGGCAAGGCCCATGACCGCTACACCGCTGCCGAGCGCGAGTCGCACCCACTCCTTGTGGTGCAGGTTCCAGTGGGCGAGGCGATTCACCATCGGGCGCGAGGAAGCGGCGATCAGGATGACGAGCAGCGGCAGGACGAAGACAACGTTATACAGCACGAGATAGGCATAGCCCTGGGCTGCGGTGGGCTGCAGCGCAAGCAGACTCAGCACGCCGAGATATACCGCGCCGCTGCACGGCACCGTGCAGAGCCCGATCAGGAATCCGCCGACGATCAGCGCCGGGAGCGTCGCCTTCTTTGCCATCGTGCGCGCGATGGCGCCGACCCGCGCCGGGGCCTGCAAGCGCCAGCCCAGTTCGGGCAGGAAATAGTCCTTGAGCATCCACAACCCGAACAGGATCGCCAGCAGCGCTCCAAGCCGCGCCGGGATGTGCTGCCGCGTGAAGAAGTCCATTGAGGTGAGCACCCCCACCCCAAGCGCAAGGTAGGTGAGGAAAATAGAGCCGATATAGATGCCACCCAAGCCCAGCATCCGCGCACGCAACCCGCTGACGTTCTGCTCGCCAACCTGCAGCGTGGTGGTCAGCGCCGTGATGAACAGCAGCAGCACCGTAAATGCGCATGGGTTGATGCCGTCGATGACGCCCGCAACGAGCACCGTCGCGAGCGTGATCTGCGGCAGGTAGACCTTCATCGCTTCCGCCGGCGCGTTCGGATGCCACAGACCGGTCAATGCGAGCGCGCCGAGAGCAATCGTACTCAGCAGCGAGACGATGGTGATGGTGCGAAGTTGCGAATTCAAGCGTCATGCCTCGACGATGAGCCGGCCCGACATCGTGGGGTTGGCGCGACCGCCGCAGCAAATGTCACAGTAGAACGTGTACGTGCCCGGTTTGTCGGGCGTGAAGGTCTTGGAGCTCGAGCCTTCCGGCGGCGCGATGATGTTGACGCCGAGTTCATCGACTGCCCACTGGTGCTTGCCGCCGCCGTCGGTGTGATGCGAATTGTCCAGACTCCTCAAGCGCACGGTGACCGGCTGGCCGGCCTTGACGCGCACCTCTTTTCGAGTAAACCCGCTCATGTCGGCGGCGATGTCGATCACATTCCCGGCCATCCGCGGCAATTCGGGTTTCCAGAAAGCCTCGAACAGCAGGTAGCCTGCCGCGCTGAGGACGAGCACACCAATGACAGCGAAGGTCGCGGCGCGCATCCGCCGCTGACGCCCCTGGACTTGTTGACGTTCTTCGCGGGTCTTTTTTCCCATGACGAATTCTCCTTGAGCGCGGTTAGCAGCACCCTCCCCGGCCGTGGCGATGTGAGGACGCGGGGCGCTCAGCCGACTGCCCTGCCTTCTCTTCCTTGATCGGTGGGCGGGCGGTTTCCGCGCCTTGCGCCTTGCCTTCCCCGGCAGGACCCTCGCGCGCCATATCATGACCACCGCAGCATCCTCCCATCAAGCCGCCGTGGCGGCCGCGATTGAGCAGCCAGATGACGCCACCAACCAACACCAGCCAGATCCAATTTTGCGATAGCCATTCCATGACAAGTCTCCTTGAAAATCAGCCCCGGTCGGGGCGGTTGAAAACAGGTTGCAGAGCGAGCTTCATCTCCGCGCCGTCCAATCCGGTCTGCAGGGGTTCCGCAGCGCGCGACAGAACGCCCAGCGAGATGCGTTTCAAACGCAGGCTGTTCGTGAGCACAAAGACGCTGGAGAGCCCCATCGCAGCTCCTGCCAGCACCGGATTGAGGAGCCAGCCGGTCCAGGGATAGAGCACGCCTGCAGCCACCGGAATCAGAACCACGTTGTAAAAGAACGCCCAGAACAGATTCATGCGGATCGTTCGCAGGGTCTTGCGCGCCACGGCAAGCGCCGCGGGAACGCTTTGCGCCTCGCTGTTCATGATCGTCACATCGGCGGTCTCGATGGCGACATCGGTGCCGCTGCCCATCGCGAGCCCCACGTCCGCCTGCGCGAGCGCCGGCGCGTCGTTGATGCCGTCGCCGACGAACGCCGTTCTGCCCACCCGCTTCTGAATCTCAGCGACGGCCTGCGCCTTGCCCTCAGGAAGCACTTCGGCGAGCACATGGTCGATGCCGAGTTGCCGCGCGATCGCCTGCGCGGTGCGGCGATTGTCGCCGGTGATCATGGCAACCTGCAACCCCATCGCATGCAGCCGTGCGATTGCTTCGCGGGCGTGAGGCTTGATCGGGTCGGACACAGCCAGGGCCGCAGCCAGCCGGCCGTCCACCGCAGCATAGAGCGGAGTCTTGCCTTCGTCGGCCAGACGCCGCGCCACGTCGGAAAAAGGCCCCACATCGAGACCGAGCCGCGTCATGTAGCGATCCGCGCCGACGTTGATCTGACGGCCATTCACTTTTGCTTCGACACCGTAACCGGGAACGGCTGCGAAATCTTTCGCTTCGGGGATGTCGAGGCCCTGCTCCCGCGCCGCCTTGACGATAGCCTGCGCCACCGGATGCTCGCTTGCGGATTCCGCCGCGGCGATCAAGGCGCGGACTTCGTTTTCATCGAAGCCCTCGACGACGGCGAGGTCCGTAAGTTCCGGCTTTCCCCGGGTGAGCGTGCCGGTCTTGTCCAGGACAACCGCTTTCACCCGGCTCAGGGTCTCGAGCGCTTCACCGCGGCGAAACAGCACGCCGAGTTCCGCCGCGCGGCCGGTGCCGACCATGACCGCCGCAGGAGTGGCGAGCCCCATCGCGCAGGGACAAGCGATAACCAGCACCGCGACCGCGTTGACCAATGCGAAGGTGAGGGCCGGCGCCGGGCCGAAGGCAAGCCAGATTGCCGCTGTGAGCACCGCGATGACGAGGACGATGGGCGTGAACACCGCAACCACCCGGTCGGCGAGCGACTGGATGGGAAGCTTGGCGCTTTGCGCCCCTTGCACGAGCCGGATGATCTGCGCGAGCACGGTGTCGGCGCCGACCGCTTCGGCCTTGAACTGGAACGCGCCGTTCTGGTTGATTGTTGCGCCGATGACCTTGTCGCCCGGCTGCTTTGCGACCGGGACGGGCTCTCCCGTGATCATCGATTCATCCACATAGCTCGAACCGCGGCTGATGGTGCCGTCGACGGGGATTTTCTCTCCCGGACGTACCAACACGATGTCTCCGGGGCGCACCGCCTCGATCGGAATTTCTTCCTCCTTGCCCTCGCGCAGCACGCGGGCGGTGCGTGCTTTGAGACCGAGGAGCTTCCGGATCGCATCGCTCGCCCGCCCTTTGGCCACCGCCTCCAGGACTTTGCCCAGGAACACGAGAGTGATTACGACCGCTGCCGCTTCGAAATAAGTGTGGCGCGCATTTTCGGGAAGGAGGTGCGGCGCGAAGGTCACGACCAGACTGTAAAGATAAGCGGCTCCGGTTCCGGTCATCACCAGGCTGTTCATGTCGGGGTTCAAGTGCCGGTAGGCTTTCCACCCGGAGACGAAGAAGCGTTTTCCCGGCCAGAGCATCACTGGCGTGGCAAGCGCGAACAAGATGAAGTTGATGACAGGGTCCGTCAGTCCGAACGACTCCATCCCCCGGAGGAAAGGCGCGTAGTAGGACCCCATCGCGAGCACGGCAACGGGGATGCTGAGCCCGATCCCCACGGCGAGTTCGCGGCGCATCAGCGCGAGTTCCCGCTCGCGTTGCGTATCACCGGTGGAGTCTGCGGCCTGCGCGGCCTCCGCAGGCACTTCATAGCCTGCTTCGCCGATGACGTTGCGAAATTCGGCGACGCCAGTGCTCGCGGCGCTGTAGCGCACTCGGGCGCTTTCCGAGGCGAGGTTGACCCGCGCCTCGATCACCCCAGGCAGCTTGTTGAGTGCCCGTTCCACGCGCGCCACGCAGCTCGCGCAAGTCATGCCCCGGACGGGAAACTCGATCACTTCGACGATCGGCGTGTAACCCGCCGCCGCGATAGCCGAGGTAAGTTCACTGGGGCGGGCCTTGTTTTCGTCAAACTCGACGCGCGCCCTCTCCGCGGCCAAGTTGACTCGCGCGAACGCGACGCCTTGTATCTTTTTCAAAGCTTTCTCAGTCCTCGCCGCGCAGGCCGCGCAGGTCATGCCGCGAACATCGATTTCCAAGGTCTGCATGAGTCTGGTTCTCCTTGCCCAATCTATAACCCACCCCTCCTGGGTAGGATGGTGAGAACTATACTCTGATATGTAAGACTAGTCAAATAAACAACTATTGACAACATATTTCGCTTTCTATACCATACCCTATCCAGGTGGGTAGGATATATTACATTTTCAGGAAAGGAGCGACTTATGGCAATCACCTTGAGTGTTACCGGCATGACTTGCAGCCACTGCGCACATACGGTGAGCAAGGCCCTTAAGGCCGTGGCCGGCGTCGAGAAAGTCTCGGTGAGCTTCGACACCGGGCGCGCCCGTGTCGAGGGCAAAGCGGGTCCCGGGGTCCTGATCCGGGCCATCGAGGAAGAAGGCTATAAAGCCCAAGTGGCGGATTCGAAATGAACGGCAACGAAATGCACGCGCATCACTTGCATGCGGAGGGCGGCCGCCTGTGCATGCCGGAGGCTGCGCGCAAGGTGGTCACACGCAGGCTCGCCATCGCCAGGGGGCACTTGGAAAGCATTCTGCACGCCCTCGAGAAACACGACACCTATTGCGTTGATGTGCTCCGCCAGATCAAGGCGGTCCAGGGTGCGCTGGAGAAGGCTGGTCAAATCACCCTCGAGAGCCATTTGCGTGCGCATGTGACAACTGCCGCAGAGCGCGGCGATACGGAAACGATCGTGGAAGAGTTGATGGACGCTCTCCGCTATCGGTGAGGGTGCGGTTGGCAGTTATCCCCGCGGCACGTGGCGCTATTATGACAGGACAGGAACGGGGGAAAAAATCCTTTTCTCCCGGGAACCTGGTGTTATTAGGAGGAATCATGGTTAGTTCTTTTAAGATACCTGCTTGGCTGGAACCCGGCCTCTATGGCACTGGAATAGGCGCCATAGCGTGGTGGATAGTCTTGTCGTTGGTTTTCGGCTGGATGAGCGCGGGCACTGCGGCGAAAACATCCGCGGAGAAAGTGCAGGTGGCGGTTGTCGCTTATGCGACGCCAGCCTGCGTTGCTCGGTTCGAGAAACAACCGGATGCGGCCGCGGCGTGGAATACGCTCAACAAGACCGACACCTGGAAACGGAATGAAATGATTACCAACGCCGGCTGGGTCGCCGAACCGGGGCAGAAGCTCGATCCGGACATCGCCAATGCCATCGCCGAAAGCTGCACGACAAAGATACTCGCCCTCGAGTCTCTCGGCGGGAAGAAGCTCAACGCGAAGTAGTGGACCAGGTTTGAGCCGACAATTTCACCGAATGCGTCCAGCCAGTTGAATTTCTTCGAAAGTTAACCGGACAGTAGTGAGAGGAGGCGGATATGCTTTGTTGCGTAGGTCTGATTGGAGGATTCGCCGTAGGTCAGTCTTTAGGTGGCCCTTGGACAATTATTGCTCCAGCCGCAGGTTTTGGGATTGGTTTGCTAGCAGATATGAAACTTATGAAAGGACATCATAAAAAGGGAGATCAGCACGATACGGGGTTTCGGGCCAAAAAAGACACAGACCCAGTTTGCGGGATGGAAGTAGATGAAAGCAAGACGGAGCACCAAGTAAAGCTAAAGTGAATAGCATGGCTGCAATGATAAAAAGGGTCAGTAGCGCGCCAAGGGTCAGGAGACCAGGTGGCGCACTTCGATTTGGGCGGGCTGCGTTGCTGGCCGGGTGGGTCGTGTTTGCGCTCGCTGCGATACTGTTCCCATGCATCGAAGCAATCGCCGCACCCGTCAGCGATCACGAGAACGTCACCGAAACAATTGCGGGCACGGCTATAGACCATCCCCTTAACAACGAGAGTCTTGTTACGGAACACTCGGATCATGGCTCCGGGTCATCATGGTGCGATCTTGCCAGCGCAGCGCCATGGAACGGTAACATTTCTTTGACATTGACAACGAATGACTCGCCCTCAGGGTGGGTTGCGGTTGAAGCGCTTGCCACGCCGTTTTTGGCCGGATTAACCCGTTCCCAGAGTCTCGCGCAACACGAGATACCTCCGCCTCCACGCCGCCTGTACCTGCGCACGCTGCGCCTTCTGATTTAACCCCTCGCTTCTCAGCTCGGCGCTCACGATTGAGCGCGCCAGCCTTGACGAGAGTGCTGGTTCCGCGCTGAGCATCTGACACGCACAGCCGTTGGATACCGAACTATCCGCGGCGGACATATAGGTCTTAAAGGTTGTTCTGGTGCCGCAGGGTTTTGACAGGAAGCATGTCATGGCCAACTGAGGTTGGCATGATCGGGCGATGCTCACGTCGGTGCGGCCGGTTGCGTGAAATTCAAGAAAAGTGGAGCAATGCGTATGACAGCAACGAAAATCCTTGCGCTGGTCCTGGCGGGAGGCGAAGGCTCCCGGCTTTACCCTCTGACTGCCGAACACGCAAAACCCGCGCTGCCCTTTGCGGGCGGCTATCGCATCGTCGATTTCGTGCTAAGTAATCTGGTCAACTCAGGAATCTCGTCGATCTATGTGCTGGCCCAATACAAACCACAGTCCCTCATCCAGCATATACGCGCTGTATGGGCGCATTCCTCCCAGAGCCCTGAGCGGTTCGTGAACGTGGTGCTTCCGAAAACGGGAGCGGAGCCCGGACGCTTCGAAGGCACGGCCGATGCGGTCTATCAAAATCTCCACCTGATTGAGCGTCATAGACCTGACTTGGTAGCCGTGTTCGCTGCCGATCACATTTACCGTATGGATGTGCGCCAAATGGTTCGCTGTCACGTGGAGCGCGGTGCGGATGTCAGCATAGCGGCGGTCCCGGTCCCGGTCCCAGTCGAAAAAGCTTCGCCGTTCGGCATCATCGTCACCGGCTCGGATGGCCGCGTAACGGATTTTCAGGAAAAGCCGGACCGGCCGGCGCCGATCCCTGCAGAGCCGAAGCGGGCATACGCTTCCATGGGCAACTATCTGTTTAACCCACGTGTCCTGGCGGAGCTGCTGCAGCAAGCGCACCAGCATCGAGAAACCGACTTCGGCCGGCATGTATTGCCTCGCGCGCGATGCAGCCATCGCGCCTTTGCTTACGATTTCGCCAGCAATCGTGTACCCGGCGTTCGACGTCACGAAGAACGCGGTTACTGGCGCGACGTTGGCACCATCGAAGCTTATGCGGCCGCGCGGCAAGATGTTTCGGGACCGAAACCACGTTTCAGCCTCATAAATAACGAGTGGCCTATTTACGCCAGGAGTTACCGCCGGCGCGCGCCCGAGCTCGGGGACCGCGCGATCAGCGACGCCAATCAGGCGCTGGTGCGTGAATCCGGCAGAACTTCGCACATTGTCCAGCCGCAAATGGGAAAGTAACACCGGGAAACTTTTCCGGTGCTTGTCACGGAGCGACTGTGCGTCGGGTGATATCTGAGCGCTGGAGCTATCGAGGAAGCCTGAATGCAGCGTCAGGACGGGGAATGATATGCGCGCATGTGCTGCGAGGTGGCTCCGTATTTTGCTGCTGGTTGCATCGGTCGCAGCACTTGCAGCCGAATTGGCCGCTATCACGGATGCCCAAATTGCCAAGTTGGCGCAGCAATTCGGGCCAATCGCCAAGGAACGACTGACTGGCTGGAAGGATCTGCTCATCAACCCGAAATACAAGAAGTTGTCCGAACGAGACAAGCTCGAACTGGTGAACGATTTCATGAACCAGCCACGGTTCGTGAGCGACATCGACCATTGGGGAAAGGAAGACTATTGGGCGACTCCAATCGAGTTTATGTCCACCGACGGCGGAGACTGCGAAGATTTTTCGATCGCGAAGTACTTCACCTTGCGGGCGCTGGGGGTTCCCGACGAGAAGCTGAGACTCATCTATGTCAAGGAGCTGGTGATATACAGGCAGGCCCACATGATATTGGCGTATTCGCCCACTCCCGACGCCGATCCTCTGGTGCTCGACAACATCAACAAGACCATACAGCTCGCGTCCACCAGAACCGATTTGCTGCCCGTCTACAGCTTCAACGGTTCCGGGCTGTGGCTGGCGAAGGAGCAGACCGGACGCGCCCAACAGGTCGGCGGATCAGATCGCATCGGCCTGTGGCGCGATCTTCAGGCCCGGATGCGTGCGGCGAATTAATAGCCGGGTGACTTGACTTACCTCAACAGCGCGAAGCGCGGCGTGGCACAAAGTGAGGACCATGGCTCTGATGATGAAAAGCGTCAGACGTGCGCCAAGCGTGAGGAGAACATTGTGAAAGACAGGTTTTTATCAACGCACCTTATCAAGGCGGGGCTAACAGCCGTCGCCGTCATGATCGTCAGTACGAGCCCGGCCTTCGCCGCGAATTACTACAAGACCGCGGGCAACGTCGCGGTTTACCTGGGCGTGCTGCCGGCCGAGATGGTACTGGGACACGCCCCGGAACACCCCGAAAACAAGATGCACGGCGGGGTTCCGTCCGCCAAACGGCAACACCACGTGGTCGTCGCCATTTTCGACACGAAGGACGGCAGCCGCATCGGCAACGCCGCGGTGACGACCCGCGTGGCCGAGATCGGGTTCGGGTCAATCGAAAAAAAGCTCGAGCTCATGACCATCGACAAGGCGGCCTCGTTCGGCAATTACTTTTCGATGGGCAGCCCCGGCCCTTACCGCATCGATATCGAAATCCGCCGGCCGGGCGCAACCACACCGGCGAAAACAAGCTTCGAATTTTCGCACCCGCGTCGGTGATGCAATCTACTTACAGGAGCTACTGATGAACCACGATCACCGGCACGAGCCGGATGGCGGCAAGGAAACGAAATCCAGGACGAAATGGGTATTTATCGGTTTCGCCCTCATCGCCGCGTATTTCCTAATTACCGAGCACAGGGCACACCTCTCCAGGTGGCTATCGTCCTATGGGATATGGTTGTTGCTGCTCGCCTGCCCGCTTCTGCATCTGTTCATGCACGGCGGACACGGCGGGCATGGCGGGCACGGCAGCCATCGCGATGACAGCGGTGAGGCGTCAGACAAACAACGCAAGGGACAAGACAAATGAACCCATCGGAACCTTCGGCCTACGGCCTGTGGTCGCTGGTCATCATCAATTCACTGGTTTTTATCATCTTCGCGTTCAGCTTCGCGAAGCCACAGACTTCGCGCGATTGGCGTTCGTTCGGCGCGTTCTCCGCGTTTCTGGTAGCACTGTTCACGGAGATGTATGGATTTCCGCTGACGATCTACCTGCTCTCCGGCTGGCTGTCGAGCAGATTTCCCGGCGTGGATTTTCTCGCGCACGATTCCGGACACTTGCTCGAGGTCATGTTCGGCTGGCGCTCCAACCCCCATTTCGGACCGTTTCATCTGCTGAGCGCCATTTTCATCGGCGGCGGGTTCATATTGCTGGCCTCCGCGTGGAATGTGCTTTACCAGGCGCAGCGCACCCGTCAACTGGCGACAACCGGCCCGTATGCCCATATACGACATCCTCAATACACAGGGTTCATCCTGATCATGCTCGGATTTCTTTTTCAGTGGCCGACACTCATCACGCTCGTGATGTTCCCCATCCTGGTTTACATGTACGTGAGGCTGGCGCGCCGGGAGGAACGCGAGGTTGCGGCCGAGTTCGGCGAGGAGTACTTGCGCTATGCCAAGCGAACGCCCGCGTTTTTTCCGCGGTTGGGCGGTCTGTTCACGCGAACCCAGGGTAACTGAACGGGGCCGCAATGACCGCAAGGACAGCGTTATGACAGCTCCGGTGAAAGGCCTGCGACTGAAGGACAGGACAACGACGTGGAGCCAAATGACCCGTATGGAGAACCACAATGAGCCAGTTTGACCGCAGGAAGTTCCTCATCACCGGCGCCGCGATCCTCGGCGCATCGGCCGTCGCGGGCGGCGTGGGCTGGTGGTATCGCGCGCGGCACATGCCGTCCACCGCGATGGAACCCGGCGCTCACGCAGCGGGCGAGTTTCCCAACCCGCTCCGCCTGCCGGGCTCGAGCGGCGTGCTCGGTGTGTTGGATGTTTCCGCACCAGTCACCATTGTCGCGAAGTCGGTGCAGCACGCCATTTACGAGCGCAAGTCCGCGCCGCTGCTCGTGTACGAGGTCGAGCAGGACGGCAACTACTGGCTCAACCCTGTTTTGCGGATGCGCAGCGGCGCGACGTTCCGAGCGAGGCTGTCAAACGCGCTCGATGAGAGCACCATCATTCACTGGCACGGGCTCAAGGTGGACGGCAAGAACGATGCGCACCCCAGTTTCGCGATCGCCGCTGGCGCCACCTACGACTACGAATTCCAGGTCCCGAACCGTGCCGGGACCTACTGGTACCATCCTCATCCCCACAAGCTCACTTCGAAGCAGGCCTATCTCGGCCTGGCGAGCCTCTTCATCGTGGAGGACGGCGAGGCGCTCGCGCTGCAGAAAGCGCTCGACCTGAAGCTGGGCGTGACTGACATTCCAATCGTCATCCAGGACAAGAAATTCGATGACCAGGGCCGGCTGGTCTATGCGCCGAGCGACGAGGAGAAAGTGAATGGCTACGTCGGCGATACCGTGCTGGTGAACCTCACGCCGCGGCCGTATTTCAACGCGGCGACGCGCCTCTACCGCTTCCGCATCCTGAACGGCTCCAACGCCCGTACCTATCGCCTGGCTTTCACGCGGGGTGGCTTCCAGTTGGTGTACGCCGTGATCGGCGCCGACGGCGGTCTGCTCGACCGGTCCTACCACACGAAGGAAGCCTTTCTTGCACCGGGTGAACGGCTCGATGTGCTGCTCGACCTGAGCGGCGCGAGTGTCGGCGATGCCGTGATGTTGCAAAGCCTCGCCTTCGACCCGATGCATGCCGAAGGCAGCATGGCAGGCATGGCGATGGGCGCGGGTGCGAAGGACCAAAAGGGCGAAGCACCCTCCCCGCACGCCGGCATGGCGATGGGCGGTGAGCCAAGCGGCGCGCAGACGCCCCACGGCGCGATGCTCGCCGACGGTGCCGCGATTGATCTCATGCGCATCAACGTGACGAGCAAGATGGCCTACGAGCCGCGCGTGCCGGCGGTGCTCTCCACGCTGCCGCCGGTCAAAGCCGCGGACGCCAGGCCGCGCGAGTTCCTGCTCGACCTCAAGGACGGCCGCTGGCGCATCAATGGCGAGACCTTCGAAATGAAGGAGACACCGGTGACCGTGCAGCGCGGCGCCAAAGAGATCTGGGAGATCCGCAACGACAAGGCGAGCATGCCGCACCCGATGCATCTGCACGGCGTCCCGTTCCGCGTGCTCGCGCGCAGCGGCAGCCCGCAGCAGGTGGCGCCGGGCGTCGTGAACGAACAGGGACTGACCGCGACCGATCTGGGATGGAAGGACACCGTGCTGCTGTGGCCCGGCGAGACGGTGCGATTGGCGGTGGATTTCTCCCACCCCTATCCCGGCGACCAGGTCTATCTGTTCCACTGCCACAACCTCGAGCACGAGGACCAGGGCATGATGATCAACATCAAGGTGCAAGCATGATCCGCATGGTGCCGTTAAAGGGAGAGAAACGTGATTATCGAGTATGAACAGGCGTACGGCCTGTGGTCCCTTGTCATCATCAATGCGCTGGTTTTCATCATCTTCGCATTCAGCTTCGCCACGCCGCGCACGGGACGGGATTGGCGCTCGCTCGGCGCATTTTCCGCGTTTATCGTGGCGCTCTTTACTGAAATGTACGGATTTCCACTTACCATTTATCTTTTCTCCGGATGGCTGGAAAGCCATTACCCCGAGATCGACTTCCTCTCCCACGACGCGGGTCATCTTCTCGAAGTTCTTCTCCAAGCGCTCTTCGGCTGGCAAATGGACCCTCATTTCGGCCCGTTCCACGTCACGTCGTATGTGCTCATCTTCGCCGGCTTCGTCCTGCTCGCGAAGTCTTGGGGCATCCTGTATGAAGCCCAGCGGCGGCACGAGATCGCGGCAAGCGGCCCGTACGCCTACGTCCGCCATCCTCAGTACGTCGGGTTCATCGCGATCATGCTTGGCTTTCTGCTGCAATGGCCGACGCTCGTTACCCTCGTCATGTTCCCGATATTGGTGTGGATGTATGTGCGCCTTGCCAGGAAGGAGGAGCAGGACGCGTTGCGCGAATTCGGAAACGAGTACGCGCAATACGCCGCCCACACTCCCGCGTTCTTCCCCCGCTGGCGCACAGCCCGCAGCCAGCCGAATTGAATCCGACAATGCCTTGCGAGGTGCGATGATGCTGAAGCGATTCTGGCTCTTGCTTGCGCAGGCGGTTACCGTTGGCGTCGGACTGATGCTTGCTTTCACCGCACTCGGGCCCGAACGGCAAACCGCAACTCGCGAGGCGGTTGTGGTGCGCGAGGCGCCGCCCGCCGTGGCCCCGAGCGCGCCGGGCACGGAAAGCTACCGCGAGGCGGTCGTGAAAGCGGCGCCCTCGGTTGTCAACATCTACACCGCAAAAACGGTCCGGTCCCCCCTGACTGACGACCCACTCTTCCGTTTCTTCTACGGCGAGCAGCAGCCCGAGCAGGCCACCAGCCTCGGCTCTGGCGTCATCATCTCTGAACAGGGTTACATCCTCACAAACAATCACGTCGTCGCGGAAGCCGACGAGATCGCGGTCGCGATCGGCCGCGACACCGTCGCCCCGGCGAAAATCGTCGGCACCGACCCCGAAACCGACCTCGCGGTGCTCAGGGTCAAGGCCTCCGGCCTGCGCCCGATCACTTTCGGAACATCCGACGCGCTTCAGGTGGGAGACGTCGTGCTGGCGATCGGCAACCCGTTCGGCGTGGGACAGACCGTGACCCAAGGCATCGTCAGCGCGACAGGGCGCAACCGGCTCGGGATCAACACCTTCGAAAATTTCATCCAGACCGACGCCGCAATCAACCCCGGCAACTCGGGCGGCGCCTTGATCGACACGCGCGGCAATCTCGTCGGCATCAATACGGCGATTTTCTCCCAGAGCGGCGGCTCGCAGGGTATCGGCTTCGCCATTCCAGTAACCCTCGCCCGCCAGGTATTCGGACAGATCATTGAAAAAGGCGGCGTTGATCGCGGCTGGTTGGGGGTGTCCGCCCGCGACGTCGCCGAAACCGGCGCGCGCGGCGCCCTGATCATGGGCGTGCAGCGTGGGGGACCGGCGGAACGCGCCGGCATGCGTCCCGGCGACATCATCGTCGCCGTCAATGGCAAGCCGATATCCGACACCGGCGCGCTGATCAATGAAACGGCCGCACTCGCGCCGGGCACGCGCGGAACGTTCGACGTGCTGCGGAACGGGAAACCGCTGCCAATCCCGGTGGAAGTGGGACGGCGCCCACCGCCCGCGCGCACCGGGCAGGCTGTGCCGCGTTGACCGTGGAGAAATTATGGATCATGGAGCGACGGCCAAGGAGTTGGATCATGGTATTTGACGTGAGCGGAATCAGTATCGCACCTTGGGTTCCGCTTGCCTGGGGGATTTTGGTCGGTCTTGTATTCTCAGCGGTGGGAGCGGGCGGCGGGGTTCTCGCTTCGCTCGGACTTATCTCGGTGCTGGGCCTGACCGACG
>C687J26845_10000689_pt1 | contig 21751 bp, 21 predicted proteins | sample RifCSPlowO2_12_FD_26845 | JGI IMG/M metagenome (IMG submission 26845)
GCCACCGCACCGCTGCTGGGCGGCACCTTGCAGGCGGTCTACCACGACTTCTCCGCCGAGCAAGGTGGCGATAACTATGGCGAAGAGTTCGACCTCTCCTACGGTCACCCTATCCCTGGCGTTAAAGGCCTGGTGGCCCTGGCCAAGTATGCCAATTACGACTCGGCCGACAGCGCCGTGACCGTTGACACCGAGAAGTTCTGGCTGCAACTGCAATACAGCTACCTGTAGCCATCTCTGCGACTCAGGCCTGCCGGCGCGCCCCTGCGCCGGCAGACTGTTAGCGCGCATCCCCGCCGCCGACGCCACTGCCAACCAGTGGCGTCGCCTGGCCGCCCGCATTTAAAGGAGCAGCACCATGCGCCTATCCATACTGCCCACTGCACTGTTACTGCTCAGCGCGTTGTTGGCGTTGCCCTGTTCGGCAACCATCAATGACGCCGAGGCGATGAACCTGTCGGGCATGCAACGCATGCTCAGTCAGCGCATGGCCAAGACTTACCTGATGATCGGCTCAGGCGTACGCGCCGAGGTCGCCAATGAACAATTCGACCAGAGCCTGGCCAAGTTTGAGAGCAACTATCAGGCCCTGAGCGACTACGCCCCCAACAGCGAAATTCGCCAGGCGCTGGCCACCGCCGGCAGCATCTGGCAAGAGTACCGGCAGTTACTGCTCAACAGCCCCAGCCGCGAGAATGCCCCGCAAGTCTTGGCGCTGAGTGATCAACTGCTGGGCCAATGCGAAAAAGTCGTGCAACTGATTCAACAACACACCGGCAGCAGCTCCGCCGTGCTGGTCAACCGTAGCGGTCGCCAACGCATGCTCAGTCAGCGGATCGCCAAGCTGTATCTGGCGCGCAGTTGGCGCCTGCCGGGTGCCGAACTGGAGCAACAATTTCAGCAGGCCGTGGATGAGTTCGATCGGGCCCTGAGCGAGCTGCAAAACGCCCAGCAGAACACCCCGGAGATCAGCGCGGCGCTGCACAAGGTCGAGGCGCAATGGACCTTCTCGCGGGCCGGCTTTCGCCTGTCGAATGACTCGCGCTATGTGCCGACGGTGATTACCACCACCACCGAAACCCTGCTGCGGCAGATGAATGAACTCACCAGCGCCTATGAGGCAGTGATGCGCGCCGACTCCTGAACAAGGCTATGTGCCCGCGGCTGAAGACCGATTGCGTAGGGTGGGCTTCAGCCCACCAAGACTGTTGTGCTGGGCTGCGGTGGGCTAAAGCCCACCCTACCGCGCAACATCAAGCTTCGCTGCGCACCCGCTTCACGGCATCCAACCAACCGGAGTAGAGATTGGCCCGATGGGCACTGGCCATCCGCGGGGTGAAGCGCCGCTGCAAGTGCCAATGGCTGGCGATCTCTTCCAGGCTGCTGTACCAACCGGCCTGCAAGCCAGCCAAGTAGGCGACTCCCAGGGCAGTGGTTTCGGTGACTTCCGGGCGCTCCACCGGCACCCCGAGGATGTCGGCCAAAAACTGCATGACCCAGTTGTTTTCCACCATCCCGCCATCGACCCGCAGGGCACTGGGCGCCGCGGCGCCGTCCTGGCGCATGGCCTCCAGCAGGTCACAGGTTTGGTAGCAGACCGCCTGCAGGCCGGCGGTGACTATCTCTTTAATCCCGGTATCGCGGGTCAAACCGAAGATCGCGCCACGGGCTTTCGGGTCCCAATAGGGCGCGCCAAGGCCGGTAAAGGCCGGCACCAGGTACACCCCGCAGGCATCGCCGGTCTGCTCGGCCATCGCCTCACTCTCGCGGGCATGGCTGATCAACTTGATACCATCGCGCAGCCATTGCACCGCAGCTCCCGCGACAAAAATACTGCCCTCCACCGCGTAGTTAACCTGGCCTTTCAAGCGATAGGCCACGGTGGTCAGCAGCCGATGCTTGGAGCTGATCGGTGTGGTGCCGGTGTTCTGGATCATGAAGCAGCCGGTGCCATAGGTGCTCTTGACCATGCCCGCCTGAAAACAGGCCTGACCGATCAAGGCCGCCTGCTGATCACCGGCCATGCCCAACACCGGGATGCTAGCCCCCAGTAACTCGGCCTGGGTGTGGCCAAAGTCGGCGGCGCAGTCGAGCACTTCCGGCAACAGGCTGCGGGGAATCTGAAACAGCGCCAGCAGCTCTTCATCCCACTCTTGGCTGTGGATATTAAACAACAGGGTGCGTGAGGCATTGGTGGCATCGGTCTTGTGCGACTCACCGCCAGTCAGGCGCCACAGCAAAAAGCTGTCGACTGTGCCGAAGCGCAGCTCACCGCGTTCGGCGCGCTCGCGCGCACCGGCCACATTGTCGAGAATCCAGCGCAGCTTGGTCGCGGAGAAATACGGATCAATCAACAAGCCGGTCTTGGCCGCCACCGTGCCTTCATGGCCGGCGGCTTTTAACTCGGCGCAGTAATCGGCGGTGCGCCGGTCCTGCCAAACAATCGCCGGATGAATCGGCGTACCGCTGTGCGCGTCCCACACCAAAGTGGTTTCACGCTGATTGGTGATGCCGATGGCGGCAATTTCGCTGGCCTGCAGACCACTGCTGTGCAGGGCCTCGCGGCAGACTTTAAGGGTGCTTAGCCACAGTTCTTCACCGTCATGCTCGACCCAGCCATCTTGGGGGAAATACTGCTTGAACTCCTGCTGCGCGCTGGCCACCGGCAAGCCTTGGGCGCTGAAGACGATGGCGCGGCTGCTGGAGGTGCCCTGATCGATGGCTAGAAGGTAATGCGCCATGAGCTTTGTCCTTATTATTGTTCAGCGAAATTAGGGTTAACCAAGATTACTCACGGCCGATGGCGGCGAACTGAGCCTGACAGTGCTGCGCCAAGGTGGCCGCGCTCAATTGCACTTCCAGGCCACGACGACCGGCGCTGACATAAATGCTCGGGTGCTGCTGGGCCGAGGCATCGATAAAACTGCGCAAGCGCTTCTTCTGCCCAAGCGGGCTAATGCCGCCGAGCAAATAACCGGTGGCCCGCTGCGCCGCCTGCGGATCGGCCATCTCGACTTTCTTCACCCCGGCCGCCTGGGCCAGCGCCTTGAGGTCCAGACTGCCGGCCACCGGCACCACCGCCACCAGCAACTCGGCCTTTTCCGTTACCACCAGCAAGGTCTTGAACACCTGTGCGGCAGGCAAATTAAGCTTCTCGACCGCCTCCAAGCCATAGGAACTCGACTGCGGATCATGCTGATAGCTGTGCACCTGGTACTCAGCGTGGGCTTTTTTCAGTAACTGGATGGCTGGGGTCATGTTCGATAACGAAAATAGTCGAAAAAGTTCGCTACCTTAGCGGAAAATTCAGCGCAGGGCAGCACCACGAGCAACGCCAGTGTGAAAAACCTCACGCCAGCCGTGCACTAACCAACCTTAGCCGCCACTCGCATCAGCAACCGCAACGCAGGCATGCCGCTGATCAGTTGTATACTGCCCGACATTCCCAGGGAGCCCCTATGAGTCTAGCGCCGCGCCAACAAAGCATCCTCGAACATGCCCGTGAACGGGGCTATGTGAGCATCGATGAACTAGCCCAAGCCTTTGCGGTGACCCCGCAAACCATCCGCCGTGACATCAACCAACTGGCCGAACTGGGCCTGCTGCGCCGTACCCATGGTGGTGCGGCGAGCGCCGCCTCGAGCATCGAGAACAGCGCCTATGGCATGCGCGCCGAACTGATGCGCGAAGAAAAACAGCGGATCGCCGAAGCCATAGCCGCGCAGATCCCCGATCACGCCTCGCTGTTTATCAATATTGGCACCACCACCGAAGCCATTGCCCGGGCGCTGCTCAATCATCGCGGCCTGAAAATCATCACCAACAACCTGCATGTGGCCGCCCTGCTCAGCGCCAAAGCCGATTTCGAAGTGCTGCTAGCCGGCGGCACGGTGCGCAGCGATGGCGGCATCGTCGGCCAGGCGGCGGTGGATTTTATCTGCCAGTTCAAAGTCGACTTTGCCCTGGTCGGCATCAGCGGCATCGACGACGACGGCAGCCTGCTCGACTTCGACTACCAGGAAGTGCGGGTCTCCCAGGCGATTATCGACAACGCCCGGCAAGTCTTCCTGGCCGCCGACTCCAGCAAGTTCGGCCGCAATGCCGTGGTGCGCCTGGGCCCGATCAGCCTAGTCGACAAAGTATTCACCGACCACGCACCCGCCCCGGCCATCAGCCGCTTGCTGCACGAGCAAAAAATACAGCTCGAAGTGCACTGACCAACGGCGCAACAAACCCGCCCCTCGCTCTGCCGCGCCGCCCAACGGCGCGGCGCCCGCTTCGCCTAAAACCTCACCCGCATGGGGACGCGTTCAGTGCCGATGCCGGCCAGCGGTGCACTGACGGCCGCCCGTTACTCGCGCTAACACCCGGCCAAATCCGCCTCGCATTGCTATGCTCAAATAACCACTTGGCGCGAAAGCGCGCATCAGGCTAGCCAGGATGCGCGCTTTCGATTAGGCTATTTTCGAAAGTGAACATACGAACCTTCGATTTTGACTACTGGTGCCCGCATGCCTACTTCCCCCAACGCCACCGACCCACTCGCCGAAGTCTATGACCTGGCCGTTATCGGCGGTGGCATCAATGGCGTCGGGATTGGCGCCGATGCTGCCGGGCGCGGTCTGTCGGTGTTTCTCTGCGAGAAAGACGACCTGGCGCAACACACCTCATCGGCCAGCAGCAAGCTGATCCACGGCGGCCTGCGCTACCTGGAACATTACGAATTTCGCCTGGTGCGCGAAGCCTTGGCCGAACGCGAAGTGCTGCTGGCCAAGGCCCCGCACATCGTCAAACCGCTGCGTTTTATCCTGCCGCACCGCCCGCACCTGCGTCCGGCCTGGATGATTCGCGCCGGGCTGTTTCTTTACGACCACCTGGGCAAGCGGGAAAAATTACCCGGCTCGCGCGGCCTGCGTTTCGGCGCCGGCAGCCCGCTCAAGGCCAGCATCAGTCGCGGTTTCGAATATTCCGATTGCTGGGTCGACGATGCCCGCCTGGTGGTACTGAACGCCATGGCCATCCGCGAACACGGCGGCCATGTGCATACCCAGACCCGTTGCGTCAGCGCCCGGCGCAGCAAAGGCCTGTGGCACCTGCATCTGGAGCGCAGCGACGGCAGCCGCTACTCGATCCGCGCCCGCGCCCTGGTGAATGCCGCCGGGCCTTGGGTGGCCCGTTTCATCAAGGAAGACCTGGGGCAACAATCGCCCTACGGCATCCGCCTGATTCAAGGCAGCCACATAGTGGTGCCACGGCTGTTTGACGGTGACGAAGCCTATATTTTGCAGAACGAAGATGGCCGGATTGTCTTCGCCATTCCGTACCTGGAGCGTTTCACCCTGATCGGCACCACCGACCACGAGTACCAGGGGGATCCTGCCAAGGTGAAAATCACCGAGGGCGAAATCGACTACCTGCTGAGCGTGGTCAACAACCACTTCAAGCGGCCACTGGCCCGCGCCGACATAGTTCACACCTACGCCGGCGTGCGCCCGCTCTGTGATGATGAATCAAACGATCCGTCCGCCGTGACCCGCGACTACACCCTGGCACTGTCCGGCTTGCCCGGCGAAGCACCACTGCTGTCGGTATTCGGCGGCAAGCTGACCACCTACCGCAAACTGGCCGAGTCGGCCTTGAGCCAATTGTCGGCGCATTTTCCCAAGATGACCGCCAGCTGGACCGCCAGCGCACCGCTACCGGGCGGCGAGCAGATGAGCAGCGTCAGCGAACTCAGCGAGCGCCTCTGCCAGCAGTTCGGCTGGCTGCCACAAGCCCTGGCCAAGCGTTGGGCCAGCAGCTATGGCAGCCGCGTCTGGCAACTGCTGGATGGGGTCAGCAACCTCAGCGACCTGGGCGAGCACCTGGGCGCCGGCCTCTACGAGCGCGAGGTCGACTACCTGTGCCAACAGGAATGGGCCAAGTGCAGCGCCGACATCCTCTGGCGGCGCAGCAAGCTCGGCCTCTTTATGACCGCCAGCCAACAAACCAAGCTGGACCACTACTTACTGCAGCACAGCCCGCAAGGCGCCCGCGTCGCCTGAGCAACCCGAGCAATCCCCCTTGGCCCCGCGAATGCGGGGCTTTTTTTTGGGCGGTGTACCCGTTACGGGTTGAGTGCAAAACGTAGGGCGGGCTTTAGCCCACCAAGGCCCTTATCACGCGGCGGTGGGCTGAAGCCCACCCTACAAAATCGACCTGCAACCGCTAAAAGACAGATAGTCTTTCTTTGTCCTCTACCGGGCTAATCCGCCAAGCAAACTACCGGGCCACGCAGGCGATCAATACCTGCCGCCAGCAACAGAGTCAGCCCCACCGGCAGCAGCCAGCCGAGGCTTTGCGCGGCCAGCGGCATTTGGTTGAACACACTGGGCACCCAGGTTTTCAGGCCGGCGGCGAGCAGGCCGTCCATCAGGCCAAACACCAGCGTCACCGCCATGACCGGGACAAAGACCCGCTTAGGCTCGCACCACAGGCGATCGGCCAGGCTCAAGGCCACCAGCACTATGGCCAGCGGATACAGCGCCACCAGCACCGGTACCGAGACGCTGATCAACTGGGTCAGGCCCTGGTTGGCCACCAGCAGACTGAAGGCGCCAAGCAACAGCACCACGGTGCGATACGACAGCGGCAGCAGCTTGCTGAAGAATTCACCACAGGCCGTCAACAGCCCGACCGCGGTGGTCAAGCAGGCCAGGGTAATCACCAATGCCAACAACAAACTACCGGCAACGCCGAAGGTGTGTTGCACATAGCTGGACAAAATTTGCACACCGTTCTGCGCCCCGCCGGCAATGCTTTGACTGGTGGCCCCCAAGTAAAACAGCGACAAATAAACCAGCGACAGACCGCAGGCGGCGATCAGCCCAGCGCTGATCGCGTAACGGGTGATCAGCGCTTCGTTGCGCACCCCGCGGTCACGAATGGCGGTGGCAATCACAATGCCAAACACCAGGGCGCCGAGGGTATCCATGGTCAGATAGCCCTGCAGAAAACCCTGCAGCAGCGGCGCGGTTTGATAGGCCGGTGCAGTGCTGCCGATCACTCCGGCCGGGGCCAAGACGGCGGCGCCGCCCAACACCAGCAAGGCGCTGAGCAGCAGCGGTGCAATCCATTTACCGATCCGATCGACCAGTTGCCCGGGGTTCAGCGACAGGAACAACACGCAGGCGAAATAGCCCAGGGTGTAGAGCCGCAAGGCCGTTTCACTGTTGCCGCTAAAGGGCGCCACGCCCATTTCAAACGACACCACCGCCGTGCGCGGGGTGGCAAACAAGGGCCCGATGGCAAGGTACACCACCACCGCAAAGAGCCCGCCGGCGTGCCGTCCGAGCGGCGCGGTGAGGCGCTGCAAGCCACCGCCAACGCGGGCCAGCGCCACTACGGTGAGCAGCGGCAAGCCAACTCCGGTGAGCAGAAAGCCCAGCGCCGCCAGCCACAGCTGCGCACCGGCAGCCATGCCAACGCTCGGCGGAAAGATGATATTGCCGGCGCCGAGAAACAGCGCAAAGGTCATAAAGCCAAGGGCTAACAGGTCGCGACGGGTCAAGCGTTGCATGGGGTTCACCACAGCAGAAGGGTCGACAGCGGTTTCCCGGCGCATAGACGGGAAACGCCAAACCGATGCCTCGGACTGTGTGAAACGCTGCATAACCGAGCGCAGTAGTTTGCACACCGCCTGACCAGCCGGTTTAGCCTGACTCAACCGGCCTCCTGGGGAGGCTGCAGAGCGCAGCGGTCGCCACCTTAAAGCAAGGCTGGCGACACCACAGCCGCCGTCAGGCTGCAGGTCGATGCCTTAACCGCAGATGTCGCAATCCTGAACTTAGCCGGCGCAATAGCGCGCCGTAAATAACCCTATGACACCCACAGTCTTAGCGGAGGTAGTCGGCGCTTTTGCCCGGCGCCAGCGCTAACTGCGGACCCGCCAGCGGCAGTTGATGGGCCGCCAGATGCGGCAGCACCGCCGCCAGCAACGGTGCCTTGAAGCGCTCTTGAAAGCGATGGGCCAAGCCCCGTACCAGCACCAGTTGGCTGCCATGGATTTGCGCGGCCAGGTGCACGCCGTGCATCACCGGCAGCAGCGGGTCGGCGGTGCCGTGGATCACCAGGGTCGGCACTTGCAGACGCTTGAGCAGCTCGACTCGGCTGGGCTCGGCCAGGATCGCCAGCAACTGACGTTCAACCCCCGACGGATTGAACGCCCGGTCGTAACTGCGCGCCGCCGCCTGCAGCAATTTAGCCCGCTCATCCGCCACCTGCGGACTGCCCAAAGCAGCCAGCAAATCCGCTTGCTGCTCCAGGGCCACCGCTCTATTAGGTGCCTCACGGCGCGCCAGCAACTCCAGCAAAGCCGGCTGCGGCGCCGGCAAACCGAGGGCGCCAGAACTGCTCATCAGCAGGGTCAGGCTCTGGATGCGCTGTGGCGCCAAGTCCGCCATATGCTGGGCGATCATGCCGCCCATGCTGGCGCCCAGCAGATGAAAATGCTCAACCTGCAAGGCATCCATCAACTGCAAGGCATCCACCGCCATGTCGCGCAAATGATAGGGCGCACTCACCGGCAAACCGAGCTTGTAACGCAGCGCGCCCAGGGTCAGGTTGCTGCTCGGCACCGGCCCGACCCAGGCCGACAAACCCACATCGCGGTTATCGAAACGTATCACCCGCAAACCCTGCTGACAGAGGCTGGTCAGCACCGAATTGGGCCAATCGATTAACTGTCCGCCCACCCCCATCACCAGCAGCACCGCCGGGTCCGTGCTGCGGCCAATGCTTTGATAAGCCAGGCGGACAGTGCCCAGTTCGACAGTTTCGGTCGGCGCCCGCACATCGCAATGAGTCGCCGCAAAACACGGCAGGCCGGCACCCAGGGCCAGCAAAAATAACCAAATACGCATCCTGCACACCTACATACCACGACTCATCAAGCGCGCAGTTTGCGGATGTTTTGCCGTGCTAGCTGCCACAGTTCGGTGACAGTTTGATGAAAGCCGCCGAACGGTGGTGACTCGCCGCAGGAGCCTCTAGAAAAAGTCAAAAACATTGCGACTGAAGCCCTAAGGTGCGCAGCAGCCTAGATAAAGACTACGGCGCATCCGGCTGTTGCTCGGGGGCGGCCTGTTTGAAGGCGGCCAGGGCTTCGCAGCGGATGCAGAGGTCGAGGATGCGCGGATAGGCCTGCAGCTCACAGTTAAAGCGTCGGGCGTTGTAGACCTGCGGGATCAAGCAAGCTTCCAGATAACCCGGCCGATCGCCCAGCGACAGGCGCCCGCCAAACGCCGCCAGCCCCTGCTCCACCGCCGCCAAACCAAGCGCCAGCCAATGCCGGAGCCAGGCATCTTTCGCCGCCTCATTCACCCCCAGCTCGGCCGACAAATACTGCAGCACCCGCAGGTTGTTCAGCGGATGGATGTCGCAGGCAATGTGCAGCGCCAGCGCCCGCACTTGGGCGCGCTGGGCCGGCTCGCTCGGCAACAGGGCCGGCAGCGGAAAGACCTCTTCCAGGTATTCGAGAATCGCCAAAGACTGGGCAATTTTCGTCTGGCCATCCACCAACAGCGGCAGCAAGCCCTGGGGATTGAGCGCCAGGTAGTCGGGTGAATGCTGCTGACCACCGTCTTTAAGCAAATGCACCGGCACCTGCCGATAGCTCAGGCCCTTGAGGTTTAGCGCGATGCGCACCCGGTAGGCGGCGCTGGAGCGCCAGTAGGAATAGAGAAGCAGCTCAGGATTCATAGATTTCCACCCTGTAGGAGCCAGCTGAAAACAGCTCAGCCTTCATAGCGCTCCACCACCTGATCGAGATGATTCCCGAAGACGCTCTGCCGCACTGGAGCGCGAATAGAACACCTCAAGGCTCATAGCACTCCACCACCTGATCGATGGCGCCGAAGATGCTGTTCCCCTCGGCGTCGAACATCTCGATGCGCACCCGATCACCAAACTTGAGGAACGGCGTACTGGCCTTGCCGTGCTCGAGAGTTTCCAGCATCCGCGTCTCGGCCAGGCAGCTGGAGCCGGCGCTGCGGTCGTAGTTCGACACCGTGCCCGAGCCGATGATGCTGCCAGCGCCCAGTAGCCGGGTCTTGGCGGCGTGGGCCAGCAGGGTCGGGAAGTTGAAGGTCATGTCGACCCCGGCATTCGGCTGGCCAAACAGCCGGCCGTTGATCTGCGACACCAGTGGCAGATGCACTTTGCCGTCCGCCCAGCTGGCGCCCAACTCGTCCGGCGTGACCGCTACAGGGGAGAAACTCGACGAAGGTTTGCTCTGGTAAAAACCAAAACCCTTAGCCAATTCTGCCGGGATCAAGTTGCGCAGCGACACGTCATTGACCAGCAGCACCAACTGGATATGGGCGGCGGCGGCGGCCGGCGAAACGCCCATGGGAACGTCGTCGGTGATCACCGCCACCTCCGCTTCCAAGTCGATGCCCCAGGCCTCATCGGCCGCGAAAATCGGTCCGTGCGGTGGGCTAAAGCTGTCGGCGCCGCCCTGATACATCAGCGGTTCAGTCCAAAAGGATTCCGGCATCTCGGCGCCACGGGCCTTGCGCACCAGCTCGATATGATTGACGTAGGCACTGCCATCGGCCCAGTGGTAGGCGCGCGGCAACGGGCTGGCGCAGGTGCTCTGCTCGAAGGTAAAAGCTTCAAGCTCCAGTCCTTCGTTCAGCCGCTGATAGACCTCCTGCAACGGCGCCTGCAGATCGGCCCAGTCATCCAGGGCGGCCTGCAAAGTAGCGGCGATGCCGGGCACCGCCACGGCCTGGCGCAGGTCGCGGGACACCACCAGCAACACCCCGTCACGGCCTTGATTTAAGGAGGCGAGTTTCATCCGGGTTCCTTGCCTGGGGCTTTCCAGGAGTTGACGTATTCAGGCACATCCACCAGGGCGGCGGCCGCACCTATCTCCAGGTCGCGGCGGCTGTCGATCATCAGCGCCACCTCATCGACGAAGCTGGCCGGGGCCGCCAGGCTCTTCGCCAAGGCCTTGGGGTGCGGGCCGTGGGGGAAGCCGCTGGGGTGCAGGGTAACCATCCCGGCCTCGATATTGTCGCGGCTGAAGAAGTTGCCGCTGTGGTAGAAAATCGCCTCGTCGTACTCCTCGTTACTGTGGAAGAACGGCACTTTCAACGCCCCCGGATCGCTTTCCACTGGGCGCGGGCAAAAGGTGCTGATGACAAAATTCTTGGCCACGAAGGTGCTGTGGGCCGAGGGCGGCAGGTGGTAGCGATGGCTCATCAGCGGGCGAATATCGCGCCAATTGAGGCGCACCACTGTGTTGTCACCATGCCAGCCGACCGCGTCCAGCGGGTTAAACGGATAGGTGACGGTGCTGAGTTGGTTATGTCGTTTGATACGGATCTGCCAGGTGTTCTCGTCCTGCTGGGCCTTGAAGGCCTCGTCCAGACGCGGATGCTCAAGCAGCGCCGGATCGAACAGCGCATGGGGGCCGACCAGGCCTCTGTCCGGCAGTTGATAGGCGCCATCGGTGCTTTCAATCAGCAAGATAAAGCAGGGTTCTGTGGTCTCAATGCGCCAGGCGGTGCCGCGCGGCACCAGCAGGTAATCGCCATCGCGAAACGGCAGATGGCCGAAGTCGCAATACAAATTCCCGGCCCCTTGGTGCACAAACAGCAGGTCGTCGCCGTCGCTGTTACGCACCAGATGGCGCATGGCGCCGTGGGTCTTCCACACTCGCAGTTGCAGGTCGCTGTTGTGCAGCGTGACAGGGGCCAGCAGCGGACAATCGCGCTCACTGGCCAGCGCATTGAAGTTGAAGGCATGCGGGCGCAACGGCCCTTCCCAGTCGATCCAGGCGGTCGGTGGATGCTTGTGATGCAGGTGGCTGGCCGGGCCAAAGAAGCCCTCGCGGCCCATCTCCCGCTCATAGGTGCCGGCCGGAAAATCGCAATGGGCTTGGCGCGAACAGTCGCCTTCACGCAGGGGAAAATTGATCCATTTGCTGCTCATAACGCCTCCTCGCTGTGACGCGTTGCTTTGCGTTAGGTTAGTCCGCTTTAAGCACACCGCGCTGGATCTGATCCTCCTCGATCGACTCGAACAAGGCCTTGAAATTACCCTCGCCAAAGCCCTGATTGCCTTTGCGCTGGATGATCTCGAAGAAGATCGGGCCGATCACCGTCTTGGTAAAAATCTGCAGCAAGATGCCGTCATCGGCCGGCGCGCCGTCGAGCAAAATCCCCAGTTCGCGCAACTGCTCGGTGGGCTCGCCATGGCCGGCGACACGTTGGTCGAGCTTGGCGTAATAACTGTCCGGGGTACTCAGGAAGACCACGCCGTTGGCGCGCAACTGGCGCACGCTGGCGTAGATATCCTCGCTGCTGAGGGCGATATGCTGGATGCCTTCGCCGTGGTACTCGCGGATAAATTCTTCAATCTGCGACTTGTCATCCGCCGACTCGTTGATCGGTATGCGGATCTTGCCGCAGGGCGCGGTCATGGCCCGCGACAGCAGGCCGCTGAGTTTGCCCTCGATGTCGAAATAGCGAATCTCGCGAAAGTTGGCGATGCGCGCATAAAAGCCCGACCAGACATCCATCTGCCCACGTTTGACGTTGTGGGTCAGGTGATCCAGTTCCAGCAGGCCCACGGCATGATCCTGCGGCGTGCGGCCGGGGATGTAGTCAAAGTCCACATCGTAGATGCTGTTGTGGCAGCCCGCGTGGGGGTAGCGGTCGACCAGGTACAGCAGGGAGCCGCCGATACCCTCGACGCAGGGGATATTCAGCTCGCCAAAGTTGGCGTGGCTGCCGACCAAGTTGCCGCCGTGGGCCGCCACATAGGCCGCAGCCTTGGCCGCATTGGCAACCCGAAACGCCATGGCACAGGCGCTCGGCCCGTGTTGCTCGGCGAACGCCCGCACATGCCCGGTGGGGCTGCCGTTAAGGACGAAGTTGATGTCATTTTGCTGGAATAAAAACACTTCCTTGGAGCGGTGCTTGGCCGTTTCGGTAAAACCCATGGCCCGAAACAACTGGCGCAGCTGCTCAATGCCGGCCGGGGTTGGTGCGGTGTATTCGACGAACTCAAAGCCGTCGGTGCCGATGGGATTGTGCGAGTCGATTGCCGTCATCTTGTTCATCCTGCCCCCTGATGTTGAGCTCAAGCCGATGCCGAGCGCCAAGTCCCGCTATGGCTTCATCACAGCCGAGCAACGGCCACGCAACAAGGGCCGAGGCCGTCCGGCAAAGTGCTCGCCATCCCCAGCAGTGGCAGTTTTAGCTTACAACCCAAGGCCGACAGCCCAACGGCACCGCTGCGGGCGCTGGCTGCGTAACGTTTTATTGCCACAACGGCGCAACAAGCTGCCGCTCAACAGTTCAGCAGCCAAGGGCCAAGCTGAAACCGTGACCTAGATCTGCGCCGCCAGTGCGCTGGCTTTGCCCAACCAGGCCTGGCGTTGCGCCAGGGTGGAGCTGATCAGCGGGCCAAACATCAGCGTCTTCAGCGGTTTGATGCCGCAAAAAGCCAGGGTGGTTTTTTCCAGCTGATGGATCGCCGGCATGCGGTAAACCCATTTGAAATACCAGGGCGGGGTGTCCATCGGCACCAGCAGATGGGCGGTGCGCCCACTTAGCAGCTGGTCCGGGAAGGCGGCGCCGGCGCGGTACTTAAAAGCAAAGCCGGGCAAAAACAACCGATCGAGAAAGCCCTTCAACAGCGCCGGCACGCCACCCCACCAGATCGGGAAAACCAGGCACAGATGCTCGGCCCAACTGATCGCCGCCTGCGCCGCCTGCAGGTCCGGCTCCAGCGCCTGAATGCGCTGATAACCCTCATGCAAAACCGGGTCAAATTCCAGCTCGCCTAAACGCAGCAAGCGCACCTCGTGGCCGGCCGCGCTGGCGGCTGCGACATAGGCCGCGCTGAGCGCGGCGCAATAACTGGCGTTCGCCGGATGCGCCAAAATCACCAAAATTCGCTTAGCCATGTTGCCCACTCCAGAACCGAAGTGCGCAGCTTAAAGTCTGCCCCTAATGGCAGAGTCAAGCAGGCGTTGCCAACCGACTGTCAGGGGCCAGCTCGCAGGGCGCAAAGGCTGTTGCCTGCAGCTCGGCGCCGGCCAAACAACTGCGGATTTCAACCTCGACCTGCCCCAGGCGCAGGTCCAGCGCTTGCAGCCGGGCTATCTCGGCCCGGACGCTGAGGCGCTTGGCGGCAATCGCCCCAGCCAGCGCCAACCAGTCCGGCTCACCACCGCGCCCGGCCAATACCGCGCAGAGTTCCGCCAGGCGAAACCCCAAGCCTTGCGCCTGCTTGATCAGCTGAATCAACGACAGCTCATTCGCCCCATAGACCCGATACGCCCCCGCCCGCCGCACTTGCCCCAGCAGCCCCAAGGCCTCGTAATGACGAATCGCCTTGACCGATGCGCCTGTCAGCTTGGCCACTTCACCGATATACATAGTCACTCCTGATCCCGCCACAATGGGATATAGCGGTAGCCTGAGCAATATTGTCCTAGCCGCGCTAGTGCCGCGAAAAACATCTTTTTTTGTGCATATCTACACCCGCATAGGAGTGGCTAAACCAATTCAAAATCTGCGCCTGGATGCCTGGCTCAGGTTTGAGGCTGAGCGAAAAAACCCACCCATTCCCAACCTTTTGCGGTAGTGCGACTTTAACCCCGACAGACACCTAAGCCAGCAAGGCCACCGACTTGATCTGCGCCCACAGCTGCTGGCCGGCGTGCAGGCCCAGTTGGTCATGGGAATAGCGGGTGATCCGCGCCAGCAAGGCGCTGCCCTGCATGTCCAGGCTGACCAACACATGGGCGCCGTTATCGGCCGGCACCACCGCGCCAACGGTCACCGGCAGCACATTGACGATGCTGCTGTGCGCCGGCCGCGCCAACGCCAGGCTGACATCCCGCGCCTGCACCTTAAAGCGCACAGTCTTGCCGACCGCCACCTGGCTGTGGGCCACCTGCACGCACAGCGCGCTGCCGGGGAAGCGCAAGCTGAGCAACTGATAGGCCGGATCAAAGCCGCTGACCTCACCCTCCACCAGCGCGCCGGCATCCTCCCCCAGGGCAATCGGCAAATCCAAGCGGCTGAGCATTGCGCCAATCGGGCCGCTGGCCAGCACCCGGCCTTGCTCCATTAACACCAGGTGATCGGCCAGCCGGGCGACCTCATCGGGGGAGTGGCTGACGTACAGAATCGGAATTTCCAGCTCGCCATGCAGGCGTTCCAGATAAGGCAAGATCTCGCCTTTGCGCTTGGGGTCGAGCGCCGCCAAGGGCTCATCCATCAGCAGCAATTGCGGACTGGTGAGCAAGGCACGGGCGATGCCGACCCGCTGCCGCTCGCCGCCAGAAAGCCGCGTCGGCAGACGCTCAAGCAAGTGTTCGATGCCCAGCAATTCAACCGCCTGGGCCAGCTCAACCCGCCGTGCAGCAGGGGCGATGCGCTTGAGACCAAACTCCAGATTTGCCCGCACATCCAGATGGGCGAACAAGCTGGCCTCCTGAAACACATAACCCAAGCCTCGCTTGTGGGTTGGCAGGTAATGGCCCGCGCGGCTGTCTTGCCAGAGCTGGCCATTGACCTGCAGATAGCCCTCATCGGCCCGTTCCAGCCCGGCGATGCAGCGCAGCAAACTGGTCTTGCCCGAGCCCGAGTCGCCCAGCAGCACGGTCACCCCACGGCCGGGCAGTTGCAGATCGACATCCAGGGCAAAGCCTGGATAAGACAGGCAAAAGCGCGCCTGAATCTGCTGCGCGGAGGCTCCCGCCACATCGGTTGCAGGCCACGCTGTGCTGCTATTGCTCATGACTGAGCCCCCATAAATTTGGCTATGTTCCAGCTATATGTTGCAGCGCCGTTTCGTAGGGTGGGCTTCAGCCCACCGCAGCTCGGCAAGAGACTCGGTGGGCTGAAGCCCACCCTACGCTGTGCGGCCAACAGTTAACTGAACAGAGCCTTAGATTTACCCAACTCAGCGCGCCGCCGTTTGCATGCGGCCACTGCCATGCAGCAACAGCAACACCAGAAACGAGAACACCAACATGCCGCCCGCCAGCCAGTGGGCCTGGGCGTATTCCATGGCTTCGACATGATCGAAGATTTGCACCGAGACAACCCGGGTCTTGCCGGGGATATTGCCGCCGATCATCAGCACCACGCCGAACTCGCCGAGGGTGTGGGCAAAGCCGAGAATTGAGGCAGTGATAAAACCCGGCTTGGCCAGCGGCAACACTACCGAGAAGAAGGTATCCCAAGGCCCGGCGCGCAAGGTGGCCGCCACTTCCAGCGGCCGCTCACCGATGGCCTCGAAGGCATTTTGCAGCGGCTGCACCACGAAGGGCATCGAATAGAACACCGAGCCGACCACCAGACCGGCGAAGCTGAACGGCAAGATGCCCAAACCCAGGCTCTCGGTGAATTGGCCGATGACTCCATGGGGCCCCATCGCCACCAACAGGTAAAAACCAATCACCGTCGGCGGCAGCACCAGAGGCAAGGCGACCACCGCCCCCACCGGGCCTTTCAGCTTGGAATGGGTGCGGGCCAGCCACCAGGCAATCGGGGTGCCGATCAGCAGCAGCAACACAGTGGTCAGCGCGGCCAACTGCAGGGTCAGCCAGATGGCGGCAAAATCGGCGCTGGTGAGTGGCATCAGGGCATGTCTCGTTATCTAGAGTTGGTAGCCGTAGGAGTTGATCACGGCGGCGGCTTGCGGGCCTTGTAAGTATTCCAGCAACGCCTTGGCCGCCGGGTTGTCCTTGCCCTTGTCGAGGAGCAACGCGTCTTGCTTGATCGGCTCGTGCAGCGCTGCCGGCACTATCCAGGCCGAGCCGCGGGTGAGCTTGCCGTCTTTATAGACTTGCGACAGCGCGACAAAACCCAGCTCGGCATTGCCCGTCGCCACGAACTGCAAGGTTTGCGCGATGTTCTGCCCCTCGACCAGCTTGGGTTCCAGCGCTTTGCTCAGGCCCAGTTTTGCCAACACCTGGGTGGCTGCCAGGCCATAGGGCGCGGTTTTCGGATTGGCGATGGCCAGGTGTTTGAAGCCGTTGCCCTTGAGAACCGCAGCGCCGTCATCGACATAACCCTCCTTGGCCGACCACAGCGCCAGAGTGCCAACGGCGTAGGTAAAGCGCGAACCCGCGACGCCAGCGCCTTCGCTTTCCAGCTTGGCCGGGGTGCTGTCATCGGCGCTGAGGAACACTTCAAAAGGCGCGCCATTCTTGATCTGCGCATAGAGCTGGCCGGTGGCGCCGAAGGATGCCAGCACTTTGTGGCCGGTGTCTTTCTCGAAATCGCTGGCGATGGCCTGCAGCGGCGCGCTGAAGTTGGCGGCCACCGCCACTTGCACCTCGCCGGCCAAGGCACTGCCGGCCATAAGCACGCCGGCATAGAGCGCCAGCAACGGTTGCCAGAGATAAACACGCATACGCTGACTCCTGGAGTGAAGGTGCTGGGTAGCAAGACAACCGCCGCACCTGAGCAAAGTCCTGCCGAGCAAGCGCTCAGAACGGCTTGACGGCCTACCGTTATATACAAAAATATATAGCGCATCAAGAATGCTGGCTGGCAGCGCCTGAAGATCCTTCAGGCGCAATGCTAAGATCGACCGACGCCACTGAGATGAAGTCGCAAAAATGAAGCTCGAAGGACAATTCTGGATCACCCACGACGGCAAAAACCTGGCCGGCCAGGCGCGCATCGAGCTGCTCACGCAGATTGCCAACACCGGCTCGATCACCCAGGCCGCCAAGGCCGCAGGCATCAGTTACAAGTCCGCCTGGGACTCGGTCGACGCCATGAACAACGCCGCCGGCAGCCCCTTGGTCGCCCGCGCCGCCGGCGGTAAAGGCGGTGGCGGCACGCAGCTGACCGCAGCAGGCCAGCAACTGGTCGAGGCCTTTGCCCGCTATCAACAGGAGCATCAGCGTTTTCTCGAGCGCCTCAGTGAGGACAGCAGCCTGGAGCCTTATTTGCAGATCATGGACCGTCTGCGCCTGCGCACCAGCGCGCGCAATCAGCTGCTGGCCAAGGTCCGGCAGATTCACCCGGACGGCCTGAATGACCGCATCGAACTCGAACTGCACGGCAGTGCGCAAAGCCTCACCGCCCTGATCACCCATAGCAGCAGCGAACGGCTGAACCTCAAGGTCGGCGCCGACGTCTTCGCCCTGATCAAAGCCTCCTGGGTCAGGCTGCTCGCGGCTGACGCGCTTGCCCAGCCAGTCCCTGATAACCTATTGCTGGGTGAGGTGCTGCAGATTGAGCGCGGCGCACTGGAAACCGAGGTGCAGATCCAGCTACCCGGCGGAACTCAACTGACTGCGCAGCTGATGAGCAGCCAAATCGATGCCTTGGGATTGGCCGTCGACGGGCCGGCACAGGCGCGGATTGACCCTGAGCAGATCATCCTCTGCAGTATCTGAACTGCGCCGGCACTAACAGGCCGTTGAAAAATGTAGCGAGCGACGGCTAGGCAAGGCGAAATCAGTCGCAACGTAGCACAGCGCAGTAACGGCCGTAGGCCGGCCCGCAGGGCGAGCGAAGCGAGTCAAAAGCGCAGTGTACGAGCGGTACATGAGCATTTTGAGGCTGATTTCAACGCCGCATAGCCGAGCGCAGTAGTTTTTCAACGGCCTGTTAAAGCAGCAGCAAGCCGCTGCCCCAGCCGAGCAACAGCAGACCCGCCAGGCGGCTAAACCAAGGTCCGCCGGGCAGGGTCTTCTCCAACAAGATGTAGCCGCCGAGCAGTGCCGCCCACAGCAGATTCATCAGCCCGCCGACGAACAACAGGCCCATCAGCAGCCAGCAGCAGCCCAGGCAATACCAGCCGTGGGCCAGGCCCATGCGCCAGCCACCGCGCCAGCCCGGCCGCCAATAGGCCAGCAAAAACTGCAGCGGCCCACGACAACGTTCCAGGCAGGCGCTCTTGGTCGGTAACAGTTGGTAAGTACCGGCCGCCAACAGCAGGCCGGCGGCCAAGGTGGAACTGCTGCCTAATTCGAGACCCGGCGGCACGTTGAGTAACTGCGGGCTGAGCGGCAGCAGACGCTCCAGCCCCCACTGCAACAGGGTGGCGAACAGACTAAAGCCGCCCCAGACCAGCACATAGGCCAGGCAAAACAGCGCCACGGCCCAGTGCCGCTGAGCATTGGGCAGGCGTTTGCGCAGCATCAGCTGGTACATCAGCAGCATCGGGATGGCGCTGGGCAGCATCATGCCGACCATCATCACCAACCACATGGCCAACATCAGCAGCGCATCGCGCAAATCCCAGGGCATCGGCATGCCGGCCATGGCCACGTCCGCCATGCCGCCGGGCGCAGTCATGGCGCTGGTCAGGCGCAACAACGCCAGCCACGCCAAGCCGCTCAGCGCCAGCAGGCACAGCAGCAACAACCACTGCTCCCGGCGCAGCGGCCAGAACCGCGCCGGGGGCGGCTCTGCTGCAGCCCAGCCGGCGGCCAACTTGGGCCGCTTCAGCGCACCACTCCCTGCCCGGTGAAATGCAGCCGAGCGAAGTGCCCATGGCTTTGCGCCGAATTGATCTCGATCGCGCCGTGGGTCTGGTAGGTGCCGCTGGCGATTTCCGCCTCGGTAAATTCGAAGCCATCCGGCAGGGTCAGCCGGGCCCGCAACGGTTCGCCATTGATAGGGCTGCGAATTGGCTCACCGGTCGCCTCCAGCACCCCGGCAATCCGGGTGTGCGCCTGGCGAGCCTCGACATCGACCGAGAACTCAATGGGCACAAACTGCGGCTCGTACATCTCGCTGATGGTGCTGCTGAACACCTGAAACACCGTGGCGCCAGGCACCGTCTCGCCACCGGACAGAATGGTCAGCAGCGCCTCGCGTTGCGCGGCCGTGGCCTTGTCCTCGACAAACACCTGACAACGACCATTGCCCTCGTGGATGGCGCCGGGCCAGGCGAAAACCCCCACCCAACACAGATCATCCAGGGTGACATCCTTGAAGTGGCCGTGCTCCACTCGCATCGACACCACGGCTTCGCAATGGCCGCGACTGGGCAGTGAGTTGAATTGACACGGGCAACCCCAATCGCAGTTACAGGTGGCAAATTCTGTGCCCTGTAACTGCCAGTTCACCATACTCATGGTTAACCTCCTCCTCGCCAAATTAGTGCGAGTGCTTGCATTACCCCCTGTCATTAACGCTAGCAGAGCCAATAATCGGGAGTTGCGGCAGCCGACCAAGGGCCGTGCCAAAAACCTGTTTGTAACCCCGCGCCGGTGATCGACTGACGGCGCACGGCCAACCGCCAGCACCTATGCTTAAAAATCGAACAACCCCGGTTGAAACCCAGCTTATTGGTCAGCCCAGGAGGCGCCATCATGCGCAATCAGCCCTTGTTAAGAAGATTGGCCGCAGTGTTAGCGGTGTTGCATCTACTGTTTATCCTGCCGATACCAGCAGCCAACGCGGCCATGCTCGGCACTGCCGACATCTTGGCCGAGCAACAACAGCAGCAACCGGTCGACCGCGAACAGTTGCGGGCGATGCTCGATGATCAGGGCGTACAAAAACAGCTGACGGCACTTGGGGTCGAGCCTGCACAGGTGGCAGAACGGATCAACAGCCTGACCCCGACTGAGCTGGCGCAGTTCAACCAGCAACTGAGTGAGGCCCCGGCCGGCGGCTTTATCGGCATCATCGTGCTGTTTCTGGTGATCTTCATCATCACCGACCTGCTGTGCGCGACCGACCTGTTCACCTTCGTCAAATGCATCAACCGCTGAAGGGCCGGGGCTTTCTCAGCCTCGCCTGGGTACTGTTACTGGCGGCCTGTGCGCGCACCCCGCTGCTGCCAGAGAGTTCCCTATTGCCCGCACGGGTAGAGCTGACCCAGGTGCCATTTTTCGCCCAGAGCGACTATCAGTGCGGGCCGGCCGCGCTGGCGAGCATGCTCACCCAGCGCGGCATCGACACCTCGCCAGCCTTACTCAAGGAGCAGGTTTACCTGCCTGGGCGCGAGGGCAGCCTGCAGGTCGAACTGGTGGCCGCCGCCCGCGCCCATGAGTTGCTGGTCTACCCTGTACCACCGCGTCTCACGGCCCTGCTGCAAGAGGTGGCCGCCGGCAACCCGGTGCTGGTGCTGCAGAACCTGGCGTTCGATTGGTACCCACGCTGGCATTTTGCCGTGGTGGTCGGCTACGACCGCGACGAAGGCAGCCTGGTGCTGCGCTCGGGTACCAGCAAGCGCTGGCTGACCGACTTTGCCAGCTTCGACAACACCTGGGCGCGCAGTGGCCGCTGGGCCGTTGTAACCCTGCCGCCCGAGCGCTTGCCGGCCGATGCGCAACTGCTGCCCTGGCTAACAGCCGCCAGCGACCTGGAACAAACCGGCCACCGGCGCACGGCCCGGCAGGCTTACCTGACTGCCACCCAACGCTGGCCAGAGCAACCCCTGGGCTGGTTTGCTCTGGCCAACAATAGCTATGCCGCCGGCGATCGCCCAGGCGCCGAGCAGGCGCTGCGGGCCAGCATCGAGCACGCCCCGGACTTCGCCGCCGGCTGGTTCAATCTGTCCCAGCTATTGGCCGAACAAGGCTGCGCGGCGACCGCCAACGCCGCCGGCGTTTGCGCCCAGCGACTGGCGCCGCACGATAAACGCTTTACCCCGCCGCCACTCCAAGCGCAGCCGGCAGCCGTCCAGTGCTCGCCGCTGCCCGCCTGCCCTCCTCCCCCGGCAACGCCGGCGCAGCGAAGCAATCATTGAGTCGAAACGCTGGCTCGCG
>C687J26845_10000695_pt1 | contig 21707 bp, 17 predicted proteins | sample RifCSPlowO2_12_FD_26845 | JGI IMG/M metagenome (IMG submission 26845)
GCCGCCAAGGTGGTGGTGCAGCAAATCCGGTGTTGCAGAGCATTACGACGGATGGAATAGGAGTCAGCAATCGACTGACGCCCTTCGGTGGTGTTGATGATCAGGGTGACCTCGTCATTTTTGATCATGTCGACGACGTGTGGGCGACCCTCGGTAACCTTGTTGACGCGGCGCACCGGCAAACCAACCGCCTCAATCATCTTGGCGGTGCCCGAGGTCGCGACCACTTCAAAGCCCAGCTCGATCAGGCTGCGCGCCAACTCGGCCACCAACGGCTTGTCGTCATCGCGCACGCTGATAAAGGCGCAACCGCTGTTGGGCAGAATTTCACTGGCGCCCAGCTGGGCCTTGGCAAAGGCCTCACCGAAGGTGTCGCCAACGCCCATCACTTCACCGGTCGACTTCATTTCTGGGCCGAGGATCGGGTCAACGCCAGGGAACTTGGCGAAAGGGAACACCGCTTCCTTGACGCTGTAGAAGTTCGGAATGATTTCCTCGGTGAAACCCACTTCGGCCAGGGTTTTGCCGGCCATCACTCGCGCCGCAATCATCGCCAGCGAGATGCCGATGCACTTGGACACGAAGGGCACGGTACGCGAAGCGCGCGGATTGACTTCGATAACGAAGATATCCTCGCCCTGCACCGCCATCTGCACGTTCATCAAGCCGACCACGCCGAGCTCGATGGCCATTTTCTTGACCTGCTCGCGGATCTCGTCCTGGATGTGAATCGGCAGCGAGTACGGCGGCAAGGAGCACGCCGAGTCTCCGGAGTGCACGCCTGCTTGCTCGATGTGCTGCATGATCGCGCCGATCACCACTTGCTCACCGTCGCAGACCGCATCGATATCGACTTCAATCGCGCAGTTGAGGAAGTGATCGAGCAGCACCGGGCTGTCATTGGAAACCTTCACCGCTTCGCGCATATAGCGACGCAGCTCTTCTTCTTCGTAGACGATTTCCATCGCCCGCCCGCCCAACACATAGGACGGCCGCACCACCAGCGGATAACCGATGGCCTTGGAGGCCGCCAGCGCTTCATCTTCGCTGCGCGCAGTGAGGTTGGCCGGCTGGCGCAGATTCAAACGCTGGACCATCTGCTGGAAACGCTCGCGATCTTCGGCGCGGTCGATGGCATCTGGCGAGGTGCCGATGATCGGTACGCCAGCCTCTTCCAGGGCACGGGCAAGCTTCAGCGGAGTTTGCCCGCCGTACTGCACGATGACGCCTTTCGGTTGCTCGATGCGGACGATTTCCAGCACGTCTTCCAGGGTTACCGGCTCAAAATACAGACGGTCCGAGGTGTCGTAATCGGTGGACACGGTCTCTGGGTTGCAGTTGACCATGATGGTTTCATAACCATCCGCCCGCAGCGCCAAGGCGGCGTGGACGCAGCAGTAGTCGAACTCGATACCCTGACCGATACGGTTCGGGCCACCGCCCAGAATCATGATCTTGTCACGGCCGGTCGGCCTGGCTTCGCACTCTTCCTCGTAAGTCGAGTAGAGGTAGGCGGTGTCAGTGGCGAACTCGGCGGCGCAGGTGTCGACGCGCTTGTACACCGGCAACACCTTCAACTTGTGCCGATGGTTGCGCAGGTTCTTCTCGGTCACACCCAGCAGTTTGGCCAGACGCGCATCGGAGAAGCCTTTGCGCTTGAGTTTGAGCATCAGCCCATGATCAATCGAGGCCAGACCCAGGGTCTGTACATGGGCTTCGTCTTTGATCAGGTCTTCGATCTGCACCAGAAACCAATGGTCGATCTTGGTCAGGGCATAGATATCGTCGCAGCTCATGCCGGCGCGGAAGGCATCGGCCACATACCAGATGCGCTCGGCGCCCGGCACAGTCAACTCGCGGCGCAGAATGCTGGCGGCTTCCGGGTTAGCCAGATCGACCATAGGGTCGAAGCCGTTAACCCCAACTTCCAGGCCGCGCAGGGCTTTTTGCATCGATTCCTGGAAGGTCCGGCCGATGGCCATGACTTCGCCCACCGACTTCATCTGGGTGGTCAGGCGGGCGTCAGCCTTGGGGAATTTCTCGAAGGCAAAGCGCGGCAGCTTGGTGACCACGTAGTCGATCGACGGTTCAAACGAAGCCGGGGTGCGACCGCCGGTGATGTCGTTTTGTAACTCATCAAGGGTGTAACCGACGGCCAATTTGGCGGCGATTTTGGCAATCGGGAAACCCGTGGCTTTCGAGGCCAGTGCCGATGAACGAGATACCCGCGGGTTCATCTCGATCACCACCATGCGCCCGGTGTTCGGGCAAATACCGAACTGCACGTTAGAACCGCCGGTTTCCACGCCGATTTCGCGCAGCACCGCCAGAGAGGCGTTACGCAGAATCTGGTATTCCTTGTCGGTCAGGGTTTGCGCCGGTGCGACGGTGATCGAGTCACCGGTGTGCACGCCCATCGGGTCAAAGTTCTCGATGGTGCAGACGATGATGCAGTTGTCGTTCTTATCGCGAACAACCTCCATCTCGTATTCTTTCCAGCCGATCAAGGATTCGTCGATCAGCAGTTCGCTGGTGGGCGACAAGTCGATACCGCGAGCACAAATCTCCTCAAATTCCTCTCGGTTATAGGCGATGCCACCACCGGTGCCGCCCATGGTGAAGGACGGCCGAATGATGCACGGAAAGCCGACCTTCTCGAGGACCACGTAGGCCTCGTCCATGCTGTGGGCGATGCCGGAAACCGGGCAGGCCAGGCCGATGTCTTTCATCGCCTTGTCGAACCGCGAGCGGTTTTCTGCCTTGTCGATGGTGTCGGCATTCGCGCCAATCATCTCAACGCCAAACTTCTTCAGAACACCGTGCATTTCCAGATCGAGGGCGCAGTTCAGGGCAGTCTGGCCGCCCATGGTCGGCAGCAAGGCGTCTGGACGCTCTTTCTCGATGATCTTGGCCACGGTCGACCACTTGATCGGCTCGATGTAGGTGGCGTCCGCCATGTCCGGGTCGGTCATGATGGTGGCTGGGTTGGAGTTCACCAGAATGACCCGATAACCCTCTTCGCGCAGAGCCTTGCAGGCCTGGGCGCCGGAGTAGTCAAATTCGCAGGCTTGGCCGATCACGATGGGGCCGGCGCCGAGAATCAGGATGCTTTTAATGTCTGTACGTTTTGGCATGGTCTTCTCTCGAATCCTTTGGTCAGCTGGCTCGCTGGGTTAACCGCCGCGCGGTGGTGTTGCGGCAAGCGGGGGTTAAAGCCTGGCGTGCTGCATGTACGTTTGGGTCTTGCTGCTGCGGGCGCCTTGCCTAGACACCCGCAACACAATGCTGCTGTAACTGCTTAGCGCTGCTTGGCCATCGAGTCGATAAAGCGATCAAACAATGGCGCCACATCGGTCGGGCCAGGGCTGGCTTCCGGGTGCCCTTGAAAGCTGAAGGCAACCTTATCGGTACGCTCAACGCCCTGCAGGGTGCCGTCAAACAACGACTTGTGGGTCGCCCGCAAATTAGCCGGCAGGCTCGCTTCGTCTACCGCAAAACCGTGGTTCTGGCTGGTGATCATCACCACGCCGGTTTTCAGGTCTTGCACCGGATGGTTGGCGCCATGGTGGCCGTTGACCATTTTCACGGTCTTGGCACCGCAGGCCAGAGCCAACAGCTGATGGCCCAGGCAGATGCCGAATACCGGGATCTCGGTTTGCAGCAGCTCTTGAATCGCCTTGATTGCGTAGTCGCACGGCTCCGGATCACCCGGGCCGTTGGACAGCAGCACACCGTCGGGTTTAAGCGCCAAGACTTCATTGGCGGGCGTTTGCGCCGGCACCACGGTCAGGCGGCAGCCGCGCTCAACCAGCATGCGCAAGATGTTCTGCTTAACGCCAAAGTCGTAGACCACCACATGATAGGGCAGCTGGCTGGCGGCGATTTCCGCATGTTCGTTGCTGGCCAGACCCCAAACACTGGAGCGCCACTCGTAGCGTTCAGTGGCGCAAACCACCTTGGCCAGGTCCATACCCTTGATACCGGGGAAGCTGCGCGCCAATTCAAGCGCCCGCTCTTCGGTGGCATCGGCGCCGACCAAGATACAGCCGTTCTGGGCGCCTTTCTCACGCAGGATGCGGGTCAGGCGACGGGTATCGATACCGGCAATGGCCACGACGCCATGCTCTTTCAGGTAGTCCGACAGCGTCTGGGTGTGGCGCCAGTTGCTGGCCACCAGTGGCAGATCGCGAATCACCAAGCCCGCCGACCAAACGCGCGTGGACTCGGCATCGCCCGGATTAGTGCCGGTGTTGCCGATATGCGGATAGGTCAGGGTAACGATTTGTTGGGCGTAGGAAGGATCGGTAAGGATTTCCTGATAACCGGTCATGGCAGTGTTAAAAACCACCTCACCAACGGTCTGACCGTCGGCTCCAATGGCATCACCGCGAAAAATGCTGCCATCAGCAAGGGCGAGTATGGCTGGCTTAGTCAAGAAGACCTCCCGTAAATCAAGGCTTGAAGCAAACGCAAATTGTAAAAAAGCGGGATGACGTGTTGACCGTCACCCCGCTTTTTTATCTGATTCATTTTGCGCAACTTTTAGTGGACACACTAAAGCTGTATCTTATAGAAAAAGGCCTTTTTGGTCTACCGCTATCAACGCCTACCGGCCAGATTAGCGCAGATCCAGCACATCCTGCATGTCATACAGCCCGGCTCCGCGCCCCTCGAGCCACAACGCGGCACGCACCGCGCCCTTGGCGAAAGTCATCCGACTGGAAGCTTTATGGGTGATTTCCACCCGCTCGCCATCGCCGGCAAACAATACCGTGTGATCGCCGACCACATCGCCCGCACGCACCGTGGCAAAGCCAATGGTCTGCCGCTCACGGGCGCCGGTTTGACCTTCGCGACCATACACAGCCACTTGCGCCAAGTCGCGACCCAAGGCCTGCGCCACCACCTCACCCATGCGCAGCGCCGTACCCGAAGGCGCGTCGACCTTATGGCGGTGATGGGCTTCGATGATTTCGATATCGACTTCATCGCCCAGCACCCTTGCGGCGGTATCCAGCAGCTTCAGGCAGAGATTGACGCCGACACTGAAGTTGGCGGCAAAGACGATCGGAATCTCTTTACCGGCCTCAGCCAACAACTGTTTTTCCTCTGCACTAAACCCGGTGGTGCCGACAACCATGGCCTTGCCGGCCTGCCGGCACAGCGCCAAGTTGCGCAAGGTCACCGACGGATGGGTGAAGTCGATGAGCACATCGAACTGCTCCAGCACCGTCGCCAAATCGCCCGACAAAGCCACACCCAACTTACCCAGCGCCGCCAACTCACCGGCATCGGCACCAATCAGACTGCTATCCGGGCGATCAACCGCCGCGGTCAAGCGCGCATCCGCCTGGCCGATGGCCTCGATCAGGGTCTTGCCCATGCGCCCGGCGGCGCCCACTACGGCTATACGTCGCATATATCCAGCTCCCAGCTGTTCAGCTAAAGCTGTAAACCGCACAACGGCGACTTACTGCTGATGATTTAAAACCTTTTTAGATCGTCGCGAGCGCAGGTCAGGCAAGGCGAAAACAGGCGAGGACGCGGAGTTTACGAGCTGTAAATGAGCAGTCCGAGCCTGTTTTCAACGAAGCATCACCAAGCGCAGCAGATATTAAAAAGGTTTTTTACACGTCGCCGAAGAAACGCTTCACCCCTTCAAACCAACCATTGGCTTTAGGCGAGTGCGCCGTATCACCGAGCAGGGATCCGCGAAACTCTTCGAGCAATTCGCGCTGACGCTTATTCAGCTGCACCGGCGTTTCAACCGTTACCTTGCACATCAAATCGCCGGCACCACCGCCGCGCACCGGCGCCACACCTTTGCCGCGCAAACGAAACATCTTGCCGGTCTGGGTGCCATCGGGGATTTTCAATTTAACTCGACCATCCAGCGTCGGCACTTCCAGCTCGCCACCCAGGGCGGCATCGGCAAAGCTGATCGGCACTTCGCAGTACAGGTGTTTGCCATCACGCTGAAAGATCGCGTGCTCGCGCACATTCACCACCACATACAGATCGCCGGTCGGACCACCCAGACTGCCGGCCTCACCCTCACCGGTCAGACGAATGCGGTCACCGGTATCAACCCCGGCCGGGACTTTCACCGACAGGGTTTTGTGCTCTTCGACGCGCCCCTGACCGTGGCAACTGGTGCACGGGTCGGCAATCATCTTGCCGTTGCCATGACAGCGCGGACAGGTCTGCTGCACCGAGAAGAAGCCCTGCTGCATGCGCACCTGACCGATACCGCCACAGGTGGTACAGGTGATCGGGCTGGTGCCTTTCTTCGCCCCAGAACCATCGCACGGCTTGCAGTTAACCAGAGTTGGCACCCGAATGGTCACGGTGGTGCCGCGCACCGCCTCTTCCAGATCCAGCTCCAGGGTGTAGCGCAAATCGCTGCCACGCTGGGCGCCGCCACGAGAACCGCCGCGGGCGCCGCCGAAGAAATCGCTGAACACATCGCCGAAAATGTCGGAGAAGTTACCGCTACCGCCACCACCGCCGCCACCCATCTGCGGGTCGACACCGGCATGGCCGTACTGATCGTAAGCCGCGCGCTTACTGGCATCGGAGAGGATTTCGTAGGCGGCATTGGCCTCCTTGAATTTATCTTCCGCCGATTTGTCGTCCGGATTGCGATCCGGGTGGTGCTTCATGGCTAGCCGCCGGTAAGCTTTTTTCAGCTCTGCCTCGCTAGCGCCACGCTCAACACCGAGTGTTTCGTAATAGTCACGCTTAGCCATAACCTTCCCGCTCTCTCAAATCAGCTACTGCAAATCAACTGCTGCAAATCGCCCCCACCAGACACGCCAACGCGGGAGCAAGCTCCCGCGCGGCGTATTTTGCCTGTTACGACCGCAGTCGCAACAGGCTAGAGCGAAGGTAAGCGGATGCTTATTTGTGCTCTTTAACCTCTTCAAACTCAGCATCGACCACGTCATCCGCGCCCGCTGCGGCCTCGGCACCCGGGGCCGCCGCATCGGCGGCCTGGGGCTGCTCAGCGTACATTTTTTGCGCCAGCGGCGTGGTGGCCTCCGACAGAGCGTTCATCTTGGCCTCAATGGCTTCTTTGTCGTCGCCTTTGATCGCCACTTCGAGTTCGGCAGAAGCCTTCTCGATCGCGACTTTCTCGTCGGCGGTCACTTTGTCAGCGGCTTCAACCAGCATCTTGCGAGTGGCGTGGACCAATTGGTCACCCTGATTACGCGCCGCAGCCAGCTCTTCGAACTTGCGATCTTCTTCGGCGTTAGTCTCGGCATCGCGGACCATCTGGGCAATTTCTTCCTCAGACAGACCCGAGTTGGCCTTGATGATCACCGACTGCTGCTTGCCAGTGGCTTTGTCTTTGGCCGATACGTGCAGGATGCCGTTGGCATCGATATCGAAAGTCACTTCGATCTGCGGCACGCCACGTGGCGCCGGTGGGATCTCGGCCAGGTCAAACTTGCCCAGCGACTTGTTGCTGGCGGCTTGCTTACGCTCGCCCTGCAGCACATGAATGGTCACGGCGCCCTGGTTGTCGTCGGCAGTCGAGAACACTTGCGACTTTTTGGTCGGGATAGTGGTGTTTTTCTCGATCAGCGCGGTCATCACGCCACCCATGGTTTCGATACCCAGGGTCAGCGGGCTAACGTCGAGCAGCAAGACGTCTTTCACATCGCCAGACAATACCGCTGCCTGAATCGCCGCGCCCATGGCTACCGCTTCATCCGGGTTAACGTCTTTACGGGCTTCTTTACCGAAGAACTCGGTCACCAGCTTCTGCACCAACGGCATACGGGTCTGACCGCCGACCAGAATCACGTCGTCGATCTTACCAATGTCGATACCCGAGTCTTTCAGCGCAATGCGGCAAGGCTCGATGGTGCGCTGAACCAGGTCCTCTACCAGCGCTTCGAGCTTGGCGCGGGAGATTTTCACGTTCAAGTGCTTAGGACCGGTGGCGTCTGCGGTGATGTACGGCAGGTTCACGTCGGTCTGCAGGCTCGAAGACAGCTCGATCTTGGCTTTTTCAGCGGCTTCTTTCAGGCGCTGCATGGCCAGCGGATCACCCTTAAGGTTCATGCCGCTGTCTTTCTTGAACTCGTCAACCAGGTAGTCGATCAGACGTATATCGAAGTCTTCACCGCCCAGGAAAGTATCGCCGTTGGTGGCCAACACTTCGAACTGGTGCTCGCCATCGACTTCAGCGATTTCGATCACGGAAACGTCGAAAGTACCGCCGCCCAGGTCATAAACGATCACGGTGTGATCGCCCTTGGCCTTGTCCATACCGTACGCCAGAGCTGCTGCGGTTGGTTCGTTGATGATCCGCTTTACGTCCAGACCAGCGATCCGGCCGGCGTCCTTGGTCGCTTGACGCTGACTGTCGTTGAAGTAGGCCGGAACAGTGATCACTGCTTCGGTCACAGCTTCGCCGAGGTAGTCTTCGGCGGTCTTCTTCATTTTCTTCAGAATTTCAGCCGAGATTTGTGGCGGCGACATTTTCTGGCCGTTCACTTCAACCCAAGCATCACCGTTGTCAGCCTTGGCAATCTTGTAAGGCACCATCTTAATGTCTTTCTGAACCACTTCTTCTTCGAAGCGACGACCGATCAAACGCTTCACCGCGTACAGGGTGTTGTGCGGATTGGTCACCGCCTGACGCTTGGCCGACTGACCGACCAGAATCTCGCCATCCGCCGCGTAGGCAATGATCGACGGCGTGGTACGGGTGCCTTCGGCGTTTTCGATAACTTTAACGACACCGTTTTCCATGACCGAAACGCAGGAGTTAGTAGTCCCCAAGTCGATACCGATAATTCTGCCCATCTTCACTCTCCAAAATTCTGTAGTAATTTTTTTTGACTGTTTCGTGGCCGCCCAGCTGCCACAAAAGCGCCTTGGTATACATTCAGGCCTTAGCCAATAGATGGGGCCTGAGGACTAAATTTCAAGCCTGCTCGTCGATAGACGGCGGCGCTTCACTCGGCGCCTTACTGACCACTACCATCGCCGGGCGCAACAGACGACCATTGAGCAAATAGCCCTTCTGGAACACCTTGAGCACGCTGTTGGGCTCTGCATGGGTGCTTTCCTGCATGGCCATGGCTTGGTGATGCTCGGCGTTAAACGGCGCGCCGTGCGGGTCCAGTGTTTCCAACTGATAGCGCTTGAGAGTGTCCTGGAACAACTTCAGGGTCAGTTCCAGACCTTCACGGACTGGCTTGATCGCCTCATCGTCCGGGCTCGACAGCTCAAGGCCACGCTCGAGGCTATCGACCACCGGCAGCAAGTCGCTGGCAAACCGCTCCAAGGCAAACTTGTGGGCCTTTTCAACATCTTGCTCGGCGCGGCGGCGCACGTTTTGCAAATCAGCCGCAACCCGCAAAGCCTGATCGTGGGCATTCGCCAACTGCTCTTCGAGCGCCTGCACGCGAGCCACTAGATCGTCGCTCGATCCACCGTCAGCCGCCGAATTTGCGTCAAAGGCTTGCGCATCAAGGTTCTGTTCGTCAGCCATGCGTCTCTCCTCTCCTATAACAATGCCGTAACAATCCCGAGCCTCAACTCGCATTTCAGCCCTAAATATGGGGACAAATTCTTCAGCTTCAAGGGCCCACAAGGATTGTCAGCGGCAAACAAAACACTGTATAAATAACCAGACAAAGCCTTGGGAGCTGCCGCCATGCTGGTGCATCTTGCTGTACACAACTACGCCATAGTCGAGCATCTCGACCTCGAACTCCACGCCGGCATGTCGGTGATTACCGGCGAAACCGGTGCCGGCAAGTCGATCATGCTCGACGCCCTCGGCCTCGCCCTAGGTGATCGCGCCGACAGCGGCGTGGTGCGCCCCGGCGCCGACAAGACCGACATTCTGGCCAGCTTCGACCTCACCAATATCGCCGACGCCCGTGCCTGGCTGAGCGAACGCGACCTCGACCACGATGGTCCCTGCATCCTGCGTCGGGTGATCACCGCCGAAGGCCGTTCGCGCAGCTACATCAATGGCTCGCCCTGCCCGCAAGGCGACCTCAAAGCCCTCGGCGAGTTGCTGATTGACATTCACAACCAGCACGAACACCAGTCCCTACTGAAACCCGACACCCATCGCCGCCTGCTGGATGAGTACGCCGGCAGCCAGGAACTGGCCCGCCAAGTGCAACTCGCGGCGCAGCGCTGGCGGCAAACCCGCAGCGAACTGGAGCGCCTGTCCAGCGCCAGCGACGAACAGCGCGCCCGTCACCAACTGCTCAGCTACCAACTGGAAGAACTGGACAACCTCGCCCTCGGCGACAGCGAACTGAGCCAACTGGAGCAGGACTACAAAGCCCTGACCAATGCCGAAAGCCTGCTCAGCGCCTGCCGACTGGTACTCGAGCACTGCAGCGAGCACGACAGCGGCAATGTGCTCTCAACCCTGACCTCCAGCCTGCAGCGCCTCGCGCCCTTCAATGGCAGCGCCAGCGCCATTGGCGAGGCCGTCAACCTGCTGGCCAGCGCGCAGATTCAGGTCGAAGAGGCGGTCGGCGAGCTGAACCGCTTCCTCGATCATTTCGACGCCGACCCGGCCCGCCAGCAACTGCTGGAAGAACGCCTCGATGTGATCTACACCCTGGCGCGTAAACACCGGATTCAACCGAGCGAACTGGGCGCATTACAGCAGCAGCTGTTTGATGAACTCGAAAGCCTGAATGCCGACGACCAAGCCACCGAGCGCCTGGCCGAGGAACTGGCCGCTTACGCCCGCCACTACCAGGAAAAGGCCAGCGAACTCAGCCAACTGCGCCATGCCGCCGCCTCTTTACTGGCCGCCGCCGTGGAAACCGAAATCCAGCGCCTGGGCATGCCCGGCGGGCGTTTCAATATTGAGTTGCGCAGCACCAACGGTGCCGAGCCGCATCCCCAAGGTCTCGAGCAGGTGGAATTACTGGTCAGCGCCAACCCCGGCCTGCCACTCAAGGCCCTGGCCAAAGTGGCCTCGGGCGGTGAGCTGTCGCGCATCAGCCTGGCGATTCAGGTGATCACCGCACAAACCTCACGGGTGCCCACACTAGTCTTCGACGAAGTGGACGTCGGCATCGGCGGCCCCACCGCCGAAGTGGTCGGGCAACTGCTGCGCCGCCTCGGCGAACGCGGCCAGGTGCTTACCGTCACCCATTTACCCCAGGTGGCGGCTCAAGGTCATCACCATCTATTTGTGCACAAGGCCCGCGGCAGCGATGCCACCCACACCGCCGTCGCGCACCTGGCGAGCGAACAGCGAGTGGAAGAGATCGCCCGCATGCTTGGCGGCGTTGACCTCACCAACGAATCGCTGGCACACGCGAGAAAAATGATCAGCACCGCGCAAGGCTGAGTTTCAACAACGCCAGAACGCACAAAGGCGACCCACGGGTCGCCTTTGTTGTTTTGCCAGGATGCTTATTTTTTCTTGCGCACGTAAAGCACCAGGTTGTGATCGACTAACTCAAAACCGTGCTCACTGACGATCTCTTTTTGCCGACGCTCAATCTCAGAGTCAATGAACTCGATCACCTCTCCGGTCTCAACACAGACCATATGGTCGTGGTGCCCACCGTCAGCCAACTCGAACACCGCATGACCGCCATCAAAGTTGTGGCGCACCACTAAACCGGCAGCCTCAAACTGGGTCAGCACGCGATAAACCGTGGCCAGGCCAACGTCCTCNCCNGACTCCATCAGCGCCTTGTAAACCTCTTCCGCACTCATATGTCGGCGCTCGGCCGANTCGAGCATCTGCAGAATTTTGACCCGCGGCAGGGTCACTTTCAGGCCAACTTTGCGTAGCTCGCTATTTTCAACCATGGTCAGCTTTCTCACGGATGCTGCTTCGCAGCTTCCTTTAATGCAGGTATGATCGGGGTTNAGTTTNCCCAGCCAAGATAGTGGAAGTCGCCCACCGATGCAAAACACCAAGCTCCTGCTGACCAGCCTGACCCTTGCAGGGTTGTTCGCACTCGCCGGCTGTTCGTTCCCCGGTGTTTATAAACTCGACATTCAACAAGGCAACGTCGTTACGCAGGACATGATAGACCAGTTGAAGCCTGGAATGACCAGACGACAAGTGCGGTTTATCATGGGCAACGCCCTGATCAGCGACACTTTTCACCCCAACCGCCTTGATTACATCTACACCTTGCAGCCGGGCGGCGGACAGCGCCAACAAGAACACGCCAGCATCCTCTTTAGTGATAACGACCAGTTGATCGGCTTGGCCGGTGACTTCATGCCCGGCGTCAGCCGCGACGAAGCGATCCTTGGCCAGGAAGCTGGCACACCGAGCAACCAAGCAAAACCAGCGACCGAAGCCCAAGAAGCACCACCGGCACCCGGTTCCTTGCTGGAGAAAATTCAAGGCGAAGTCGACAACGTCGAGACCACCCCAGTGCCTAGCCCAGAACCCTTGGAAAGCGCACCGCAGTAGGCCCCACAAAACTAAAAAGCCCGGTGATCCGGGCTTTTTTATGCATGCAAGAAACCGCGACTAATCGCCCAAGGCCTTGGCTTTCGCGGCTTTTTCGGCGCGCAGCTTACGCACCTCTTTGGGATCGGCCAACAGCGACCGATAAATCTCGACGCGCTCTCCTTCAAGCAGCACCCGCTCCTGCGGCTGGCTCACCGCCTTGCCAAAAATCCCCAGCGGGCAGCTGGATAAATCCAGCCCCGGAAAATACCCATCCATCCCGGACATCAGCGCCGCCTGGCGCACAGTGGTGCCGCCAGGTACTTGCAGGCGCAATAGTTTTTGCCGATCCGCCAGGGCATAAGCCACTTCAATACCGATAGTCGATTTATCCATAGAGCTGCTTTACCCGCTGACAAAACGCGTCGACCAGGGTATTTGAAGCCTGATTGAATAAGGGCCCAAGGGTTGCCCGCACCAAAGGCCCGGCATAGTCAAAAGACAGATCCAGGCTGATTTTGCAGGCCTTGTCACCCAGCGCCTTAAACTCCCAGACCCCGTGCAACTGACTAAAAGGCCCCTCCTCGAGATTCATCTCAATGCGCTGACCGCTAAGCAGCTGATTGCGCGTGACAAAGCGCTGGCTCAGGCCGCCCTTGGCAACCACCAACCGCGCAAGCATCTGCACCTCGCTGACCTCCAACACCTCAGTCGCCGAGCACCAAGGCAAAAACTCCGGGTAGCGGGCAACATCGTTGACGAGGTCATACAGGGTCTGCGCCGGATATGGCAGCAAAGCGGAGCGCAGAATACGAGTGGTCATGCCGGTCTCACTTACACAATGAGGTAACAAATACGCCGGCAAGGGCAACAAAACCCCCACCAACAAAATAAAATCCCAACCTGGCGCCTAGCAGCGCCGTAGCGATAAAGGTCTCGCAACGACATTAAGGCGCACGCATTGTCCGGGTTTCCGCATCCCCTCTCAAGCAGCCACCTTCGCCGTAGCCGTGCCGGTCACGACTGCTTATAATGCGCCGCTATGGCCAAGCAAAAGAAACAGTCTCAGGGCAGCATTGCCCAAAACAAGAAAGCCCGTCACGACTACTTCATCGAACATAAATTCGAAGCAGGTTTGGTGTTGTCTGGCTGGGAAGTCAAAAGCCTGCGCGCCGGCAAAGCCCAGCTGGTCGACAGTTATGTGCTGCTGAAAAATGGCGAGGCCTGGTTGATTGGCTGCCATATCGCACCACTGACCGCCGCCTGCACCCATGTGATTGCCGACCCGTTGCGCACCCGCAAGCTGCTGCTGAACAAGCGTGAGCTGGAAAAACTGACCAACGCCGTGCAGCAAAAAGGCTACGCCTGCGTCGCCCTGGCGATCTACTGGAAGGCCCACCTGATCAAGTGCGAAATCGGCCTTGGTAAAGGTAAAAAAGAATACGACAAGCGCAACACCGAGAAAGAACGCGACTCCGATCGCGAACTGCACAGAGCCGTGCGCAACAAGGGCAAGGAAGACTAAGAACCGTCTTAAGCCCTGCTGCGCTTGCTCATGCGGCGCTAAGAAGGTTCCGCCCTCAATAGAGGTTACAAGCCCTGCCGCCGCTGCGCCCGCGCGGTGCGCTGGGCCTCCTGATCAACCTCCGCCAACACCTCCTGCACATAGTCGATATGCCGGTTCGACACCTGCCGCGCCAACTCCGCCTGACCACCCATGATCGCCGCGTATAACTCGCCATGCTGCTGCATCAGCATCTCGCGGGTTTCGCTACGCTGGGCGTACATGCCACCGATATTGGTCAGCACATTGCGCTTGAGCAGATCAAACAACGCACGAATGGTGTGCAGCAACACGGCGTTATGACTGGCCTCGGCAATCGCCAGATGAAAGCGCGCATCCGCCGCGCCCTCCTGCGCCCGGGTGACCTTATCGACCGCCGCATAGCACTGCTGTAACTCCTCGAAGGCCTCGCGCAAGCGCTCACGGTCCAGCTCGGTGGCGCGCTGCGCGGCATAGAAGGCGCATGAGCCTTCCAGGGTGTGGCGAAACTCCAACAAATCGCGCTGTGCTTGCGGGCTGCTTTCCAGCAGATGCAGCAAGGGATCGCTAAAGGTCGCTCCCAACCCCTCGGCCACGTAATTGCCACCGCCCTGACGGCTGACCAGCAAGCCTTTGGCGACCAACTTCTGAATCGCCTCACGCAGCGACGGCCGCGACACACCGAAGCGTTCCGCCAACACCCGCTCCGCCGGCAAGCGCTCACCGGTCTGCAGCGAGCCCTCAAGAATCAGCGCTTCGAGCTGACTGACGATGTCATCCGACAAACGGCGCGGCCGCACCTGACCAAACCCCATAAATCCCCCTAACTGCATGGCACCGCGTTTAGCTCGCGCTTAAGCGGTGTTTCTCATCAATGCCGTCCAGCCTAACCAGCCGACAAAAGCCTCACAAGGACAGCGCAGCATGGCCACCTTAGACCAAAGTCGTAGTGCGACAAATTGACAGACAACAGCTGTCCTTTTACTCTGACCAAGCAGTTTTGTAAATTGGTATTACCAATTTATTCAAGTAAACGTCGCAAGGCCTGCCAATCGCCTTAACGTTTACACCCAGGCACTCCAACAACAATTAGGGGCCACCCCACCATGCAAACCTGGCAACAGCTCTACACCCCACTCGGCAGCCTCGGCTGGTCGGCGCTGGCGGCACTGATACCGATCGTATTCTTCTTCCTCGCCCTGGCGGTGTTTCGTCTCAAGGGTCACGTCGCCGGCAGCATCACCCTGGCACTGTCAATTGCCGTGGCGATCTTCGCGTTCCGGATGCCCGCCGACATGGCCTTCGCCGCCGCCGGTTATGGCTTCGCCTACGGCTTGTGGCCGATTGCCTGGATCATAGTCGCGGCCGTGTTTCTCTATAAGCTGACGGTCAAGAGCGGCCAGTTCGAAGTGATCCGCAGCTCCGTGCTATCAATCACCGACGACCAGCGCCTGCAGGTGCTGCTGATCGGCTTCGCCTTTGGCGCCTTCCTCGAAGGGGCGGCCGGCTTCGGCGCTCCGGTGGCCATTACCGCCGCCTTGCTGGTCGGTCTGGGCTTCAACCCGCTGTATGCCGCCGGTCTGTGCCTGATTGCCAACACCGCGCCGGTGGCCTTCGGCGCCCTCGGCATCCCGATCACCGTGGCCGGCCAGGTAACCGGCATCGACCCATTCAAGATCGGCGCCATGACCGGTCGCCAGCTGCCTTTCTTGTCAGTACTGGTGCCCTTCTGGCTAGTGGCGATGATGGATGGCTGGCGCGGTATCAAAGAAACCTGGCCAGCGGCGATGGTGGCCGGCGTCAGCTTTGCCATCACCCAATACTTCACCTCCAACTTCATCGGCCCGGAACTGCCGGACATCACCTCGGCCCTGGTCAGCCTGATCTCCCTGACGCTGTTCCTCCAGGTCTGGCAACCTGCGCGCGCCGCCAAGGCCGCAGTGGCCGGCGTGAGTTCTGCAGTAGTGGCATTCGGCGGCGGCTTCGGTGGCGCCCGCGGCACCACGCCGTCGCCCTACAGCTTCGGGCAGATCCTCAAGGCTTGGTCACCCTTCCTGATCCTCACCGTACTGGTGACCATCTGGACCCTGAAACCCTTCAAAGCCTTGTTCGCCGTCGGCGGCGTACTGGAAAACTGGGTGCTGTATTTCGCCATCCCGCATCTGGACCAACTGGTGATCAAGGTCGCGCCGATTGTCAGCAACCCCACCGCCATTGCCGCCATCTACAAACTCGACCCGGTATCGGCCACTGGTACGGCGATTTTCTTCGCGGCGCTGATCTCGATGCTGGTCCTGCGGATCAACTTGAAAACTGGTCTGACCACTCTGCGCGACACCCTGCTGGAGCTGAAACTGCCGATTCTGTCGATCGGCATGGTGCTGGCGTTCGCCTTCGTCACTAACTATTCAGGCATGTCTTCGACCCTGGCACTGGTATTGGCCGGCACTGGCGTGGCCTTCCCGTTCTTCTCGCCCTTCCTCGGCTGGCTCGGGGTGTTTCTGACCGGCTCGGACACCTCATCCAATGCGCTGTTCAGCTCGTTGCAAGCCACCACGGCACACCAGATCGGGGTCGACCCGACCTTGCTGGTGGCGGCCAATACCAGCGGCGGCGTGACCGGCAAGATGATCTCGCCGCAATCGATCGCTGTCGCTTGCGCCGCCACCGGGCTGGTCGGCAGGGAGTCCGACCTGTTCCGCTTCACCCTCAAGCACAGCCTGATCTTCGCCGCCTTTGTCGGCCTGATCACCCTGCTGCAGGCCTATGTGTTCACCGGCATGCTGGTGCATTAACCGCTCGACTCTGCTGTGCGTCGACGATTCGGCGCGCAGCAGATCTGGCCGAAGCCACCCAGCGCTAGCACTTGAATTGGTAAGAACCCCATGATCATTTCTGCCTCCACCGACTACCGCGCCGCCGCTCAACGCAAGTTGCCACCGTTCCTGTTCCACTACATCGACGGCGGCGCCAATGCCGAACACACCCTGCGCCGCAACGTCAGCGACCTGGCCGACATCGCCCTGCGCCAGCGAGTGCTGCGCGACATGTCGCAACTGAGCCTGGAAACCCAGCTGCTCGGCGAAACCCTGGCCATGCCCGTGGCCCTCGCCCCGGTCGGCTTGACTGGCATGTACGCCCGTCGCGGCGAAGTGCAGGCGGCCAAGGCCGCCGCCGACAAAGGCATCCCCTTTACCCTGTCCACCGTTTCGGTGTGCCCGATCGAAGAAGTGGCGCCAGCCATCAGCCGCCCCATGTGGTTCCAGCTGTATGTGCTGAAGGACCGCGGGTTCATGAAAAACGCCCTGCAGCGGGCCAAGGCTGCCGGGGTCACCACCCTGGTGTTCACCGTCGACATGCCGGTGCCCGGCGCCCGTTACCGCGATGCCCATTCGGGCATGAGCGGGCCGAACGCACCGCTGCGCCGCATGCTGCAGGCCGTGACCCATCCGGCCTGGGCGGTGGATGTCGGCCTGCTGGGTCGCCCCCACGACCTGGGCAATATCTCCGCCTACCGTGGCAACCCCACCGGTTTGGCCGACTACATCGGCTGGCTGGGCAACAACTTCGACCCCTCGATCTCCTGGCAAGACCTGCAGTGGATTCGCGACTTCTGGGACGGCCCGATGGTGATCAAGGGCATCCTCGACCCGGAAGACGCCAAGGACGCGGTGCGCTTCGGCGCCGACGGCATAGTCGTGTCCAACCACGGCGGCCGCCAACTCGACGGCGTACTGTCCAGCGCCCGCGCCCTGCCGGCGATTGCCGACGCGGTAAAAGGCGAGCTGGCGATTCTCGCCGACTCCGGCATTCGTACCGGCCTGGACGTGGTGCGCATGCTCGCCCTCGGCGCCGACAGCGTGATGCTCGGCCGCGCCTATATCTATGCCCTGGCCGCCGCCGGTGGCGCCGGGGTAAGCAACCTGCTGGAGCTGATCGAAAAAGAGATGCGCGTGGCCATGGTGCTGACCGGCGCCAAGTCGATCCGCGAGATCAGCGCCGACTCGCTGGTGCGCGAACTGGGCCGTTGAGCGCAGCACCGCACCTGCAGGAGCGGCTTCGGCCGCGATGCTTTCAAGGTAAACAGCATCGCGGATCACTCCGCGCCTACAAAAAGTAACGCCCAACAATAATCCGGAGCGCCCATGAGCCTGCCCGTCACCTTTCTCGCCGCCGTCGAACGCCTGATTCCCCGCCACCGGCGCTTCGATGACCCGCTGTCGACCCTGGCTTTCGGCACCGACGCCAGCTTCTACAGGCTGATCCCCAAGCTGGTGCTACGAGTGGAAAGCGAGGCTGAAGTCATCCAGTTGCTGCAACTGGCCGGCAGCCATCGGGTGCCGGCAACCTTTCGCGCCGCCGGCACCAGCCTGTCGGGCCAGGCCATCAGCGACTCGGTATTGATAGTGCTGGGCGATAACTGGAGCGGCCGCGAGATTCGTCACGACGGCGCGCAGATCCGCCTGCAAGCGGGCGTCATCGGCGCTGCGGCCAATGCCCTGCTGGCGCCGCTGCAGCGCAAGATCGGCCCCGACCCGGCCTCGATCAACGCCTGCAAAATCGGCGGCATAGTCGCCAACAACGCCAGCGGCATGTGCTGCGGCACGGCGCAAAACAGTTACCACACCCTGGCCGGTATGCGCCTGATCCTGGCCGACGGCAGCCTGCTGGATACTGAGGACCCGCTCAGCGTGGCGCGCTTTCAGACCAGCCACGCCGAGCTCCTGGAACAACTGGCCGAGCTGGGTCGGCAGACCCGTGGCAACCCCGAACTGGCGGCAAAAATCCACCACAAGTACCGACTGAAAAACACCACCGGCCTGTCGCTGAATGCCCTGATCGATTACCAGCAGCCGCTGGAGATCCTCAGTCACCTGCTGGTCGGCTCCGAAGGCACCCTGGGCTTTATCAGCTCGGTCACCTACCACACTGTGCCGGACTACCCGCACAAAGCCAGCGCACTGATGGTGTTTCCCGACGTGCACAGCTGCTGCCTGGCCGTCACCGTACTGAAGAGCCAGCCAGTGTCGGCGGTGGAATTACTCGACCGCCGCAGCCTGCGCTCGGTGGAAAACAAGGCCGGCATGCCGGTCTGGGTCAAGCAGCTCTCCGCTGGCGCCTGCGCCTTGCTGATTGAATCTCGCGCCGCCAGCCAAACGCTGCTGCACGAGCAGCTCGCGCAAATCATGGCGTCCATCGCCGAGTTCCCACTGGAGAAACAGGTCGATTTCAGCTCGGACCCGCAGGTCTATGAGCAGCTGTGGAAGATCCGCAAGGACACCTTCCCGGCAGTCGGCGCGGTACGCCAGACCGGCACCACGGTAATCATTGAGGACGTGACCTTCCCGGTCGAGCAACTGGCCGCCGGGGTCAACCGTCTGCTGGCGCTGTTCGATATACACGGCTACGACGAGGCGATCATTTTCGGCCATGCCCTAGAAGGCAACCTGCACTTTGTATTCACCCAGGCCTTCGACACGCCCGAGCAAGTGGCGCGCTACTCGGCCTTTATGGACGAGGTGGCGCACTTGGTGGCGGTCGAATTTGGCGGCTCGCTGAAGGCCGAGCACGGCACCGGACGCAATATGGCGCCCTTCGTCGAACTGGAATGGGGCCAGGATGCCTATCAGTTGATGTGGACGATCAAACGCCTGCTCGACCCGCAAGGCATTCTCAATCCCGACGTGGTGCTGTCGAACGACCCGCAGATTCATTTGAAACACCTGAAACCCTTGCCCGCCGCCGATGAAATCGTCGACAAGTGCATCGAATGCGGCTTCTGCGAGCCGGTTTGCCCGTCCAAAGACCTGACCCTCAGCCCGCGCCAGCGCATCGTGATCTGGCGTGACATCCAGGCCAAACAACGGGCCGGCATCGACACCCGCGCGCTGGAACAGGCCTATCAATACCAGGGCATCGACACCTGCGCCGCCACCGGCCTGTGCGCCCAGCGCTGCCCGGTCGGCATCAATACCGGCGACCTGGTGCGCAAACTGCGTGGCCGTGACGCCCGGCACACCGGCACCGTCAACTGGCTGGCCGGGCATTTTGCCGCGGCATTACAAGGCACACTGCTGACCCTGATGGCCGCCAATGGCGCTCGCAAATTGCTCGGCGCGCCGCTGCTGGCCAAGTCCTCGAGGGCGTTGCGCAGCCTCTCCGGCGACCGCCTGCCACTCTGGACCACTGCCATGCCGCAAGCCGCGCAGCCGATCCGCCTCACGCCCGCGCTCAGCGACCAGCGCCCGCGGGTGGTCTATCTGGCCGCCTGCGTGTCCCGCGCCATGGGTCCGGCATTCAGCGATAGCGAGCAAATGTCACTGTTCGACAAGACCCGCGCCCTGCTGGAGAAAGGCGGTTTCCAAGTGGTGCTGCCCGACAACCTGGACAACCTCTGCTGCGGCCAGCCATTCGCCTCCAAGGGCTATGCCGAACAAGCCGACCACAAACGCCAGGAACTTATCGCCGCGCTGCTGCACGCCAGTCGCGGCGGCCTCGACCCGATCTACTGCGACACCAGCCCCTGCACCCTGCGCCTGTCGCAGGACGGCCTCGACCCACGGCTAAAGCTGTTTGATCCGGTGAAATTTATTCGCACCCATTTGCTGGATCGGCTGACATTCAGCCCGCAAGTGCAGCCCATCGCCGTGCACGTCACCTGCAGCACCCAGCACCTGGGCGAGGCCCAAGGCCTGATCGATATAGTTCGTCGCTGCACCCAGCAATTGGTCATCCCCGAGGGCATCCACTGCTGCGGTTTTGCCGGCGACAAAGGCTTTACCACCCCGGAGCTGAATGCCCACGCGCTGCGCAGCCTGAAAGAGGCGGTACAGATTTGCGACGAAGGCATTTCCACCAGCCGCACCTGCGAAATCGGCCTGTCCCAGCATGCCGGCATCGACTACCACAACCTGGTGTACCTGCTGGACCGCGTCACTCAGACCAAAATACCGGCCTAGCCCGTCGCGACAAACGGGCATCAAACACGGCGCGGGCTTTCTATACTCAAAGCCCGCCCATGGAGAATGCTCATGCGCCGCCTCAGCCTATTTATCTTCAGCCTGCTGCTCAGCACCCCACTCTGGGCCATGCACTGCCCGGCAGACATGGCCAAGATCGATGAAATCCTCAAGACCGACCCGCCACACGACCAGACCGTACTCGCCGAAGTGCGCAAACTGCGCGCCGAAGGCGAAGCACTGCACAAGGCCGGCAAGCATACCGAGTCGGTCAAAGTGCTGGGGCAAGCACTCGACCTGCTGGAGGCCGGCAGCTGATCCATCGCGCTCTAGTGTCGACGCTCGGGAACCTTTGCCGTACACTGCGAGTCATAGTTGTGTCACCACAACTAAGGGGCCGATTAGGATTCGACGCCGGTCGCGAAACTTTAGGGGCATGCCGAGTAGGTAACAGGACTCGTAAATCCACTGTTGCAAAAATCCATAATTGCCAATGACGACAATTACGGTGCGCAACTAGCTGCGTAAGCAGCCTAGTCGCACTTCTGGTAGCTTCGGCTCCAGCAATCATCAGGGGATGTCTGTAAACCCGAAATGATTGTCATATAGAACAGAATCGCCGTGCAGTACGTTGTGGACGAAGCGGCTAAAACTTACACAACTCGCCCAAAGCACCCTGCCCGTCGGGCGGCCAAGGGTTAACTCAGTAGACACGGCTAAGCATGTAGAACCGACAGCGGAGTACTGGCGGACGGGGGTTCAAATCCCCCCGGCTCCACCAAATGCACCA
>C687J26845_10000697_pt1 | contig 21667 bp, 21 predicted proteins | sample RifCSPlowO2_12_FD_26845 | JGI IMG/M metagenome (IMG submission 26845)
GACAGGCTGATTTTGCCGTCGGCGCGCAGCTCTTTGATAAAGCCTTTCTCGCGGATGCCGTTGCGCAAAAACTTGAACACTTCGTTCTTGTGAATCAAGCCCCAGTGTTGATTGTTGATAATGGCCTTAAAGCCCATATCGGTTGATTCAGCCACCAACAAATCAACGCTCTGGCCAACTTGATAGGTATTGGGACGCAGATCCAGATAACGATCCAGCCGCGCCGTGGCGGTGATACGACGCGTGTGTTTGTCCAGATAAACATGCACCACGCAGTAGTCGCCGGCCTGCAATGAGCGCTTCTCTTCCGAATAGGGCAGGAGCAAATCTTTGGACAACCCCCAATCGAGGAAGATGCCAATGCTGTTGACCTCCAGCACCTTCAAACTGGCGAACTCGCCCACCTGCACCTTGGGTTTTTCGGTGGTGGCGATCAGCTTGTCGTCACTGTCCAGGTAGATGAACACATTCAGCCAGTCCTCCACCTCGCTCGGCGTATCCTTGGGGATGTAGCGCTTGGGCAGCAGAATCTCGCCATCCGCGCCGCCATCCAGATAAAGCCCGAAATCGGTGTGCTTAACCACCTGTAAACTGTTGTAGCGGCCAATTAATGCCATGTTCAATACCTTGATTGCCTAGCCTGCATTCTATCTGCAATTGCCCCCTGAGTTCGTGGCCATCGCAGCATTTACCCGCCGGGCTGCGCCAAGCGCAGACAAAGACCCAGGCGAGCCTCGCCACGCGGTAGAATGCTGACTATCGAAGCGATCCACCCTTTTATCTGAGTGACCTGCATGATCAATAACGATGTCCTGCGCAGCCTGCGTTACAGCCTCAATATCAATGACGCGACCGTGCTGGAGGTGTTCAGCCAGGCCAACTACAGCCTTACACAGCCGGAGCTGGCGGCGTTTTTGCTGCCCGAAGGAGATGAAAACCGCGTGCTGTGCAGCGATGAGGTGATGGCGCATTTCCTCGACGGCCTGGTGTGCTTCAAACGCGGCAAGAACGACAACCTGCCGGCGCAGCCCGTGCAATGGCCGATCAATAACAACGTCATTTTGAAAAAACTGCGGGTTGCCTTTGAGCTTAAAGACGCCGACCTGCATGACATTCTGCAAGCCGCCGACTTCCCAGTCTCCAAACCGGAGCTCAGCGCGCTGTTTCGTAAAGAGGGGCAAAAGAACTTCCGTCCCTGCGGCGATCAACTGCTGCGCAACTTCCTCAAAGGCCTGACTCTGCGTCTGCGCGGTTAAAACAGTTGCCAAGCGCGAAGGCGCGCAGTACCTGACGCTCAAAGGCCTGACCCTGCGCCTGCTCGGTTAAGCACTGACTGCAGTGCGTGAAAACACTGCAGCCAGCGTATCAACCGCGCCGCTCAGCACAGCAACACCAGTTCCGAGCACATCTCTTATAACAAAAACGAATATAATTTTTGTTTGATCAAACCGCCTCACGGGGTAGGGTTAGTCCTTGACTTATCACTGGATAACCAACCGTCCCCCATGCGTACAACTCTTACTCGCTTCTTTGAGCTGGAATCTGCCAGCGGTTTATTGCTGATCGCCGCCGCCGTGCTGGCCATGACCATCAATAATTCACCCTTGAGCTTTCTCTATACCGGCCTGCTCGACATCCCGGTTGCCGTGCAGTTTGGCGCCTTAGAAATTGCCAAGCCGCTGCTGCTGTGGATTAACGATGGCCTGATGGCTGTATTTTTTCTGCTGATTGGCCTGGAAGTGAAGCGCGAAGTGCTCGAAGGCCAACTCAAAGAACCCTCGCAGCTGGTGCTTCCGGGCGCCGCCGCGATTGGCGGCATGCTGGTGCCGGCGCTGATCTATTGGGCCTTCAACCACGAGAACCCAGCGGCCATTGGAGGCTGGGCTATCCCCATGGCCACCGACATCGCCTTCGCCCTCGGCGTGTTGGCGCTGCTGGGCAAACGTGTGCCGGTGTCACTTAAACTGTTTCTGATGACCCTGGCGATCATCGATGACCTTGGGGCCATCATCGTCATTGCGCTGTTCTACTCCACCGACTTGTCGACTTTGTCACTGATCCTCGCGGCGGTATTTATCAGCATTCTGATCATGATGAACCGCTTTGGGGTGAGCACACTCAGCCCCTATCTAGTGATCGGCACCTTGCTGTGGATCTGCGTATTAAAGAGCGGTGTGCATGCCACGCTGGCTGGAGTAATCCTGGCGCTGACCATTCCATTGCGTTCAAGTAACGAGGAGCCCTCCCCTCTGGCAACCCTGGAGCATGCCCTGCACCCCTGGGTAGCCTTTGCGATCTTGCCGATTTTTGCCTTTGCCAATGCCGGCGTGCCCCTGGCCGGCCTGAGCCTGCAAAGCTTTCTCCATCCAGTACCACTGGGTATTACCGCGGGCCTGCTGATGGGTAAAACCCTTGGGGTGTTTGGTTTTACCTGGCTGACGATTAAAACCGGTCTGGCCAAGTTGCCCGAGGGCGCCAACTGGGGCCAAGTGCTGGGTTTGGCAATTCTCTGTGGGATTGGCTTTACCATGAGTTTGTTTGTGGGCTCCCTGGCCTTTATCCCTGACGTCAGCGAATACTCAGGCATGGATCGGGTCGGCATCCTCACCGGCTCAGTCCTGGCGGCGTTGCTGGGTTTTGCTGTCTGCTACCTAAGCAGTCGCAAGCAAGCCTAAGTTGCAGACAACAAAAAGCCGACCTTGGGGTCGGCTTTTTCTATTGCGTTATGGCTTAGTGGGCGACGCGGCTGGTGCCATTGACACTCATGATGCGCACCCGCTCGCCAACCCGGAAGATTTCATTGGGCTGCACCTCCTGCACATAGGCGCGCATGCTGCCGTCGTCTTCACGCACGGTGATTTCTACGCCTTGGGTACGGGTCAAACCCTCTTCGGTTGCCGCGCCCAACAGGCCACCGGCTACTGCGCCGACTACGGCCATGACAATACTGCCTTTACCACCGCCGACCGAGCTACCACCCACACCACCGATCACCGCACCGGCGCCAGCGCCGATTGGGGTTTTGCTGCCTTCGATTTTTACCGGTCGCAAGGATTCGATGGTGCCCATCCGTACGGTTTGCACGGTACGGGCTTCGTCACGCGAATAGCTGTCGCCGGTCAGGCTCGACTGGCAACCGGTCAATGTCAGCGAAACAGCGGTAATTGAGGCCGCCAGCAGAACAGACTTACGCATTGCAGTGTCTCCATAAATGACTGTTACCTATTAGACTCTGCGCCGCAGACGCTGTCACGACGCAGCCTGGATAAATAGCTGTATTTACCCTGTTCTGACCTTAGAATTAACCCGCCAGTTCAGCCGTCAGCGGACTCTCAGCGCAGGCTCAGGAAGCGTTATGGATTATTTTATTATTTTCATCGCTGTTAGCAGCGGTTTGTATTTTCACTGGTGGCTGTATGTGCGCATCAAGCGCTGGACGGATCGCGATCTGGCGCTATCGATGGCCGGTGCCGATGCCGACAAACGCACTTATATGCTGCAGCGTTTGGCGGCAGCCAAAGCCGCTGGCGTGAAGAGCAAGCAATTAGCCAGCTGGCTGGAACAAGCGGCCAGCGAATATCGCGCTGACTGAACCGCACTAAGGCGCCAGTCGCTCACGCAGCCAAGCGTTGTCGAGCAAGCGATAGTTGAGTCGATCATGCAAGCGGCTCGCCCGCCCCTGCCAAAACTCGATGCGCTCCGGCAGCAAGCGATAACCACCCCAATGTTCAGGGCAATGGGGGGCCTGCTCCATAAAGCGCCGCTCGGTCTGGGCCAACAACTCTTCCAGTTCGCCACGATCGGTAATCACCTGGCTTTGCGGCGACGCCCAAGCGCCGATGCGACTACCCAGCGGGCGCACCTGAAAATACGTATCGGACTCGGTCAGACTGACCCGCTCGACCCGCCCTTCGATGCGCACCTGACGTTCGAGACTGGGCCAAAAAAAAGTCATGGCGGCAAACGGCCGCGCCGCTAATTGCGCACCTTTGGCACTGTCGTAGTTGGTAAAAAAAGTAAAACCGCGCTCATCCAGCCCTTTAAGCAGCAGTACCCGGCAATGCGGCCGACCCTCGGCATCCACAGTCGCCAAGGTCATGGTGTTTGGCTCCACCGGTGCTTGCTCGGTGTTCACCGCATCGACAAACCATTGGTGAAACAGCGCAAAGGGCTCAGCGGGCGCATTGCTCTCACACAGACCATCGCGGGTGTAGTCGCGGCGCATGTCGGCCAGGCTTTTGCTCATGGCAAAACTCCTTAAAAGTAGAGGCTTAAGCTTACCCAGCCGTCAGCCACTTGGTTTGATCTGCGACAAGTTGTCGGTGGCGCACGCTACAAACACTGCCCAAGGACACGGGCGAGCTGTTGCGCACGCGGGTCCATCAACACATAAGGCCCCAGGCTATTGGTGACAAAACCAAAGGCGACTTCCCGCTCGGGGTCGGCGAAACCCACCGAGCCACCGGCTCCAGGATGGCCGAACGCCTGCGGGCCAAGCCCGTAAGTAGCGTTGGCCACGTCCGGCTGATCGAGCATGCAGCCCAGGCCAAAGCGGGTATCGGTCAGCAAGGTTTGATCTGGGCCAAGACTGTGCTGACGGCGCAGTTCAGAAAGCAACTCAGTGTTCAACAAACGACCGTCCAGCAAGCCGCTGTAAAACCCGGCCAGGCTGCGAGCATTGCCGTGGCCATTCGCGGCCGGCTGCTGCATGCGCCGCCACTCGGGCTTGTTGGTACTGGTCATAATCGAGGGTGGATTGGCAAAGGCCCGGGTGGTCATTGAGTTCGGCTCGCTGAACATGCATTTGAGCAAGCGTTGCGCGGCGGCGTCGCCCAGATCGCCCTTGATGCGACTGACATGGGCCACCCGGGCAAACTCGCTGTCGGCCAAGCCGACATGAAAATCCAAGCCCAATGGCTGGGCGGTGCGCGCCACAATCGACTCACCCGGCCCGCGCCCATCGGCCCGGCGCAGCAACTCACCGACCAACCAGCCATAGGTAATAGCGGCGTAGCCATGCCCCTCGCCCGGCGTCCACCAAGGGCGTTCGGCCGCCAGCTTTGCGGTCATGCAGCTCCAGTCATACAAAGCCTCAGGCGGCAGCAGCTCACGCAGGGCTGGCAAACCGGCCTGATGACAGAGCAACTGGCGCAGCGTGATCGCTTGTTTGCCGGCGCAGGCAAATTCAGGCCAGTAATTGGCGACTGGCACATCGAGGGCCAGCTTGCCTTCGGCCACCAACTGCAAGGCAGTCACGGCCGCAAAGGTTTTGGTGCAGGAAAACAGATTGACCAGGGTGTCGGTCTGCCACGCCTGGGCGCCATCTTTGTCGGCGACCCCGGTCCAGATGTCGACGACCGTTTGCCCGCCAATCTGGATGCAGAGGGCGCCGCCGCGCTGCTGCGGATCGGTAAATAACGCGGCAAAGGCATCTTTAACGGCTTCGAACTGAAGATCAAAATAACCCTGAATCTGCACGCAGCAACTCCTCTGGCAAGAGTGAAATAAGCGGAACTGGTGCAGCGCACCGCTCACCAGAGAATCGTTCAAGAGCCGTAAATGGCTCTTGAACGAGGCCAAACAAGCTTTACGGCGCGCTCTTGGCGGGTGCCGGCAAACCGTCTTTGGCCAGCGCCAGATTGGCCTTACGCACCCCGTCAACAAAGCCCTGGAAAGGTCGATCGGTAATACCTACCAGCCCGAGGTGACCGTTCTCACCATCGAGTAAACGGCCGCTAAGCGGTTGGTCGAGGTACTGAAACCAGTGCACGCCGACAATCAGGGGTTCGGCCAGCGCCTGCTTGAGGAAGTTGGCATAGGCCGGGGCCCGCTCCGCCTCACTGTAGACCTCACTGACGCCGCCCCAGAACGGCCCACGATCGCGCGAGCCGAAGTGAAACTCGGTGACCAGCACCGGTTTATCCAACGCGCGCAAGGCGGCAAAGTCGTAGCCATGCTGCGGCTCGCGGGTATAGAAGTTAAAACTCAAGACATCGCAATACTGCGCGCAGGCGGCCACCGCCTCCGGGGTGCTGATGGCAAAACGGCCGCCGAGCAACATGTGATTTGGCGAATGCCACTTCAGCGACTCGGTGATGGTTTTGAAGTAGGTATCGGCAAACAAGCGTTGAAACCGCTGCAAATCCGCCTCAATGGCCGGATGCTCGGCGCTCGGCAGTGGCGCCTGGAAGCCTGGGTCTTCCATCAACTCCCAGGCCGGCAACTCAATCCCCCAGGCCTTGGAAAGCCCTTGCTGATTGCGGTACTTGTCGCGCAATAACTTGAGAAATGCCCGCTTGGCCGGCACATCGGTGGTCAAGCGCAAGGTGTTATAGGCCAGTGCATAACGGGCCTTGGGCTCGGTACCCTGATCGGCCCAGGCCAGTTCATTATCGGCGAAATAACCGAGCAACCAAGGGTCATCACGATGATCACGGGCGGCAATCGCCACGGCCCGCTCGGTGGCCAAAGCAAAGCGTGGATCAAAGGGGTCGGGCATGCCGCCCCACCAATCCAGCCCGGTGCTGATGGTGGCGTAGTCGCCATGAATCAACAGCGGAATGGTGTAAGGCACCCGCTGAGCGGCGATTAGCGCCGGCTCGCTCCAGTTACCCAGGGTGTTAAAGCCCCAGGCTTGCAGACGATCGAGGGTATTGGTCACCCAATTAGCCTGGGGTTGCTTGCCGTAACTGCGCTCCAGGTTCGCGCCATAAAAATCAAACCAGCGGCCGTGGTCAAACGCCCGCCCTTTAGCTGAGCCCGTATCACTGCGATTATCGGCGCTGCCGAAATAACTGGCCAAGGCCTCGCCCTCTTTCGGCAAGGCAGCAAACATCGACTCGCGGCCTTCTACATAGGTCTGGCTGTTGTCAGCGGTAACTGTGTTAACCCCCAACGAGTAGAACGGATGACCTTCGGGCGTGACCAGGTACCAGCGACCATCACGTTTTTCGCTGCGAAAGAAACCTTTGGCCTCAAAGCTTGGACCACTGAGCAAGCCGCCAAACTGGTCCTGCTTGGGCCGCTGGCTCAGCCAGCTTTTCAGTTGAGCTTGTTCTTTGTCTGCGGCGGCTTTGAGCTGGGCATCGCTGCTGACTTTTTCCGGCCACTGGCCGCGGCTGTACTGGCCATAGGCGTCGACTATATTGGCGTACGCTGCGGATTGCACTGGCGCCACCTCTTGCACACCGAAGCGACCGAGCAAGATGCTCTGGGTGGCATTCGGCTGGTTCAACGACAGACTTACCGCCACCACCTGACTGGCCTGTAACTCGCCGGTCACGGTGCTGGCCAACAGCACATTTTTACCCTCGTAATGCCAGGGCATCGGCGGTCCGGCGCGCATGCCCTGCATCAATGGTGAGCTTGCTTGCAGCGGCACCAACAAGGTTTGCGCAGGCCCGGCCGGCAACGCGATGCTGGTGCGCAGCACCTTGCCGTCGGCGCTTTCAATCTGCACTTCGAGGGTCAAGGCCCAGTCCATGGCGTTTTGCACCCGCAGGCTCATGGCGCCGGCGGTTGACCAGTCCCAACTGCCACTTTGCGGAGTCAGCCGCAAACTCGGCTGCGCGGCTTGGTTAAAACTTAACCGGCGCAAAATCTCGCCCTCACTGCTGACCTCAGCAGTCAAGCTCGGCAGACTGGCGTCACGGGTAACCACCTGCACCACGTCCATTGGCTTAACAAAGTTGTACAGCGTCTGGCCGTCTGCAGCTTGCACACCGGGGGCGCAAAATACCGCGCCAAAACACAGGGCAACCAGCGGACGAAAGGAAGACAACAGCATTGCGACTCTCTCCTGGACTAAATATGTGCACGCCAGCGGACCTCTGGCGTGCCAAGACCGCCATTGTGCGGCACTGCTGCGGGTTTTGTCTTTCAAAGGCCGCAGCTTTGTAAACCTAAGGCTAAAAAACCAGTTTGCTGACGAGGTTTCCCCGCCCCAGCCGACTCGCAACGGCCTGTTAGCCCGGACTCAGTCAATAATCCGTCGAAACGGCGGCAAAGCATTCAAAATCGCCTTGCCATAACGCTGGGTCACCACTCGCCGATCCAGCAGGGTGATGGTGCCGCGATCTTCCTCGGTGCGCAGCAAACGCCCGCAAGCCTGCACCAAACGCAGCGAGGCATCCGGCACGGCCAACTCCATAAAGGGATTGCCGCCGCGGGCCTCGATCCATTCCGACAAGGCTGCCTCCACCGGATCATCCGGCACCGCGAAAGGAATCTTGGCAATCACCACGTGTTCGCAATAGGCACCGGGCAAATCCACCCCTTCGGCAAAACTGGCCAAGCCGAACAATACGCTGGCCTCACCGCTATCGACCCGCGCCTTGTGCTTGTTCAGGGTCTCTTGCTTGGACAAGTTACCTTGAATAAACACCCGCTTGCGCCACTCCCGCTCAAGGCCGTCGAACACTTCCTGCATCTGTTTGCGCGAGGAAAACAGCACCAAGGTGCCGCGCGAACCCTCCACCAAGCCCGGCAGTTCACGAATGATCGCCGCCGTATGGGCCGCCGAATCCCGCGGATCGGCGCGCAGATCAGGCACCCGCAGCACCCCGGCATCGGCATGCTGGAAAGGACTCGGTGCCACAGTGGTGACCGCGCCCTTGGGCAAACCGGCGCGCATTCTGTAGCGATCAAAGGTGCCCAGCGCCGTGAGCGTGGCGGACGTTACCACCGCGCCATAGGCGACATTCCACAGGTTACGCCGCAGCGTCTCGGCGGCCAGAATCGGGCTGGCATTGACCTCGATATCAAACTGCGCGCCGCTTTCGGCCAGGCTCAGCCAGCGCGCCATCGGCGGATTGTCCTGCGGATCTTCGGTGCTAAAGGCCGTCCACAGCTCCCAATTGCCCTGGGCGCGGGTCAGCAAGCTGCCAAACAACGGATACCACTCCTCGGCCTGATGGCTGGCGATGCCAATGCTGACCTCGCCATCCATGGCTTTTTTCAGCAACTCGGTCAGGCGGGTGAACAGATCGTTCAAGCGCGCAAACCCCTTCTTCAACTCAATCGCCATCTCACGCAAATGCTCTGGCACCAGCCCGCCAACAAAACGGTGGCGCGGGCGTTCGCGGCCCTGCATGTCTTCGCCGGCGCGAAAGTCGGCTAGCTGCTCGCAGGCGCTGAACATAAATTGCTGTTGAGTTTTGATCTCGCGGGCCAGCTCCGGCACCTGTTCGATCAGCCGACCGAGATCACCGGGCAAGGGGTGCTGAGCCAGCAACTTGGTCAGGTTCTTGGCCGTCTGCTCCAGCCAGTCGGCGGTCGAGCGTAGCCGGGTAAAGTGGGCGAAATGGCCGATGGCTTTGTCCGGCAGGTGATGGCCTTCATCGAACACATAGAGGGTATCGCGCGGGTCCGGTAGCACCGCACCGCCGCCCAGAGCCAGGTCGGCCAGCACCATGTCGTGGTTGGTGACTATCACATCGACCTTGCTCATGCCCTCGCGTGCCTTATAAAAGGCGCACTGCTGGAAATTCGGGCAATGCCGATTGGTGCATTGACTGTGATCGGTGGTCAGGCGCGCCCAATCCGGGTCTTCCAGGGCCTCAGACCAGCTGTCGCGGTCGCCGTCCCAGTGATTGCCAGCGAGTTTCTCGATCATCTGAGTAAACAGCTTTTGGCTGCGCTCATCGACCTCAATACTGAAGCCTTCCTCGGCAAACAGCTGCGCCGTGGCGCTTTGCGCTTGGCCTTCTTGCAGCAATAAATCGAGCTTGGACAAACACAGGTAACGACCGCGGCCCTTGGCCAGGGCGAAGCTGAAATTAAGCCCGCTGTTGCGCAAGATATCGGGTAAATCCTTATGCACCACCTGCTCTTGCAACGCCACAGTCGCAGTGGCGATCACCAGCCGTTTGCCGGCCGCCTTGGCCAACGGAATGGTGGCCAGGCAATAGGCCACGGTTTTACCGGTGCCGGTGCCCGCTTCGACCACCACCACGGCCGGATCACCGTCGCGGCGGTTGTCCTCATCGGTGCTGATGGAGCCCAAGGCTTTGGCCACCTCGGCAATCATCAACCGTTGGCCATAACGCGCTTTAAGGCCTTTGGCTTCTAGAAAGCGCGAATACGCGCCCTGGATTGTCGACTTAAGTTCAGTACTGAGCATGGAGTTCTACAACGGCCAAAAGGCTGGATAAATTTTCAGTAGTTTAACCGGGCGGCTATGATAATGCCCACCAAAGCCATTACCGACAGACAGGAACTTTACCCATGCACCTCGACAGCTTTATCTATGCCCTGCACGTACTCAGCGCCCTGATCTGGGTCGGCGGCATGTTCTTCGCCTGGATGATCCTGCGCCCCGCGGCGGTCAACGCCCTGCAAGGCCCCGCTCGCCTGACTCTATGGCTGGAGGTGTTTCGGCGCTTCTTTCAATGGGTGTGGCTGACGGTGTTGCTACTGCCGATCAGCGGAGTGGCCATGCTGGAGTCGCGCTTCGCCGGTTTTGCCGGCGCGCCGAAAAGTGTGCAGGTGATGATGGGCTTGTATATCGCCATGCTGGCGCTGTTTCTGCGGGTGCAATTGCTGCAACTGCCGCAATTGCGTCAAGCCGTGAACGCAGAAGACTGGCCAACAGGGGCCAACGTACTGGGAAAAATTCGCCGTCTAGTGGGTTTTAATCTGTTGCTGGGCTTAAGTTTGGTCGCCATCGCCGCCGCCCGACCTAATTTCTGAAGACTTGCCGATGCGCTTCTGATGCGCACCGGCAACTCACAGTCTCAGAGGCTTATCGGCGTTAAAGGCACCCGCTTAAAACTGCCATCCGGGCCTGAACTACCCGCTTTGCCGGCAGCACCAGTTTGACCTGCGTTGCCGCCGACGGTGTCGTACAGCAGACAGTTATTCACTGCGCCACCACGGCCGCCCTGACCGGCCGCGCCTGCGGCCCCACCGGCACCACCTTGCAGACTGTATTTCAGTGCCTGCGGATCAAAATCCGCCGGCACTTCTAAACGCAACTGACCTCCGGCCGCACCCGGCTGACCATTGCCCGCCGACTGACCGTTCTCACCGTCGCTCGCCTGCCCCCAAAGGCAACCGCCCGCCTCACCCGCCAGCCCGTTCTGGCCATGCTGACCGGCGGCACCAGCTCCACCGCGCAAGTCCACAGTCAGATCACTGAGCCGGACATTCTCCAGGCGCAGATTCAGATCGCGGCCCGCCAGCGCCGGCTTTTTGCTGCTGCCGGCAGCGCCGCGGGTACTGATATGGCTACCGGCAGCCAAATCACCATGCAGCACCACCAGGCGAAACCCTTGGGTGCTGGGCGCAATACCAATATGCGCATCCCGGCCCAGCAGCAGCTCAGTAACGCGCAACTCATTAAGGTTGGCAGGCAGTAACAAGGTGGCATGCTCAGCCACCTCTAATCGCGCCAGCACCAAGGTAGCGCCGCTCACAGGGAGACGCAGCAAGGTATTGGCCTCGACCTTTACCTGTGTATCGGCCAAGGCCCAAGAGCAACTCAAGAGCGCCAGCCAGCATAGATTACGCATGCTCAACCTCCGGCAGTGTCGCTGGCGGTAAGCCAAACAGATGAAACACCCCAAATAGCAGCACTTGCAGACGCTCTAACCAGGGTCGCGGACGCTGCTTTAGGCGTGCGTTGAACAGCAGCAATTCAAGCCCGTGGATGAGCAAAACCAAAGCGCCCGCCAGATGCAGGAGCAAACCAAAAGGTTTCGCAAAACTTGCCAACAGATTTACCAGCACCAGTGCCCAGAACAGCAGTGCCAGCAACTTCCCCAACCACAAAAAAACTCGCATGCTGCCCGCCCTTTACAGGTTTTATTTGTTCGCACCATAACTGCTCAGCTGCGCCGGGGGCTAGCGCCAGCAGAAAAAACAACGGGGGCTCAGGCCGGCTGTGTGAAAACCTAGCGGGCGAAGGTTAGTGCGACGCCCGCGCCGAAAGGGCTAGCTGCATTTCCCACATCCATGTGGGTCACAAGGCGTAACGCAGCGAAGCGGAGTAACAACCGAAGGTTGGCCCGCAGGGCAAGCGAAGCGCAGTCAAATAGGCGAGGACGCGAAGTTTACGAGTCGTAAATGAGCAGTACTCGCTGCGCTCGCCCTATGGGCCGCACTGAAGTGCGTTCAGCGGGCGAGCCCGCTGTCCGAGCCTGTTTTTAACGCAGCATAACCGAGCGCAGTAGTTCTCACGTAGCCTGCAAGATACCCACTCAGATACAGCTTGCAGGGTTATCGATCGACCACGATTTCCACTCGACGGTTCTGTGCACGACCAGCATCGGTGGCGTTATCGGCCACTGGCTGACTCTCGCCCAATCCTTCGGTTTTAATCTTGTCAGCCGCCACACCTTGGCTCACCAAAAAGGCTGCCACGCTGTCGGCACGACGTTTCGACAGTTTTTCGTTGTAGGCATCCGAGCCAACACTGTCGGTATGGCCTTTCACCAAGACACCAATCACTGCGCCATCAGTTAAACGGTTACTGATTTGCGCCAGCAGATCATTGGCTTCAGGGGTGAGGGTGGCCGAGTCGAAATCAAACAAGACCTTGTCGCTGAGGACGATGACCTCATCTTGCGGGACGGCAACCGGCTCCTGAACCGTTGCCTCGGGGTAGACTTTAATGGGACAACCGTTGGGATTAACCGGCGTATTGGCCGGGGTTCCTGGGCAAGTGTCGCGTCGATCGTGCACGCCATCGGCGTCTTCATCACCATCCTGGGCATAACAGATCAGCCCAGCAAACAGTGCACCAATCGCCGCACCGCCGCCGGCCCAGGCGGAGCTCTCGGTAGCACCAAGGCCACCGCCCGCCAAAGCACCAACCAGACTACAAATTGGCCAGTTCCTTTGGTTGAGCGCCGCATCTCCGTTACTGCTGGTAGAGGCGCAACCAGAAAGAACACTACTGACCAGAAGAAGGGGTACTGCTGCCCTTGAGAGTAGAGTTCTCATGGTAGGTATCTCCTGTGTCACCGGCAGATGCCGGTAATACAGGAGTAAAGACCCGGTTTCTGTAGTTCACAAGCCGTGAACTACAGGCGCAGGCAAAGCCTGCGGGCTTAATTATCTACCGCGATAACCACACGGCGGTTCATCGCGCGACCATCTGCAGAGGCATTGTCCGCCACTGGATCAGCTTCACCCATGCCACCTACAGCGACAATATTGGCCTGTGGCACACCCGCCGCAACCAGATAGTTGGCAACCGACATGGCGCGCCGCTCAGACAGCTTCAGGTTGTAAGCATCAGAGCCAACACTGTCAGTAAAACCGACCAGACTCAGCTTGGCATTCGGCGCATCCTGGCTCAGCTTACTGGCAACGGTATCAAGCACCGACTTATCCGCCGCGGTTAAATCGGCCGAGTTGAAAGCAAAGTGCAGGTTATCCACCACTATGACTTCATCTACTTCAACCACCTCAACCACTTCCTCGACCACAGCCACTTCTATCGGGCAACCGACCTCATCAACCTGGGTACCTTGGGGGGTGTCGGGGCACTTGTCGGTTTTATTTACCACCCCATCGCCATCAGCATCACCATGTACCCAGCAATAGGCCGCGCTCAACACCGCGCCGGTAAGGCCAACTGTACCGGCCATGCTCGAGCTTTCAATCGCCCCCAGCGCACCACCGGTTACGCCACCGATTGCCGCACACATCGGTAAGTCGCCTTTCTGATAAGTGCTGCAACCGCTCAACACACCAGCGACCAGCAGTAGCGGAACTGTTGTCTTAAACATATTCATAAGTGTGCTCTCCTGAGTTAATCGGACTTAAGCCGATGCTTTTTGCAGTAAAGACGGGGTTTTTAAAAAGCGCCAGCGCTAGGCCTGCCCGCAACGGCGCGCTAGTCTTGCCACCTAAATTGAGGATTTTTGATGATTGAACGTTTTTCTTCTCGCACGCCACAGCAAGCCTTGGCCGCTTTACTTGCACAACATGCACCGCAAAGTTTGCTCTTGATTGGCTCCGATCAGTTGCCCGCACTGCACGCTTTTCTGGCTGCTCACCCCGCGTGTCACTATGCCCATGCGCCAGCTGGCGAACTGCCGGCGGATCTGGCCGCGCAGCGCTTTGATCTGGCGATTTTTGTCGATTGCCTGGAGCACCTAAACAAACGCAACGGTCTGCAGTTACTGGCCGGCGTGCGTAACCTGAATGCCAGCAAACTGGCGGTGCTTGTAGACCTTAGCGTCTGTGATTGGCAGCTGAGCGACTTCTACTCACTGGCCCTGGAAGCCAGCGAGCGGTTTCAGCGTGATGCGCAAACCCTGACGCTATTTACCTATGACGTGCGCGAATACAAGCAGGTACCCGATTGGCTAAATGCCAAGTTCTGGGCCAATCCGCAATTGTTCGGCAAGTACTGGTGGTAACCATGAGCCTCGCCTGCCCCTGCGGCAGCGGCGCCGCTTTGAGCGATTGCTGCGGGCCTTATCATGCTGGCCGCCGGCCGAACGACGCCGAGAGCCTGATGCGCTCGCGCTACAGTGCCTATGTATTGGGCTTGATTGACTATCTGGTCAGCAGCACCTTGCCGGTGCAACAAGGGCAACTTGACCGCGCCGCCATCAGCGCCTGGAGCAGCCAAAGCCACTGGCTTGGCCTCACAGTAGAAAGCAGCCAATTGCTGGCAGGCGATCCGCCCCACGCCTTCGTCACCTTTATGGCCCGCTGGCAGGATACAGAGGGTGAACAGGCGCAACGCGAACGCTCAGCCTTTGTGCAGGTCGCAGGGCAGTGGTACTTCATCGACCCCAGCGTACCGCTCAAAGCCAGCCGCAATGACCCCTGCCCCTGTGGCGGCGGGCAGAAATTCAAGAAGTGCTGCGCGCCTTATTTAGGCTGATACACCGCGAGCAGGCCGCATCACCAGCACCCAGCGCTTTACTGCAATTTCAGGTGGGAGGTGTCCGGTGCGGGCGCCGCCGGGGCGGCCTTAACCTGGCCCATATCGCTGCCGGCTGGGGCCAAACTGAACTGCGAAAAATCCACCGGCGGCGGCGCGACTTCAGGTTGAGCGTCCTGCAAGTCCACCCCCAGAGGGGCGATCCCAAAGTCCAAGGCCTCCACCTCGGCAAAGGCCGCCATATATTCATCCCGTGGCAGCACCTGCAGGCGCCCCGGTGCTGGTGTACCGACAGCCGCGGGTGCTAAACCGGGCAACGCCGGAGCGGGTGCCGGTGCCGGTGCCGGTGCCGGCGGCGCAGCCAGTTCAATCTCTTCAACCGCCATGGCCACAACCTCGACCACGGCGCCCGCGCGCTCCAGGGTTAGCCGATACTTCTCGGCCGCCGCGGCGTCCAGNTTGTTTTTGATCACCATCCGCCGCCCGGAAAACAGCAAGGCAATCCGCTGCGNATCCGCCTGAAATAACCTGGCCATATTGGCCTGCACCGTCTCAAGTGGAGCACCAGCCACCANCTGGCCGGAAAAGGCAATTTCAAAGCGGGTCATGGTCACACTCCTGTACGATTCTGNACCTAGTATGGCGCAGATTTTTTCATCTAAACAACAGGTTGCGGCCAAGCAACCGCTTGTTACACTGCGCCATCGATTGGAGTAGCGAATGTTTCGCCAGGCCCTCACCCGAAAAGTTCTTTGCGCGCTGCTGAGCCTTGGCCTGCTGCTGTGTTTTGCTGGCTGCTCCAGTTTGATCAGCGATGACTTGCGCGACCCCAGCGTTCGCCTGTTAAAAGTCGATGTAATCAAGGCCAAGCTACTTGAGCAAAAATTTGTCCTGCACTTTCGCATCGACAACCCCAACGACATGAGCCTGCCCGTGCGTTTCTTGCATTACAAGGTCAGGCTCAATGGGGTACCGCTGGCCGAAGGCGAGTCTGATCGCGACTTCGTCATCCCGGCCAAGGGCCACCAGAACTTTGAGATCCCGGTGCGCACCAACCTGTGGCGCCACCTCAAACAGATCGTCAATCTGCTCGAAGACCCGAGCGAACCCATCAGCTATCAGCTGCAGGGCGACGTGAAAACCGGGCTGATGTTTGGACGCAGCGTGCACCTTGAGCGTAATGGCGAGATAATCCCCGGCAACTACATCCCGGAGTAAGCCCCCATGCAACAAGAGCCCCACGTTCACGGTCCCGACTGCCAGCACGACCACCAACATCAGCACAGCCACGACCAGGGCCACGTGCATGGTCCCGACTGCGGCCATGCGCATGCAGAACCGGTGCGCAACCCGCTGAAAGATGTTGGCCGTAATGACCCTTGCCCATGCGGCAGCCAGAAGAAATTTAAGAAATGCCACGGCGCCTAAACTAGACGCCAGGCTTAGACCCGCCAGGCCCAGCGCAAAAAAGATCGCCCGCGGATTCACTCGGCGGTCGTTGCGGGCCTGCGGCTCTGGCCAAATTTTCGCCCGCAGCCGCCGTGGCTGACGCGCCTAGAGACACTCAAGCAACAGCCCCCTCTGCCCTGGAGCTTTTCAATGCTAGCGCGCTTGTTCCGCCCACTGACTCACTTGACCCGGCTAGCGCCTCGTTCGCGGCAAGCGCTGACCCACCTGACGCTGGGCGCCAGCCTCGCCGCACTGCTGGCCATGGCGGGCTGCCAGTCACTGCTCAATAGCCAGTACCGCGCCAGCCTCGCGCCAACCCAGGGCACGGTGCAGCTCAAGGGCCTGTCGCAAACCGTCAGCATTCGCCGCAACGCCCTAGGCATGCCGCTGATTGAGAGCAACAGCTTCCACGACGCCCTGTTTAGCCTGGGTTATGTGCATGCCAGCGACCGCCTCAGCCAAATGGTCGGCATGCGCCTGATGGCCGAGGGTCGGTTGTCGGAGATGGTCGGACCCGGTGCCTTGGAGATCGACCGCTTTATGCGCGCGGTTAATCTCAAACAAAGCTCGGCAGCGCTCTACCAAAATGCCTCGCCGCGCATTAAGCGCTTCTTCGAGGTCTACGCCCGCGGGGTCAATGCCTACCTGTTCGAGTACCGCGACAAGCTGCCGATGGACATCAGCGAGTCGGGCTACCGGCCGGCCTACTGGAAAGCCGAAGATTCGGCGCTGATTTTCAGCCTGCTGAATTTCGGCCTGGCGGTAAACCTGCAGGAAGAAATCGCCTCTCTGGTGCTGGCGCAAAAAGTCGGCGCCGATAAGCTTGCCTGGCTCACCCCGACCTATCCGGATGAGCCACTGCCCTTCGATGAAACGGAAAAACTCCAAGACCTCGCCCTCTCCGGGCAGCTTGCCGGCCTGAGCGCCATCAACAGCGCCGCCGGCCAGATCGCCAGCCTGGACATGCTCGGGGTTGCCGCTTCCAACAACTGGGCCATTGCCCCGCAACGCACCCGCGGTGGCAAAAGCCTGCTGGCCAACGACACCCACTTGCCGTTGTCGATGCCTTCGGTGTGGAATTTCGTACAGATCCGCACGCCAAAATTCAACGCCGCCGGCGTCTCCATCGCCGGGGTTCCGGCCATAGTCGCCGGTTTTAACGGCAAACTGGCCTGGGGCATGACCATGGTCATGGGCGACAACCAGGATTTGTTTCTGGAAAAAATCAAACTGCAAAATAAACAGCCTTATTACCTCGCCGAGGGTAAATGGCTGCCCGCCCGGGCCCGCTCGGAAACCTTCTTTATCAAAGGCGCCAGCCCGGTCCGCGAAACCATTTACGAAACCCGTCACGGCCCGCTGCTCAACAGCGTGCTGGGCGAACGCAAACATCCCCTGCAACCCCTGCAACTGAGCAGCGGCTATGGCCTCGCGCTGCAGACCACGCAGTTCGAAGCCGATAAAACCCTGGATGCCTTCTTCAACCTATCCCGCGCGCAAAACATCGATCAGGCCTTCACCGCCACCCGCGACATTCGCGCCATGCCGCTGAATATTCTGTTCGCCGACGCCCAGCACATTGGCTGGCAAGTCACCGGACGCTTCCCCAATCGCCGCGCGGGCCGCGGCCTGCTGCCCTCCCCCGGCTGGGACGGCCGTTATGACTGGGACGGTTTTGCCGACCCGATGCTGCATCCCTACGACCAAGATCCGCCACAAGGCTGGCTCGGCACCGCCAATCAGCGCAGCGTGCCGCAAGGTTATGGCATGCAACTGTCCAATTCCTGGTACTACCCGGAGCGGGCCGAGCGCATTGCCCAACTGGCCGGTACCGGAAAGCACGACCAGAAAAGCATGATCGCCATGCAGTACGACCAAACCTCACCCTTCGTGGCCAAGCTGCAAGCCATGTTTACCGCACCGGGCATGGGCCAACCCCTGCAGCAGGCGATTGCCGCCCTGCCCGCCGACGAGCGCAGCAAGGCCAGCGAGGCCTATAAACGCTTAAGCCATTTTGACGGCAAGCTCAGCGCCAGCTCCGGCGATGCCGCGCTGTACGGCGCCTTTTTAGCCGAAAACGCACGCCTGACTTTTGCCGATGAACTGGGCGGCACCGACTCGCCCAGCTGGCAAGCCCTGGTCGAAACCGCCGACCTGTCCTATTCGGCCCAGGCCGACCACTTACTGGGCCGCGATGACAGCCCGTTCTGGGACGATCTCGGCAGCCCCGGCAAAGAAGACAAACCCACCATCCTGGCCCGCAGCCTGGCCGCGGCCGTCACCTTTTGTGAAAACCGCTTGGGCCGTGATCGCCACACCTGGCAATGGGGCAAGCTGCACAGCTACACCTGGGCCACCGAAACCACGCAAATGGCCAAATACCTGAGCACCAGCCAACAAGCGGCCATAGGGGCGATTAAAGACTATCTGGACCGCGGCCCTTATCCTGCCGGCGGCGATCACAGCACCTTGAATGTCTCGGCCTATCACTGGGGTCAGGACTTTGACACCTGGCTGATCCCGGCGATGCGCATCGTGGTGGATTTCAGCCGCGAGGAGCCGCTGATCGGGGTGAACAGCTCGGGCCAATCGGGCAATCCCGCCAGCCCCCACTATGACGATGGCATCGAGGCCTGGCAGCAAGGTCGCTACATGAGCTTCCCGTTCCAGGCAAAAAACCTCGAACAGGTCTACGGCAAACAGCGACTAACCCTGATTCCGCGTCGCTAACCCGGCTCAGCGCAATTATTTAGTGGCGCCGATTGAACTAATCAGCGGCGGCACTACTCTTAATTACGGACTTACTCCATTGGTTATTTTAGGGCGCTCACACAGCGCCCTTTTCTTTGCCTGCGATTAAACCTCGCTAATCGCCATCTGGCGGCCACCTGCACGACCGGCAGCGCCCGGCTTTAATCGAGCCCATGTTAGGATGCGCGCCTTGATCCTCCTGACTCTGGCGCTACCGACTCGACCATGGCCGAACACGACTTCCGTTACTCATTGCTCAACCCCCAGCACACCCTCAGCGAATGCCGCGCGCTCGCCCCCGGCCGCTACCAAGTCACTGGCAACGGTGGCTCAATCCTCAGTGGCGACACCCTGCTAGTCACCCTCAAAGGCAGTCGCGACCTATGCCTGCGTTTGCAGGTGGAAAAAGTCCGCCGCCTGATCAGCCCGCCCGGGCAATGGGTCGCCGTGGCCAAGGGCCCAGTGTTCGGCGAACTGGCTATTCTCAATTGGCAGGTCAAGTGCGATAGCTGCCCCGCCGAGCTGGACTTTGAGTTTGCCGTCGATGTCGTCCTGGGTAAAAAAGCCCAGGCACCTGCCGCCCAGGCGCGGATTAGCGAACTCGGCTGGCAAGCCATTGCGGCTCAGCACCGCTGCCCGAAATGTCAGGAGAACGCCCAATGAAAGGCCGCTTCAGCCTTAACCTCGGCCTCGCGCTTAGCGCCGCCAGCCTGCTCGGCTGCGCCACCGAACCGCAGCAGCTGGTCAATGAGCGGGTTTACCAAGCCGAATGGATCAGCGGTAAACCGCGTATCCACCACAGCCATCCAACCCTGATTCTCGGCCAAGATGGCCGCGCTTATGGCAATGGCAGCTGCAACCACTGGTTTGCGGCTTACAGCCTGGAAGCGGACCAACTCAGCTTTGCCCAGATCGGCAGCACCCGAAAAATCTGCGCAGCCCCGCTGATGGAGCAAGAGCAGCGTTTTCTCGAAGAGCTCAGCCAGGTGCAACGCTGGGACTTCTCCAGCCAGGAACAACTGCGCCTGTGGCCCGCCGAAGGCAAACCCATGCGCCTCGAGTCGGGCCACGATTAACAGGCTATCTAGCCGTTAACTATTGAACGCAAAACCTAGGGTGGGCTCTAGCCCACCAAGCCCCTTGTCACGCAGCGGTGGGCTGAAGCCCACCCTACAAAATCGACCTGCAACCGCCTCAGTAAGGCTTAGCGCGCAAACAACTCCAGCTGTTGATGGGTGGTGCGCAAATCCAGCAGGCGCACGCCCACTCCAATCAAGCGCACCGGCTTGTTGGCGCGGAAAAACGCCGCGCTCAGCAACAGCCGGAAGCTGTCAAGCTCATGACCGGCGCCGGCTTGCTCAATGGTAGTTTGGCTAAAATCATGAAATTTGAGCTTAACAAACGGCTTGCCCGCCCGATAATTCTGCTCCAGCCGCTCTAGCCTCCCGTTCAGCTCGGCCAGCAACTCCGGCACCCGGGCCAAACAAGCGTTCAAATCGGGTAAATCCTGCTCAAAGGTATGTTCGACGCTGAGGCTTTGCCGGCGACTGTCGACCTGCACCGCGCGCTCATCGATGCCGCGCGCCAAGCCCCACAACCGCTCACCGAAGCTGCCAAACTCACGGGCCAAGACCAATTTGCTGCGCTCGCGCAAATCGGCGCAGCTGTGGATACCCAGGCGCGCCATGCGCTCCGCCGTGACCTTGCCGACTCCATGCAACTTGTTCACCGGCAGAGCCAGGACAAACTCATCGACCTGCGCCGGGGTAATCACAAACAAGCCGCTGGGCTTTTTCCAGTCGCTGGCGATTTTGGCCAGAAACTTATTCGGCGCCACCCCGGCCGACACCGTGATGTGCAGTTCGCGGGCGATCCGCCGCTGGATCTCCTGGGCAATCCGGGTGGCGCTGCCGGCAAAATGCGGGCTGGCCGACACATCTAAAAACGCCTCATCCAGCGACAAGGGTTCGATGATTTCGGTGTAGTCGGCAAAAATCCCGTGAATCTGCCGGGACACAGCCTTATAAGCGTCCATCCGCGGCTTGACCACGACCAGGTCCGGGCAGAGTTTTTGCGCCTGCCGGGTCGGCATCGCCGAATGCACGCCAAAAGCCCGCGCTTCATAGTTGCAGGTGGCAATTACCCCACGCCGCTCGGCGCTACCGCCCACAGCCAAGGGCTTATTGGCCAGGCGCGGGTCGTCACGCATCTCAATGGCGGCATAAAAACAGTCGCAATCCACGTGGACGATTTTTCTTGAACTCATAACCTGCGGCTTTGACCATAAAACAATAAAAAAACACCCTGCCCCGCAGCAAAACAGCGCCATGTAAGCACAGCGCATCATACCTGCGCCCAGAACAAAAACCCCGCCAGCTAGGTAGTTGCCCGACAGCGCGGCAGTCTCTGGACAAAAAAGCACAGAGCGCCGTTGCTTATCCCCGAAAATCACCAGTAGCAGCGCTAAGCATCTGACAGAAAACCCTTTTTTCTGACTTAGTGGTTGACAGCTGCGCTCATATGCGTAGAATTGCCGGCGCGGGATGGAGCAGTCTGGTAGCTCGTCGGGCTCATAACCCGAAGGTCGTAGGTTCAAATCCTGCTCCCGCAACCAAACAATAAAAG
>C687J26845_10000700_pt1 | contig 21626 bp, 19 predicted proteins | sample RifCSPlowO2_12_FD_26845 | JGI IMG/M metagenome (IMG submission 26845)
CCCTGCGATCCGCAACGTCGGTACCTTCGGCGGCGCCGTCGCGCTGGCTGATCCGGCCGCCGAATACCCGGCGTGCGCCGTCGCGCTGGATGCGCGATTCGTGATTGCGGGCAAGCGCGGCGAGCGCCGTGTCGCGCGCGGCGAGCGCCGTGTCGCGGCGCGCGATTTCTTCAAGGGTCTCTACGGTACCGACCTGAAACAGGGCGAAGTCCTGGTCGCCGGTGAATTTCCGCTGCCGGCTCCTGGCTACCGTTCGGCATTCCTCGAGCTCGCGCGCCGCCGCGGCGATTACGCCATCATCGGCCTGGCTGCGCACGGGAAAGTGAAGGATGGGCGGTTCTCCGACATGCGGCTCGCTTTCTTGTCCGCAGGCGCAAAGCCGGCGCTCGCCGCGGCTGCAGCGGCCGCGCTCGAAGGCAAAGCCTATGGCCCGGACGCGGTCGCCGCGGCACAGGCCGCGCTGGACAGGGATCTAGCCCCTCCGGCCGATCTTTACAACTCCAGCGCCACCAAATTGCACCTCGCGCGCGTGCTCACCAGCCGCGCCCTTGCCACGCTTGCCGCGCTTGCGAAATGAATCAGTCCGGGGGCACGATGGATAGCGATATCGAAACCACGCTGACNTTGAACGGCAAGACGGTCAGGCGCCGCATCCCGGCGCGCATGCACCTGATCGACTTTCTGCGCGAGGAAATGGGCCTCACCGGTTCCCATGTCGGCTGCGAGCATGGCGTCTGCGGCGCCTGCACGGTGCGCGTCAACGGCAAGATCGTGCGCGGCTGCCTGATGCTCGCGGTGCAGGCCAACGGCAAGCGCATCGACACCATCGAGGGCCTGTCGGATTCGGGCGAACTGGCCGAGCTGCAACAGGCCTTCCACGAACGCAACGCGTTGCAATGCGGTTTTTGCACACCCGGCATGCTGATCGCCGCGCACGACCTCGTGACGGTAAAACCCGACGCCACGCGCGAGCAGATCCGCGAACACCTGTCCGGCAATTACTGCCGCTGCACCGGCTACCACGCCATCGTGGATGCGATCGAGACCGTGCTCAAGTCGAACCGCGCCGCGGCGAAAGCCGGAGTACGGGCGGCAAAGACATGAACGCGCGCGCCGAACTTCCGCTGCACGCCCCGGGCACCACCACCGATCGCGGCTATATCGGCAAGAGCGAACCGCGCGCCAACGCCAAGCGCCTGCTGCAGGGCCGAGGCACCTACGTCGACGACATGCGCTTTCCGCGCCTCGCGCACGCGGTGTTTTTCCGCAGTCCCCATGCGCACGCCAGACTCAAGCACCTGGATCTGTCCGCGGCGGCCGGCCGGCCCGGCGTGATCGCCGCGTTCGACGGCCGCGCGGTGGCCGCATACTGCACGCCCTGGGTCGGCGTGCTCGGCCACCTCAAGGGCATCAAGTCGCCGCCCCAGCACGCGATCGCCATCGAACGCGCCTGCTGGCAGGGCGAGGCGGTCGCAGTGGTGGTCGCCGAAACACGCGCGCAGGGCGAGGACGCGCTGGCGCTGATCGAGGCGGACTGGGAAGAGCTGCCTGCGGTGACCGACATGCAGGCCGCGCTCGAGGGCAAGGTGCTGGTCCACCCGGAGCTGGGCGACAACATCTGCTTTGCGCGCGAGCTCGTCACGGAGGGTTTTGACGAGGCGTGGAAGAAGGCCGATGTCGTGGTCGAACAAAGCTACGATTTCGGGCGCCATACCGGCGTCACGCTCGAGGGCCGCTCCATCCTCGCCGACTACAACGCCGCGGAACATTCGCTGACGGTCTATCACTCGACCCAGGCGCCGCACATGATGCAGGACATTTTTTCGCGCCACCTCGGCATTCCCGAATCGAACGTGCGCGTGATCTGCAAGGACGTCGGCGGCTCCTTCGGCATCAAAGTGCACGTCTATCCGGATGAAATGGCCACGGCCGCGCTGTCGGTGATGCTGCGCCGCCCGGTGAAATTCGTCGCCGACCGGCTCGAGTCCTTTCTCACCGATATTCATGCCCGCGAGCACAAGGCGACCATCCGCCTCGCCTGCACCAGGGAGGGCGAGATCCTTGCGTTTGACCTTGACGACCTCACCGCCATCGGGCCTTACTCGGTCTATCCGCGCACCAGCGGCATCGAGGGCAACCAAGTGGTCAACCTCACCGGCGGCCCGTACCGGCACAAGCAATACCGCGCGAAGTTGCACGTCGTCTTCACCAACAAGAACGTTACCTGCCAGTACCGCGCGGTCGGCCACCCGATCGCCGTGGCGCTGACCGAGGCCATCGTCGACCTCGCCGCGCAGAAAATCGGCATGGACCCGGCCGAATTCCGCCGCAGGAACATCATTCCGGACGACGCCTATCCCTACACCTTCCCCTCGGGCATCAAGTTCGAGCGGCTGTCGCACCAGCAGACACTGGACAAGCTGCTCAAGCTGATGGATTACGACGCGCTGCGCGCCGAGCAGGCAGCACTGCGCAGGCAAGGCATACACCGCGGCATCGGCCTGGCGGCGATGATCGAAGTCACCAATCCGTCGCCTGCATTCTATGGCGTCGGCGGCGCGCGCATTTCGGCGCAGGACGGCGCGACCCTGCGCCTTGACCCGGCCGGCATGGTCAACGTGCTGTGCAGCGTAACCGAGCAGGGCCAGGGCGCCGAGGGCATCTTCGCGCAAATCGCCGCCAGCGTGGTCGGCGTGACCATCGACAAGGTGCGCGTGGCCACCGGCGATACCGGCGTGATGCCTTATGGCGGCGGCACCTGGGCTTCGCGCGGCGCCGGCATAGGCGGCGAAGCGGTGCTGCAGGCGGGCAAGGCGCTGCGCTCGAACATTCTCGATGTCGCCGCGGCGATCCTCAACCAGGACAAGGCCAAGCTGGACATCGTCAACAACGAAGTCATCGACAAGCTTTCGGGCGAATCAAAGCTCACGCTGGCCGAAGTGGGACGCGTGGCCTACTTCCGTCCCGACACGCTGCCGATGAAGTTCCAGTCCGAACTCACGGTGACACGCCACTACACGCCGCGCGAATACGGCTTNGTGTTCACCAACGGCATCCAGGCTTCGCTGGTCGAAGTGGACACCGACACCGGCTTCGTCAAGCTGCTCAAGCACTGGTGCGTGGAGGATTGCGGCACCGTGATCAACCCGATGCTGGTCGACGAGCAGATTCGCGGCGGCGTGGTACAGGGCATAGGCGCAGCGCTATTCGAGCACTGCCTCTACGACGACAACGGCCAGCTGCAGAACGGCAACATGGCCGACTATCTGCTGCCGATGGCAGGCGAGATGCCCGACATCATCATCGGCCACGTCGAGACGCCGACCAGGACTTCGGAGCTCGGCGCCAAGGGCGCCGGCGAAGCCGGCACCGCCGGCGCGCCCGGCGCGGTGATGAACGCGATCAACGATGCGCTCGCGCCGCTCAAGGCCTACGTCGCCAGCCAGCCCGCCACGCCGGAGCGTATCCTCAAGGCGCTGGGCAAGGTCTAGAACGCAATCGTCCAAGAAGCCGCGCCTGGCGTACCTTTCCGGGTGAGGACACAGACAGGAATGGTCTCCACCGGCACTTCGCGATGATCCCGATCACCATCCGCCAGCTGCAGTACTACGTGGCCGTCTACGAGGAGGGAAGCTTCACCAAGGCGGCGGAGCGCGAGCACTGCTCCCAGCCGGCCTTGAGCGAACAGGTGCGCAATCTGGAGAAGATTCTCAATCGCCCGCTGCTTGAACGTGCGGTCAACGGCGTCCGCCCTACCGCCGAAGGGCGGCGTTTCTACCAGCACTCGGCGGCGATCCTGCGTTCGGTCAATCTGGCGCAAATCGAAATGGCGGAGGTGAGCGGGCAGCTGGCCGGACAGGTACGCGCCGGGCTTATCCCTTCGGTGGTGCGCGGCCTGCTGCCGTCCTTCCTGCCGACGTTCACCGATGCCTATCCGATGATCGACGTGCGGGTGATCCAGGGGTTCAGTGACACGCTCGCCGAATCGGTCCTCGCGAAGGCGGTCGAGTTCGCCGTCATCCTCGAGCCGCCGAAGCACGAAGGCATCGAGATCACCAAATTCTCCGAGGACCGCATGGTCCTCATCAGCAACCCGGCCCTCGGCTTCAAAAGAGGTGATCCGCTCCGGCTGGCGGAGGTGGCGCCGCTCAACCTGGTCGTCCCTTCGCCCAACCACGTCCTGCGCAAGAACATAGAGCGCCACATCTGGACCAAGGAAATCCCTGTGAGCCGGATCCTGGAAATGGATTCGGTGCACGGCATGATCGACTTCGTCTGCAACTCGAAGTGGGCGACCATCCTGCCGCTGACGGCCGTGTTGTGCGACATCGAATCCGAGCGGGTGTGCATCAACCCGATCATCGAACCGTACCTGGAAGCGGATCTCTATCTGATCAATCTCAGGCAGCACCCGCTGACAGCCGCCGCGCGGATTTTCGTCGAAACGCTGCGGGGAGAAGCCATCGCAGCCGGAAAGGCCGCACGCGCCGATTAGCCTCCCCCTCCGGCATGCCGGTGGCCAGCCGATCCGCACGGGCAGGAGTTGGAACTCAGGTCGATGGTGCGGCCGCGGCGCGTCTTGCTGGTGCGCAGNCCCATCTGCGTGACCTGGTGGCGCGCCACCGCGCTCGAGCCGCATTGCGGGCATTGCTGCCCGTCGTCCGCCGAGCGGACAAAAACTTCGAACGCGCTGCCGCAGGCGGCGCAATTGAAATCGAAAACACGCATCGGTAAATCCTCCGTTGCCCTCCGGCCGGCTCGGCCGGAGGGAGCTACCATGATCAGCACTCGATGGTCGTCAGTTCCTTGCTGGGCCACTTGGAAAGTATTTCCACGCCCGTCTTGGTCACCCGGATGACCTCCTCGATGCGCACGCCCTGGCCTTCGCCGTCGCCCTCCTGCGTTTCGATGGCGAAGCACATGTCCTCCTCGATCACCATCGGGTGATCGAGCGAGCAGCCGCGCCAGACCAGGGGCGGCTCGTACAGGGTCAGCCCTATGCCGTGCGCCCAGTTGTTGCCCGCCGTCTGGTCCTCGTGGACGACGCCGATGTCGCCCCAGACGTCCGGGCCGGCCGGCCAGCGCTCGGCGATTTCCTTGCTCGTGATACCCGGTTTGATGACCCCTATGGCATCGTAGAGCCAGTCGTAGGCCCGCTTGTAAGCGGCTTTGGTCGCTTTTGAGGGCTCGCCGACGCTGAAAGTGCGGTAATAGCAGGTCTTGTAGCCGTTCCACGAGGTGTTGTAGACGTCCATGTAGATGACATCGCCGTGCGCGAGCCGGCGGCCGGTGGAATGGCGCAGATTCGGCCAGGAATAGGGCCCGGAGGTGCAGAACACGCCGGAATGGACCTCGCCGCCGTTGACGTANCANGCCTTGAAGGCCTCGCCGAGAATCTCATGCTCGCTCACGCCCGGGCGNACCGTGCGAACCAGCGCGTCGAACATGGCGTCCCCGATGGTGCAGGTGTTGCGCAGGCATTCCACTTCCTCCTGCAGCTTGTTCTTGCGCGCCGCCAGCATGGCCGTAAAGCCGTCGCCGCTGGTCTTCACGCCCTTGGCCTCGAAGGCAGCGGTGATGTAGGGATCGGAAAAATCCATGGCCAGCACCTCTTTTTGCACGCCTGCCCGCTTGAGCTCGATCATGGTCTGGTCGATGAAGCGCGCGACGGCGGCCTGGTGCGCGGAATCGCCCATGCAGCGTGCGATCCAGCCCATGCCGGTGATCGCGTAGCGGACGTTTTCCGGCGGCAGCCAGGGCGAGTTGCGCTGGGTGTGGTAGCCGATGTCGCCCTGCTCGTAGATGATGGGGTGCTCGTCGCCTTTGAGCAGCAGCGAATAGCGCAGGCCCGAGCTCGGCGTCGTCCATGGCGGCGTGTAGGTGCTGGTGATGTAGCGCGTGTTCCACTCGTTGAGCGACAGCAGTCCACCGAAATTGCGCTTCTGGAACAGCTCGGCCTTCGCCCGGTTGAGGCGGCCGGTGCGCAGTTTGTCCATGTTGACGCCTTCGATCCAGTCCATGGGCTGGAACGGGTACGACTTGCCGTACTTATCGGTCATGATCACCCTCCGTGGTTTTAGGGATCCTCGCCGGACGCGCCGGCGAGCGCTGGTAGCAAGCTACCAAATGGCGGGCGGCAGCAGAAATACCGTCTTCCTATGCGCGCCATCGGAAAAACCTTGGCGTGCGGGGCCCGGATCCCGGGATTGCACCTGCCCGGATCCCGGGATTTCGCCTGCCCGGATCGCGGGATTGCGCCTGAATGGAAAGGCGTGGCATCATTCACCCCCCGTAGGTAGTCGTTTCCTATCACCAATAATGGAGGAGCCATGACCAGAAAACATCCGCGATTAGCGGCTGGACTGCATTCCGCAGTCCAGCTCGCCACCGGCCTGCTGCTTGCCGCGGGCCTCGCTTCCGCCCACGCCGCGGACCCGCTCAAGATCGGTTTCGGCATGAGCATGACCGGTCCGCTGGCCGGCAACGGCAAGGCCGCCCTGCTCGCCATGGAAATCTGGCGCGACGACGTGAACGCCAAGGGCGGGCTGCTCGGCAGGAAGGTCGAGTTCGTCACCTACGACGACCAGACCAACCCCTCGACCGTTCCGGGCATCTACAACAAACTGCTCGACATCGATAAAGTCGACATCATCATGTCGGGCTATGGCACGAACGTGATCGCCCCGGCGATTCCGATCGCGATGCAGCGCAAGATGGTACTGATGTCGCTATTCGGAACCGACGTGAACGCCAAGTTCAAGTACGACGGTTACTTCCAGATCATGCCCAACGGGGCGGACCCGTCGCTCGGGCTGGTGAACGGGTTCTTCGAGATCGCTGCGGCGATGAAACCCAAGGCGCAGACCGTGGCCCTGGTCGGCGCCGACGCCGAGTACCCGCACGCGGCGCTCGAGGGTGCGCGCCGGTCGGTGAAGAACCACAAGATGAAAATCGTCTACGACAAGACCTACCCGCCCAACACGACTGACTGCGCGCCGATCATACGTGCCATCCAGGCGACCAACCCGGACGTGGTCTTCGTCGCTTCCTATCCGCCGGATTCGGCCTGCATCGTGCGCGCGGCGAACGAGGTCGGGCTGAAGACCAAGCAGTTCGGCGGCCCCATGATCGGGCTGGGCTACGCGGCCCTGAAGACGCAGCTCGGACCTCTGTTGAACGGCATGACCTCCTGGGAGCTGTACGTGCCCGAGCCGACGATCAAGTTCCCCTTCATCAAGGAGTTCCTGGCCAAGTACCAGCCGCGCGCCGCGACCGAGAAGCTGGATCCGCTCGGGTTCTACCTCCCGCCCTACGCCTACGCGCAGATGCAGATCGTCGGTGAGGCGATCCAGAAAGTCGGCAGCCTGGACCAGGGCAAGATCGCGAAGTACATCCACGCGAACAAGTTCTCGACCGTCGTCGGCGACGTCAGCTTCGCCAAAAACGGCGAGTGGGCGGTGGGCCGTCCGCTGTACGTCCAGTACCGCGGCATCGTTGGCAACGATCTGGAGCAGTGGAAGCAGCCCGGCAAGGCGGTCGTGGTGTGGCCGGCGAGCCTGAAGTCGGGCGAGCACCGCTATCCCTACGACCAGAATCGCAAGTAGGGGCGTCCTGAAGGAATTCTGAGAGCGCGCGGCCGGCACCCCGCCGGCCCGCCCGCCGGATTTCTTTCGTCCATCAACCTCGCATTTCGCGTCTCAAGGCCCCATGGAAGTCACAGCGGATCTCCTGGTCAACGCGCTCATCTCCGGAATTCTGCTCGCGGGCTTCTATGCCGCGGTCAGCGTCGGCATCGGCATCGCGTTCGGCATGCTCGACGTGGTCAACATTGCGCACCCGGCGTTCATCGTTCTGGGCGCCTACGTCGCCTACATAGCCCACGAGATGGTCGGCGCTGATCCGATTGTCACCGCATTCGTGCTCTCACCGGCCTTCTTCGTGCTCGGGCTGGTCATCTATCGCATCTACTACTACGCCTTCGAGCGCCACGGCCAGGAGTCGCTGCGCAGCCTGGCGTTCTTCTTCGGCATCCTGTTCATNACCGAGGTGGTGCTGATCCTCTCCTTCGGCGTGGACTACCGCCTGGTCAACACNAGCTACAGTTCGACCACCTGGCGAGTCGGCTTCGTCGACTTTCCCCTGCGCCTGGTCGTGCCGTTCGCCGTTTCGCTCGCGATGACGCTCGGGCTGCACTTCTATTTCACGCGGACCTTTTTCGGCCGCTCCGTGCTCGCCGTCGCGCAGGACCCGCTCGCGCTGCAGCTGATGGGCGTCAACCCCCGGCGCGTGAAGGAGCTCGCCTTCGCCCTTTCCATCGCCACCGCCGGTGTCGCGGGCGCGTTCCTGATCGTCATCCAGCCGGTACAGCCGGCGCTCGGCCGCGTGTTCATCGGCCTGGTGTTCGCGATCACGGTGCTCGGAGGCCTGGGCAGCATCACGGGCACGATGGTAGGTGCGGCGATCCTGGGCATCGCCGAGTCGTTCACCGCGACCTTCTTCGGCCCGTCGTGGTCGCCGGCGGTTTCGTTCGGCCTGCTGCTCGCCGCGCTGGCCTTCAAGCCCACTGGGCTCCTCGGGAGATGAACCGGTGAAGGCACGCTGGTTCACGCTGATCGTGTTCACGGTCACCCTCCTCGTGGTCGCGCTCGCGCTCGCCACGGTGACGAACAACTATTTCTACACGGCCGCGTACATCGTGCTGCAGTTCATCATCCTCGCCACGGCGTGGAACATACTGGGCGGGCTCACCGGGTACGTGAATTTCGGCTCCGCGGCGTTCTTCTCGCTGGGGGCCTATTCCAGCGTCGTGATGTTCTCGCTTTTCAAGGCGCCGGTCCCGCTCGCGATTCCCGTCAGTGCCGCGGTCGCGGGCCTGGTGGGCCTGGGTGCCGGCTACCTCACGCTGCGGCTGCGCGGCGTGTTCTTCGCCATCGCCACCCTCGCCATGTCCGAAGTGCTCTACACCTTCGTCGTGAACTGGGACTACGTCGGCGGTGCGCGCGGCGCCTATATCATCCTGCAAGACGACCCGCCTTTCGGCTTCAGCAATCACACGCAATACCTGTTCACGGTGATGGCGCTGATGACCGCCTTCGCCATCGCCGTGGCGCGCTACGTCGAGACCTCTAGGCTCGGCCGCGGGCTGGCTGCGATCCGCGACGACGAGGTCGCGGCCGAGTGCTCCGGTGTCCCGACGCTGCGGCTCAAGCTCATTTCGACGACGGTGAGCGGGGCGCTGATGGGCATGTCCGGCTCGACTTTTCCCTACTTCATGCAGTATGTCGAGCCCACGTCGAGCTTCAGTCTGTCCTACTCCGTCAACGCCATCGCCATGCCGCTGATCGGCGGCATGCACAGCTGGGCCGGCCCGCTCATCGGCGCGATCCTGCTCGGCACCATCCAGCAGATCGTTCAGGTCACCGTGTCCTCGGCGTGGAACCTGCTCATCGTCGGCGTGCTGCTGGTGGTTTTCGTCACGCTCGCGCCCGACGGCATCATGGGCTGGTTCGACCACTGGCGCGCGCGAAGGAGGCGCTCGTGACCGCGAGCCTCCTCGCCGCGACCGGCGTCACCAAACACTTCGGCGGATTCTACGCGCTGGAGAAGGTCGATTTCGAGGTGCGTGCCGGGGAGCGCGTGGGCTTGATCGGCCCGAACGGTTCGGGCAAGAGCACGCTGGTGAATTGCATCACCGGCACGCTGAGCAGCGACGAGGGAACCATCCTGTTCGAGGGCCATGATCTCGCCGGTCTGCCGGCCCATCGCCGCATCCGGCGCGGCATCGCGCGCAGCTTCCANCTTCCGCGGCCGTTCGCTGCGATGTCGGTCCTGGACAACCTGCGCATCCCGCTGCTGTATGCGGCGCACACCCACGGCGGCAAGTGGCGCAGCGAGGAGCAGGCAGGCGACGAGGCGATGGACATCCTGCGGCAGATGGGGCTGGACGCGAAGGCCGACGAGAAGTCAGGCGGCCTGACCCAGGTCGACCTGCGCAAGCTCGAACTCGCCCGCGCGATGGCCGCCCGCCCCAAGCTGCTGATTTCGGACGAGGCGATGGCCGGGCTGTCGTCCAACGAGATCGACGAAATTATCNCCATACTGCTCGGGATGAAGGAGCGCGGCATCGCGGTGGTGATGATCGAGCACATCATGCGGGCAGTCGTGCATTTTTCCGAGCGCGTCGCGGTGCTGGTCGCCGGACGCAAGATCGCCGACGGCAAACCCGACGAAGTGATGCGGAATCCGGAAGTGGAAAAGGCCTACCTTGGGGAATAGCCTGCGCATCGAGGGCCTGAACGCCGGGTACGGCAGCGTACGCGTGCTGGAGGACCTGTCGCTCTCGGTCGGCGACGGCGAGACCGTGGCCCTGCTCGGCACCAACGGCAACGGCAAGAGCACGCTGATCAAGTGCATCATGGGTATCGTGCGCCCNACCGCGGGGCGCATCGTCGCCGAAATCAACGGCACGGACCATGACCTGATCGGCATGGAGGCGCACGACGTCGTGCAGCTCGGCATCGCCCTGGTGCCCGAAGGACGCCGCCTGTTCCCCAAGCTCACCGTCGAGGAAAACCTGCTGCTCGGCGCGTATCGCAAGGNGGCGCGTGCCCGGATCGCGGAAAGCCTGGAATTCTGCTACGAGACGTTTCCGCGGCTCACCGAACGGCGCGCCCAGCTCGCCGGCAGCATGAGCGGCGGCGAGCAGCAGATGCTGTCGCTCGCCCGCGCGCTGATGACCACGCCCAGCATCCTGCTCGTGGACGAGCCATCGGTCGGCCTGTCGCCGCTGCTGGTGCAGACCGTGATCGGCAAGATCAAGGAATTGAAGGAGCGGTTCGGCCTGACCGTGCTGATGGCCGAGCAGAACTTCCAGCAGGCCGTGCGCATCGCCGACCGCGGCTACGTCATCGTCCACGGCAAGATCGAGTTCGAGGGAGCATCCCGGGAAGCCCTCGCAGACAACGAGTTGGTGAAGAAGCTTTACCTCGGGCTCTGATCCCGGGCCGGGATCGTGCCGCAGTTCTCCTGCGGCCGGTGCGCCCTACCGGGTGGCCGGCGCAGGCTTGCTGCCCCCGCTAGAACTGCTCTTCGGCGAGCGCCATCACCCCGCGCGCGCCGTGCAGGACGGTGTCCCTCAGGCCGCCGGCCTGCGACAGCACGTGATCCGCATAGAACAGCGCAGTGCCGATCTTCGCCCGGTAGAACGCCGCGTCGCCGGGACCGCCCTTCTCGATGCCGTCGAGTTTCTTGCGCGCGACCAGCGCCGCGCGCGCCATTTGCCAGCCGCCGCAGACGATGCCGACCAGTTTCAGGAACGGCACCGCGCCCGCGTGCACGGCACGGATATCGCCCTGGTAGCTCTTCGCGATCCACTCGGCGCTCTCGGCAAAGGCCGATGCGCCCCGCGACAGCTGATCTCGAATTGCAGCCAGTTCCGCGCCTCCGGCTCCTGCGAGTTCGGCCTCGACGGCGCGGATCATCTGAATCACCACCTTCGCCGTCGCGCCGCCGTCGCGCGCCAGCTTGCGGCCGACGAGGTCGTTCGCCTGTATGCCGGTTGTGCCCTCATAGATGGTCGCGATGCGCGCGTCGCGCAGATACTGCGCGGCACCGGTCTCCTCGATGTAGCCCATGCCGCCGTGCACCTGGATGCCTATCGAAGCCATCTCGATGCCGGTCTCCGTGTTCCAGCCCTTGACCACCGGAATCATGAAGTCCGCGAACGCCTGTGGCGCATGCGCTCCTCGCGGTCCGGATGGCAATGCGCGATGTCCATCGAGGCCGCCACCACGTACTGCAGCGCGCGCATCGCCTCGGTATGGGCCTTCATGCTCATCAGCATCCGGCGCACGTCCGGGTGACGGATGATGGGCACCGATCGGTCGCCGCCCGCGACGTCCCGGCTCTGGATACGCTCCTTGGCGTACGCAAGCGCCCTCTGGTAGGCACGCTCGGAGATCGCCACGCCTTCCAGGCCGACTGCGAACCGCGCCGCGTTCATCATGATGAACATGTACTCCAGGCCCCGGTTCTCCTCGCCGACCAGATAACCGACCGCCCCCTCCTTGTCGCCGAACAGCATGACCGCGGTGGGACTGGCGTGGATGCCCAGCTTGTGCTCGATCGAGACGCAGTGCACGTCGTTGCGCGCGCCCAGACTGCCGTCCTTGTTCACCAGAAACTTCGGCACGATGAACAGCGAGATACCCTTCACCCCATCGGGGGCATCGGGAGTGCGCGCGAGCACCAGGTGGATGATGTTCTCCACCAGATCGTGGTCGCCGTAGGTGATGAAGATCTTCTGGCCGAAGATCCGGAAGTGCGGCCCCAGGTCCGGATCGGTCGCCGGCACCGCGCGCGTCTTGATCAGCGCGAGATCGCTGCCCGCCTGCGATTCGGTGAGGTTCATGGTGCCGGTCCAGCTGCCCTCGACCATCCGCGGCAGGAACATGCGCTTGATTTCCTCGGTGCCGCGCAGCAGCAGCGCCTCGATCGCGCCCACGGTGAGCAACGGGCACAGCGAGAACCCCATGTTGGCGGAGTTCCACATCTCCGACACCGGCGTGGAGACGATCTTGGGCAGCCCCTGCCCGCCGAACTCCGCGGGGAACTGCAGCGCGTTCCAGCCCGCCTCGGCGAACTGCCGGTAAGCTTCCTTGAATCCCGCGGGCGTTCGCACCGCGCCGCCCTCGAACGACGAGCCTTCCTTGTCGCCGGACTGATTGAGCGGCGAAAGGACTTCGCTCGCGAACCGGCCGCTTTCCTCCAGGATCTGGTCCACCAGATCCGCGGTCGCGTCCTCGCACCCGGGAAGCCGCGAGACGCTTTCCAATCCGACCAGCTCGTTGAGCACGAACTGCATGTCACGAACGGGCGCAATATATTCAGCCATAGCTCACTCCGGAAGTCCTGGCGTTCGCAGTCCTTGTCCTAGGCCAGCACGGGGCACAACCAAACGCACGAGTTGGTTTTGCCTTTCACACTCTCCCGATTTCGGGAAGTTGCGAAGTTGCAACTTCCCGAAATCGGGAGACGTATACAAATCCGAGTTCTCCTCCAACCGGTTCAGTATTCGACTCGTCGGTGAAACCACCCTATCCTAGTTCCTTGATCAACTCGGGCACCACCTGGAACAGATCGCCGACGATGCCGTAATCGGCGACCTGGAAAATCGGCGCTTCCTCGTCCTTGTTGATGGCGACGATCACGCCGCTGTCCTGCATGCCCGCCAGGTGCTGGATCGCCCCGGAAATGCCCACCGCGATGTACAGGTCCGGCGCCACCACCTTGCCCGTCTGTCCCACCTGAAAGTCGTTCGAGACGTATCCCGCGTCCACCGCGGCCCGCGATGCGCCCAGGGCCGCGCCAAGCCGGTCCGCGAGCGGCTCGAGTATCTTGTATTTTTCGGCCGAGCCCATGCCCCGCCCACCCGAGACGACGACGCGCGCCGCTACCAGCTCGGGACGATCGGACTTGACGATTTCCCGGCCCACCAGCGCCGACAGTCCCGGATCGGCGCCTGCAGCGACGTTCTCCACCGCCGCGGACCCGCCGCTTGCGCTCACCGCGTCGAATCCGGTCGCGCGCACGGTAATGACCTTGATGGCATCCCTGGACTGCACGGTCGCCAGGGCGGCACCCGCATAGATCGGCCGCACGAAGGTGTCCGGCGACTTCACCGCGATGATTTCGGAGATCTGGGCCACGTCGAGCAGCGCCGCGATGCGCGGCATCACGTTCTTGCCGTTGCTGGTNGCCGCAGCCAGGATGTGGGTGTAANCCGAGCCTGAAACGAGGCCCGCCACCAGAGCGGCCAGGTTTTCGGCAAGCTGGCCGCCGTAGTGCGGCGCGTCGGCTACCAGCACCTTCTTTACGCCTGAGATAGCGGCCGCGGCCTGCGCCGCCGCCGCGCATCCGGCGCCTGCGACCAGCACGGCGACCTCGCCGCCCATCTGCGCGGCAGCCCCCAGCGCGTTCAGGGTCGCNGACTTGATCGACTGGTTGTCGTGTTCTGCGATGACGAGGATGCTCATTGGATCACCTTGGCTTCGTTCTTCAGTTTTTCCACCAGCGTCTTTGCGTCGGGCACCTTGACCCCCGCCTTGCGCTTGGGCGGNTCCTCGACCTTGATGATGACCAGGCGGGACGCGATATCGACCCCGAGCGCATCGGGCGTGAGGACCTCGAGCGGCTTCTTCTTCGCCTTCATGATGTTGGGCAGCGTGACGTAGCGCGGCTCGTTCAGGCGCAAGTCGACGGTGATGGCGGCCGGAAGCTTCAGGGACNCGGTTTCCAGNCCTCCGTCGACCTCGCGCGTGACGCTCACCTTGTCCCCTTCGACCTTGACCTTGAAGGCGAAGGTTCCCTGCGCCCAGNCCAGCAGCCCGGCGAACATCTGCCCGGTCTGGTTGCAGTCGTCGTCGATCGCCTGCTTGCCCAGCAGAACCAGCCCCGGGTTCTCCTTTTGCGCGACCGCGCGCAGCAGCTTGGCCACCGCAAGCGGTTGCAGTTCTGCGTCGGTCTGGACCAGGATCGCACGGTCCGCGCCGATCGCCAGGGCGGTGCGCAGCGTTTCCTGCGAAGCCTGCGGGCCGCAGGACACTGCGATGATCTCGGTCGCCGTGCCCGCTTCCCTGAGTCGCACCGCCTCTTCCAGCGCGATTTCATCGAACGGGTTCATCGACATCTTGACGTTGGCGGTTTCCACGCCCGTGCCGTCGGCCTTGACGCGCACCTTGACGTTGTAATCCACCACGCGCTTCACGGGAACAANGACTTTCATCTCGACTCTCACCCTGTGCGGAAAAATGAAATTATAGCGGAACCGCGCCTGTCCTTGACTTGCTCCAGATCACGGACACGGCCGGTCGCATGAGCGCCCGGATCAGATTCCCTTGAAATCCGGCTTGCGCTTTTCCATGAACGCCCTGCGTCCTTCCTTGTGGTCGTCGCTCGCGAAGCACGCCTCGACCATGCGCGCTGCGGTTGCCGCGTCGCGCTCACCGGGATCCTTGAGCCATTGCTGGGCGNCGAACTTGACGGCGGCGATCGTGAGCGGCGCGTTCTCGGCAATCGTCGCGCAGTACTCGGAGACCTCGCGCCCCAGGTCCGCCGCCGGGATCACGCGGCTCAGGAAACCCATGCGCAGTGCCTCTGCGGCGCCGAATTTGCGCGCCGAGATGAAAATATCCACCGTGTTGGCGGCGCCGAGCACGTTCATGAAGCGGCGCACGCCGTCGTACCCGTAGCCCAGGCCCAGGCGCGCGGCCGGCATGCGGAACACCGCGTCATCGGCGGCGAAACGCAGGTCGCAAGCCGCCGCGAACCCCAGTCCTCCTCCCATGCATACGCCGCGGATGCGCGCGATCACCGGCTTGGCGCACCGCATGGGCGCGATGTAGGCCTGTTCCACGGCCTGGTTGTAAACGGCCTGCGCCTCGGCGGTGCCACGCAGCTTCTCGAACTGCGAGATGTCCGCGCCGGAGATGAAGGCCTTGTCGCCGTCGCCCGCGACCACGATCACGCGCACCGACGGGTCGCGATCGAGTTCGGCCATGGTCTGCGGCACGGCGCGCCACATGTCGTAGCTCATCGCGTTCATCTTTGCCGGGTTGGAGAACAGTATGGTGGCGACGGGTCCGTCGCGCCGGGTAATCAACTCTGCCATGGCGTTTCCTATGTCGTTTCCGGTCGCTCGGTCCTGGCCGACCAGCCTGAGCGCCGGGAGCATAGCATTCCTCGCATGCCGCATCAGCGTGGAGGCGGCCCCGGGGTGCCGGCGGCATCGTCCCGATCAAATCAGTTCCACGATTGCNGCTACGCTATTACACTTACGCGCCGGGAGAATCGCCGTGACCAGACCGCTTTCGCACATCAGGGTGCTTGACCTCACCCGCGTCCTTGCCGGTCCGTGGGCCGCCCAGACCCTTGCCGACCTGGGCGCCGAAGTCATCAAGATCGAGCGCCCAGGGACGGGGGATGATACCCGCGCCTGGGGCCCGCCGTGGTGGCTCGACCGCGAGGGCAGGGAAACGCGCGAATCGGCGTACTTTCTCTCGGTCAACCGGGGGAAAAAGTCCGTGACCCTGGATCTTTCGCAACCCGAGGGACAGCGCATCGCGCGCGAGCTGGCTGCGAAATCGGACGTGCTGATCGAGAACTACAAGGCGGGCACGCTCGAGCGCTACGGCCTGGGCTACGAGGACATCCGCGCGATCCATCCGGGCATCATCTACTGCTCGGTGACCGGCTATGGGCAGGACGGCCCGCTGGCCTCGCGCCCCGGCTACGACTTCATTTTCCAGGGCATGGGCGGCCTGATGAGCATCACCGGCGAGCGCGACGGCCAGCCCGGAGGCGGTCCGCAAAAGACCGGCATCGCGGTCACCGATGTCCTCACCGGCCTGTACGCGACTATAGCCNTCACGGCCGCGATCGCCGCCCGCGAAAAGAGCGGCGCCGGGCAGCACATCGACACGGCGCTGCTGGACACCATCGTCGCGTTCGGNGCCAACCAGATNCTCAGCTACTGGTGTTCGGGCAACGTGCCNCAGCGCTTCGGNAACTCGCATCCGAACATCGTTCCCTACGAGGCGTTTGCGACCAGCGACGGACACATCATCCTGGCGGTCGGCAACGACAGCCAGTACGCGGCGTTCTGCCAGGCCTGCGGCCGCCCTGAACTGCCGACGACCCGCGCTTTCGCACCAACCCGGACCGGGTCAAGAACCGCGAGGTGCTGGTGCCCATCGTGCGCGAGATCATGCGGGCCCGCACCAAGCAGGCGTGGATCGATGCGCTGGAAGCGGCCGGCGTGCCGTGCGGCCCGATCAACAATTACGCCGAAGTCTTCGACAACGAGCAGGTGCGCCACCGCGGCCTGCGCGTGGACATCCCTCACCCGCTGCTGGGCAGCGTGCCGACCGTGGCCAGCCCGATGCGGTTTTCCGCGACCCCCGTGGACTACGACGTGCCACCGCCGTTGCTCGGTGAGCACACGCGCGAGGTGCTGAGCGGGATACTCGGCATGGGCGATGCCGAGATCGACGCGCTGGGCGGGAGGGGGGTGGTCTAGGTCTTCCAGTCGGGCTTGCGCTTGGCGATGAACGCGCCCACGCCCTCGGCGGCGTCTTCCATCATCATGTTGCAGGCCATGGCGTCGGCGGCGACGTCGTAGGCCTTTGCCATCGGCATTTCAACTTGCTGGTAGAACACCTTCTTGCCGAACGCAATGACCTCGCGCGGCTTGGAAATGATGGCATCGATGAGACGCGCCAACTCCGCGTCGAGCTCGACATCGGGCACGACGCGGTTCACCAGGCCCCACGCCTGCGCCCTGCGCGCGTCGACGAATTCGCCGGTGAGCAGCATCTCGAGCGCGTTCTTGCGCAGCAGATTGCGCGCCACCGCGACGCCCGGCGTGGCGCAGAACAGTCCCAGCGCGATCCCCGAGGTCGCGAAAGTTGCGCTTTCTGCCGCCACCGCCAGATCGCACATCGCCACCAGCTGGCAGCCCGCCGCCGTGGCCATGCCGTGCACGCGCGCAATCACCGGTTGCGGCATCTGCTGGATGGTCATCATCATCTCGCAGCAGCGATCGAAGATCTCCCGCGTGAAATCGTAGCTGCGGCTGGACATCATTTCCTTGAGGTCGTGACCGGCGCAGAACGCCTTGCCCTCGCCGGCGATCACCACCGCGCGCACCGACTCGTCCTGCGCGACATCATCGAGGGCCGCCTTGATCTCGCCTATCATCGCTGCGGAAATCGAGTTGTACTGCGCAGGCCGGTTCATTGTGATCGTCTCGACCGCGCCTTGCCTGCGGCGCAGAATCATCGACTCGGAGGACGCGGTCTTCCCGGAAGCATTCATGTTCTGTCCTATGAGGTATCGATTTCGGGTGCCGACAACGCCTGCTGCCTCAACGCGAATTTCTGGATCTTGCCGGTCGAGGTCTTCGGGATCGGCCCGAAGACCACGTGCCGCGGCACCTTGAAGCGCGCCAGGCTCCCCCGGCAGTGCTCGACGATTTCCTGCTCGCTCACCTGGGCGCCCGGCTTGAGTTCGACGAAGGCGCACGGGGTCTCGCCCCACTTCGGGTCCGGCCTTGCGACCACCGCAGCCGCCAGCACCGCCGGGTGCCGGTAGATCACGTCCTCGACCTCCAGCGACGAGATGTTCTCGCCGCCCGAAATGATGATGTCCTTGGAGCGATCCTTGATCTTGATATAGCCGTCGGGCTGCATCACCGCGAGGTCCCCGGAATGGAACCAGCCGCCGGCAAACGCTTCCTGTGTCGCTTTCGCGTTCTTCAGGTATCCCTTCATGGTGATGTTGCCGCTGAACATGATCTCGCCCATCGTCCGGCCGTCCCGGGGCACGGGTTCCATGGTCTGCGGATCCAGCACGGTCAACCCCTCCTCGACGATATAGCGCACGCCCTGGCGGCCGTTGCGCTCGGCGCGGTTGATGATATCCAGTTCGCGCCATTCGTCGTGCTTGGCGCACACCGTCGCCGGTCCGTAGGTCTCCGTCAGCCCGTAGGCATGGGTGAGGTCGAAGCCGATTCTCTCCATGCCCTCGATCATCGCTGCGGGCGGCGCGGCACCCGCCACCATGGCCCACACCTTGTGGTCGATGCCCTCGCGAAGCTTCGGATCGGCGTTGACCAGCGTCGCATGCACGATAGGCGCGCCGCAATAGTGCGTGACCCGGTGCTCCCTGATCAGGCGGAATATCGCCGCGGCGTCCACCTTGCGCAGGCACACGCTGGTGCCCGCGTTGGCCGCCATGGTCCAGGGAAAGCACCAGCCGTTGCAGTGGAACATCGGCAGGGTCCACAGATACACCGCATGCTGCGGCATGCCCCAGGTGAGGATATTGCCCACCCCGTTCAGATAGGCCCCGCGGTGATGGTAGACCACGCCCTTGGGATTGCCCGTGGTGCCCGAGGTGTAGTTGAGCGAGATCGCATTCCATTCGTCCGCAGGCATCCGCCACTCGTAGGCCGGATCGCCCGCCGCGATNAAGCTCTCGTAGTCGCACCCGCCCAGCCGGGCGCCCGTTCCGGCGTATTCCGGGTCGTCGACGTCGATGACCGTGAGTGCGCGCTTGAGTTGCGCCAGCGCCCTCGTGGCTGTCTCCGAGAATTCGCGGTCGAGGATCAGCAGCCTCGCCTCGCCATGATCGAGCATGAAGGCGATCGCCTCGGCATCGAGTCTCGTATTGAGCGTGTTCAGCACCGCGCCGGTCATCGGCACGCCGAAATGGCACTCGAGCATCTCAGGCGTGTTCGAGAGCATGACCGCCACCGTGTCGCCCGCACCGATGCCCCGCCGCGCGAGCGCGGAGGCGAGCCGGCGGCAGCGCGCGTAGCTCTCGGCCCAGGTGTAGCGGCGCGTGCCATGCACGACCGCGAGCCGTTGCGGATACACGTAGGCCGCACGCTCGATGAAGCTGAGCGGCGTCAACGGCGCGTAATTGGCGCGGTTGCGCTCCAGATCGGTTTCGTAGGGATTGACAGCGGCTGACATGGCGGATTCCCCGAAATGCGCGCGTAGGCGTCTATTCTCGCAAAAAACCGCTCCGTTGAAAGGCGGCATTCGCATGCCGCCGGCTGCGCCGGCCGCCCTACGAAGTCTCCAGACGGCGCCACAGGCAGCGTCCCTTGCTGTCGGTCTCGATGCGCCCGAGCATAGCCTCATGTGCCGCCATTTCGTCGGCCGATGCGGCCGGAACCAGGAGCGGCAAGCGCTCGCAGTGTCCCGCTTCGCCTGTTTCCTCCCGTGCCGGCCCGGGCGGTTCGAGCTCGATCCCCAGGCTCTCCTGGCCGCGGGTCATCGCCAGGTAGACCTCGGCGAGCAGTTCCGCGTCGAGAAGCGCCCCGTGCAGCGTGCGGTGGGAGTGCTCGACCCGGTAGCGCTCGCACAAGGCATCGAGCGAATTCCTCTTGCCCGGATGCAGTCCCTTGGCGAGGGCCAGCGTATCGACAATCGCCGCGCAGTGCTGCTCGATCGGCGGCAGCTCGAGCAAGGCGAGCTCCTGGTTCAGGAATTCGACGTCGAAGGCGGCGTTGTGGATGACGAGTTCGGCGCCGCGCACATAGTCCAGAAATTCGGCAGTGATCTCCCGGAACTTGGGCTTGTCCTGCAGGAACTCGCCGGTAATGCCGTGGACCTTCAGTGCACCCGTCTCGCTCTCGCGCTCCGGGTTGACGTAGCGGTGGAAATGGTTGCCGGTCAGGCGCCGGTCCACGATCTCCACGCAGCCGAGTTCGAGGATGCGGTCCCCGAGCCTGGCGCTCAGGCCCGTCGTTTCGGTGTCGAGCACGATTCTGCGCATTAGTCCGTCCTAAACCAGTCTGGCCGATACCAGACAGCATCGCTTGCGATTGACATCCATCTTCTCCCGACTTTGGGACGTTGCAACTTCGCAACGTCCCAAAGTCGGGAGATTTGATAAAACCCGAACCGCTGCCAAATCCGTCTGTTCTTGGCTCACGACCGCCTATGGGGACACGCTCTCCACGCCGCGGTTGGCGAGCGCATCGGCGCGCTCGTTCTCCACGTGGCCAGCGTGCCCCCGCACCCAATGCCATTGCACCTTGTGCTTGTGCGCCAGTTCATCGAGTTCGCGCCACAGATCCTCGTTCTTCACCGGCTTCTTGCCCGCGGTGCGCCAGCCGCGCCGCTTCCACTGCGGCAACCACTCGCTGATGCCCTTCTGCACGTACTGCGAATCCGTATAGACCTTGACGTTGCAGTGGCGCTTGAGCGCCTCGAGCGCGCGGATCACCGCGGTCAGTTCCATCCGGTTATTGGTGGTCTGGCGCTCACCGCCACAGATCTCCTTTTCCCGCGCGCCCATGCGCAGGATCGCGCCCCAGCCGCCGGGGCCGGGATTGCCCTTGCAGGCTCCGTCGGCAAAGACCAGCACCGTGTTATCGGTGCTCGGGCTGGCGGTCATGATTCCTGCGTACGTGAATAACGTTGTCCTTGCGCGCCACCTGGATCAGCGCCGCCTGCTTCGAAAGCCGCTCGCGCCAGGATGGCGCGATCAGGCGCATGCCCACGCAACGCTTGACCGCGCGCACCACGTAGACCCCGCCGGCGATCGGCCACCAGCGGTCTCCGGCGCGCTCCATGAACGCGAAGCGCTCCAGCCAGCTCGCCTGCGCGAAAGGCGGCACGTAACAGCCGAAGCGGCCGCCGTTCAACTCGAATCCAAGCAGCGCCAGCCAGTCCTTCAGCCGCAACAGGCCGATGAACCTGCCGCACCAGGGATAATCGGAACTGCGATGCATCATGGCACGCTTTGCGCCCCACAGCGACAGAGGATTGAATCCCGAAATGACGATCGAGCCCTCGGGCATGAGCACCCGCTCGGCCTCGCGCAGGATCTGGTGCGCGTGCGGACTGAATTCAAGGATGTGCGGCAGCACGACCAGGTCGATGCTCTGCGAGGCGAGCGGCAGCTTCCAGGGCTCGGCCCGCAGCGCAGCGCCTGCCTCCGGCCCGATACACGCCTTGAAGGCAATGCGGTTTTCGCGCAGGAAATCGATCTGCGGCAAACCGACCTGCACCGCGTTGAAGCCGAACACGTCGTCGACCGCGCTGTCGAACTGCGCC
>C687J26845_10000703_pt1 | contig 21595 bp, 14 predicted proteins | sample RifCSPlowO2_12_FD_26845 | JGI IMG/M metagenome (IMG submission 26845)
GCGCTGGGCGTAGCGCTCGAAGTCCGGTTGCTCGTCGAACGGCCGGCTGAGCACGGCATGCAGTTCGCGCACGGGGGCGTAGTCGCCCTGTTCGGCGGCGTTGATGACTTGCTGGGCCAGGTAATTGCGCAGAATGTACTTGGGGTTGACCGCGTGCATGCGCGCGCGGCGCTGTGCCTGGGTTCCACCGTCCTGTGCGCTGCGGATCCGGTAATCGCTGGCCCAGGCATCGAAACCGGCGAGGTCGGTGAAGTCCTCGCGCAGCCGGGCGAGGGCCTGCTCGGGCGCGCTGGCACCCAGTTCACGGAAGAAGTTGCTGTAATCCACCGCACTGCCTTGCATCAGTTGCAGCAGGCGCTGGATCAGCGCGTCGTCGCCGGCGTCGGCGCTGAGCAAGCCCAGGCGTCGGCGCATCAGGTCGAGGTAGTGGCTCTGGTACAGCGGCAGGAACAGGCTCAGGGTCTCGCGCAGGGCGTCGATTTCGACCAGCGGGGTCAACGCTTGGCCGAGGGCAGCGAGGTTCCATTGGGCGATCGGCACCTGGTTGCTGAAGCTGTAGCGCCCGCTGTCATCGGAGTGGTTGCAGATGTGGTTGGCGTCGAAGTCGTCGAGGAAGGCGTAGGGGCCGTAGTCGAAGGTGATGCCGAGGATCGACATGTTGTCGCTGTTCATCACCCCGTGGCAGAAGCCATAGGCCTGCCAGTGGGCGATCAGCTCGGCGTTGCGTTCGACCACCTCGCGGAACATCGCCAGATAGGGCTCGGTCTGCTCCAGGCAGGCGGGAAAGTGGCAACTCAGCACATGCTCGCCGAGTTGTTTCAGCAGGTCGTGCTGCCGGGTGTAATAGAAGTACTCGAAGTGACCGAAGCGCACATGGCTCTGCGCTAGGCGCAGGATCATGGCCGCGCTTTCCTGCTTCTCGCGCCATACCGGGGTGCTCGAGGCGGTCACGCACAACGCCCGTGAGCTGGGAATGCCGAGGGCATGCAGGTGTTCGCTGGCGAGGAACTCGCGGATCGAACTGCGCAGCACCGCGCGGCCATCGCCCATGCGCGAGTAGGGCGTCTGCCCGGCGCCCTTGAGGTGCAGATCCCAGTATTCGCCGGCCTGGTTGACCACCTCGCCCAGGAGCAGGCCGCGGCCATCGCCCAGGCGCGGGTTGTAGCTGCCGAACTGGTGTCCGGAATAGACCATGGCCCGCGGTTCGGCCTCGCTCCACAGCTTGTGCCCGGCGAACAGCTGGGTGAACACCTCGCTGTCGGCCTCGCGCGGGTCGAGATCGAGCAGGGCCATGGCCGCCGGGCTGACCACCACCACGCGCGGCTCGGCAATCGGCTCGGGCAGCACAGGGGTGGAAAAGGCATCGCCGAGGCGGGCGAAGCGATTGTCGAAGGTCAGGTCGGTGAGCGACTTCAAGGCAAGACTCCAGCAGAACGGTGCGGCGGGTTGATCCGCGCGTTGCTCGAATGGTAGACCCCGAGCAACGCGAGATGTTTACTGCGGATCGATTGCGGGCGTCGTCGGGGTGATCGGATCCTGTTCGGGTTCGGGTTCGGGTTCGGGTTCGGGTTCGGGTTCGGGTTTAGGTGTGGGCTGGTGCTCGAGCTCGCGCTTGGCGGGCTCGCCGAGCGTGCTCTTGCCGGTGCTCAGGTTGAGTTCATGGCCTTGCAGGTTCTTGACCATGACCTCGACCTGGTTGAAGGCCATCTCGACGTTGTGCTCGCGGAAGCTCAGGGCGATGCGGGTGAGAATTTCATCGGTGGAGGCGTTGCGGTCGGCCAGTTCGCGCACATGGAAGCGCAGTTCGTAGTCGAAGGTGCTGGCGCTGATGGTCAGGAAAAACAGCAGCGGCTCGGGATCGCGCAGCACCCGTGGGTTTTCCTCGGCGGCCTGCAGCATCAGTTTGCGCGCCAGCGCCAGGTCGGTCTCGTANGCCACGCCGATCTTGATGATCACCCGGGTAACGGTGTCGTTCAGCGACCAGTTGACCAACTGGTCGGTAACGAAAGTCTTGTTCGGTACGATGATTTCCTTGCGGTCGAAATCTGTGATGGTGGTGGCGCGGATGCGGATCTTGCTGACCGTACCCGACAGGTTGCCGATGGTCACCACGTCACCGATGCGCACCGGGCGTTCGAACANGATGATCAGGCCGGAAATGAAGTTGGCGAANATCTCCTGCAGGCCGAAACCCAGGCCGACCGAGAGCGCCGCCACCAGCCATTGCAGTTTGTCCCAGCTGACCCCCAGGGTCGACAGGGTGACCACGAAGCCGACGGCGACGATCAGGTAGGACAGCAGGGTGGTGGTGGCGTAGGCGCTGCCCTGCGCCAGTTTGAGCCGTGACAGCACCAGCACTTCCAGCAGGCCCGGCAGGTTGCGCGCCAGNGCCACGGTGATGCCGACGATGATCAACGCGCCGAGCACGTCGCTGAGACTGATCGGTACCAGGCTGGCGGTTTCGCCGGTGCCGCTGCTGTATTCGTAGAGGCTGATATTGTCCAGGTAGGCGAACACCGAGATCAGGTCGGCCCAGACCCAGTACAGCGCGGCAATGAAGGCGCCGAGCAGGGCCAGGCGAATCAGGCGCAGCGACTGCTGGTTGACCTGCTCGATGTCCAGGGTCGGCTCTTCCACTACTTCGGCACCCTCGCTGCCTTCCTTGGCCTGAGCCAGGCGCTTNGCGGTGGCGCGCTGGTAGGCCAGGCGCCTGGCGGCGACACCGAGGCCGCGCACGAAGGCGGCTTCGACGAACAGCCAGATGACCAGCAGGTAGAGGGTGTCGATCAGGCGGTCGCTGAGTTTCAGTGCGGTGTAGTAGTAGCCGAAGCCGACCGCGATGATCAGCGCCAGCGGCAGCAGGCTGAACAGCAGGCCGAGGAATATGCGGAACGCCGAGGCATGCTCGCGTGCCGGGCCGCTCAGCAGCAGCTGGTGCAGCAGCCAGGCCATCAGGCCGTAACAGCCCAGCACCACGGCGATGCCGATGACATCGTCGGCCAGGCTGGCAGGCTGGTGTTCGGCAATGGCGACGACGCCGACCAGGGCCATCACCACCAGGCCGAGGCGACGAATCTGCCGGTGGAGGAAATGGACCTGTGCGCGCGGCCAGCGGAAATGCAGTTCGGCCACCCCGCCCGGTGCGAGAACCCGGTAGACGGTATAGAACACCAGCCAGGCCTGGGCCATCTCGAACAGGGCGGAGCCGAGACTGACGTTCTGCCCGCGGGCGTCCATCTGCAGGGCGAAGCCGCACAGCCCCAGGAACAGGGTGCCGGGCAGCGCCAGGAGCAGGTTGAACAGAATCGCCAGGGGGGTGTGCAGCTGGCTGTCACGCTTGAAGTGGCCGATTTCCTGGTGCAGTTCTCTGAGCTTGCGGTACAGGTAGCCGCGTTTCCACAGCAGCAGGCCGATCAGCAGCAGCAGCGGCAGAAACAGCAGCGGGCGCTCGATCAGGCCGGCACCCAGCTCGCGCAGGTTGGAACTCCATGGCAGGTCGGCAATCTGCCGCTCCAGCAGACGCGGCACGCTGGCGAACCAGTCGAGATCCAGTGGCTTGTTGCTGGGGATCCAGAACATCTGCTCGTCCAGGGTCGTGCGCAGGGTGCGGGCGGTGCTTTGCAGTTGCTTCTGGTTGAGCTGCAGGGTGATCGACTCGTTGAGCAGCGCATTGAGCTCACGATTGAGGCGCTCGAGCAGNCCGCGGCGCGTGTCCATCAGTTCNAGCAGGGTCGCGCGCAATTCCTCGGTGACGTTCTCGGCAGGTTGCTTGGCAAGCANCTGCTCGACATAAGCGCCGGGGTTGCTGAGCAGCTCGCGCTGCTGGGTCAGCTCGAACTGGTAGAGGCGAATATCGGCGATTTCATTGGCCAGGCCGTTGTCCAGGGTCAGTTTGGGCAAGGCCTGCTTTTGCTGGTAGAGGATCTTCGACAGCAGCAGGCTGCCTTGCAGCACGTCGATCTGTTCATCCAGGGCCTGGTCGCTCTGGTTGAGGGCGTCCAGTTGCTGGCGGGTCTGCAGGTTCTGCTGGGTCAGCTGGTTGAGGCGTTCGGTGGCGCGCAGCAGGTAGTCGGACAACTTGAGGTTGCGCGTGCTGACGCTGGCCAGGAGCTTGTCTGAGCCGGCTTTCTCCGCCTCCAGCGATTGTTCGGCGACGGTTTTCTCGGACAGTGCCCGNCGTTTTTGGTTGACCAGCGATTGCAGGTCGAGCAGCTCCTGCTCCAGGCGCTTGATGCGCACATCGAGCAAATCGCGCTGGCTGCTGCCCAGATCCTGCAGCAGGCTGTTGCCCGCCAGTTCCTCGCGGCGCAACAGGGTTTGCGCATTGAGTGCGGCGACTTCGGCGCTGAGCAGGTCGCGCCGCTCCGTGGTCAGCGATTTGCCGTCTTCCTTGCCGTTTTTCAGGGCATTGTTGATTTCCTGAATGCGCGTCTGGTTGTTGCTGATCTCCGCCTGCGCACGTTCCGGGCGAGTCTGCGCGGTGATGATCAGGCTGTTGGCATCGATGATCTGCTTCTGCCAGTCGTTNAGCTGGGCGTTGCGCTCGCTGAGCAATTGCTCCAGTTGNGGTACCGCCGTATCGGCATAGCGCTGGGTGACCGCGGTGGGTTTGCTGGCCTTGAGGCTGGTCAGCTCGCGCTGCGCTTCCTTGATCAGCTGTGGCGCCTGCTCGAGCTGCCGCTTGAGATCGCCCAGGCGTTTTTCGCTGTCGGCCTGCTGATTGAGCAGCTCCAGGGTTTGCTCCAGGGTCTGCTTGAGCGCCTGTTGCTCGGCTTCCGGCAGTTTGCGCTCGGCCAGGCTCTCCAGGCTGCGCTGCACGTCGGCGCGTTGCGGCGACTCGGCGGCGTAGCTCAAGGGCAAGCCCAGGCAAAGCCCGAGCAGAAGTACGGCTAGATAGGTGCGTAAAGAGGGCATGGTCGCGATCGGGCGGCTCGAAAAGATGTTGAGTTTAACAGGCTGCTGTAAAGCTTGGCGCGGGAGGTTTGCCGCAGGGCGTCAGAGAAACAGACCTGGCCCCGGACGACTGCCTTCGGGAAATTTGACGCCGACTTTACGGATCTTGTTCCCCTCCATCGCCGCCACCGTCCAGGTCAGGCCCTGCCATTCGACCTGGTCGCCAATCACCGGTTCACCGCCGATTTCATGGGCGATGAAACGCCCCAGGCTCTGCTGGCTGTTGATGCCGTCCAGTTTCAGGCCGTAGAGCGCGGCAACGGCGTCGAGTTCGGCATCGCCTTCGAGAACGAAATCGCCGAAGAAACGCAGGTCCTGGCCACGCTTGGGGGCCTGGCTGAACAGTTTGCCCAGGGCTGGCAGGTCATGTTCGTGGCCAACCACGCAGAGCAGGTCGCCGGCCTCGAGCCGGGTGCTGCCGGAGGGATGGAGCAGTTCCTTGCCGCGAAACAGTGCGGCAATGCGCGTGCCTTCGGGCATCTTCAGTTCGCGCAGGGCGGCACCGATGCACCATTTCTCCGCGCCCAGACGATAGATGAACAGCTCCCACTGGCTGGTCGGGTGCACATCCAGGCCGGCGCGCGACACCGGTGCCGGCTCCCGCGGCACGGTGACGCGCAACAGTTTGGCGGCCCAGGGCAGGCTGGTGCCCTGCAGCAGCAGGGAGACCAGCACGATGAAGAAGGCTACATTGAAGAACAGCTGGGCATTCGGCAGACCGGCCATCAGCGGAAACACCGCGAGAATGATCGGCACCGCGCCACGCAAGCCGACCCAGGCGATAAAGGCACGCTCGCGGTCATGGAAGCCCTTGAATGGCAGCAGGCCGAGAAAAATCGACAGCGGCCGGGCGAACAGAATCATCCACAGCGCCAGGCCCAGTGCCGGCAGGGCAATCGGCAGCAGCTCATGGGGCGTGACCAGCAGGCCGAGCACCAGGAACATGCCGATCTGGGCCAGCCAGGCCAGGCCGTCGAGCATGTGCAGGATGCCGTGACGGGAGCGGATCGGCCGATAGCCGAGCAGCAGGCCGCACAGGTAGATGGCCAGAATGCCGCTGCCGCCTACGGCATTGGTGATGGCGAAAATGATCAGCCCACCGCTGACCACCAGCAAGGGATAGAGGCCGTTGGCCAGGTCCATGCGATTGACCAGATTCAGTAGCAGCCAACCGCCGCCCAGGCCGAACAGCGCGCCTATACCGAATTGCTGGAGCAGTTGCAGGAGTAGCGACCAGCTCAAGCCATCCTGGCCGCTGGCAAGCATGGCGATCAGGGTGACGGTGAGGAATACCGCCATCGGGTCGTTACTGCCTGATTCGATTTCCAGGGTGGCGCTGACCCGTTCGTTGAGGCCACGCCCGCCGAGCAGGCTGAATACCGCGGCGGCGTCGGTGGAGCCGACGATNGCACCGATCAGCAAGCCTTCCATCCAGCTCAGGTCGAACAGCCAGGCGGCGGCCATGCCGGTCAGCCCGGCGGTGACCAGCACCCCCACCGTGGCCAGCGACAAGGAGGGCCACAGGGCCACGCGGAAACTGGAGACGCGGGTGCGCATGCCGCCATCGAGCAGAATGATCGCCAAGGCCAGGTTGCCCACCAGGTAGGCCAGCGGGTAGTTGTCGAAGAGGATGCCGCCGGGGCCGTCGGTGCCGGCGAGCATGCCGACGGCGAGGAAGATCACCAGGATGGGGATGCCGAAGCGCGTGCCAAAAGCGCTGACCAGGATGCTCAAGGCCACCAGCACTGCACCGATCAAGAACAGATTATTGATGGCGCTGGCGTCCAAGGAAGTGCTCCGGGCTGAAAGGCGACTGCACCTGTATGCATGATATGCATGGTGCGTGCCATGGATTCTAACCGCTGCCCTTGGCTTTCTGTCAAAAAAACGCCCGGCAGGTGCCGGGCGTCTGGTCACAGTATGCCGGGCGGCCTAGAACCAGGCGTCCTGCATGCCCAGACAGGTGTCGTCGCGGGCTTCGAGGATGGCCAGGTGGTGGTGGCAGCTCGGCACTTCCCAGGTCAGGAAATAGCGCGCGGCCTGCAGCTTGCCTTTATAGAAGTCGGCGTCGGCCGGGTTGCCGGCCGCCAGGCCCTGCTCGGCCTTGATCGCCTGCTCCAGCCAGCGCCAGCCGATNACCATATGACCGAAGACGTTCAGGTACAGCGCCGAGTTGGCCAGCCCTTGGTTGACCTTGCCGCTCNGCAGATCGCCGAGCAGCGCCAGGGTCACGGCCGACAGGCGCGTCAGCAGCAGCTCCAGCGGCTGGCGCAGGGCGTTCAGCGACTCGTAGGCGCTGGCCTGCTGGCAACTGTCCTGGATCAGTTGGGCCAGTTGCCTGAGCGCCGCGCCGCCATTCATCGACACCTTGCGCCCGAGCAGGTCGAGGGACTGGATGCCGTGGGTGCCCTCGTGGATCGGGTTCAAGCGGTTGTCGCGGTAGTACTGCTCCACCGGGTATTCGCGGGTGTAGCCGTGGCCGCCGAGGATCTGGATCGCCAGCTCGTTGGCCTTGAGGCAAAACTCGGACGGCCAGGATTTGACGATCGGGGTGAGCAGGTCGAGCAGCTCCAGGGCAGTGGCGCGCTCCGCCTCGGTGGCCAGGGTATGGGTGTCGTCGAACAGGCGCGCGGCATACAGGCCGAGGTCGAAGGCACCTTCCACGTAGGCCTTCTGGGTCAGCAGCATACGCCGCACATCGGTGTGCTGGACGATGGAAATCTGCGGGCTGGTCGGGTCCTTGCCATCCGGCAGACGGCCCTGGGGACGATTGCGGGCGTAGTCCAGGGAGTACAGATAACCGGCGTAGCCGAGCATGGTGGCGCCCATGCCGACGCCGATGCGCGCCTCGTTCATCATCTGGAACATATAGGACAGGCCGTGGTGCGGTTTGCCTATCAGATAGCCGACGCAATCGTCGTTATCACCGAAGTTCAGCGCGGTGGAGGTGGTGCCGCGCCAGCCCATCTTGTGGAACAGGCCNGCCAGCAGGGCGTCGTTGCGCTTGCCCAGGCTGCCGTCGTCATTGACCAGAAACTTCGGCACGATAAACAGGCTGATGCCCTTCACCCCAGGTGGGGCGTCCGGCAACTTGGCCAGCACCATATGCACGATGTTCTCCGAGATCGGTTGGTCGCCGCCGGAGATAAAGATCTTGTTGCCCTTGATCCGGTAGCTGCCGTCGGCGTGTGGCTCGGCCTTGGTGCGGATATCCGACAGCGAGGAGCCGGCATGGGGTTCGGTCAGGGCCATGGTGCCGAAGAAGCGCCCGTCGATGATCGGCTGCAGGAACCGGGCTTTCTGCTCCTCGTTGCCGAAGGCCTCGATCAGGTTGGCCACGCCCATGGTCAGCATCGAGTAGGAGGCGGTAGCCGCGTTGGCCGACTGGAAGTGGGCGAAGCAGGCCTGCGACAGCAAGTTGGGCAACTGCATGCCGCCGTGCTCGAAGTCGCGGGTGGCATTGAGGAAGCCCGCCTCATGGAAGGCCCGCAGGGCCGGGGCGACTTCCGGGATCAGCACGGCGGCACCGTCCACATACTGCGGTTCGTGCTCGTCGTTCTTGCGATTGTGCGGGGCGAACAGCTCCTCGGCGATGCCGCGGGCGGTGTCGATGGCCGCATCGAAGGTCTCGCGGCTGTGCTCGGCGAAGCGCTCGCGCTGGGTCAGGGCTTCGGCATCGAGCACTTCGTAAAGCTCGAAGGCCAGGTTGCGGGAGCTGAGCAGGGACTCGGACATGGGTATACCTCCGGTTAGGATGCGCCGAGTCTAAGCAGGCCCAGGCGTGGCTCCCAGCACTATCAACAAGCGTGATAACGGGGCGTTGGGCAGGCGTGGCTGTGCCCAGGTAGGCGAGCGTGGCGCGGCCGGGTAGGCGCCAGCTTGCTGGCGATGGGCGTTCCGGCTGATCGCCGGGACGCCGGGCCACAGCAAGCTGGCTGCTACGACCGATTCGGTGAGAAACCCCGGGCCAGCTCGCGGGTCAGTTCGGCCGCGCCGATGGCCTTGCAACCGCTGGCATTCTGGCCGGCCCAGAGCGGCGAGAAATCGCCGCTGCCCTGGCTTTCTGCCTTGGCGCGCAAGGGCGCGATGGCGGCAGTCGCCAGGGGAAAGCCCGGTGCCACAGGGCTGATCGGCCCCAGCTCACGCATCAGCCGGTTGACGATCCCCCGCGCCGGGCGGCCGCTGAACAGGTTGGTCAGGGCGCTATGCCGCGCCTGCGGACTCTGCAGGGCGGCGCGATGCACCGCGCTGGTGGTCGCCTCCGGGCAACAGAGGTACGCCGTGCCGATCTGCACCCCGGCCGCACCCAGGGCCATGGCCGCGCGAATGCCCCGGGCATCGGCGATGCCGCCCGCGGCAATCACCGGCAGGCGCACCGCGTCGACGATCTGCGGCAGCAGGGCGAAGGTGCCGAGCTGGCGGCTGATATCCATGTCGAGGAAATGCCCGCGATGGCCGCCGGCTTCCAGACCCTGGGCGATCAGCGCATCGACGCCCTGCTCCTGCAGCCACAGGGCTTCCTCGACCGTGGTCGCCGAGCTGAGGATCCTTGCNCCNCAGGCTTTGACGCGGGCCAGGAGTTCCGCGNTCGGCAGNCCGAAATGGAAACTCACCACCGGCGGGCGGAACTCCTCCAGTACTTCNGCCATGTCGTTGCTGAAGGGCTGGCGGCCGGGACCGGCGCCGATGCTGGCCGGATCCAGNCCGAGCTCGGTGTAGTAGGGCGTCAGCGCGCTGCGCCAGGCCGCTTCCCGCTGCGCATCGGCTGGTGCCGGGGCGTGGCAGAAGAAATTGAGGTTGTAGGGCTTGGCGGTCTTTGCCGTCAGCGCCGTCAGCTCTGCGCGCAACCCGGCGGCATCGAGCAGGGCGCAGGGCAGCGAACCGAGGCCACCGGCATTCGACACGGCCGCCGCCAGGGCATGATTCTGTACCCCGGCCATGGGGGCCTGGATCAAGGGCAGGTCGATACCCAGCAGTTGTTGCAGTGGCATANGGTCGCGCTCCATGAGGTTGCGTTGGTCAGGAGGCATAACCTTAGCAGGCTGTTGAAAAACTACCTGCGTTGCCCCTCTTGATAAAAGAGAGGGGCGTTAAAAACAGGCTCGGGTGCGAGCCCCGTCCNCTTGATTCGCTACGCTCACCCTACGGGCCAGCCGTTGGCTGTTACTTCGCTGCGCTGCGTTTCTCGCCTGTTTTTGTGGGGACGCCTAGTCCTTGTCTCGGCTGCCTCGCCTACGTTTTTCAACGGCCTGTTAGCCAGTTGCAGCCGGCACTGGCCAGTGTAAATGCTGGCGCGGCAGTTCGTGGCGGCCTGTTAAACTGTGCGGCCACAGGAGCCTGCCCATGAACTACCGTCACGCCTTCCATGCCGGCAACCATGCCGATGTGTTGAAACACGTTATCTTGAGTCGCCTGATCGCCCTGCTGTCACGCAAGGAGGCGCCCTTCGCCTACCTCGACAGCCATGCTGGCGTGGGTCTCTACGACCTCGCCGGGGACCAGGCCAGCCGCACCGGCGAATGGCTGCAGGGCATCGCCCGGCTGTGGCAGGCCGAGGATGTGCCGGATCAACTGGTCGATTATCTGGAAGTCATTCGCGCCATGAACCCCGACGGCGTGCTGCGTCATTACCCCGGCTCGCCGGAGCTGGCACGCATGCTGACGCGCGAACAGGATCGCCTGCACCTCAACGAGAAACACCCGGAAGACGGCCGTCTGCTCAAGGAAAACATGGCCGGCGACCGCCGCGTCGCCGTGCACCTGGGCGAAGGCTGGTACGTGTCGCGTGCCTTGCTGCCGACCCGCGAGAAGCGCGTGCTGTTGCTGATCGACCCGCCTTTCGAGCAGGCCGACGAGCTGGAGCGTTGCGTGCAGTCGCTGAACGAGGCGATCGGTCGGATGCGTCAGGCGGTGGTGGCGATCTGGTATCCGATCAAGGAGCTGGGCCAGCTCAGGCGCTTCTATCGTGACCTGGAAAAGAGCAACGCGCCCAAACTGCTGCGCATCGAACTCTATGTGCATCCCGCAGACGACGCGCAACGCCTGAACGGTTCCGGCCTGGTGATCAGCAATCCGCCCTGGGGCCTGGAGGACGAGCTCAAGCAGATCCTGCCCTGGCTGACCACTTTGCTCGGGCAAAGCCAGGCCGGTTGGCGCATGGATTGGCTGATCGAGGAGCAAGCGGCAGGCGGCAAGCCATAAGCCTCAAGCGAACAGCTTGAGCGGCGCAGATCGCCCTCCCGCCTGACTTGCAGCTGCCGGCTACGCCGGCAAGCACACTCCTGTGCCGCCCAGGCCGCAATAGCCGCCGGGGTTCTTCGCCAGGTACTGCTGGTGGTAGGCCTCGGCATAGTAGAAGGGCGGGGCCTCGGCGATTTCGGTGGTGATGGGGCCGAAGCCGGCCTGTTCCAGCTCGGCTTGAAACTGCGCCTGGCTGGCTTTGGCGGCGGCCAGCTGCTCGGCGCCATAGCAGTAGATCGCCGAGCGGTACTGGGTGCCGACGTCGTTGCCCTGGCGCATGCCCTGGGTCGGGTTGTGCGCTTCCCAGAAGACTTTCAGCAGCGCCTCGTAACTGGTCTGTTGCGGGTCGAAGACCACCAGCACCGCTTCGGTGTGGCCGGTCAGGCCGGAGCAGGTTTCCTCGTAGGTCGGGTTGGGCGTATGGCCGCCGGCATAGCCGACCGCGGTGGTCCACACCCCCGGTTGCTGCCAGAAGCGGCGTTCGGCGCCCCAGAAACAGCCCATGGCGAAGACGGCTTGCTGCATGCCGGCCGGGAAGGGCGCCTGCAGCGGGTGGCCGTTGACGTAATGGGCGTCCGGCACGGGCAGCGGCGTCTCACGGCCGGGCAGAGCCTGCTCGACGCTGGGCAGTTCGAGTTGGTGGGCAAGAATTTGCGAACGCAGAACCATGAGCAATTTCCTCGTCATAAGCGGGTGTGTCGGTAGACCGCGCGCCTGGCGCGGCGTTACAGGTTGTTGTCGGGATCGTCTAGCCGGCCGTTGAAAAACTACCTGCGTTGCCCCTCTTGTTAAAAGAGAGGGGCGTTAAAAACGGCCTGCTAGCGGCAGGGGTAGCGCTGCAGTCTGGCGATCAGTTCGCCCGCGGCGATCGGCCGGTCGAACAGGTAGCCCTGGCCGATGTCGCAGTGCTGGCGGCGGAGGAAGCCCAGTTGCGCAGCGGTTTCGATGCCTTCGGCGACTACCGTGAGTTTCAGTTTATGCGCCATGGCGATCACTGCCGAGGTGATCTCCATGTCGTCCTGATTTTCCGGGATGTCCTTGATGAAGCTGCGGTCGATCTTGATCACGTCGATGGGGTATTTCTTCAGGTAGCTGAGCGACGAATAACCGGTGCCGAAGTCGTCCATCGCCAGGGTCAGGCCCAGGCTTTTCAGGCGGCTGAGTTGGTGACGGGTGTCGTCGGTGGCCTCCAGCAGCAGGCTTTCGGTCAATTCCAGTTCCAGCAGGTTTGGCGCCAGCAGCTCCTCGTGCAGGATCGCGGCGATCGAGCCAACCAGATCGGGATCGGAGAACTGCTTGGGCGACAGGTTGATCGCCACCTGCAGGTTGCCCAGGCCGGCGGCGGTCAACTGCTTGCTCATATGGCAGGCCTGGCGCACCACCCATTTGCCGATGGGAATGATCAGTCCGGTTTCCTCGGCCACGCCGATGAACTGGTCCGGCTGGATCATGCCTTTCTCCGGGTGGTGCCAGCGCAGCAGCGCCTCCATGCCGACCAGCCGGCCAGTCTTCAGGCACAGCTTGGGTTGATAGAACACTTCCAGCTCGTTCTGGGTCAGTGCGCGGCGCAGGTTGTTTTCGACGAACAGTTTGTAGTCGGCCTCGGCGTTCAGGACCTCGGTGAAGACTTGCAACTGGTGCTTGCCGTTGGCCTTGGCCTTGTGCAACGCCAGGCCGGCATGCTTCATCAGGGTGTGTGGATCCGCCCCGTGTTCTGGCATGCAGGCCACGCCCACCGAGCCGGTGACGCTGATCAATTGGTTGTCGACGAACAGTGGCTTGTCCAGGGTGTGCAGCACCTGGTGGGCCAGTTGTTGGGCGCCAGCCAGGTCGGCGGCTTCCAGCAGGATGGCAAATTCGTTGCTGGCGAAGCGCGCGAGCATGCCGCTCGGCGTGAGGCTGTTGCGCAGGCGCCGGGCCAGGCTGATGAGCAGCTTGTCGCCGGTCTGGTGGCCGAGGCTGTCGTTGATCCGCTTGAAATTGTCGATGTCCACCAGCAGCAGGCTGAACGGTTTGCCGGCATCGCTGGCAAAGCGGCGTTCCAGGGCGCGGATAAAGGCGTAGCGGTTACCCAGGCCGGTGAGGCTGTCGCTGTAGGCCAGGCGTTCGATGCGTTGCTGGGCCTGCTTGGTTTCGGTGATGTCTTCGTAGATGCCGATGTAATGGGTCAGGGTGCCGTCGTCGGCATGCACCTTGGAGATCGACAGTTGTCCCCAGTAGGGGTCGAGATTCTTGCGCCGGCTCTTGAACTCGCCTTGCCAGCTGTTGTGTTCGCAGAGGCTGGCGGGCGCCTCGAAGAGCAACTCGCCGAGGTTTTCCAGGGCCGGCAGCTCGGACAGGCGGCGGCCTTGGACCTCGGCGGAGCTGTACAGGGTGATGGCGGTAAAACTCGGGTTGACGTATTCCACCAGGCCGTCGCGATCGATCAGGATAAAGGCGCTGGCGCTCTGTTCGACGGCGCGCTTGAACAGGTGCAGTTCGCTGGTGGCGCTGCGCCGTTGCTGATTGCTCAGCACATGCGCGTACTGATCGGCCAGTTCGCCGGCGAAGGCAATCTCATCGGCTTGCCAGACGCGCCGGGAGCCTGTGTGCTCCAGACACAGCACGCCGACCACTTCGCCGCCGACCCGGATGCTGGCATCGAGCATGGCCTCGATGCCCAGTGGTTGCAGGTAGTCCGCCGTCATCTCACGGGTACGCGGATCGAGTGAGGCGTCGTGGGCGTCGATNGCCCGGCCACCTTGCAGTGCCNGCAGGTAGTCGGGGCATTCGCCGATGTCGATCGACATGGCGTGTTCATGACGGTCGATGTCGCGGCGAAACAGGGCCACGGGCTCAAGACTGGCACCATTCAGCATCCAGATGCTCGCCCGTGCCACGTTATAGACGCGGCAGGCAGTGCGGGTGATCAGTTCGGCGGCTTCACGCAGCGGGTCGCTGGTGGTGTAGCGCTGGCGCGCCAGGCACACGATCAGGCTTTGCTGGGCATGCGAGCGCTGCTGACGCTCCTGCTCTTCACCGCTCGGCGCAGGCGGGAGCGGATCGCTGGTGTCCGCGGTGGCTATCANGTAGCCGCGCAGCAGCTGCCGGCCGTGTTGCTTGAACGGCTCGCCCGTTTCCATCAGGCGGACAGGGCCGTGCGCGGTATGCAGGGTGTAATTCACCCGATAATGCGCTTGCTGCGCCAGTTGCAACTGAATGCTGTCATGCAACCGATGGCGAGCCTCAGGCTCCATCAGGCAGGCATAGGGGGCATCGATCAGTGCGCAGAGTTCGCTGGCGGGGATGCCGAACTGGCGTTCGCAGGCCGGGTCTATAAATAGCAGNGTCCAGCTCGCCTCGTTCAACCGTTCGAAGCGCAGCATGCCGAGCCTCGACGGCACTGGCAACTGTGTCACAACCTCGGATGCTAACCGGCTCACGGCATCGGTATGGCTTTTCATCAAGCGGCTGGCTTCCAGTATGCTGACTGAGGCGAGGGTTGGGCTCGCTTCACTATAGCGTCGAGTAAGGGTGCATCATGCATTTGCGACTGACAAGAAAACTAATTCACGCAGNGTGTTTGCTTGGTTGCCTGGTTGCACCGCAGGCCTTGGCCGGCGAACCAGCGGCGGGGCTGAGCAGCGCCGAACAGGCCAGTTATCTGGCCGACTTGCAGCGCTTGTACCTGAGTCAGGACGAGCGCCAGGCCCTGCTCCTGCACAGCAATGCGTTGCTGACCAGCTACGCCCTGCGCGCTGGCTATCAGGTGGGCCAGGCGCAACGTCAGGATCTGCTCTACCAGTTGCGCCTTGGCGCGCCCGGTGAACTGATACTGCGCGAGGAGATTCGTGGTCAAGGCAGCGACGTGGCCGTGCGCAACCAGCNCATTGCGCTGTTCGGCGTCGATCCGTTTATCCGTTACGACTGCCCGTCCAGTGGCATCAGCTGCGTGCTGTACAACCCGGTCGACGGCAGCCCGCTGCTGACTATCGTGCGCAATCACCAGGGTGCGGCCGAACTGGCCAAGGCGCTGAGCTTTCTGATCCGCAGGGTGCAGAAGGGCTGAGAGGCTGTGAAAAAATCGCTTGCCTGCTGCGACCGCCGTCGGGCGGCTGCAACTGCGTTGCGCTACGCAAAAACTTCGGTCATTTGGCTCGCCAAACTCCCTCGTTTTCACGTAGCGCGCCTTGTTTCGCTCGCCCGACGGCGTCCTCGCGACGGCCTTCGGTTTTTTCACAACCTCTGAGGGGCAGCGGGCACGCCATACCGTACGTCGCGGCTTTGCTCGAATGGGGCGCCGGGTGCCATCCTGATCGAAGCGCTATCGGGAGTATCGGTNCATGCCGCAGGCGTGTTGGCAACACCTCGATCACGGTGCCGATATCGGCGTGCGCGGCTATGCCGGCTCGCTGGCCGAGGCGTTCGCCCAGGCCGCACTGGCGCTGACCGCGCTGATCACCGCGCCCGAGGGGATAGTCGAACGCGAGGCGGTGAGCATCGAGTGCCGCGAAGCCGATCCGGAGTTGTTGCTGTACGACTGGCTCAACGCGGTGATCTACACCATGGCCACCCGTGGCCTGCTGTTCGGGCGCTTCCAGGTGGTCATCGAGGGTGATCGGCTGAGCGCCACCGCCTACGGCGAGCCTGTCGACCGGCCGCGGCATCGGCCGGCTGTCGAAGTCAAGGGCGCCACCCTGACCGAACTCGAGGTGCGCCGGGTCGCCCCCGACCAGTGGCTGGCACAGTGCATCGTCGACGTCTGAATGCGGAGGTGGACGACTATGGACCTGAACAAGTTCGAAGCCGTGGGCGAACAGCGTTGGCGTATCCCNCCGCGGGGCGCCATGCGCGTGCCGGGCATCATCTTCGCCAGCCGCGAACTGCTTGCGGCGATGGACGACAAGGTCTACCAGCAGACCTGCAACGTCGCCGCCCTGCCTGGCATCGTCGAGGCCGCCTACGCCATGCCGGATGCCCATTGGGGCTATGGTTTCCCGATCGGCGGGGTGGCGGCGTTCGATGCCGAGGCCGGCGGGGTGGTCTCCGCCGGCGGCGTCGGCTTCGACATCTCCTGCGGCGTGCGCCTGCTGCACACCGGCCTGGTGGAACAGGACATCCGTGGCGTGCAACCGGCATTGGCCGATGCCCTGTTCCGCGATATCCCCGCCGGCGTCGGCAGCCGCGGCGCCTTGCGCCTCGGTGCGGCGGCGATGGACGCGATGCTGCGCGGCGGCGCGCGCTGGGCGGTGGAGCAAGGCTTTGGCAGCCCGCAGGACCTGGCGTTGATCGAGGAGCAGGGCTGCATGGCCGACGCCGAGCCGGGCGAGGTGTCTGCCGAGGCCAAGCGCCGCCAGCGCGACGAGATGGGCACCCTGGGCTCGGGCAACCACTACCTGGAAGTGCAGCGCGTCGTGCAGCTGTTCGACGAGCGCCTGGCGCAGGCCTTCGGCATCCGCCTGGGCGACATCAAGATCAGCATCCACTGCGGGTCGCGCGGCCTCGGCCACCAGATCGGCAGCGAATTCCTGCGGCGCATGGCGGTCGCCGCGGCCGGCTTCGGCATCGTGCTGCCCGACCGCGAGCTGGCCTGCGCGCCCATCGGCTCCGCGCTCGGCCAGCAGTACCTGGGGGCGATGCGGGCTGCGATCAACTGCGCATTGGCCAACCGGCAGATCATTACCAGCCTGGCCCGCGAGACCTTCGCCCGCCTGTTGCCCCAGGCGCGCTTGAGCCTGCTGTTCGACGTTTCGCACAACACCTGCAAGCGCGAGACGCACAGCCTCGATGGTCGCCCGCGCGAGCTCTACGTGCACCGCAAGGGCGCCACGCGGGCCTTCGGGCCGGGGCATCCACAGCTACCGCCGGCCTACCGTGCGGTCGGCCAGCCGGTGCTGATCGGTGGCACCATGGGCACCGCCTCCTACGTGCTGGCCGGCACCGCCACCGGCATGGGCCTGGCCTTCGGCAGCGCCTGCCATGGTGCCGGGCGGGCCATGAGCCGACACCAGGCCAGCCGCCTGTGGAGCGGCGAACGCCTGCGCGACGAACTGGCCGCGCGCGGCGTGCTGATCCGCAGCCCGTCCTGGCGCGGTGTCGCGGAAGAGGCGCCGGGCGCCTACAAGGACGTCGATGCGGTGGCCCTGGCCGCGGAGCTGGCCGGCCTGGCGCGGCGGGTCGCGCGCCTGGAGCCGCTGGTCTGCATCAAGGGCTAGGTCGGGCGATTCCCGACCCGTGGCTGACCGGGCGCTGGCGCATCTGGCTGTTCGGGGCGATGCTTGATGCAAACCTTTGCCGATCGAGGGGAGTGCGCAAGATGCTGAATGTCAATCCCGATACCGTCTGTCGCCTGATCGCCTTGGCCCGCGTGTTCCATGCCAAGGAGGCGGTCTCCATCCCCCAGGAACCCACCAGCCCGAGCGATGACTGGGCGCTGCAGGTGCTCGCCGACCACGCGGACGACGAGGTATTCCTGGAGTTCAAGTCGATCGTCGACGACCTCGAGCCCGACCAGCAGCAGGAGGTGGTGGCGCTGCTCTGGCTGGGCCGCGGCGATGCGGCGCAGGAAGATTGGGGGGAACTGCTCGAACAGGCCGCTGACGACTGGAACGAACGCACGGCCGAGTACCTGATCGCCCATCCCTACCTGGCCGATCACCTGCAGGAAGGCCTGGATATGTTCGGCTACACCTGCGAATAAGGGCACCGGCGGCCCGGCGTTCCGGCGCTGCGTCGGCGGCATTGCAGATGATCCACCTGGAGGAAGCGCCATGGCGACTTACATCATTCTCAGTCAGGCGGCGGCCGGCACCTTCGCCTCGCCGCAGGAGTTCAAGCAGATGGCCGACGATGTGTCGGAGCGGATCAAGCGCGAATGCCCGGATGTGATCTGGGGCCAGAGTTACGCCACCATGGGCCGCTTCGACGTCATCGACATCATCGAGTCGGACGACCCGCTGCAGGTCGAGAAGGCGGCGATGATCATCCGCGCCTACGGCAAGGCCAATACCCAGACGCTGCTGGCCACGCCCTGGCGGGAATTCCTGGCGGCGCTCTAGGGTCTGTGTTGCCGTTTCGCGGCTCGCCGCGTCTACGGCACCTGGCTCAACGCGCCTGATGCAGTAGGCGCAACAGCTGCGCCAGGCTGCGCGTGTTGAGTACGTCGGCGGGCTCCAGCCAGCCGCGGCGGGCTTGGCCAATGCCGTACTCGAGCAGGTCGAAGTCGCTGCTGCGATGGGCGTCGGAGGCGATGCTCACGAGCACGCCTTGTGCCTTGGCCAGCCGGCAATAGTGGTCGTTCAGGTCGAGGCGTTGCGGCTGCGCATTCGACTCGAGGAAACAGCCGCGCTGTCGCGCATGCTCGATGATCGCCTCGATATCGAGCGGGTAGCCTTCGCGTTCCTGCAGCAGGCGTCCGGTCGGGTGGGCGAGGATCGTGAAGTAGCGCGAATCCATGGCGCGCTGGATGCGCTGCGTCTGCTGCTGTACGGGCAGGTTGAAGTGACTGTGCACGGCGCCGACGACGATATCCAGGCGTGCCAGCAGGGTATCCGGCATGTCCAGCGTGCCGTCGGCGAGGATATCGACCTCGATGCCCTTGAGCAGCGTCAGGCTCTGCAGTTCGTCGTTGAGCCGGTCGATCTCATCCAGTTGGCGCAGCAGGCGATCGGCGTCCAGGCCGTGGGCGATGCTCAGGCGCCGCGAGTGTTCGGTGATGGCCAGGTATTGCCAACCGCGTTGCTGGGCGGCCATGGCCATTTCGCGCAGGCTGTTGTTGCCATCACTGGCGCGGGTATGGCAATGCAGGTCGCCGCGCAAATCGTCGAGTTCGATCAGCCTGGGCAGCTTGCCGTGCTCGGCGGCGGCGATCTCGCCAGTATCCTCGCGCAGTTCGGGGGGGATCCAGGGCAGGCCCAGGGCCTGGTAGATNTCCGCTTCTTGGCGCCCGGCCAGCTGTTTGGCGTTGCGGTACAGCCCGTATTCGTTGAGCTTGCAGCCTTGCGCCCGCGCCCGACGGCGCAGGGCGATGCCGTGGGCCTTGCTGCCGGTGAAGTACTGCAGGGCCGCGCCAAAGCTGGCGGCGGCGACGATCCGCAGGTCAACCTGCATGCCGCCATACAGGCGCAGGCTGGCGCGGGTCGGTCCGGCGGCCATGACTCTTGCGATAGCGGGGTAGCGCAGCGCGCTGGCCATTACCCGGCTGTCTTGTGGGTCTGCCTGCAGCAGAATATCCAGGTCGCCGACGGTGTCGCGGCGGCGCCGGTAGCTGCCGGCGATGACGGCGACCTCGACCTTGGCCAGGCCGCGCAAATAGTCCAGCAGTGGTTCGGCCTGGGCGGCGGCCTGCGGCAACAGATAACGTCGCTCGGTGCTGGCCTTGGCGCCAATGGCGTGTTGTAAGCGCTCGATCAGGCGCGCGCCGAAGCCGGTCAACTGCCGCACCTGGCCGCCAGCCAGGACCTGCCGCAGGCTTGGCAACGAGTCGACGCCCAGTTCCTGATACAGCTGCCGCACCCGCTTGGGGCCAATGCCAGGCAGGTGCAGCAATTCGCTCAGCCCCGCCGGGACTTCGCGCTGCAGGCGTTGCAGCAAAGCGCAGTCGCCCGTGCGGACGATTTCGTCGATTTTCTCCGACAGGTCGTGACCGATGCCCGGCAGCTTGGGCAGCGCGATGCCGCTGGTGATCCGCTCGGCGAACGACAGCTCCTGGCTGCGTACCGTGCGCGCGGCATTGCGGTAGGCACGTATGCGAAACGGGTTGGCGGCCTCCAGCTCCAGCAGGTCGGCGATCTCCTCGAAGACCTGCGCGATGCGCTGGTTGTCGACCGCCGCGGCAGGCGGCCGGGCAGTGGCGGTGCTAGACGGCGAGGCCGGCGGGTGGCGAGGCATGCTCTGGTTCCCTTGACGCAGGCGGCGCTATTACGGCTGCTGATCGGCTTCCAGCCGTCCCTGGTAGGTCGCCAGTCGAGCCAGATCGCGCAGGCCGTCGGCCAGTACGCCGAGCAGGTCGTCGGCGGCAATGATGCCGACCAACACGCCCCGTTCATCGACCACCGGCAGGCGGCGCACGCCGCCGCCGCGCATCTTGGCGATGACGTCGAAGACATCCTCCTGTTCTTGTACCGTGATCAGCTCGCGCCGCTGGAAGTCGCCGACGGCCATGCGGCTCAGATCGCTCTCGTCGTTGGCGACCAGATCGAGCACGATATCGCGGTCGGTGATGATGCCCACCGGTACGAAGTTACCGTCGTCCGTGGGCTCGACCAGCACCAGGTCGCCGACATGGTAGTCGCGCATCAGCCGCGCGGCGACGGCAACCGAGTCGGTGGGGGATGCCGCGACTATTTCGCGACAGCAGTATTCGCCAATGGCCATGATTTCACCTCTGTGCACGCGTGCATGCACCTGTTGATGGAGTTATCGCAGGTGCGATGCGTTCACGATGGGCGCAAGCCTGGCCGGGGTTTTTGATCTGCATCAGCTTGAGGTGGATCGGATTGACCACAACCGGCCTCGGCGGATGGATGGGAGAGGAGGAGGGCGGCGAAACTACGCGGTAAGCGTCGAACGCCATTGCCAGCGCGCGGCGCCATGTGGCGGGCGCTATGGCGAAAGTCGCCGCTAACCCAGCGTTTGCGCGCCCCAGGTAACGGGTACATAGCCAAAAAAAACCCCGCCAAACAGGGCGGGGTTGAGGGACGAGCGTGGCGTGCTCGAAAGTTGAAGCCTGGGATTACAGCAGCATGGTGCGGATATCTGCCAGCACATCGCCGAGGCGCTTGGTAAAGCGTGCGGCAGCAGCACCGTTGATCACCCGGTGGTCGTAGGACAGCGACAGCGGCAGCATCAGCTTGGGCTGGAACGCTTTGCCGTCCCAGACCGGCTGGATGGTCGCCTTGCTGACGCCGAGAATTGCCACTTCCGGCGCGTTGACGATCGGCGTGAAGCCGGTGCCGCCAATATGGCCGAGGCTGGAGATGGTGAAGCAGGCACCCTGCATGTCATCGGCGGAGAGCTTCTTGGTCCGCGCTTTTTCCGCCAGTACGGCGGCCTCAGCCGCCAGCTGCAGCAGGCTCTTCTGGTCGACGTTCTTGATCACCGGGACCAGCAGACCATCCGGGGTGTCCACGGCGAAGCCGATGTTCACGTATTTCTTGCGGATGATCGCCTTGCCGCTCGGCGCCAGCGAACTGTTGAAGTCCGGCAGTTCCTTGAGCAGGAAGGCGCAGGCCTTGAGCAGCAGCGGCAGCACGGTGAGCTTGACCCCGGCTTTCTCGGCCACGGCTTTCTGCGCGACGCGGAAGGCTTCCAGCTCGGTGATGTCGGCCGAGTCGAACTGGGTCACGTGCGGCACGTTGAGCCAGCTGCGGTGCAGGTTGGCGGCGCCGACCTGCATCAGGCGGGTCATGGCCACTTCTTCGAT
>C687J26845_10000705_pt1 | contig 21570 bp, 9 predicted proteins | sample RifCSPlowO2_12_FD_26845 | JGI IMG/M metagenome (IMG submission 26845)
GGCGCTCGATCTGTGTCATGCCCTTCCTGTGGCGGGCCTCGTCCACGGCTCTTTTCAGATCCTCCGCGTCCGGCGAAAACCCCAGAGCGTTCGCCTGCCGGATCAGTTCGTCGGCGGACTTCGGGTTGTCGGACGCCAATGCGTTGACAATCCGGGCCTTGAGATCCCGCCTCATCTCCTGCATCCCCAGGGCCGCGTCCAGGAGGTCCTGCTGTTTGGACTCTTCGAGCGTTTTGATGTTGGAAACGTAGGCCAGGTTCTCCCAAAGGCCCCGCCGGGCCTTGAGCATCCCGCCAGGGGTGTCGAGGTCGTGGTCCCCCTGTGCCCACTTCACCATGCCGGTCACGAACCGCAACAGAGGATATCGCTCCATTGCGTAGCGACCAGCCCGTGCCCCCCCCGCAATTACACCCGGCGCAGGGTCCTCGCCCGTCTTTTCCGGGCGCATAAATTCGTAGCTGATCCCTATGGCCGGAGAGACCGATGGACCCGTGACCAACTCCCCAAGAGTCTCCGGGAGGTTCTTGTTGTGATCCCACCGTAAGACGGCGAAGCGGCCCGACATGTCCAGGCCAACCAGGGACGAGATACCGTAGATCACGATGTCGGCAGCAACCTCACCCCATTCCTCTTCAACCTTATCCCACAGGCCCTTAGCCGCGCCCGCGCCAGCCAAAACCGCTCCCCATTTCAGGCCGGAAAGGAGCGTCCTAAAAATCACCATCTTCGCCATAGCCAGGACTCGCCCACCCTTGAGGTTATAAGGGGCGTCCTCGAACTGCTGGCCCTTGATCAGATCCAGGGCGAGTTCGGCTTCTTTGGCGGAGAACCGTCGAAACATGAACACGGTCTGCTTGATGGGGGTGTTGACAAACTGCATCTGGTCGGCCCGACTCCCCATGAACTGGCTGCGGAACTGGCCGTGCAACCGGGCATAGATGGCGGCGGAGGCATCCAGCACCGCTTCCCGATCCATCTGTGCGATACTCTCCGGGGTGATGGAGCGGTCGTCGAGCAGGAAGCGCAGTTCCGGGACCAGCAGCCGGTAGGGAGCCAGGTAACTCTCCTTCCTGGCCTTGTGGTAGAGCGTCAGGAAGGCGATCTCCTGGTTGCGGCGCTCGGAGACCAGGGGCGGGATGAACTTGATGACGTTGCTGAGCTTCTCGGTCAGGGGGCGGCGCTCGACCCGGCCCTCGCTGTATTTTCCCGCCGCCGACACGCCATGCCTGGCCAGAAGGCGCTGGCCGGTGGGGGTGGCGAAGGCCCCTACGCCATGGGCGAGTTCCCGCGTCGTGACAATGGGGTAGAGGGTCTGGAGAAGCTGGAGAGTGTTGGCGATGTGGAAACCGGGGTTCGTCAGCATCAAAACCGCCGTTCCTGACCGGACATAACTCAGCCAGCGGTTGAGCGCGTATGGCTCCATCACCTCGGACACGCCGGGGATACGCTCCAGGGTAGCATCCAGGAGTCGGGTTGTCTCTGAGTATTCCCCCCAAACATGACTGAACCGCTCCTTCAGGGCAGAGGCCAGGTTGGGATACTGCGCCTCCAGGGAAGCAACCAGGGGATCGAACTGCCGGTTAGCTTCGCTGAGTTCTTGCCAGCGCGTCAGACCGTTGAAGTAGGCATGGAGGGTCAGTCGCAGATCGTCCGAATAGCCTTCCTTCCCGGTGCGGTGCAGGAGGCTCCAAAAGGATTTAGTCTTGCCGGAGGTGGTTCCCAGGATGCCCTGCGCGGCCCGCCGAACTTCAGCGGGGTCGGCAGCCATCGCCTCTGACAGCCCCTTTGTCAGGCGGTCGAGGGTCGTGGACGGCAGACGGGTGATGTCCGGGTTGTTGATGGGCTTGGCGTCCCAGGTGAAGGTCGTGCCCTCTGCGAGTTCGCCCCGGTGATGCCGGACACGCATCCGGGCGTCCAGGCCGGTTCTGGCGGAGTCGATCAGGCGGCGCTCTCCCCCTCCGGGGGGCGTGGCGTAGATGAGGTAGTGGCCGGGGTAGAGGTGGGGGAGGTAAGCGCCATCTATGCCCCAATCATCGGCCACTTCCCACCCGAAGGCCCGCATGGTGGCAATGATGTCGGTGCGGGCCTTCTCCATCATGGTCTGGATCTTTTCCTGGGCGGCGCGAGCGGGTTCTGTCGCGGCTACCTTGCCTTTGTCCAGCGCCCGGAACAGGCCGGGGAGTTCTTTTTGGGGGACGGCCTTAAGAATGGCGTCGATCCGGGTCTCGTAATCGAGGGTGCGCCGTCGCATCCGGTTGTCGGCCAGGAGAAGGACGTTACCTGCGCGTTCGGCATCCGGATGGAGACGCCCCAAGCCCTGAAGGGTGCGCCAGAAGTCTCTGAGGTCCCGGTCGCGCTTTGATCGGGCAGGCGGCGCAGGCGGCGCAGGCGTAGTTGAAAACCAGGACGACTCCGCGAAGTCTGGCGGCAGGTCCTCGTCGCCGTAGGGAGCCGGAGGCTCGGCCAGGCGGTCGGTGGGGTAGCCCTCAAGGGGCTGGCCCATATACATGCCTCTGTCCGGGAGCGTGCCCTGTCCAGAAAGGGACCGATACTGCGGCTCGGTGGTCACGTAGTCCAGAATCGTGCCATTTTTGATCAGGGGTTGGGCAGCGCCCATAAGGTCGGGAGAACCATAAGCAAACACGCGATCCGCGCCGTGGGAGCGGACCAATTCCAGCACGCGATCCGCGAAGGCTTCGGGGTCTTGCATCAGGTCCGACGGGACGATGTGGACTCCCCGCAGGCTGCCGCTTGCCTGATCGGTCAGCAAAAGAGCAATCCCCTTGTTCGGGATCTGGAGTTGCTTCCCGATCTCGGCAAGTCTGCGCGGAGAAGTGATGGTGTCGCCCTCTTCGGCGGTGTAGTTCTGGATCGTGCCGGTTGGGAGGTCTTCAATCACTGTTTTTCCGTCAGTTCCCACGATGGCGAACTTTCCGCCATTGATGATGACGTGGCCGACAAAACGATCCCCCAACAAACGCCCGGCGCGGATCGTCTGAAGACGATCACCGTAGGAAGCTGTCAGGGTTCCCCCGGGGTGGTTGTGGGAGAAAGCTACTGCCCAATTTTCCTTACCGAGCAGGGCGTCGCCCCACGACACAATCTCCGATGGGCTTTTCAGGAACGGAACATTGACCGCCGAAGGCAGGCGGGACGACCACGCCCGGATGTCTGCGATCTCCCGCGTCTTTTTGTCAACCAGGTAGACGACGAAGTTTTCCACCAGGGGAGACCGGGCCAGTTGGCCCACGACCGCAATGTCCCGGATGTCCAGAACCCTGTGCCCCACGAACTTCACCGGGTCTATCTTATCTTCCAGGGTCTTTCCGATCTTCTCCACCGTGCCGGACTTGCCCTTCGGGGTGGTCAGTCGCTCGACCTTGACCGACGCCGGGACTTCTGCCGCCCGGTCGAGGCTTTCAAGGACTTGTTGGTCGAGTTCTTCGGGGGCATGTCCACCCAATACGGGGCGCTGTCCTCGATCAACAACCCTGTTGTCCTCGACATCTTTAGCGCCCATCTGTTCCTGGGAAGGGATACGTTGACCAGAGCCATATTCTTGTCTCCTTTCATAGAGAGCCTGTCCCTTCTGCATCACATCGTCGCGCATTGAGTCGGTGATGGGGAAGGTGTGGAGATGGAAAACTTGCGATGCGTCCCGAATAGAAATTCCGTCTATCTCGTCCTGCGTGAAACTCCTGAAGGTCGTCTTCTGTCCTCTTGGAAGGGTCCCCTCCCCCACTCGCGCACCCCATTGCTTGCCGTACTTATTCAGAAACCAGGGGATCGTCTTGTCGTAGAGGTTGGCGGCCCACTCGCCCCCGACGCGGAGGTTATCGCCCTTGATCTGGCCTTTGCGTTCTCCGCGCCCGAAAGCGTCCACTATCTGTTGTGCGACGCCTTTCGGAATGACCGTATCCAGTTTGTCCAGATCATAGTGCCCGTCCAGGACGGATTTCCCACTGATGGCATTGGCCCGCAAGAGGACGCGCCTGCCTCCGCCAGAAAACCACTTTATCCCATCCTCATCCAACTCCTTGCCCACATCATACCGCCCGCCCTTGCCGGTGATCTGCTCGCCAGTCGGCCACGCGATCTGGGTGTAGCCGTTCTCGGCGGCGTAGCGGATGACGCGCTTGAAGACCTGCTCGGACCAGGACCGCTTGAGCGGGGCATTGGGGACGAGCATGGAGTTTAAGACCCGAATCCCCGCCGCTTCCGCTATTTCCGCATTGGTTGCGCTGATTTCATAGTTTATGGCCGGATCAATAACGACGCGCCCATTTGGATCAAAAACAGACCACTCCGATTTTCTGGGTCCCTCAAACCCAGGGAAGTTTTTTCTCTGAGAAACCCGGTAGCCATCAGGCAATTTTGTGATGGGGTTGTACCCTTCCTTCCTTCCCTCCATATGCCAGTCGCTCTGCGTCTCGTTCACCAGCAGGGTTTTCTTTCCATCCCCCAGGTCCACATCGGCCAGGAGCGCGGAGGCGACGGTGTTGGGGACTTCGGAGTAGTGACCGCCGATATAGCCGGTGGGGGCTTTTGGTGTGCCTCCCAATGTTAAAAATTCCTTGTATAAACGATCATAAGCTATGGTTCGATCCTCTCCCTCATATTTTGCATGCAGGGGTAGGGCAAGAACATTCTCAAGCTCATCCCTGAGTGCAGTGATTTTAGAAGATTCGACTCTTGGTAACGTCAACAGCATCTCGCGGGGGTTGGTCACGACATCGACGAACGGATGCCAGGCCACCGGGTAGGCGATGGGGGTGTATTTCATCCTGTCAGTTTCACGCTGGACGTAAGTGCCAGCAAGAATACGCCTTTCCTCATCGGTATATGCGGGCTTCCGCCTCATCTTCACTTCCACCCGCACGGCGTTCTCGTCCAGGTAGGCCAGCACGTCCTCCCGCTTGACCTTCGTCCCCCGCGCAGGATCGTCCAGCCACGCGCCCAGGCCGGTGTCCTCCATCTCCTCCGGCTTGACGCCCGGTGTCTTCTCCAGCATCGCCTTGAGGCCCTGCGGGGAGGCTGCGCCGCCCATCCTTTGCTCGACAGCCCGGCGCACGGCGGAGTAGAACGCCGGGGCCATCTCCGGCTCGGTGGAGTAGGGCGCTTCGGGCTCCCGCACGAGGCCACCTCCTTCCCCCTGTCGGGTCTGCTCAAGGCCCGCCAGATCGGGGTCGTCGCCCCTCTGGATACGACGCAGAACATCCAGCTTCCGGTCGATGATCTCGCTGCGCCGAATGTCCGATGTGGAGTTTGTGAAATGGATCAGGCGGACCTGCGCCGGGGACTTCGTGTTGCGCCTTGACACCCGGCCCAGGAGTTGGTCGAACACGTCTCCACTGTAGGGGGACGTGACGACGTAGAGGCTGCGAGGACGGTCGCCGGTCGTGTCGTCGAGGTTGACGCCCGCGCCCCCGGACTGCGGGGTCGCCAGGGCTACCCGAACGCGCCCGCTCTGGAAGTTGGCAATCTCGGCGGATTTGGGGTTGTCGCCGTAGATGCGGGAAAACTTGATGCCTGCGCCATCCAGGGCCTCGGCCATAGCACCTATGAAACCGGGGTCCTGTCGTTTCAGGGCCTTGATTAACTGCGGGTTCACGGTTTCGGCCACGACAACAACCGACCGGCCCGCTTCCAGGTCCTTCTTCAACTGCTCCAGGACGTGCGGGACCTTCTTGGACTCCACCCACCGGCTAAGCTCCTGCAACCTCTCCCCCGCGAGTTGTCGCTTGACTGGACCCGGCGGAACCTTCTGGATCTTTTCGTCCCAATAGTTCTCGATGTGGAGTTGTTCATCGGCCAGGTCGCGGCCCATCGGCATGGACTGAACTTTAAACTCCCCGAAGAATGGGTATTCCCGCCGGATGGCCCCGAAGTTTCGGATAGCCTCATCGCGCATCTTGACGATGTTGTGGATGACGTCTTCCCACCGATGGTTCTCCGTGAGCCGTGGGACCTGCACCACGCGGTCACCGCGAACTTCCGGAACCAGCTCAAATCCCAGGAGACTCTGAATGGTGGCCTCCGACTTGCCGGTGATCTCGTGGAAGAAATAGGTGGCGGCCTGCGGGCTGTCCATCGGGGTCGCGGTAGCATAAACGCGCTTTTCTGCGTTGACGCCTTTGGCCGCAGCGGTCTTGGCTGCATACAGGTTCTTGAGGTTGTGGGCCTCATCGAAGATGACCAAGCCATACTCGCCCCCTCCGATCCGGCCGTCCCGTAGCATGTTGTAGGTTCCGATCCTGACCGGCGACTGCGCCACGGCGTCCGGGGAAAACAGTGAGGGGATGGAAATACCCCCCTCCCCCGCGAGGATCGGGACACCGAGGGCAACGGCATCTTCCCGGTAACTACCGTCGATGATCTGTTGCGACTGCGTGATGATCAGGGAGGGTTTGCCGGTCTTGCGGGCATACAGGTAGGCCAGAAGAATACCTTCCCTGCTCTTTCCCATCCCGGTCCCATCGGCCAACAGAAACGCCTTGTTGCCCCGATCAAAGCCCGTCCAGGCCAGGTTGACGAAAAGACGCTGGTGCTCATCGACGTTATATTGACCTTTGGCGATGTACTCTGTGGGAGCCGGGATCTCGTCCAGGGCAGGCATGACGATGCCAGGCCGGACAGGGCGGCGCACGGCACGGGCAACCTCGTAGGGCGCGGGGGCTTCGCGGATGGGTCCACCACCAGGCCCGCCGGACACGTCCAGGCCATAGAACGCGGCGGAGGGCTGGGTCTGGTTTGATCCGACCTTGCGCCAGAGTTTCGTTCCGCCGATGGCCTTCAGTTCCCACTCGCCGTCGAAATGCGGCTCGTCGGCGGACTGAACTGTGATCTTTGCCCCTACGGGGTAGACGTCGAGTCGGGCAGCGAAAGCGTCTTCAGACTCATCCTCAGTGGGTTCGGGATGACCCGGGGGGGACTTGGGCAGGACACCACCGCGGCCGGACTGTAAAATCGCCGCTGCGGTTTTGGCGTCTATGACATCGGTGGGAGGAGAGGCGTCCAGGCGATCAAAGGGGACCGCGATCTGTGCCCCGCTCTTTTCGTTGTAGAGCGTCGCCTTCGTGCCGTCCGTCGTTCCCCGGTAGTTGTAGGGCATTCCGTTGATGTAAACGGTATCGCCCACTTTCGGGCGCTCAGGGGTTAAGTCGGCAGGTTCTCCAACGTCGGCGGGCTGTGGTCCTTGCCGTTGGGGGACGGCGGGCTGACCGGCATCGGGGGCACGTCCGGGTGTCGCTGGCGGAGATACCGAAGCCACCCGGCTACCTGCGCTGGTTTCGCCTTCCCCAAAAATGGTAGTTTGAGCATCTGGCTCTCCTTCAACCTTCTCAATGGCGGCCGTAAGCAGGGTTTCTGGGCTGGCTATTTGCCCAGACCCAAATAACCCCACTTGCCGGGGGTCGCCCTGCTGCTGCGCCAGTTCCGCGTAGTATTTGAACGCCTGCGCGATCTTCTTTCCGCTGCGCCCGTAGCGGCTAAACACGTTTTTCAGGACGGCCTTCGCCAGGTCGCTCGTCTTGTCGAAGGGATCAATCTGTTGCAGGTATTCATCGACCGAGTGCCCCATATCCTTCAGGGCCGACAGCTTGTTGGCGGCCTCGGCAATGTGGGGCGCGATGTCCAGCGCGGGAGCAAGCGTCCCCTGCGCGACCTTCGACTTGACTGCCGCCAGGTCCGCCGCCGCCTTAACCATCGCCGCTGTGACGTGCTTGGCCGTATCGTCCCCGGATCGTTCAGCAAGGCGTCCGATGGCCGCCGGGTCCCCATAAAGATACGAAAAAACGGCGTTTCGGACACGCCTAATTCCACTGTCGCCCAGCTTCCCGCCAGGGGCCAAAGCCGTCCTTTCGTTTGCGGGGACACTCTGCAAAAACCGTCGTATAAATTCCGCGTTTGTGAAGGCTGTTATGCCGCCGTCTTCGTCGGGGTTGAACAGGCTTATAATTTCACTGACAGCCCTCGTGTCGGCCATCGCTTTCTCTGTGGCGGACATCTCTTTTGTGACAGAGACGTTGATGGTCTTTGCGAACTCCGCCCGGTTCGGAACGCCACTCTTGCGAATACGTATCAGAATAGGCTGTTTCGCAGAAGCGACAGACTGAGGGTCCAGGCCAAACTTCGCGGCATTGTCTGTTATGAACTTGCGGTAGGCGTCTCTTTTTTGGGCGTGGATCGGGTTCTGGTATATCCTGCGAATAGCCGTTATTCGGGCATTTCCACCTTCGGTTTGCCCGTCTTCTCCAAGCATGGGCGCTCCGTGCCCGGCGTTTGGGTTCTCGCCTACAAGCTCTGGCGTGAAGTTGTTGACAATATCGGAAACCCGAAGTTCTAAGTCTCCGGCGGTTTCCTTGCGCGGCTGAAGCTCTTTCTGGTAATCCGGGTTTAGGTTCAGGGCCGTGTCGTGGGACACGATGGGCTGGTCCGCCTCCACCAGGGCATAGCGGAACGTGACAGATTGATTGTCGGGCGTGTAGGCCACACCCTCTGCTCCCCCTGCCACCGGGCGCAGGGCCGGGCGATCCACTGGCGCGTCACGCGGAACCTCCCCCGCAGGACCGGCCTCCGCTGCCACCGGGCGCGAGCCCCCCTCCGGGGAACGCACTATTGAGTACTGGTCAATCTTGTCCACGTTAAACAGAACAAGCTCATGCTCGCTCCGTTGAGCGCCGTCATATCCCATCGCCCGAAGTTTTTCTGCCGCCAACTTTCCCCAATTTTTTCCTTCCCCCATCGTTTCTACAGCAACCTTCGTGGCAATCTCTGGGGGGGCCAAGCGGGTATCTTCTTTGAATTTCACTTCATAAAGATAGGGCCGTTTTCCTCCTCCCCATTCGGGGGCAGTTTTCGTGGAAAAATATACTCCCGCGATCTGATTAGAAGAGACTTTCGTTACATCAAACTTTTCAACCGAAACCGGGGCCGCATGATAAACAACAGGGGGCACAGGTATTTCAACTGGCGGAGTAGCCTTTCCCACCTCAATCGCGGCCGTCGCCCCAAGCGGACCGGTTTCCTCCGTGCCTACGGTTTCAACCTCAGACTTAAGGATTCCAGCAGGCGGAGGGGGTGCGGGAGGCTCCCCCACCTCCACGCGCCCCTGCTCCGCGACCGGCGGACGGACGGGCGTCTCCCCCTTCGCCGCCTCCGCCCTGCCTTCCCCTTCGGCGGTGCTCAGGGACCGCCCTTCGGCTACGCTCAGGGCTGGCCCTTTCAGTGTCAGGTAAAGGTCCATCTGCGACATCTTCAGGCGTTCGGCGGCCTTGCCCAGGCTCTCCCCCCCCTTGCTCAGGACGCCTTGCTCGAACAGCGCCGTCCGGCGATCCGCCGGGATGGAGTAGTAGCGCGGCCCGATGGTGTTGGGGTCGATACCCACCACACCCTGAGACACGAGGGCCAGGGGATCTCTCCCCTCCGGGGGCTGCTCCTGCGCGGCCAGGGTCTCCCGGACCTCAGCGTCCGACATCCGCACCAGGGACTCCACCGGCAGGCCCCGCCGGAGAGCAATGTCCCTGAGTTGGCCGGGTTCGGTGATCTCCCCCCGCCGGAGGGCCTCGTCCTGGGCATCCTGCGCGGCCTGGGTGCGGGCCTGGATGGAGGCAGCGGGGCGCATCACGGACGGGCGAGCGCCAGGGACGACCCCCGGCAGGATGCGGGCAGGAGGAGGAACCGGGCGAGATTCCTCCACCGTCGTCCTGCCAGACGGCGACGTGCCAGGCACAAACTCCTCCGCCCGGACCATGCCGGGTAATGTTCTGGACAGGACCAGGCGCTTGCGGAGGTCCTCGGCGGCGCGTTCTGCGACCCTGACATTGGCCTGCATCGCCATCCGTCCCACGCCCCTGACCCCCGTGTGCATCACACCACCGCCGACCACCCCCATAAGCCCGGACGTGAAGGGCTGGCCTTTGGCCTCCGGGTTGTAGGTGCGCTCGGCGGCGGTCTGAGACACATCCTGAAGGATCTCCTGCCCTCCCTCCATCTCCATTGCCTTGAGGACATCCGGGATACTTTCCCAGATCCGACTGACGGCCTTCGCACCGGGGACTTTCTGCACGACCTCAGCGGCCTTGCTCAGGACTTTCTCCGTACCGGGGACGCTCCCGAACAGCCGGATAGCCATTGGAGAGACCAGCAACATGTTCGCGACGAAGATGCCCGAAGCCAGGGCGACGGCGTCACCATCGGACAGCCCGGCCTCTTTAGCTCGGTTCCAGGTCTCCCCGGCCTCCATCAGGGACTCGTCCGCAGCGGCGGCCAGCGGGCCACCCACCGAGCCGGTCGCTACGAAGGAGAGCGCAGAGACGGCGGTATTAGGCAGGGTGTAGGCCCACCAATTCAGGTCTCCGAGCAGGTCAAAGTTGATCTTCCAATTCTCCACAATGTCGCGCTGGTGGGCCTGCTGCGGCGCGACGGCCTCCAGGATGGGTCGGGTCGTCTCCTTGATTTTCGCGCCGACGGCCTTGATCCCCCTTCCGGCCATGGACACCTCCGGCCTGGGGGACCACCCCATGACCGATCCGATAGTTTCAAGCGTCCCGCCCCGGCTTTCGGCCAGCCCGGCCACGGCGGCGATCGTACCGCGCGCTGCGGACTCCGGCAGGGAGGGAACGCGCTCTGGGGCAAACTCCGGGGTGTAGAGGGGTTCAGGGTGCTTGAGGGGTACGGCAGGCTCGGTCGGCGCAGGCTGGGGCACAGCAAGGGGCTGGACGAGCTGGCCGAACCCGACGCGAACGGCCCTCAGGCCGGGGACCAGGCGTTCGGCAGCAGTCGGTTCCAGACCGGGCGTGATAGCCGGCATGGAGGGCTGGTCCTCGAAGAACAAGCGATCTGGGGGCGGTCCCGCCAGCCCGGAAGTCAGCCGGGCGGCATCCTGGATGGTTCCCCGCAGGGCGTCCCCGGACTCATATACCTCTTGGCTACCCATTCCGCCATGCGCACCGTCGGGTGCTTTGCCAAGCGCAGCCGTCGTGCCGGGGGCCGTGAGACGGGAGATGGGCGCGGAAGGCGGGGTGACGAGCTCGGGAGGCGTGCCAGGGCCAACGAAAAAGTCGGCCCTGAGTTGCCGCCTGAAATCATCAAGCGTGCCAGGGGACGGAGGAACGGAGATCAAAGGCTCCAACCCATCCCCCGACACATCACCAAAGTCGGCCCTGAGTTGCCGCCTGAAATCATCAAGCGTGCCAGGGGACGGAGGAACGGAGGCCAAGCCCGTCCGGGAGACCACTGGATTCGTACCCTTGTCCAGGTCATCCTTTGTCTTAATGACCCTGGCGACGTATGCCTTCGTCAAGGGTCCAATTGCAGCCGTGGAACCATATCCCGCGTGATAGGCGGTCAACGCTCTGTCCGGATCGCCTTGGGACCACACGAGCAAATTCTTGATGTAGCGAACGCCTCCCCGGATGTTTTGCAATGGGTCGTGGAGATTGCGCACGCCCAGATCACGAGCCGTGTCCGGCATCAGTTGCATCAGACCACGAGCGCCTTTCGGCGAGACGGCGTTAGTGTCCCCCGCAGACTCATTCTCCACGATGGCCCGGATCAGATTGGGGTCCACCCCCGCTCTTTTAGCCTCAGCCTCAATGATTGAATCGTAATAAGTTGGCATGTAAACTACTGAGAAAGAAGAACATTTTTGTATTTGGCGACATACCTTACTGCGGCTTCTTCATTCATGCCGACTTTCATTGCATTGACAATGGCAACCTCAACATTCATGGTGGTCCAGTTGGATTTATCGGCAATCTCTGACACGGCGGATTTCACATTGAACGGTTTGGCGGGCTTCTCTGTGGGCAATGGCACACCCGTCCGGGCCACCGGAAGCGGAGATGCAGACGAAGGCGAAACCGAGGGGGCGGAAGTCGAAGATGCAAGCGGGGACGTGTAGGACAGCCCGGACCGGATGCCGGATGGCAGGCCGGAGATGGGAACTTGAGCGCCAGCGCCCCCTCCACCAGCTCCGCCGCCAGAGGAGGGCCTCCGAATCTCCACAGGCGACAGAGAATTGTCCGGGTTGATCAGGTAGGGGACCTGGATGACGGTTCCATACCCATCATTCAAAGATTCGTTCTTAAGGAGAAACCTGCTCTGCAGATCTCTGGGCGGGTTCCGGTTAGGTTCGTCAAGATTGCGAATCTGCGCCTCAGTAGCCCGCTTCTTCAGTTCCCGGTCCTCTTTGGTTTCCGTCTGCTTGCGACGGAACTCCTCGACAGCAAACAAGTTCAGGGCATCCGACAGATCGGGGTCCGGTACGCCCGTCTCCCGCACACGGGCGACCTTTGAGCTGGTGGACCCTTCCGCAAAACCTTTCTTGGCCCGCTCCTCGGCGTCTCTGGCTCGCTTCTCGGCGTCCCCGGCCCGCTCCTCGGCCTTGAGCGCCAGGCCCGACCGGAGGGCGCGGTCTTCGTCGCGCTTTCGGATCTCCTCATTTTCCAGCCCAGACTTTCGAGCGGACTCAAATCCTGCCGTTAGTCCCAAAAGTCCCTGCCCGGCCGCGGCCAGTGCTCCCCTTCCACCCCCCATAGCCGCGCCGATGCCGGTGGTGATCCCCAGGCCAGCCAGGGCTATGAGGACCTGCGACCAGTTGATGCTGCCGTCGGGGCGGGTATGCCTTTTAACTGTCGCGGCGACATCGGGTTTGGGCTGATTACTGCCAAGCAGACGCCCCCCGGTAAGCCCACTCAGCGTGGGAGCGTCGAAGTCCGACGGCGCGGGATCAAACGTGTCTAAGGTTGTGCGAGGAAAAGCTGCCATATTCTACCCTTTGATGTCACCCAAACCGATACTTACGGATAGACCTTCGGTTCCAAAGCTCACTCCTGCATGGGGTCCCACATCTCTGGAGGTGTTGTCGGAGGTGGACTTGCTCCGGCCCAGGTAAGCCGCGGCTGCGCCCAGTACGGCGGTAGCCAGGGTACCGACCAGGGCGGCTGTAGTGGCATCGTCAAGGCTCTTCAACCTTTCCTTGTCAAGGCCCAGTTGCTCTGCAAAATTGGAGAGGTTCATGTCGAAAGACTTATTGAATCGATCTTGATCATCCTTGAACTGCTCGCGCTCCAGGGAGGAGACGGACTGCTGTGATTTCTTCGCCGTGTAACGCTTCTCGTCATCTGCGGTGGACAGGGGGGAGGCCAGGGCAACAGAAGCATCGAGGGTTTCCTGGAGCTCATCCATTGTAATCTGGCCGTCATCATTCATGTCGAAGGCTTGGTTGTAGCCCTGGTCGGCACGGTTCAAGGTGGCCCCATTCCGCTTAGAGAGGACTTCAAACATCGAAGTTGCGTCATAGGCCGTGAACGCCTGTGACTCGTCTGGCTGAAGTTTTTCGATAGGCAGGCCGTCATCGCCGTAGACGTATCCTCTGGCCCTCGTCAGGTAGTCACGGGTGTTGATAGAGAGGTTCTTATTAAACTGCCGGATCCCCTCTGTGAGCTTTTCGCGGTCGAGTGCGAGGGTCTTTGAAACGGCGTTGATCTGGCTGGTCACTTGTTTTGCTTGCATCGTGGTGAAGGTCTCTCCCGTTGCGGCCAAGATACCGTTGGTCTGCCCGTACCTCATGTCCTCCAGGTCCACTCTCCCGTTTCCATCCAGGTCCATCGCCACGTCGTAGGGCTTTCCCTCGGTGGAATCCCTGAACGCCTGCGCCCAATCTCCCCAGGCCGCCTTTCCTGGCGCGGCGTCGGTCCATCCAAGCTGGTCGGCCAGGGCTGACTTCTCCTTAACTTTCGTTCGTCGCGTGTCCTCGGCCAAGGTCGCGTAAGCCAGTTTCTGGTTTCGATCCATCTGTTCCCAGGCTAACGTCCCCTGCCACTTCTGTGTGCCGTCCTCCTGCTCGACAAATCTCCCGCCATAGGTTCCCTCTTCTTCCAGGGACACGATCTTTTTCTGTAGCGTGTCGGACTTCAGGTTGGTCAGGGGGTCCGTGTAGGTCCCGATAGCCGCACCCTGTTTAGCCGCCCGGTCCACGGCGGCATTGAGGGCATCGATGGTGTCGATCAACTTAGGAGACCCGTCCGAGTTTGCGGTTCCAGTCGGATCAATCACCTTTCCGGTCAATTGAGAGGCCTGGAGTTGACCTTCAAGCGTGAGGTAGACCTTCTTGGTATTCGGATCGGTATAACCTCCGTAGAGTTCTTCCATGATGGTTCTCTGCTTGAAACTCTGCTCAAGGGCGGCCTGAGTGTTATAAGAGACTCCCGTATCCGGGTCAACAAACTTCCCCGTCTCCCGACCCGCGATAGCAGCTCTATCCATCGCGGAGTTCTGCCGGTCCAGAGCCAATTTTCCGCCCGACAGGGTATCCTGCCAGGCCCTTTCCGTTTTTCCGGTATCTGGATTGTATCGAAAAATCTCTTTTCCGCCAAATGCCTCGCTGGTCTGAAGTCCCAATCTCTGCGCGTCTAAGGTGTCGCCGTAAATCTGCTGACCATTGGCATCCCTCGCGGGCGTGCCGTCGGCCCTGAGCAACGGAAGCTTGCCGGTCAGTCCGGCGGTGGTAGCCTGTTGGCCAAACTGCTGTGCCTGAGCCAACAGGGTGGGGCGGAACGTCAGTGCACCATTGGCCCCTCTTGTGGTGATTCCGCCGTAAAGCTCTTGCTCGCGGCGGCTGGCCTCTCGACGCCCAAGTTCCGTCTCAAGTGATTGTGCTTGCTGCGCCAGGGTGGGGACCTGGACTTTCAGAACCCTTCCGTCAGAAACCGACAGAGTCCCGTCGTTGGGGTCATATCGCCCGATGTAATTTTCCTCCCCATCATAGGCATCCCTACCGTTTCTGACCGTGATAGGACGTCCATCCGGGAGAACGAGACCTGCGCCGAAGGTCGTAGCGGCCTGGATCGCTTCGTTGACCTTGCTGCGCCTAATCTCCTCGGCAAGGTTACCCTCGGTGACGGCGATTCCCCGGCCCTGTAGGCCCTCGACAGCCCTGTTGCGTCGGGATTCCTCGGTTTCAGTTCCCGGCGCTACAGTACCCGACAACCCAAATGTGGAGGCGCGCCTGAGCTCAATGTCAGCCTCTTGGCCTGTCTTTGCCAGGGTCTGCCGATCATCCAGCATCCCCGTCAAGCCCGAAGTCCTCATCTTCTGGCTGAACGCCTGCTCAAGGGCGGCCTGGGTCTGGTAAGATCGCCCCGTCGTCGGGTCAACGAACTGCCCTGTCTCCCGACCCCTGGCTATGGCCCTCTGAAGCTCCGCGTTCTGAGCCTCCAGGGTCTGCCGATCATCCAGCATCCCCGTCAAGCCCGAAGTCCTCATCTTCTGGCTGAACGCCTGCTCAAGGGCGGCCTGGGTCTGGTAATATCGCCCCGTCGTCGGGTCAACGAACTGCCCTGTCTCCCGACCCCTGGCTATGGCCCTCTGAAGCTCCGCGTTCTGAGCCTCCAGGGTCTGCTGCCCGTCCAACGTCCCCATCAAGCCCGAAGTCCTCATCTTCTGGCTGAACGCCTGCTCAAGGGCGGCCTGAGTCTGGTAAACCCACCCTGTCGTCGGGTCAACGAACTGCCCCGTCTCCCGACCCCTGGCGATGGCCCTCTGAAACGCCGCGTTCTGCGCCTCCAGGGTCTGCCGATCATCCAGCATCCCCGTCAAGCCGGCCTCGGAGATGCGCTCTCCAGCCCTGGCAGATCGCGCTGCCTCGGTAAGTTGCCATGTGTATCTGCCTGTGTTGGCGTCTTTCACGAATTGGCCACCGGCCTGCCCAGCCTCTCGCATGAGCTGCTCTGCCTGGGCGATGCTCAACTGCCCAGTCTGGATGCGGTCTGCCAGGGAGGTGGCTGCCCGCTGTGCTTCAATGTCGGCCAGAGTGCGCTGCGCCGTTAGGGTCCTGGGCGCTGTTGCCGCAGGGAGGCCACCCGGGCCCGTCGCCGCGTCCGGCGTCCAGCCGGGGGGTGGCTCCTCCCCGTAGGCGTCCCGGTAAGCCTGCCGGGCCTGCTGGTCGAGAGCTTGCCTGGCCATGGTCGCCTGCCCGTCCAGCATCCCCGTCAACCCCGCCCGCGCCACCTCCTGCCCGGCAACTTGCCCCTGGATGCCCGCCGCCAAACCCGTTCTGGAGACCAAAGACTGGTCCGCAAACTCCCGATCCTCCTTCTTGAGGGCGCGAAGTTGCTCCCCTGTGGCCGTGACAAGCCGCTCCCCGATGTCCCCGAACTCCCCGACGAGCGCCCCGGAGTGGAGCAACCCGGAGGAGATAGCCCGCTCCTCGGCCTGCTTGCGCGACACGTCCGCAGACTCGTTGAGCCGCCGAATGGAGTCTCGATAGTACTGTTCTTCCTCCTCCGGCGTTTTGTAGATGGACGTGGGGGTGTCACGCAGGATACCCAGGCCCTTGCGGGTCAGGGCAGATCCCAGGGGGTCGGGGTTAAAGCCGTTGCCATTGGCAGACCCCCTGAGCCGCTGCCCGACGTGAGACGAGCCGGTCCCGGTCAGGGGCGTGGCGTTGGTGTTGGACAGGTCTACGGTGTCGCCTAAGCTCAGGCCGGACGACGGTCTGCGCATGGCGCTCCCGCCCTTGCTCCGGTCGAGCAGGCCAGTCGAGCCGGTGAATCTGAGTCCACGGCGGTTACGTGCCATCGGCAGGCTCCACAAGGCGTTTCACTTCGTCGTCAGTCAGGCCGCACTTCTTCAGGGCGTCCGAAAATGACTCTCTGATCTGGAGCTCAAACAGGTCCACGTTGCCGTCCCGCGAGGCGGTAGCGGCCCTGTAAATGCGCCCGGAGAGGAGAAACAGGCGGTCAGCAAGGTTGAAGGCTTCGGATATGGTCATCGAATAAACCCTATGCTCATGGCGTGGTTATCACCCTTGGCAGGGGCAAGTTGAGGGCCATAGCGCCCGACACCGCCTTGCGCTGAAGATCGCGCACCTTCTGGCGTTCGTCGGATGCGTTCTTGAGGGCATCCCGGCGCACGGCCTCGGATGCGTTTGCCGCAGCCTGGTAGTAGCGCAGAGCCGTCAGGTAGGCATTGTGGGCCTCGGCGTAGCGGTCCAGGGCCAGCCCAAGAGCGATCAGGCGTTTGAGCCGGGCGTTCTCGTCGGTGGTCAGAAATCGGGTGCGCTCCTGTTTCACCAGGGCAGACACCCACTGCGTGACCTCCTTCATCAGAAAGTCGTGGACCTCAAAGCTGACCGCCGCGACGGTGACGGCCTCCTTCGGCAGGGGAGCCAGCGTCCCGGCGCAGGACAGGACGAAAGCCCACACAGCCAGGTTGAGCAGAACAAGCGTCCAGGCCAGGATGAGTCGCTTCATGACCCGTTCCCCGGCCTGTTCACGGCGCTGTCAGCCGCAAAACCCGCAACGAAGGCGTTCAAGAGGGAGATAGGCAGGCTTGCCCCATCCACCTGAAGGGCCAGGGTTACGGATGCGGCCACGGCAAACGCCGGGATGGTCCTGGAAAAGAACTTTTCCAGAAACCACCTTCGGAACACGACAAATTCAGACGCATCTCCGTTCTTGCCCTCCTCGATACGCTTTTTGAAAACGTGCGCAATCTGCCCCACGAACGCCGCAAGCACCGCCAGCAGGCGGGGGAAGTCTGTCATGTCGAGTCCAGCCATGTCATCCTCCTCATTTTGCCAATTGTCCCTTAATTTCCGACAACAGCATGTTGGACTGTTGCTGCGCCACGATCAACTTTTCTACGCCTTCGTGAATCCTCTCCGACATCTCCACTTCTTTTTCCATGTGTGGCAAAAGTTTGACTTCAAGGTTTTCGACAGCCCGCCGGGTCCCTGTCCCATTGGTCCCGGTACGGGTATTCCACCTGTCCACACCCATCTGTATCCCCTTCCATCCCCCCATTGCCGTTGCTATCGCCGCCAGCATTTCAAAGTATGTAGTTTCCATGCCCGACTCTCCTATGCTACCCACTGTTTGACCCGTGCGCTCCTGAAAAACCTGAATCTGTCCGTCTGCACCGTCGGTGTCATTCCGTCGCCTGTCGCCCAGGGAGGCGGCTTGCTATCCATACTCTTGTCGTAGTAGTGGTCGCTCCCTTGCGTGGTGTCGGCGCTGGCCCCGGACACAATCATTTCCGAGACTTTGCAACAGACATCCCAAACGACTTCAGCCTCATAGTTGAGTGGGTCAAGAACTTTGGGGAGGTTCGGGTCCGAATCCATTGTCCAGGAGAATTGAAAGGGCTTCAGAATCACGGATGCCCATCCCGCATTTCCAACGGGGGCCTTGAGATGCCAATGCACCCGGTTGCGGATGACACATCCCACCTTCTGCTTATTGTCCAGAGATGCGCCTCTTGCCTCGCCGAACAGACATCGCGCCAGTATCGCGCCGGGGGGGAGGTCGCCAAGTTCAGGCTTGCTGATTTTGGCTCCCCACAATCGGTATTTCTCGTCCACGCCAGACTCCTATGTCACACGGCCACACTCCGTGTTTTTCTTTCATGCCGTCTGTTTGGGATCGTTGACCGCACTCCCATCCTCGCGGATCATCTCCGTAGGATGACCGCACTTCTGACATCGACTAAACTCTGTATTCCATACGCGCCCACATTTCTCGTTCGTGCAGCGCCATTTTGCATTGTAGGGCTTCATCTTAACTTGCACCAGATCAACTTTGTTATTAATGGTTCATTCTCCCATATTACTGCTGTTTGCGCCTTCCCAATGGTTTTGTTCCGAACAAGGGTTTCAGACAATAATCCCAAATTACTCACCGTCTGACGCTCCGCGTATCCTGCCTTTGTAGACGGCGATAAAAGATCGCCAATGGCAATATTGCCTCCCGTGTTCGTAACCAATATAACCCCAGTGCCGGATACCCGAATCCGCCCAACTATTCCAGAAGTCTTTCCTTTTCGAGCAACAGTTGTAGAATCGGCTACACTCATCTTATGTAAGAAAATGCCGAAGACTGCTCCATCATCTCTATCTAAAGTTTTTCTGACTAAAATTAAACTGTCTCCACGAAAAGAAACAAGGGAGACAACCGCTCCAGCGTTGAGTATTTCCTGAACCTCGACGGTTTCAACCTCGTCCGCTTTGGCGGAGGATACCAACAAAAGCAACGCTAAAATAACCCACATATCAAAATCCTCACTGAGCTAAAAACCCATAAAACTGAGTTTGCGTACCAGCCAAATCTACTACGTCACTCCCCTCGCCTGCAATGTTGAGAGTTACTGTGGCTGTATCAAGTGCATCCATATCAGCGAGAACCGAACCGGAAAGAACAAGTTCACCGTTAATGGAATCCTGCATAGTGTCACCCAAAAAGATATTATATGTTTTATTCGATGTAATAATTTGCAAGTAAGTTCTTGTTGCAGAGGTTGTGATTCCACCCAGGGAAACAATTACACCAAGTATATAACGCCCTGTCACGGGTGCGGTAAACGTACTCGGCAACGTAAAATCACCTGCTTGATCAAAAGTTTCTGTGTCAAATGCAATAGTATAAGAGGTCCCTGCGCCCGTGACGTTTAATATATTTCCACTGCCGGTTACCATGAAGGATGGCTGTCTGGGAAAGGTGTGTCTCCCTGTCCATTCCTTGTTCCCGGAAAGTGTCCCGGCCATGTCGCTCCCTGCCACGCTTGCGGCACGTATAACTACGCTATCTACGGCATCTATGCGCAGGTTAGCCCTGGAAACGCCCCCAGCATCTATGCTGGCAGAGTCGATACCGGATGTGACGGTCGCGCTATCCAGGGTGACGTTCTGCGCGACGATGGAATCCGCGTGAAGGGCCTGCCACATAAACGTCGGCAAACCCACGCGTCCGGTCCGGTCCGTCTTGGGCCGGATAAGCGTTCCGTCCAGAATGAGCGTGCCGGAGGCCACGCTATCGGCGGCCAGGACCTGCACCCTTGCGGTGTCGCCGGTGAAAGACCGGACGCGCTTGGTAGGCGTGCCGAAGTAGGTATTGAGGTCGTTGAGGGGATGGAAGAAGAAAGTGTTGTCGCCCCTGGTCCCGTTGGCGTCTGAGTAGAAGGTGTCCACCTGCGCGGAGTCGAACAGGGCCTTGCCGTAGTTTGTGAAGGTCCACCCGGTCAGCATGATATGGTCTGCCGAGTCCGTCACCGTCGCAATGAATTTCGCCGCCGCCGTGAACCGGTTGTTGTCAAGCTGATTCAACTCCGCCGCCGACGCCGTGATGTTGGTCACAAAGGCGATGTTGTTGTTGTTGTAGCTGATGAGGTTGTCGAATTCCGCGTTCAGGTCGGCGGCGTACAACTTCTCCGACGTCCAGTTCTTTACGCGGGCCACGTCGGTGGTGGCCCCGGCAGGGAAGGGAAACAGGGCCAGCAGGAGGAGGATGGACAGGATTCTTTTCATCATCGAGAAACTCCGGGGCCGGACCTCATAGGAACCACGTAATAGCCCAGGCCGTAAAGATCGAACGACTTGGCATTGGCGGGGAGGTTCAACTCGAACTGCGCGTAGCGGGCGCTCCCGCCCTGCCGACCCCACCATTGCGCGTAATCGGAACTCGCCAGCGTATCCACGTCCAGCGTGAACTCGTCCAGGACCGTGCCGGTGGTCCCGACGGTGACGGCCCGGCTTTGCGTGGCCGTGATGTTGTAGAGGGTTGTGTAAATCGTGCCCACCTTCTCCGTGTCCGCCGCCACCTCCATCAGGACTCGCCTGAAGTTCTTTTTTGTCCCCGGCGACCCCAACCCCATATAACCTGTCTTGACCCAGGCCGCAAAGCCCGTCCCGTCGTCGTCCAAGCCGGTGTTTTGCTTGTAGATCAGATAGTTGGAGTAGTCGCCCGAATAGATGTGCCGGTTGAGGTTGGAGTCAATCACCTGCGCCATGACATTGGCGTTTATACCGCTGTAGACCCCCACCCACTTCTGAAAGTAGGTGTCCCACGCCAGCACCCGGTTGTTCGTCGTTTGTGCGCCGCCCTCGGTAGCGGCCACGGACACGGCAAACCAGACCTGTTGCAGGTCCTCCAGGTAGGCCCCCTTGATATGGGGGAAGCGGTTCTTCGGGATCTTCTTCCAGAGTTGTTCAATGGATCCCCCGATGTAGTTGCGCGGCCCTATAGTCATGTCCGCACCCATCCGGTAAAAGCCGCTGTAGGACGGCCAGTACAGGACCCCCCCGGCCTCCACCACACCCTGCGGGGCCGGGCATCCCACCGAGTCCGAGATGCGCCCGATGCCGAAGGCCGACGCCCCCGCGCCGTTGGGGTTGTGGTAGAGGAAGAAAGTCCCGATGTCCTTGAACAGGATCAGGACCTCCCCGTCCCCACCGTCCGTGCCCCGGAAGAAAGGCTTGGCGACCGTTCCGTATCGTCCCGTCCCCCGGTAGACCGCCGCGATCTGGTTGGTCGGCCAGGTCGTGGCCGTGTCGATCTTGGACCACACGACGTTTTCCGGGTAGTCCGTCCCGCCGAAGGTGCAGTTCCAGAAAACGAGTCGGTTCTTGAACGTCGCTACGGATACGGCCTTTGACGGTGGAGAGGTCGTCAGGGCCGCCGCGTTGCCGGTTCCATTCCACGCGAAGGGGGCGTTGATCCCGGCGGTGACGTCGCTCTGGCATCCGACCAGCAGGTCCCGGAACACCGTCATCACCACCGGCTTGTCCTGCCCCGC
>C687J26845_10000715_pt1 | contig 21344 bp, 20 predicted proteins | sample RifCSPlowO2_12_FD_26845 | JGI IMG/M metagenome (IMG submission 26845)
AAGCCGGTTACGTTGCGGCTTGCCCGCGCCGAGCGTGTGCTCGGCATCAAGATCGGCGCGAAGCAGGCGAGCGCCATCATGCGCCGTCTCGGACTTGAATTCGCGGTGGCGGGGGACAAGTTCAGCGTCACGCCGCCGTCCTATCGCTTCGATATCGCCATCGAGGAGGATTTGATCGAGGAAGTGGCGCGTATTCACGGTTACGACAACATTCCGGCGGCGGCCCCGGCGGCGCCCGCGGTGATGCTGCCGGTGCCGGAAGCGCGGCGCGATGCGGCGGCAGTCCGCCGGCTGCTGGTGGCGCGCGATTACCAGGAGATCGTGACCTACAGCTTCGTCGATCGCCAGTGGGAGGAAGATTTCTGCGGCAATGCCGCACCGGTGGCGCTGGCCAATCCGATCGCAAGCCAGATGGGGGTGATGCGTTCCAGCCTGATCGGGAGCCTCGTCGCCTGCGTCGCCTCCAACGTGAATTACAGGCAGGCGCGCGTGCGGGCGTTCGAGATCGGCCGCTGCTTCATGAGCGCCGCCGGCGCGAGCCACGACCAACCGCTGCGCATCGGCGCGATCGCCTACGGTGATGCATTGCAGGAGCAGTGGGGCGTGCCGTCGCGCACCGTCGATTTTTATGACCTTAAGGCTGATGTTGAGGCGCTGCTTTTCACGCGCGCGGTAGGCTTCGATGCTGCGCCGCATCCTGCGCTCCATCCCGGCAAGTCGGCCCGCGTCGTCTGTGACGGGACTGCCATTGGCTGGATCGGGGAATTGCATCCCCGCTGGCAACAGAAGTATGATTTGCCCTTCGCCCCGGTACTGTTCGAGCTCGATTTCGAGCATGTGGTTGGGGGAGGCGTACCGGTTTACAACGAAATTTCCAGATTCCCGCCGGTGCGACGCGATGTCAGCGTTGAAGTCGACGAAGGGATAAGCTACCACGCGATTCTGGAAGGTTTGCGCCACCAACAGCCTGCGATCGTGACTGAAATCGGGCTGTTCGACGTCTATCGCGGAACGGGCATAGTTAAAGGTAAAAAAAGTCTTGCATTCAGGGTGTTATTGCAGGATACTCACAAGACTTTAACCGATGCTGAAGTCGATTCCGCCGTTGCGCAATTGATCCAGGTGCTGCAACAGCAATTCGACGCGAGGCTTCGTTGAAAGGGGGGGACATGACTTTAACCAAGGCCGAGCTTGCAGATCTCTTGTTTGAAAAGGTGGGGTTCAACAAGCGCGAAGCCAAGGACATGGTCGAATCGTTTTTCGAGGAGGTGCGGCTTGGGCTCGAAAACGGGAACGGCGTGAAGCTTTCCGGATTCGGCAACTTTCAGCTGCGTGACAAGCCGCAGCGCCCGGGCAGAAATCCGAAGACCGGCGAGGAGATTCCAATCACCGCGCGGCGCGTCGTCACATTCCATGCATCGCAGAAGCTGAAGGCGATGGTGGAGCAGCATTACAGTGGAAACGAGTCACAGCCATCCTAAGATCCCGCTGCCGTCAATTCCTGCGAAGCGCTACTTCACCATCGGTGAGGTGAGCGAGCTGTGCGGCGTCAAGCCGCATGTACTGCGGTACTGGGAGCAGGAATTCACGCAGCTGAAGCCGGTGAAGCGCCGCGGCAACCGGCGCTATTACCAGCACCACGAGGTGCTGCTGATCCGCCGCATCCGCGATCTCCTGTACGATCAGGGTTTCACCATCAGCGGCGCGCGCCACCGGCTCGACGAACTCGTCGCCGAGCCCGTCAGGGCGGCGCCGCGACCGGCGCGCAGCGGCCTGAATTTCGTGCGCAAGGAAATCAAGAGCGTGATCGAGCTGTTGCGCGCGTAGCGCGGAGCCGTGGGTTGGGCTAAAGTTTCTTGCGAAGCCCAGCGATATACGCCACGAGAATTTGGGCTTGTCTTCGTTCAGCCCAACCACTTTCCATGAACCACGTTTTCCATCGTAACGCGGGTGCCGAGCCGCCGGTAGCCGTCGCCGGCGAAGGTCCTTATTTGATGGACAGCGCAGGCCGGCGCTACCTCGACGCCTCCGGCGGCGCTGCGGTCTCCTGTCTCGGGCATGGCCATCCTGCGGTGATCGAAGCGCTCAAGCAGCAGGCCGATCGGCTGGCATATGCACATACGGCGTTTTTTAGCAGCGAGCCGGCTGAACAACTCGCCGATTGGCTGGTGGACGCGGCCGGTGGCAATTTCGAGCGCGTGTATTTCGTATCGGGCGGATCGGAAGGCATCGAGGCGGCGCTCAAGCTCGCGCGGCAGTATTTCGTCGAAACCGGCCAGCCGTCGCGCGCGCATTTCGTCGGGCGGCGCCAGAGTTACCACGGCAACACGCTGGGCGCACTGGCGGTCGGCGGCAACGCCTGGCGGCGCGCCCAGTTCGCGCCGCTGTTGATCGACGTCGCGCACATCGCCCCGTGTTACGCGTACCGGGATCGCAAGGAAGGCGAAAGCGAGGAAGAATACGGACAGCGGGTAGCCGGTGAGCTGGAGGAAACCATCGAGCGACTCGGGCCGGGCAAGGTCATCGCGTTCGTCGCCGAAACCGTCGTGGGCGCGACACTTGGCGCGGCGCCTGCGGTGCGGGGGTACTTCCGCCGCATTCGGGAGGTCTGCGACCGCCACGGCGTGCTGCTGATCCTTGACGAAGTCATGTGCGGCATGGGCCGTACGGGGACGCTCTTCGCCTATGAGGAAGAGGGCGTGGTGCCGGACATGGTGGTGATCGCCAAGGGCTTGGGCGGTGGCTACCAACCGATCGGCGCAGTGTTGGTGTCGCGACAGATCTTCGATGCGATCCGCGGCGGCAGCGGCTTTTTCCAGCACGGCCACACTTATCTCGGGCATCCCATCGCTTGCGCAGCGGCGCTCGCGGTGCAGCGCACGGTACGCGAGGAGAACCTGCTCGCTAACGTAAGGCTACAGGGCGCCGCGTTGCGCGCGGCGTTGGAGGCGTGCTTGCGCAATCATCCGAACGTCGGCGACATCCGCGGCCGTGGCCTGTTCCTGGGGGTGGAACTGGTGGCCGACCATGGAACCAAGGCGACATTCGATCCGGCGTTGAAGCTCCATCTCGCAGTCAAACGCGAAGCGATGGCGCGTGGCCTCATCTGCTACCCGATGGGCGGCACCATAGACGGACGCCGCGGTGACCATGTGCTGCTTGCGCCACCGTTCATCATCAATGCAAAGCACGTCACCGAAATCGTCGACAAGTTTTCAGCAGCGCTCGGTGCCGCGTTCGCCGGGGTGCGGACGTGATAGCGGGTATGAATACTCCGCCGCGGGCCGGGGAACGACGGTCTGATATAATTCGCAGCACGGGGCGTAGCGCAGCCTGGTAGCGTACCGGCATGGGGTGCCGGTGGTCGTGAGTTCAAATCTCACCGCCCCGACCAAAATTCAAGGACTTACAAGCGCTTCGTCGGCCCGACCGACAAATTCCTGAGTCGGGCTGAACAGATTCTCTAAGAGATCTTCTTGCTGACCTAGGGCAACGGGATGACTTTCACCGGCTTTCGACAGTAGACCCGCCGCGTCGTGCGTGGGTCGAGATGGCCGCCGCGGTTCTGCGCATCCAACTCGTTCGGGCTGTCGCTTACCGACTTCGCCTTGATGTCGTGAAAGTGAAACTCGTTCTTTTTGAATCCAAGTCCTTAACGTCCTTTTGTCCACCGCGCACCTTGGCGCGGAGCTCAAGCACGCGTACGATGACAGCCCGCAACTCGTCGCTCCAGCGGATGAGCTGTTAGCGCTGCGGGTCGGCTTTCTTCTTCTTATTGAGCGAGAGCAGCAAGCGTTATTCGGTGATGCATGCGAGCATCGCCTTGAGCAACATCCCGGGCCGGGCGGCGTGCATCTGCGCGAGGTCCATCATGCACTGCATCGCTGGCGATGCCTTCGGACAGACCTTGTTAAACATGGCGTCGGTAACGTAGAGGCTGCGCGGTGTCTCGGGGTGTTGTACTCGACCTGCAGGCACGGGTTGTATTCGGTGTAACCCGTGGTGTCCAACAATTCGAACGAAGTTCGGGGTAGACTTCTGGCATGGATTCGGTGCTGCCGTCACTGTCGTTTCTGCTGATGGCCGTCTCGGGCTGGGTCTACCGACATCAGCTGATTGTCATCGAATTTCTCCAAGCGGGGAATCGGCTGCTCAAAGCAAGGCTGAGCGGAAAGCGAATCCGCTTTACCGATGCTGAACGGGTGCTGCTGGCGAGGAAGGCCAAGGCCGTAGGGCGCAAAGCGCTCCTGAAGCTCGACACCATCGTTTCATCTGACACATTGCTACGCTGGCACAGGCGATTGGTAGTGCAGAAATGGAATTTTGCTCATAGGCGGGGACCTGGCCGGCCAGGGATCACGCGCGAGATCGCCGAGCTGATTGTTCGCATGGCGCAAGAGAATCCAAAGTGGGGATATACCCGGATTCAGGGTGCGCTGGCGAATCTCCGGCACCAGGTAGGTCGCGGCACGGTGGCCAACGTGCTCAATCGCAATGGCATTGAACCGGCCCCGGAGCGGAGCAAGCATACCAAGTGGTCGACATTCTTGAAGGCGCATTGGAAGGTGTTTGCGGCAATCGACTTTCTTACCGTGGAGGTATGGACAGGCAGGGGACTGGTCACCCACTACCTGCTGTTCGTGATCAGTCTTGCCGACCGCGTTGTCCAGGTTCTCGGCGTGACGGCAAAACCGGACGAGGCGTGGATGCTGCAGATAGGGCACAACCTTATTGACACCGAAAGCGGAGCGCTGTGCGGGAAGCGTTACCTCATTATCGACCGCGACACCACGTATACGGACCAATTTCGCAGGCTTGTGCGCGAGGCGGGGACCGAGGTGATCCGGCTGCCGCCGATGTCGCCGAATCTTAACGCATATGCAGAGCGCTTCGTTCGCTCGATTAAGTACCAATGCCTGAATCGGATGATTTTCATCGGGCAGGCCTTGCTGCGTCGTGCAGTGTATGAATTCATGGGGCATTATCATGCGGAACGTAATCATCAGGGGCTGGGCAATAGATTGGTCCGAGGGCATCCGATCGCTGTTCACGATAACGGGATCGTGCAACGTCGCCAGCGGCTTGGTGGAATGCTCAACTTCTACTACTGCAAGGCGGCGTGAGCGGAACCGGTCGAATTTCTGGACAGTACGCGCTCTCTGAGTCGGCCACGAGGGTGCGCAACAAGCGGCTAGGCTACCGTCACGGTACGGCGAGCTGGAGCAAGTGCGCCTCATATTGCACCCACGCCTCTCGAAGGTGAGATTCGAGAATGCGTTTCGCGTTCGAAGCGTCTCCGGCACGAATAGCACGCAACAGCAGCTGATGTTCCCTTAGTCCTGCGGCACCGCGCTTTTCACTACTCCAATATCCGTCGATGCGCCGTTTCATGATTATACGCTCGAAGACAGCATTTAATATGTCGACGAGATATTCGTTACCAGACAGTGAGGCGAGGTAGACGTGAAAATCGCGATCGCTTGATATACGGTCCACAATCGCATTTTTCGCAACATGTTTAGCATAAATCTCGTGCAACTCGGCCGAGCGCTTTAGCTGTTTTTCACCAATAACTGCCCTTGCCATTGTGAGGCCGAGCGCATAAGACTCGAGCGCAGCGCGAACGTCATAGAGATCGCGCGCTTCGTGGGAGTCAATTTCCGCTACGAAGTATCCCCTGGCTGGGATACGGATAACGTATCCCTCTTGATACAAACGTTCAAGCGCTTGCCTCACGGGCGTCCGAGATACCGCCAACAAATCCGCAATATGCTGGTGTGCAAGCTTGCGGCCCGGCGCAAATTGGCCGGTCAATATCATTTGCTTGATGCGCGCGTACACATCGTCGTCTAGTGATACTGGGTCGGGCGACACTGCGGCGGCTGTCCGTCGTTCCTTGGCCGAGGCCGACTGACGGCGCTTGTTTAAAGCGGGGACTGCCGCGTTGCCGGCCGCCTTACCTTGCACGACCGGAGGGTTGTTTTGTGTTGACATGGTGTCCTTCAGTTCTTCGTGCATTACGAACGTTATAAAGGGAAGTGAAGTAGTAGCAATCCTGCTCATCTCGTTTACCACGCTTCTGGCGTCATGCTAAAGAGGCGTGTCAAGGGCGCGAAGCATGCACATAAGTTGGTGTCCGGGCTACACGCGTCTACCTCCACCCGGCTTCGGCGCGTATAGCAAAGATGCATTTAAAGGACTACAAATCACTGTGGGCTTGATTTTAGCGTACAAATAGTAATACAATTTTGCATCCAAAATTGGATCACGCCTGCTTGGGGCGGCGAAGCTCTCAATGAGTGGGGACGTAGTCCTATGCTCAATCGTGCTCCGCCGCCCAATAAGAGGAGGGGTTTCACATGGGCGCCAGAATTTGTTTGGTCACTTCCGCGGAGGGGCCGCGTTTGGTACACCGGAAACAGTTGTTCGAGCTTCTCAAGGAGAAGCACATAGTAAGGCCGGACACTGAGCTCGGTATCACACTCCAGAAACATACCCTCACTCATCGCGCCTTCGTGGAAGGCCTGTACTTCGAGATGCTGCAGAGTACCTGGACCGTCGAGGGGATTTTGCAGGCCGAAAAAGATGGCTATGACGCTGCGGTCATCGCCTGCTATTTCGATCCAGGACTTGAGGCGGCCCGAGAAGTAGCGAGGATCCCGGTGGTAGGCTTGGCGGAAGCCTCCATGGCCTATGCGTCCTTGCTGGCGAAAAAGAAGCGATCCATTGCTATTATCGCAGTAGCCGAAAAGGGTGTTCTGAAGACCTACGACGTAATCGACAAGTACGGCCTCACGGAACAGCTTATACCGAACAGACCGGTCAGACATATACCGTTCGACATGCTTGTTGCGGCGGCCAACAACGGAAAGGTTTCTGACGTCGAGGCGGCAAAACAGGCGCACGCTGCTGTGGCAAGGGAGTGCATCAAGGACGGGGCTGAGATTGTGATAACCGGATGTGCTGGGCTTGGCCCAATGCTGGCGGTCGAAGGGGTATTTGACGTTGACGGTGTGCCTGTCATGGACCCTGTCAGCGTTGCCGTCAAGACGGCCGAAAGCCTTGTCGACTTACAGAAACTGGGCCTGAAGCTGAGCAGAAAGCTCATGTACCGGCTGCCGGTCTCAGAAGATATTTCCAACAAAGAACGTGCTCATTTCGGCTTTGGATCAGCCGTGCATGACCAGCCGTCCGCTGAAGCGGTTTCTATCGCGCGTTAACCTCTAATTACGAAACTGGCCATCTTTTACTGCAGTGCGTCGGACACTATGAATTTGGGACTGAAGGACCGGATCGCTTTCGTTACCGGCGCGAGCCGCGGCATAGGATGTGGCATTGCTACTGCATTGGCGTCCGAAGGTGTGCATCTCGCCCTCTTCGGTCGCGATATAGAGCGATGTCAAGAAGTGGGCCGCGCGTTACGGCAGATGCATCAGGAACTGCGCATCATCGAGCGCAGAGTCGATCTCAACCAAACCCACACGATATCCGGCGCCGTCCGATCCGCGGCTGAAGAGCTAGATGGCATCGACATTCTCGTGAACTGTGCCGGCGGCGCGTATCGGGGTCAGTTACCCGAAATTCCAGATCAGGAATGGGAACGCTGGTTCCAAGTCAAGCCGATAGGTCTTATTCGCATGACTCGTGAGTGCTTGCCGTGGCTTCGCAGATCCGATCAAGCGCGTGTCGTCAATATCGCGGGCATCTTCGGCCGTGAGCCAGCAAAGTTTTCTGTAATGGGCGGGCCAATCAATATGGCCACCTTGAGTGTCACGAAAGCACTGGCCAACGAGCTGGGAGCGCAAGGAATTACCGTCAATGCCATAAATCCCGGCCCCACCGACACCGGACGCTGGCGCGAGCTCGTATCGGTGACTGCTCGTGAGCTCGGTGTGCCGGAAGCCGAAGCGGAAATGCACATGCTCCGCGAAGTGCCGATGGGGCGCGTCGTAAAAGTGCAGGACATCGCCGCGCTCGTTCTGTTTCTTGCATCATCGAGTGCCGGAATGATTTCAGGAGCAGCAATCAATATAGACGGAGGGCTCAGCCGGAGCATCTAATAGCTCGAAGAGTTTCGGGATGACAGCAATGAATCGTCTATCAAGTCTTCATCGAGGAGGTTCTATGACGACGCCGCGCTTGGTTATGCGCTCTTTTTTTCTGGCAACGGCGGTGTTGTGGGCGAATGCCGTGCCGGGCCAGGATTATCCGAAAAAGCCGATTCGCATCGTCGCATCTGGGCTCGGAGGAGGAAACGATTTTACCGCGCGTCTGATAGCGCATGGAATGACAACCAGTTTGGGTGAACAGGTGATTGTAGAGAATCGTCCTAGCGGCGTGATCCCCGGAGACATAGTGTCCAAGGCGCCGCCGGATGGCTACACGCTCCTTGTCTCCGGTAGCGCCCTCTGGCTTTTGCCGTTTTTGCGGGACAACGTCCCGTACGACCCTATTAAAGACTTTACATCCATTTCCCTGGCGGTCACCTCGACCAACATTCTGGCCGTCCATCCGTCCTTGCCAACAAAGTCGGTAAAAGAGTTGATCGGCCTCGCCAAAGCCAAACCCGGAGAGCTTAATTTCGGCACGGCTGGAAGCGGTTCTGCAAGTCATCTTGCGGGAGAGCTCTTTAAGGCTATGGCCGGCGTCAACATAATGTGGATTAACTACAAGAGCCCCGGTGCAGCGATCACCGATTTGATCGCGGGCCGAATGCACTTGACGTTCGGTAGTGCTGCATCCACGAAGGCGCATATAGAGGGGGGCAAATTGAGAGCTTTGGCTGTGACGAGTGGACGGCCATCTGCGCTCTTTCCAGGTTTGCCTACGATCGCAGCGTCCGGCGTTCCGGGGTATGAATTGGTAGCACCCTTTGGCGTATTTGCGCCGGCCGGTATTTCCCCAGCACTGGTCAATCGACTCAATCACGAGGTGGTGCGCGCGGTTAACGACGCAGGCGCGAAGGATCGGCTTGCGAGGGCCGGGTTAGAAATCGTCGGCAGTTCGCCCGATCAACTTACGGCCTGGGTCAAATCTGAAATGAACAAGTTGGGCAAGGTGATTAAGGACGCAGGAATCAAAGGCTAAGGAATCTGTCTGCGATGTTCCCAAACAACTAAGCCCAGGACCTTCCTGTCCCTCTTTATCGAAATGCAACAACCCAAACACCAGAACGAAGAGGAGCGTTTCCTATGAGCATGAAGATTTGTTTGGTCACTTCCGCAGAAGGGCCCCGCTTGGTACATCGGCAGCAGTGGTTGCAGGTCCTTATGCAGAAGCAAATCGTTTCATCGGACACTGAGCTTGAAATAGTGAATCTGGCAAAACATACCCACAGTCATCGCGCATACGTAGAAGGCCTGTACTTTGAACTGTTACAAAGCGCGTATAACGTTGAGGCAGTACTGCAAGCACAAAAGCAAGGCTATGACGCTGCGGTCATCGCCTGCTATTTCGATCCGGGACTTGAGGCGGCCCGAGAAGTAGCGCGGATCCCGGTGGTGGGCCTGGCGGAAGCCTCCATGGCTTATGCGTCCTTGCTGGCGAAAAAGAAGCGATCCATTGCCATTATCGCAGTAGCCGAAAAGGGCGTTCTAAAGACCTACGATGTAATCGACAAGTACGGTCTTACTGAACAGCTTATTTCGAACAGGCCGGTCAGACATATACCTTTAGAGATATATGGTGCAGCGGGCACCAGCGGCAAGGCCGCGGACGTCAAGGTCGCTGTGAATGAGTACATCAAGGTGGCGAGGGAGTGCATCAAGGACGGGGCTGAGATTGTGATAACCGGATGCGCTGGGCTTGGCCCAATGCTGGCGGTCGAAGGGGTATTTGACATCGACGGTGTGCCTGTCATGGACCCTGTCAGCGTTGCCGTCAAGACGGCCGAAAGCCTTGTCGACTTACAGAAACTGGGCCTGAAGCTGAGCAGAAAGCTCATGTATCGGCCGCCGGTCTCAGAAGATATGTCCAACAAAGAGCGTGCTCATTTCGGGTTCGTATGAAATTAAGGTGGCTAGCACGGTCGCGTTTAGTGCAACTTACTTTGTCCAAGGGAGCTTAAGTGAAAATCATCGATATGAGGTGCAGGTTAACTTCGAAAGAAGCGGGGAAATATTTCGCAACGAGACTGGGCGTCAACATTAATCGCATACCGGCTCTTGTCGAAGGAACCAACGAGGCGTTTTTCAAGGAGATAGGAGAAGCGGGCATAACGACCGCGGTTTCCGTATCGGGTAATAGTCCCGGCATTAAGATCGGACGGCGCGTTTATCCGGATCGCACTACGTCTAACGATTTAATGGCCGAAGTGCAAAAAGAGCACTATGGCAAGTTTATTGGCGTCGCCGGGATAGACGCAGGCAATAAATTCCATAATGCCTTGTCTGAAATCAGACGATGTGTCGAAGAACTGGGTCTTAAAGCGGTCTATCTTGAACCTGGACGGTCTCCAGGTTGCTTTGTTAACGATCGGAAAATGTATCCGATTTATCAACGATGCGTCGACTTGGGAGTGCCGGTAATTTTTCAAACGTCGGTTATCGCTGGCCATAAGAGATTGGAGTACGGACACCCCAGGTACTATGAGGAAGTAGCGGAAGATTTCCCGGATCTTAATATCATCTGCGGGCACGGTTGCTATCCCTATTTCACGGAGCTCATCATGGTGGCCGGCAAGTATCCCAATATCTTCCCTTCTCCGGATGAGCGCATATTCGATCTTGGCGGGGAAATTTGGGAGCGCGTCGTGAATGAAGAGTACATGGGAATGGCGGATCAGTTTCTGTTCGGTAGCGCCTATCCTTTTTATCCAATCAAGGAGTATGTGGAAGAGTTCTTCAGTAAGTTCTCGTGGAAAAAAGAAGTCCTGGACAGAATCCTGTACAAGAATGCGTTAAAAGCATTGAGGCTGGAAAACGATCCCGTTTTCCGAAAAATGTACGAGTTAGACAAACCGGCTGAGCACACTGATGTCGGCGCACGCGGAAAATCGCTTCTGTGGCATCAGCCAGTCGACAAGGACGGCCTCGGGGTGGTGTAGACGGTATTACATCGAGTTGGAAAGGCGGTCACGGGAACGCCCCGATAGTGTGGCGGACGGTTAAGAGGTAGTGGGGTCCGTTCGCTACGCTCCTTGTCCCCATTTTTATGACGCGTGCTGTCGCGAAGCTGAGATATGAAAAGCGGTTGGGGGCGTGCATAAGCGCTTAGATGCGATGGAGGTGGAGGCAAACGGTCGTTCACAGCTTCGTTATTCGGTTGCACTGAAAACAATTCGCGGCAGCGCTTGCGCGTCTCGTGGAGGAAGGTATGGCATTCGAGATCAGACGTGGTGGGTCCAAGTGGTGGGCGGCCATTTTTGCACTCATTTTGGCGCAAGCACTCGCGGCGGAAGCGGCTGACTCACGTGGCGTTTCAGACCACCCTGCCGTCCGCTATCCGACGAAAACCATACGCCTGCTTGTTACAAATTCGGCGGGATCCGGCTCCGACGTAGTGGCGCGGTTAGTGGCGCTCAAGTTAAGTGATGCTTTAGGGCAACAGGTAGTCGTAGATAACCGCCCGGGCGCCGGCGGAAACATTGGAGGCGAGATTGCAGCAAAGGCCGCGCCTGACGGCTATACCCTGATGCTTGTGACATCGAGCAACGCAATCTCGACCGCCTTGTTCAAAAAACTCAATTACGACCTCCAGAACGATTTTGCGCCTGTCACGCTTCTCGGTACGGCGCCCTTCATCCTCGTGGGCAGCCACTCCTTTCCTGCAACTTCTGTCCCTGATTTAATCGCCTTAGCGAAGTCGATGCCTGGAAAGCTTAATTACGCGTCGAGCGGCACCGGTTCAGCAGTCCATCTGGCGGGTGAAATGTTCAAGAGTATGAGCGGCACGAACATGGTGCACATACCGTACAAGGGATTGGGCCCAGCGCTCACCGATGTCATGGGCGGACAAGTGCAGCTGGCATTCGCCGTCACAACGGCTGTTACTCCGCTCATTAAGGCAGGCAGGGTTAAAGCATTCGGTGTAACAAGCCTGGAGCGTAGTCCGCTAGCTCCAGATCTGCCGGCGATTGCCGAGTCCGTTCCCGGCTATGAGGCGATAGGCTGGTATGGGGTCCTCGCTCCAGCGGGAACGCCTCGCGCCCTGATTGCCAAGCTCAATGGAGAACTTAAAAAAGCGTTTAGTACCACGGAGTCGAGGGAACAGTTGTCTGCTCGTGGAGCAACACCAATGACAACTACTGCAGCGGATTTCCGGGCATTTATAGAACGCAAGGTCGAAGACTACCGGCGGGCAGTTCGAGTGTCTGGCATGCGAGTCGAATAGCTGCTTTTCATGCGCAAATTGTTTCTAACAATGTGCCCGCCCTTTCAACTGCGGGCGCGACAAGACAACTGGACATGGTTGCGATCGATATGAAGATAGAGCGCGTAGAAGTGTTCGGTGTACAGATTCCCCTCGTTGGCAACTTTGCGAGCGGTAAAGGCGCTAAGACGGCGCAAAAAAGCGCGGTCGTTAGAGTAACGGCCAATGACGGAACAATTGGCCTTGGTAGCGTCGAACCGATTCCGAGTCCGCAGGCAGCTGAATCCGTTGAGGATCTGCTGAAGCTTCTACGATCGCGGATCGCCCCGGCCATGATCGGCGTCGACCCGACAAACATCAACAAACTGCGTTTAGTTCTTGAACGGAGCGTGCCTGGCGACACGGCTGCAAAGGTTCCCGTGGAGATGGCTTGTGTCGATCTGGCAGCGAGGCGAGGCGGCGTGCCAGTTCACACGTATCTTGGCGGAGCCGTAAAGGACCGGCTGGAATTTAACGCGTGGATTGGGCTATTGACTCCAGACGCAGCGGCCGCCGAAGCTCTTCGATGGAAAAAACTTGGATTTCGCTCGGCAAAGATAAAAGTCGGTAGCGGCATTGATGCAGATTGTGATCGTATCGCTGCGGTTCGTGCTGCCGTTGGCTCAGAAGTGGCACTGCGCATCGACGCAAATGAAAGCTACGACGCTTTGACCTCGATCCGGCTTGCGAAGGCCGTGAAGAAATTCGACCTACAGCATTTCGAACAGCCAGCTCGGCGCGACGATTTGGACGGCTTGGCACGCGTTCGCCGTGAAGGAGGCATCCCCGTAATGGCCGACGAATCAGTTACGGACCTTGCGAGCCTGCTTGCGGTCATTAAGGCTGAGGCGGCTGATACGGTGAAACTGGGAATCAAAGAACAGGGAGGATTTCATCGCGCAATACAATTGTTGGCGACTGCTGAGGCAGCCGGGATACCTTGCGTAATCGGCCATGGCTTCGGGCTCGACATTAGCACGCTTGCCGAAATCACGCTCGGAGCCGTCTCTCATAACGTGGTCACTGGGCTCGAATGCGTTGGACCGCTCAAAATGGTGGACTCGATTACGACTTCTCGGCTCGATATCTCGCTCGGCGCCTTGTCTCTGCCGTCTGGCCCCGGTCTTGGCGTTTTTCTTGATGATGAAAAGCTGGAAAAGTACAGGCTTAAAACATGTTGAGGCTTAGCGGAAGCCTCAGATTAGTGCTTTGTACCTTGAATTATTTGGATAGCTAGGAGTCGTTGCAAGTCACATAGATCAAACAGTCCAGTGCTTTGGGAGGTTTTTATGCTGTGGGGACGTTTTTTTTCGTGCAAGGCAGCTGTGTTCCAGGCAAAGCACGCGATCTGTCTCGCGGGCCGCGGGGTTGCTATAGCAATCACCATAGCGCTGACAGGGCAGGCTCTGGCGCAGCAAACGCCAGCGAATAACTCCGCGGCCACCTACCCGAATAAACCGGTGAGATTGATAGTGCCATCAGCAGCTGGGAGCGGCACTGACCTCGTCGGTCGCATGATAGGGCAGGGGCTCAGCGACAGCTGGGGACAGACGGTGGTAGTGGATAATCGAGGCGGAGCGGGCGGCATACCTGCCGTTGCGTTGCTTACGAGGGCGGCACCGGATGGGTACACCATGCTGCTTGGCAGCATAGGACATTTCTCATTTGCGCCGGTGCTTTATCGCAAACTTCCCTACGATCCGGAGAAAGATCTCGCGCAGATTTCCTTAGTGGCGGACCAGCCGTTCGTTATCGCTGTGCATCCTTCATTACCCGTCAGTTCGGTCAAGGAATTGATTGCTCTCGCCAAGAAGCGGCCGGGGAGCATCAGATATGGCTCAGGAGGTAACGGTACAGCGGCTCATCTCGGTCCAGAATTGCTGCAGCTCACTGCTGGTATTTCACTGGGGCACGTTCCCTATCGAGGCATAGGCCCTGGGCTCATCGCAGTCATGAGCGGAGAGATAGAGATGATAATGCCTGGGCTCGCAAATGTGATGTCTCACCTCAAGGGCGGGAGGATCAAAGTGCTCGCCGTGACCGGAGCCAAGCGATCAGCTGTGGCCCCGCACTTGCCGACGGTCGCTGAGGCGGGCTTGCCCGGATTCGAATTTAACGTTTGGTACGCCCTCGCTTTCCCGGGAGGAATTTCGCCCAATATTCTTGCTAAGACGAACGCCGAGGTCGTAAAGGTCTTAAGGTCGGCGGCAGTGAAAGATCGATTCTCCGCGATCGGCCTAGAGCCGGTAAGTAGTACACCCGAGGAGCTGACAGCGCTTATCAAGCGGGATCAACCGAAATGGGAGCGAGTGGTCAGAGCCGCGAACATTCGAGTCGAGTAATAGGACGATTGGGCTTTATCACACTCACATCGGGACTGCGACGATAAATGAACACGAAACAAAAATTGCGACACTTACTTAAGACCGAAAATTACATCTTCACGTTCGGTATACACAATGCTTTGCAGGCAATGATTGCGGAGAAGCTCGGCTTTAAGTTTGTCTACATGGGCGGTCATGACACTTCCCTCACCCTGCTTGGTCTTCCGGATATAGGAGTGATCACTGAAACTGAAATGGTGACCAATGCGAGAAATATAGCCAGAGCTATCAACGTGCCGGTACTTGCTGATGCAGACACGGGATATGGAAACGCAATAAACGTAATCCGAACTGTGCAGGACTACGAAGCCGCCGGGGTGGCGGGCATTCACCTGGAAGACCAGGTCCTACCTAAAAGATGCGGGCACGCCGCCGGAAAAATGATTGTTCCGATCGAGGAGGCTGTCGGCAAAATCCGAGCAGCCATCGATGCAAGAAAGGATAAAGACTTTCTTATTATGGCGAGAACTGATGCGATCTCGGCCGTGGGTGGCGGATACGAAGAGGCGTTGAATAGAGGAAAGGCATACGCAGGTGCCGGCGCTGATATGCTTTTTTGCGAGTTCCCCTCCGCGGATACCCGATATCCGAGCATGTTTGCCGACGAGATACACAAGGTGTACCCCGATCTGCCGTTGTTCTTCAATTATTGCACCCGCTTTAAGTGGCATGAGTCGCCCGTGACATTCAGGGACATCGCTAGGATGGGATACAAAGTCATCAATATCTCCACGGCGGCCATGCGAGTCAGCATGAAGGCGGTATGGGACTATGGGGCGGCTGTCATACAAGGAGAAGAACAAGGGGAAATAGAGTTCGAAAAACAGCTGATGGCCCATCCCACTGAAGACTTTCACAAGTTTTCCGGGCTGTCAGATATTAAAGAACTTGAATCGAAGTATCTGCCGGAAGAAGAGATACGGAAAAAGTACGGGTGATGTATAGGCAGCGTAATAAGAGTGGCTTGATGTGCAGAAGCGCTGTGAGGCGCGCAATGCGCGAGGGCGCGAGATGCCTAAGTGCGGCTCTAAGGTAGTCAGTTTCTGAATCGTGGTTCAGACGCTATTTCATAACACTCAATAGGAACCTGGACGTGCAATCGGGGATGTTTGTTTTTCCGGCCATCGATCGAATCGTTTATGGTCAATCAGCTGCCCAAGGGCTTCGCATAGAGGCGGAGCGCTTAAACAAGAACCGCGTTTTTCTTATTGTTAGTGGCACCATGAACCGTTCCACCGACGAGGTGGCACAGGTGCGAAATGCGCTTGGCAGCCGATACGCTGGCGTCTATGACCGGATAGCCTCGCACGCTCCGAGAGACGACGTGCTGGATGCAGCTCATGCGGCGAGGACTGCCAATGCAGACTTAATCGTCACCTTCGGCGGTGGCTCCGTTACCGATGCCGGTAAGATGGTGCGGCTCTGCTTACGGCATGATATCTCCGATCTCGACCGTTTTGACGCGTTTCGCGTAGTGATCAATCCGGACGGCACTGGCTACGCTCCGGACTACGAAGGCCCGACAGTGGACCAAATCGCAATTCCAACTACTCTTTCAGCGGGCGAATTTCATGCTGAGGCGGGCTGCACGGACCACCGCAGCAAAGTGAAACATGCGTACCGACATCCGGCCTTGATACCGCGCGTCATCATTCTTGATCCCCTCTCTACCGTACACACTCCTTTATGGGTGTGGCTATCAACCGGCGTTCGTGCGGTGGATCACGCTGCTGAGGGACTCTCTTCCCAATTCTCGAACCCCTTAAGCGATGCTAGCTTTCTACAAGCGCTGCGATTGCTTAGCCAAGCGTTACCTCGAGTCAAGAGCGATCCAACGGATATGGATGCGCGACTAGACTGCCAGTTTGCCATCTGGTTGGCGATGGCTGGGCGCATGGCGGGGGCGAAGATGGGTGCCAGCCACGCAATCGGACACGTACTCGGCGGCACATGCGGTGTGCCTCATGGCTATACCTCCTGCATAATGCTTTCACACGTGTTGCGCTACAACCGTTCCGCAAACGCTGATCGCCAGCGGCTAATCGCCGAAGCGATGGGCCGACCGGGTGACGAGGCCCCTGATGTTATTGCGCAGTTCGTCGCCGATCTCGGGCTGCCCACTCGATTGGTACAGGTGGGGGTTGAACGCGAGCAGTTTGCAGCAATTTCCGATCGCACCATGCGAGAAATCTGGCTTCATGCGAATCCTCGCAAGATTTCTCACCCCGGTCAGTTGCTGGAGATCCTCGCTGCGGCGGCTTAGAAAATATTCACAACACAATGCGCGAACGGTTGAAGCAGTCGGCCCATACCAGTTCTCTACGAAGACGAATTGCGTTGAGCCGATCCCAAATGGCCCAGCAGCTATTTCGAGAACAGCGAATCGGGATGGACGCAGGAAAACGTTCGTCATCGCAGCGCCAAGCGTAGGCCCAGACACCTTGGCCGGTACGCCTCGAGTGAGTTATTGACATGTCCTACCCCCTAAGCGGCGTGCGTGTACTCGAGCTAGGCCAAATCATTGCTGGTACGTACGGTGGGCAGGTGCTGTCGGATCTGGGCGCCGAAGTCATCAAGATCGAGTCACCACAGGGTGACCTCGGTCGCAATCCCTCAGTGGCGCACTACCGCGGGCAGAGCGGGCTTTTTTTAACGTTCAATCGAAACAAGAAGAGCGTTGTAATAGACCTCAAGACGGAAACCGGTCGCGAGGTGTTTTACCGTCTTGTGCGCGTGTCCGACGTGGTGGTGGATAACTTCCGACCCGGTGTTCTGGAGCGGCTAAAAACCGATTACGGGACCTTAATCTCAATGAACCCGCGTCTGGTCCAGTGTTCGGTCACAGGGTTCGGCATCAAGGGTGCATATAAGAATTATCCCGCCTTGGACATCATCGTTCAGGCGATCAGCGGGCATATGGCGATAACCGGTGAGCCGGGACGGCCGCCGGTCCGAGTCGGCATTCCGCTGGCGGACCTAAGCGGTGGCATCTTTGCGTGCAAGGGGATTCTTGCTGCGCTCTTCGACCGCGAGCGGACCGGGTGCGGCCGTCGGGTAGAGCTCTCGATGTTTGACGCGATGCTGAGCCTGCTAAGTTACATCGGCACCATGTGGCTCACGAATGGCGAGCTTCCGCAGCCGCCCGGCTCGGCGCACGAGTACAGCGTTCCTTGGCAAGCGTTCAAGGCTATGGACGGCCACCTCGTGGTCGCCACCCGGCCAGAACCAGCGCCGCGACTTGGCGAGCATACTACGAGCGTCCTGCGCGAACTATTAAGCCTTTCGCCGGACGAGATCACCGATCTGTATCGCGAGGGAGCGGTACGGTAACTGAAACAGTTCACCTATACCAGGCGGGAGTCCATGGCAAACGCATCCACAATCGCTAAATTTCGAGAACTAATGTCTAGTCCTCGCTTCATCATGGCGCTGGGCGTCTGGGATCCGTATACAGCACGTGTCGCGGAATCACTCGGCGTGGAATGTGTGCACATTGGTGGCTACCAGCTGGCTGCCGGCCATGTGGTACCGGAGCCATTGTTGAGTCTTACCGAAGTCGCTCGAACTTGTCGCTATGTCACCTCTGCTGTGCGCATTCCTGTCGTTGTCGATGCAGGGGCTGGTTTTGGAGAACCGCTGCATGTAATGCGGACAGTAAGGGAACTTGAGCGGGCCGGCGCTGCGGCGATTCATATAGAAGACCAGATTTATCCAAAAAGAGTGCACTACCATAAAGGAATCGAGCACATCATTTCTGAGGAAGAAATGGTACAGAAGATTCAGGCAGCTGTGAAAGCGAGAAGCGATCCAGGCTTCGTTATTATCGCGAGAACCGACGCCATGGCGACGAGCGGGTTTGCAGAAGGCGTCAAGCGGGCTAATCTTTTTCTCGAGGCCGGTGCGGATATGGTCATGCTTTTTCCAAACTCGGTCGAAGAAGCCCGTCAAGCACCGCGTGAAATCAAAGGGCTTGTCTGCACCGTAAACGGCGAAGGTAATAGGCTCGGACGTCCCGTTTTTTCAACAAAGGAATACGAGGAAATGGGTTATAAATTGGCGACCTATCCCACAGCGCTGCTTTGCCCTGTGACTCAAGAAATGAAGCGTGTCATCAATCATCTAAAATCGCATGGGACAAGCGGCTTACCTCAGGATCATATGATTGTATGGCGTAAAGAATGCGAAGATCTAATTGGTTTGGATGAGTATTACAAGATAGAGAGCGATACTGTGGAGCCTCCAGCCAACTGATAAAAGCCCGGGAGGCACCGTGGACGACGAACGATAGGCTTCTGATTCAGGTCATGCCCGTGTGCACTAGCACGACGTCGACCAGCGGCCATAGCGGTTTTTCTTGTTCCATTCCACGACGACTCCTTACGGCGCACTCACTTCGAGAACATATTCGTCCGGCAATTCAAGAGGAGGACTTACTGTCCTATGCGCTTAGTGGCATTGTGTGTAGACTTTAGTAGGTGACGTCCACATCGATTCTACCGGCGGTCGATCCAGCATGTGCTGCGCACGATAACGCTCCGCGGGAATTCCGCAGCCCAGAAAAAGAGGAGTAACGACATGGTATGTATAGTGAGCGAAGCAAAAACCGACTCCGAAGGTTTCGGTAATGCTGCAACCCGGAAAAGGCTATTGACAAAGGAGCGAATTCCTTCATTGCGCGTACTTGTCGACCGCATAACGGTGCAAGCCGGGGGAAGCTGCCCGCTCAATGTTCCGGCGGGAAACCTCGCCTGGTTTCAAGTGCTGCAGGGAACGCTTACATTGCGACACGACGGCCGTAGTGAAAGCCTTTCCGATATCAGCGTTGTGCTCCTGCCGCCTCAGTTTGAGGGAACTGTGCTTACGCAGTCCGGCGCTGGGCTGCTTTATGCAGAAGTGCCGGACGCAGCGGCGCTGGACCCTGCTTTGGCTGCAGAGCCGCCATCGTTCAAAATTGTGGACTGGTCCCGGGAGCCGGTTCTCGATTCGAAGCATGACGCCAGAAGGCGCATTTATGTAGCGACCCCGAAACTGCTCGGGACAAAGGCGATCAAGGCGGAGATCATCGTCTACCCAAAAGGCACTATGGGATCGAACCACCATCATGAAGGAGCGGAGCACTTCATCTATGTGATGAAGGGCTCGACGACGGGATACTCCAACGAGGAGCCACACCGATACAGCGCCGGTGACCTGGTATACCACCCAGATGGAGAACGGCACTATTCGTCTACTGGCCCGGACGAAGAACTGATGTTTGTCGAGTTTTTCGTGCCCGCCGAGTATAAAACCGTATGGCAGAACGAGAAGAAAATCTGCACATGGGTGCCTACGGGAAAAGATTCGCGGGGTGGCGAGCCGTCCCGTGAAATAAGAGGGCATGATTCCCTCTCTGCGGCCGTCAAAGTCCCGGAAGACCTCTAGGAGAGTGCGTAAGCGAGAGGGTCGGGTCCCTGCTTCGGATTAACTGCTCGCTCTCGATTGTGCGCAGCAGGGTAACACCGAAGTGCTGGTAAAGCGGAACACGGAGATTGATATCGAATGGAAGTGAAAAACACGATTGTGACGATAACCCGGGAGGTCCATCCAAAGCCGGAACGCAGGCACGAACTGCCCTATTCGCCAGCAATCTCCGTGACAGGACCGGTGGATATCCTGTTTCTCTCCGGCGCAACGGCAGCACCGATGTACCATCAGCATCCACATCTGCCGGAAGAGCATCAGCACGCGCCGGACATCGAGACGCAGGTGCGGCGCGCCATGGACAAGATTAAGCTGGTGCTCGAAACTGAAGGCTTAACGCTCCGCAATGTCGTGAAGATCAACAAGTATCTCATCGACATGAGGGACCGCGATGGAATGTCGACGGTCCTCAAAGACTATTTTGGTGACTGGCATCCGGCCAGTACCACGGTATGTGTGAATTGCCTTAACCAGCCTGGTGCCCGTGTCGAAATCGAAGTCACCGCTGTCCGCCCGCGATAAGCGAGCCGCGCCGTGTTCTCGAGGCAGTGCGGCCGGCATGATCCTCGGTCGCTATGCCGGTTTCGAATAATCACCAAAAAAGGGAGCCCAATGTTGCGTTTGCTTTGCACTGCGTCACTGATGTCCGCCTTGCTGACAGGCGCCGCTTTTGCACAGGCTCCCTATCCCTCAAAGCCAATCCGGCTGGTAAACCCGTTTCCGCCCGGTGGTTCTGTGGATGTGGTTGGACGTCCCGTCATCGAAAAACTGCGGGCACAATGGGGACAGCCCGTGGTGATGGACTACAGGGTAGGGGGCGGCACGATTATTGGCGCATCCGTTGTCGCAACCGCTCCACCCGACGGCTACACGCTGTATGGCGCTGCCGGTCAGCATGCCATTATTCCGAGCGTGTATTCCAAGCTGCCGTTCGATCCCGTCAAGGATTTCGCCCCCGTCATCCTGCTTGCCACAGGTCCCTACTTGTTGGTGGCGCATCCTTCAGTGCCCGCAAAGTCCGTGCGTGAGCTTGTTGCCCTCGCAAAAGCCCAACCAGGGAAGATCAATTACTCCTCTGCAGGTCCGGGAAGTGGCTTCCATATGGCAGGAGAGCTGTTGAACTTAATGGCGGGGATCAAGACGATCCACATA
>C687J26845_10000721_pt1 | contig 21199 bp, 18 predicted proteins | sample RifCSPlowO2_12_FD_26845 | JGI IMG/M metagenome (IMG submission 26845)
GAGCCGCATTCACGCCACCGGCGGCTACGCTTCATGCCGCCTGCGCATCGACCCTTCGGGAGCGGCAACAGTTTTTTCCAGCATGGGCGAACAGGGACAAGGCCACGAGACGACTATCGCGCAGATCGTCGCCAGTCAAACCGGCATTCCGTTCGATAAGATCACTGTCATTCACGGCGATACCTTGCCGACGCCGTACGGCTTTGGTACCGGCAGCAGCCGCTCGTCGGTTGTTCTCATGCCTTCGGCATGGGTCGCGGGAAAGTTGATGCGCGACAAGATTCTCGGCATAGCTGCGCGCCAGTTGGGCGTGGTGCNGGAAAAGCTCGAGATCGGCGACGGCAAAGTGTTCGTGAGGGAAAATAGGGATCGATCCATCGCGGTGATGGAAATTGTCCGCACGGCTTACGGCGCAATTCACTTGCTCCCGGAAAACATGGAGCCTGGTCTGGAGGTCACGGGCTATTTTGTCAATCCCAATATCGATTACACGCCGGACGCCAAAGGGCGCATGAACACCTTTTCAAGCTATCCTTACGCCGCCGTGATCGCCGTGGTCGATGTGGACGTGGAAACCGGTATGATCAAAATCGTCAAATACGCGACCGTGCACGATTGCGGCAATATGATCAATCCGCAGATCGTCGACACTCAACAGCAGGGCTCGATCATGCAGGGAATCGGCGCGGCGCTTTATGAAGAGTTGCGCTACAGCGACGAGGGGCACCTTTTGTCATCGACGTTCATGGATTATCGCTTGCCGTCGGTTGAGGAAGTGCCGGAGCTGGCTTTGGAGCACATCGTTACGCCCAATCCGTTTACGCCCTTGGGCGCGAAAGGCGCGGGGGAAACCGGAATGTTAGGGCCGCCGCCGGCCCTATGCAATGCGGTAGAAGATGCGTTGAGCCCGCTCGGCGTAAAGATTCGCGAGACGCCGCTCACCCCCGATCGAATTTTAAATCTCATTGAGCAAGCACAGGCACAGATTCATCATGCTTAAGAAAATTTCTCTCACGGTAAATGGCAAGCCCTATTCGGGCGAGGTGGAGTCGCGAACTCTGCTGGCGCATTTTCTGCGCGACGGACTCAGATTGACCGGCACCCATTTGGGCTGCGTGGTCGGGCGGTGCGGCGCGTGCACCGTGCTGTGGAACGGCGCGCCGGTGAAATCGTGCATGGTTTTCGCCGTGCAAGCGGCCGGCGATGACATTGTCACCGTCGAGGGACTCGCGCAAGACAAACGATTGCACCCGCTCCAGGAAGCGTTCTGGAAAAACGACGCCGTGGAATGCGGCTATTGCACGCCGGGCATGCTGATGTCGGCTTACGGCCTGCTTAACAAAAGAAATAAGCCGACGGAGAAAGACATTAAGAGGGCGATCTCAGGCAATCTGTGCCGCTGCACCGGCTACGGCAACATCGTTGCCGCAATCAAAGAGGCGGCAGCCTCCTTCGAGGATCTCAAATGACAAATTTCAAATTTCAAAATCTGAGATCTGCAATCTGAGATTTGAGATTTTGAGCGGAGCGAGAACATGGTCAGCATTTTGAAAGATATCCCGATCGACGGGGTGAAAATCGTGCCGTGTAGAATTGCTGTCGGAAATCGAGGCGTGGTCAAATCCTTTCTTGTCGCCGGCGAAGATCGAGTGATCCTGGTCGACACCGGCGCCTCGGACGCCGATGCCGACATCATCATGGATGCCATTAAAGACATGGGTCAGCAGCATGCGGATTTGAAACTCTGCATCCTCACCCATCGGCACGGCGATCATACCGGCGGACTCAAGAAGCTTAAGAAAACACTCAAGTTCGAAGTTATGGCGCATGAGCTCGACATGCCCGCCATTCACCAGGCGACGGGTTACGATGTCGAGCATGTGGTCAAAGGAGGAGAGAGTCTGCCCGACTGCGGCGGCATTAACGTGATTCATACACCGGGGCACACCGCGGGACACATCAGCCTGCATCTGCCGAGCATCAAAACGATGATCGCGGGAGACGCGGTCGTCAGCGCCGGCGAGCATCTGGTTGTTTCGCCGACCTATCTGTCCTCCGATCCCGAGGCGGCGCATGCAAGTGTGCGGCAACTGATTGCCATGAACCTGGATTTGGAGCGGCTTCTGGTCGGGCACGGCGACGACGTTTACTTCGGCGCGAAAGAAAACCTGGCGCGCATTTTCGCCGGGCCACGGCCATAGCCCGAGTCGGAAACCGCCGGAAAGTGCAGGCCATTGTCATGAAGAGAAGATCCACGATGCTTAGAGCTTTGCTGGCAGGGGTTCTGCTTCTTTGTTGCGCAAGCGCGGAAACGTTCGGCGCCGAGGCGCTAAAGAAAATTAGCATCGCGTCAAAAGCGCCGGGTGAATCGTTGGTTCCTTATGTGATCTCGCAAAGGCTGGGCTTTTACCGGGAAGAAGGTTTGGACGTGGACGTTATTGTCACCCGCGGCACAGTAACGACTCAGGTCGTCGTGAGCGGCGCGGTCGACTACGGTAACGGCGGTTCGATCCCGGCGATGCTTGGCGGCGCGCGGATGAAAATTCTCCAGGTCAGCACGGACAAGCCGTCTCAATATCTCGTGGTGTCGCCGAAGATCGTCCATATGAAACAACTGAATGGCAAGACCGTGGCGATTTCCGATGCATCCGGCAATTCCACGTTACTGTTCCGCGAGCTTTTGAGCAAAAACGGTGTGGCCTTCGACACCGTGCAGCTGCGCGCTCTCGGCGAGCCGTCGGTGCGCTTTGGGGCACTGTTGGCCGGCACGGTGGATGCGACGATGATTACCATCGGCATGGCCAGGCAAGCTCAGGCGAAGGGATTCCGGATTCTCGCCTACAGCGGCGATTACGTTTCCGCACTGAGCGCTAATCTCGAAGCGAGCGACCAAAAGATCCAGAGCTTGCCGGACGAGGTATACAGAGTCGTCAAAGCGACGCTCAAGGGCCAACTCTTCTATCACCGCAATCCCAACGAGGCCGCGAAGTTTATCATGGAAGTCCTGCGCATCGGGGATTTCAATGAAGCCAACGAGATCTGGCGCGAACGGGACAAGCAAGCGTCGGACCTAGCCAAGATCGGGCGTGCTACGGAAGAAGTGATGACGACCAACATTGAACGGGTGCGCGAGCAGATGCGCGCGGTCGGCGCAACCAGCCGGGTGAAGGGGCCGGTGACCCTCGATCAAGTCTACGACTTTTCGTTTGTGAAAAAGGCCTACGAAGAGATCCGCGCCAGCAAGTGGGACCCGATGCGCTACGAGTATAGCAAGAGGTGACATGAATGTATCCAGCATCCTTTGAGTATTTGGCGCCGACTCAAATCGCCGAGGCCGTCGAGCTTTTGCGCCAGTATGGCGACGACGCAAAGCTCTTGGCCGGCGGTCAGAGTTTGGTGCCGATGATGAAACTGCGAGTCGCCCGGCCTAAGGTTCTGATCGACATCCATCGGATTGCCGATCTGAACTATATCCGCGAAGAAGCCGGCGCGATGCGCTTGGGCGCGATGACGCGTCATGTGCAGATCGAGGAATCGTCATTGATCCGAGAAAAGATTCCCATGCTCGCCGAGGCGGCGAGCGAAATCGGTGATACGCAGGTTCGTAACCGGGGAACCATCGGCGGCGCTCTGGTTGAAGCTGACCCGTCCGGTGACTACGGCGCGGTCGTGCTGGCGCTCAACGCGCAGATGAAATGCGTCGGCCCGCGCGGCGAACGAGTCATCCCAGCGGCGGACTTCTTTACATTTGCCTACACCACGACGCTGGAAAGCGATGAGATTTTGACCGAGCTAGTTATTCCGCTACCGGACAAAAGCAGCGCCGGCGTTTATCTGAAACTCGAAAAAGTGTCGGGCGACTTCGCCATCGCCAGCGCCGCCGTGCAGTTAGGCCTCGATTCGGACGGCGCCTGTAATGAAATTGGTATCGGTGTAACGGGCGGCGGCACGGTGCCGCAGAAAGCGCTGTCGGTGGAGTCGCTACTGCGTGGCAAAACAATTACTTCGGCATTGATCGATCAAGCCGGCCAACTGATTCAGGAAAGCGCGGAGCCGATCGAAGACCTGCGCGGTCCAGCCTCCTACAAAAAGAAAGCGCTCAACGCGATCCTGCGCCGGGCGATTCGGGAAGCATTGCAGCGGGCGCATGCTGGAAAGCCTTCTTAGCTTTGGGTTTCTCCGTCAAAAAAGTGTCTGTGCTATCCACGTCATTCTGAGCTTGGTGATCGCTTGTCGCACCATCGCGCCGAACGTACTGGACAACATACGATCAAGCCTTTGAACGGGACATCGAGCAATAAGTTTGTTAAGCCGTCCGCTGCTGGGTAAATGAGACGTAGCTACATGCGTGCGTCGACCCTTCGCCCGACGGGCGTAGTGCAAGGTGCCACGGGTTCGTCCGTGGGGCGCCACTTCACAATCTCCGATCCAAGCTCCGGTACTGAATTGCTTCGGCGATGTGGGCGGATTGGATTTCTTCCGAGCCGGCGAGGTCGGCGATGGTGCGGCCGACTTTCAGAACTCGGCTATAGGCGCGCGCGCTGAGGCCAAGCTTGTTGATCGCCGTCTCCAAGAGTCTTTCGCCTTCAGCATTCACCGCGCAGTAACGCTTGATGTCTCTGGCGCCCATTTGCGCGTTCGCATGAATTTTCGTTTTCTGAAATCTTTGGTGTTGAATGGATCGAGCGGTGTTTACCCGCTTGCGAATGACGTCTGAATTTTCGCCGGCATCTTTGCTCGCGAGATCTTGATAGCGCAACGCAGGGACTTCGATTTGAATGTCGATGCGATCGAGAAGTGGACCTGAAATTCTCGAACGGTAGCGCTGAATTTGAATTGGAGTACAGGTGCATTCCTTCTGCGGATCCGTTAGAAATCCACACTGACAAGGATTCATGGCGGCGACTAACATGAACGCCGCTGGATAATTAATGGATCCCAGGGCACGCGAGACGGTGATATTGCCATCTTCGAGCGGCTGGCGCATGACCTCTAATACATTCCGCTTGAATTCCGGCAACTCGTCGAGGAAAAGCACGCCGTTATGCGCTAACGAAACTTCGCCAGGCTTGGGTACGGTGCCGCCACCGACGAGGCCGGCATCTGAAATCGTATGGTGAGGGGAACGGAACGGTCGTGTCGCGATAATCGGCGCGCCGTTGAGCAGCCCCATGATGCTGTGAATCTTCGTGGTATCGAGGGCCTCGTCAAGGGTGAGATCCGGGAGAATTGTCGGCAAGCGTTTCGCCAACATAGTTTTACCCGAACCAGGCGGGCCGACTAGGATCACGTTGTGACTTCCGGCAGCCGCAACCTCCAGGGCCCGTTTGACGTGTTGCTGGCCTTTGACATCGGTGAAGTCAGTACCATAGTGCGAGTGATGACTGAACAGTTCTTTGATGTTGACCTGGACCCGCTCGATGGGACGGTTCCCGTTTAAGAACTCGACGACCTGAGGAAGGTNTTTGACCCCGAGGACCTCGACCTCGTTTACCACGGCGGCTTCCGGCGAGTTTTGCTCGGGAAGAATCACTCCTTTCACATTTTCCCGTTTTGCCGCCATCGCGATCGGCAGCGCACCGCGCACGGGCTTTATGGTACCATCGAGCGAAAGCTCACCGATTAGTAGGTAGTCGTTGAGAAGTCTAGATTCGATCAATCCTTCGGCAACTAGAATTCCCACAGCCATTGGCAGATCGTAGGCGGAGCCCTCCTTTTTAATATCTGCAGGCGCGAGGTTGATGGTAATACGCTTGGTTGGAAATGTGTAGCCACAATTTCTTACGGCGGCGCGAATCCGATCTTTGCTTTCTTTAACGGCTCCTTCGGGTAAACCGACCGTGGCGAGCTGGGGAAGCCCGGAGGCGAGATCAATCTCTACCTCGACGCGCAAAGCATCGATGCCATATAGAGCTGCGCTGTTGACCTTTGCTAACATGGCCGGGTGACAATGCCCGTACGCTAACAAAGGGCGCAGATAATGACAACTACAAGTGCTATTGGGCAACCCTACGACTTCCGGATCGGTTCGAGCTGAATTTGGAGAAGTCTCACAACGTTGGGAACGCCTAATCTTGAAGATGCATCCCGAGTGATTAACGATTCGGCCTTCCGCAGGCGATACTTGCAATTCGAAGAATTGGCCATTTTAGGTCTAACTTGCTCTCTTCTTGGCTAAAACAGGCTACGGTTGTAGTTCGCCAACTCGGATCTTTTATGGTAACTCTGATTTCTCGCCATAGAATTTTAGAATATTCGCTTACATTCCGTTGTAATGCCGTCAAACATGACGTAGTTTTTTGATCTGAAATATTTGGCCGATCGGCCTATTATGGCCTAGTCGACAAACAATGGCCCATCGTAGCTCTTATGCCCTTTTATCGAAACTTTTGGACACCAATGTGTCATTCCTGACCGCTTTTTGTTACTCCACCAAATGCCATTAATTATCCGGGGAAAAATTCTTTTTATTTTTTGAGTAGATAGCCTTAGGAATCCATGGCTGAGCATTGGCACCGCTCTTGCGGAAAAGATCGTGGAGATTTCGATCTCCCAAAATGGACAATTCTGACAAGAAAGAATGGTTTGTCGTATCCAGCAAGCACCATAGGGAAGAGTTCGCTCAATTTCATTTACGATTGAAGGGATTAGAGACTTTTTTCCCACGTTTGATGCTTCCCAGGTTTTCATATAAGACCAAGCGAATTGTCCCTCTATTTCCTAATTATCTCTTTGTTCATATGAACCTTACCACAGATTATGACCAAGTACGCTGGGCCCCCGGGGTGAAATCTTTCGTCCATTTCGGGGGTAGCCCGATACCTCTGCAGGATGAAATTGCCGAAAACTTACTGAGACAAGCAGACGGCGAGGGTATTATCCCGGCTCATTCTGACTTGAAGATCGGCCAAGAAGTTCAGATTCGAGGCGGGCCGTTTGATGGCGTCATTGGGGTAATCCAGAGGACACCCGATGCCAAAGGGCGTGTCCGCCTGCTTATGAAGTTATTGAGTCGGCGCATTGCTGTAGAGGTCCCAGTTCATCTAATTTCTGCAGGGTGGGTAACCAATAGGGCCCATCCGGTTGGTGCGAACAGATCAGTAAATAGGCCAGAACCGCCTGTACTTACATAACGGGCTATTCTTGCTGCGAAAAATGGTGTTTTTAGGTAGGGCGAGTAGCCCTAGATGGCGGAGCTATAGCCTAAGCATGGAAACGCCTTCCCTCCTATTTAATCAGTTTAGTCAAATGGATTTTTTTATTGATTACTGTTCGAGAATCGCGTATAGTCACATACTTGATGAAGCATCGATCGTCACGCAACCTCGAAATTGGGGAAAGGTCTTCTCGTAGAAGTTCGTTAGCAGGACTACCAATCGCAAGACCCTGGATTTTAATTACCGCCCTGGCGTTTTTGCCTGTTTGTAATTTAGCTATTGTCCGTGATGCCAAAGCTGGCTTTGCCAGTCGTTTTAGCCTCTCGCTCGGCGAGGAATACTCGGACAACATTTTTTTTGAACAAAACAAACAACACGACTTTGTAACTACTATCAAACCCACCTTTTCGATCCTTTATGCGCCGCCCGGTCAAACGACACCGATTTTTAGTGCTGACCTCACTCCGGAGGGTCAGATCTTCGCGCGCCACTCGGAAGATTCGAATTTTGGTAAAAATGTAACCTTTAATACGGCGTACACTCACTATTACTCGCCGCTGCTCACTTTCTATCTAAGGGATACCTTGCAGTATCTCGGGCCCACGCGCAGTGGGTCGTCCGGATTTGAAAAAAGCTCAATTCAACCGCGCCCGGGGGGTGGCACAGGCGGCCCGCCTGTTTTGCATGGTTTCGGTGATGTTGTTTCCAATGAGAACGAAGTTCGCAACCAAATTTCTGCGCGAGGTGCTTACACCTATAGCCCGAACATTAGCTTCGGTGGGGACTACGCTTTCGCCCACACCAGCTATCTTGACCAGGGTGGCAGCGACGTCTGGCATCGTGTCGGGGCGCGGGGAGTTTATAGATGGCGGGATGAGCACAACTTACACTTTGGCTACGGCGTAGATATCATAAAGACACGTAACGGTGATAATAATATTGTGCACAATATCGATATCGGAGATGATTATTTCAGTACATTCAAGATTAATCTCGATCCGACCTTAACGGTTCTAGCCTCGACTGGCATTGGGATTGGCACGGGCTCGGGTGGGGCGAGGATGGCCAACCGGTTTAATATCGGCGTGACGAAATTATGGCAAACAGCCACGTTAACTGTCGGCGTCAACAAAGGGATAACACCTAGTTTAGGAGTTGCAGGGATTTCCGACACTACGAGTTTTGTCACTAACTTTAACATCCGTTTTACTGAGCTTATTTCCGCTTATGTCAACTCTGATTTTTCACTCTACGATACAGAGACTGGAAACTTTAAAACGTTCACTGCGGGGACCGGAATTCGCTATCGAATTCTAAGTTGGCTTTCATCGGAGCTACGCTATGCGCATCGTTGGCAAGACGACGCAGGTTCGGCCGCAACGTCAAGTACTTTTGTGCAACGCGGCAGGGTCAATAGCAATAGCATCGCCTTAACCTTCACAGCCGATTTCGACGTCTGGCCGAATACCGGGTTTGCCCGCGGGCCCGTTTTGCCTTAATCGCCGATCTCCTTTCTCGTAGGTTCTCGCCCCCAAAATAGTCCGCTAAAATTATGGGTCTTCAGGCGTCTGTGCGGCCAACCACGGATCAGCCCCAGGCTGATCAGCCACAATTTTCAAGGCTGAGGCGCTGAGAACGCGGAGAAGAGCGAGTAGAAAGAAACCTCTGCGAACTCGGTGTCTCTGTGGTGAACAAACAAGGAATCGGATATCTCACCGCAGAGGGCGCGGAGTAAAAAGAATTATCAATTTAACCCGCTGTCAATTCTTTTCAAAGTTTTGGCAGCAAACGAGGAGTATTGTTATGAAAAAGATCAAATATTTTTCATTTATCTTAATTTCGGCCTTGCTGGCTTCTTGTGCAACCAAGGAGTTGCGCGTGGCTGAATACCGCGTATCGGCCGACACACCGGACCCGACAAAGGCGCCGGATGAATATTATGTTTTGGGACCGGGGGATAGTCTAAATATTCAGCTCTGGAGAGAACCGACGCTTTCGGGCGCCGTGAAGGTCCGCCCCGACGGGTTTATCACTCTGCCTTTGGTTAACGAAGTTCAGGTAACCGGCTTAACCACCGCAGAGTTGAGAAAGCAATTGGAGAGCAAGTTTAAGGAATTTGTCAGAGACCCCATTGCTATCGTCCGGGTCGAAGGCATTGCCTCCAGCGAGGTTTTTCTGGTCGGCCAGGTTACCAAACCGGGAGCGTATCTCCTAACCGGAAACGACACGGTTCTTCAGCTTATCACTCGAGCCGGCGGGCCAACGATTTTCGCGCAACGGCGTGACATTAAAACCGTAAGGCGGACGGGCGACAAAGTTACCGAATATGTATCCGACTACGATGCTATCGTTGCCGGGGACCTTAAACAGGACATCATATTGCGGCCAGGTGATCGCATAATCGTCCCGTAAAAAGTTTTTTCTTCACGCTGATTTTTATCATCGTCAAAATCTGTAGAGGTGATCCATGCAATCGTCTCAAGAGTTTAATCTGTCTCAAGTATTGAACACCGTCAATCGCAGGAAGGATATTGTGGTTGCGGTGTTTCTGGTGATCGCGGCACTCACGTCTTACTTGGCCGTTATTTTGCCCAACATTTATCGTTCCAGCACGCTGATCTTGATTACACCGCAGAAGCTTCCTTCCTGGTACGTTGCATCGACCGTCACGGCGAATATCGAACAGCGTATGCTGGCTATGACGCAGCAAATTTTGAGCCGCACGAGCCTTGAGAGCATTATTCGTGATCTCAACCTTTTTACGATCGGCGCCAAGGCAATCAGTGTCGATGAAAGGGTGGAGAAATTGCGCAAGAAGATCAATATTGAAACCAACCGCAATGACACGTTTAAGCTCTCCTTCGATTCTGAAAGTCCCCAGACGGCAATGCAGGTAACGGCCCGTCTCGCTTCGCTCTTCATCAGCGAAAACGTCCGAGTGCGGGAGCAGCAAGCTACCGGGACGACGGCCTTCATGAACACCGAGGTAGAGCGCCTTCGACAAGAACTGGAAGAGCAAGAAAGCATTGTAAACTTGTATAAATCACAGCATCAAAACGACCTGCCTGAACAGTTGGATGCGAATCTTCGGACCTTGGAGCAAATGCGCCGTGAAATCGAGAGCAGCATGTTGCGTCTCACCAGCCTTGAAGAGAGAAAGGCGATGTTGGATAGGCAGGCGGTTGAAGCCGAGAGGATCGCGGCGTTGGCCGTGGTGGAAGACAAGTCGGGGACGGCGCGGGCTATCCTTTCCAGGGCCGGAATCGACGCGCGTAAGAGAGAGTTGGAGCTATTGCGCAACCGCTACAGTGATAAGCACCCCGATGTTATTAGCCTGAAAAAGGAAATCGCGAACATCCCGGCTGAAGGAGCGCGTGGTGTCGGAGAGTTGGCTTCAACTGACAGCGGCACTACCAAGTCTTTGGTTGGACAGGGGGGGGGCAGTCAGAGCGAAGTCTTGATGTCCGAAATAACTACGCTGCGCGAGAGAAATAAGAAATTACAGTCCGATATCGCGGCATATCAGGACCGTGTTAATACCACACCAATCCGCACCATCGAGCTTAAAAAGATTACGCGGAATTACGACATCACGTTGAGGAAATTTCAAGAACTTTTGAGTAAAGAATTCGATTCACAGCTGTCGGAGAATATGGAACTAAAACAAAAGGGCGAGCAGTTCCAAGTGGTGGATCCTGCGAACCTGCCCGAAGGTCCTGTAGCTCCCAATCGTTTACGGATTATCCTGATTGGGTTACTTCTGGCATTGGCGGGTGCCGTTGGTGCCGCCTTTTTGATCGAGAATCTAGACACATCAATCAAGGGAAACGAGGACCTGGACAGCTTCACTGACTTGCCTCTCCTAGCTGTTCTTCCGGTTGTGCCGTCGCGAGGAACTATCTTGGAGTTGCGTCAAGCCCGCATTATGCTGTTGCTGTATTCCGCAGGTGCTTTGGCACTCGGGATGTTTTTGATTCGTCTTTTTGGGTCAATGCTACCCATGCGATAGATTTTTATCTTTTAAATCTTCAACAGAACCACTTCAACAAAGTTTATCGAGTCAAAACGTCATCAAAATAAAATCCGAAATTCGAATATCGAAATAGGAAAGGCGGAATTTTTTGCTTTTGATCATTTGAAATTGTTTCGAATTTAGGATTTCGAGTTTCAAGTTTATTCTCCCTTCTCATTCTTTGGCGTGCTTTGCCCTCCGATTTTACTCATCCTTCGATCTCCCTCAGGATGACCCTGAGCAATGTCGAAGAGGTCAGGGTGGTGAGGTTCTCGAACCACGTCTTCGCGCGAGTGATCGTTTTTCCAATTCCGTTAATCGGGTATGCACTTCATTCCCCCTGCTAATTTCTTGATGTGCGGCAACGCAGCCCCACATTCGCTAGCATCGGGTTTTCTGCATGTATTTCGACTGAAAGGGAAGTCCCTCGCGGTATCGGGTTCCGGCGATGCGTCAGAAGCCGTCGCCGTGCGTTTGGGGGAATCAAGTGCATACCCAGTTTCCGTTATTGGTGTCTCCATCGGGGATGGTTGAAATCCCTCGCCTTCAGGCGAAGCAAGTTTGAGCGAAATGTGAGCCAGGCGAACATGAGCGGCGTTTGCGGCGACAAGGTTAAACCAAATCGTCATGCCCGCACAGGCGGGCATCCAGGCTGTGGTGCGAGAGAACTGGATTTTCCCTTTCGGGGGAATGACGGGAGGGATCAATTTGCGGTCGGCTTCAAGCCGACATGTTTTTAGTCCCTCGGCTTTCAGCCGAGGGTTGTTGAATAAGAGTAAAAAGGTATGTTGCCCATTTACTGCGAACATTTCGGCCTCACCCGGGAGCCCTTCAATATCACCCCGGATCCCAGCTTTCTCTATTTGAGCGAAGGCCACAGGGAGGCATTGGCGCAGCTTGTCTACGGTATCAAGTCACGGAGAGGCTTCGTGGTCTTGACCGGTGAGGTCGGCACGGGCAAGACGACCTTGATTCAAAGCTTATTGGAGGAGCTAAACGGCAGTACGAAGACGGCTCTTATCTTTAACATGATCGTCAGCCCGAAGGACCTGTTGCGCTATGTCTGCGAGAAATTCGGGCTCGTTTCCGACCGGGAAAATGAGAGAGATGTTCACGATTATCTTTCTCTGCTGGAGCGGTTTCTTCTTGACTCTTACCGCAACGGCGACAACGTCGCCGTGATCATTGATGAGGCGCAGAATTTGTCTACGGAGGTATTGGAGAATGTCCGGCTCTTGTCCAATTTCGAAACCACGCGGGACAAGTTGCTTCAGATACTTTTAGTCGGTCAACCCGAACTCAGCAGCCGTCTAAACGCCTCGGAGCTTCGCCAGATCAAGCAACGGGTGGCTTTGCGCCACCATTTGCACCCGCTGAATATATCGGAATGTAGAGCCTATATCGCCAAGCGTCTTGAAATCGCGGGAGGCGATATTTCCCTTCTGACGCCCGAGGCGGCCGGGGTGGTGCACAGTTATTCCGGCGGCATTCCTCGTCTCATAAATATCCTTTGCGATAACGGGCTGCTGACGGCGTATGCCTTGCGGAAAAAGAGCGTTGAAACGGCGATGATCAGTGAGATTGCTCGAGACCTTCAGCTCATTCCGACGGGGCGGATAGTCAAGGAATCCGTCGTTTCGGGCTTGACCGGGATGATTTCTTCGTGGCCCGGCCGGCGAAATTTGCAGCACGCCGCTGCGGGACCTGCGTATAAACCTACGTTGCCAAATTTCGATCAAACTACGGCACAATCGGGGATCGGTGCGAGGAACGCAATCGGACCCAATCCAGAAGCCAGGAGCGCAGTGGCTCCGGAAGGAAAATCGCCGAGTCAAACTGTACCAACACTCGAGACGGCATCCGATACTATACCGGCGCGATTTTTTGATTCCATGACCCGTGCACTCACAGACGCGATGGGTCCGATGGCCGCCTTTGTCGTTACCGATCTCGTTGCCGACATGGGTGAAACCTTAAAGGCATTTCCCAAGCGGCGCGTTGCGAGGCTGGTTGAAGAAACGAGCCGAGAAATCTTAAGCGAACCGTTGAAGGCCGGTTACCAGCGAGTCATGTTTGAGGAAATTAGAGGGATCAACGTCCAAAAATAGCGCCCATGACGCCAGGAGAGCACGCTTTCCTGCCGGGCCGTGCGAGCATTCTGGCAATTAGGCGCTTACCTCTTAAATCTTCAAGAGAACGGCTTCAACAAAAATTATCGCGCCAAGATGCCAAGCACGCAAAGAAAGACTCCTTGTCATTTCGACCGAAGGGAGCCTCTTTTTTAGATCTCTCGCATTCGCTTGGGATGACGGGCCTCGGCCCGTCACCTTGGCGACCTTTGCGCCTTTGCGCGAGTCGTCGTTTTTCCGAGTCCGTAGTCCAACAATTCAACCGAAATTTTCAAATATCTTTAATTGGACTTCAAACCAAGAACATGGTGTTTCAAAACCAGGTCGATTTTAAGAAAAGGATTGGAGATGAGATATGAGCAGAGTAACTGATGCGCTTCGACGGGCTTCCGAAGACGGCGGGCAGAAGATCACACGTGCCGTTGATGAACTGGAGGAAAGGAACGGAGACACCAAGAACGGCGATCCCATTGTCTATGAGGCCTCCGCCTCTAAGATGATTATGAACCCAGGGAGCAGTTGGGCGATCAGCGGCAGGGTAACCGATGCTCACAATTCACGCGCGGGAGCGGACTTTGACCCTGCCGTCCCGAACATGCCCGATGCGTATCCAAAGCCGAAGCGTGGCTTAAGAGAAGCGATGGAGAACCTGCTTTTCGGCCGGGATTTGGCGAAATATGAAGCCTATCCGCTGGTAGCCGTGGGGCAAAACAACCCGGGTGGAGAACAATTCAAAATTCTCCGCGAACAGATTAACAAAATCGGCAGCGGAGTTGGGCACCGAACAATTTTGGTCACGAGTCCGGTCAAAGGAGATGGAAAAACCACCGTAGCGGCAAATCTTGCCGCGGCGATGGCCCTGGATTATGAGCAACAAGTACTTCTGATCGACGCGGATATGCGCAGCCCTTCAATCCACCGGTATTTCGGCATCAGCTCCACCCCCGGTCTTTCGGAATACCTTGGTTCAAACAACGGTGCGGACTTAGTGAGTTATGTCCAGAACACTTCTCTGCCTGGGCTTCGAGTTCTGCCGGCCGGCAATTCCTCGGCTGTTTCGGCTGAACTGCTGGCTACGGAAAGGATGAAGAGTCTTGTAAAAGGAATACCCGATCTATTTCCCGGTCACCAAGTCATCATCGATACCTCGCCGATTCTTTCGACCTCCGATCCCTTGGTTCTTTCCCGGCTGACAGACGGAGTCGTCATGGTCGTCCGCGCCCAGAAAACGCCCCGTTCCTGCTTATCATCTGCATTGAAGTCGCTGGCAACCTCCAAAATCATTGGGGTCGTCCTCAACGGAACTGAGCTCGGAATGGAATCCCGATATTATCAATACGTTCCGGTATCCTAGATCCTCTTTAAACCAGCGACGATTACCTCAGCGTATTTTTCTGGCGGCTATTGTGCCATTGCGGCTAACCATGAGTGGTTAGAAGGGTAAGGGGCTGGAATTAGAGGACGCGTCTTTCATCAATCTCCACGGCTGACTCTTATTTTTGTTTCGCCAATGCGCCAAGTACGTAAAAAACGATCCGAGATCCTTTGAAATCACAGGCCTGGAAGTTTTCACGTCGATCGATAAATGAGTAGGGCTTAAAGCCGATGCGCTTATTCAACAGATATTTCTCGGCCTATGATCTAGTTTTGCCTTTTGGAGACATTTTCCTAACCTTGTTTGTCACTATGGCGGCACGGCAAGCGATGCTGCTCGTGGGCTTTTCCGACGTCGTGGGCTGGAGCCAGTGGCTGCTGTTGGCCGGATGGATCACGGTTATCGTTGTTCTGTCTTTTTACTATGCGGAACTATATGAGATCGATCAGGCACTCTCACAAAGAGAACTTATTCTTCGTTTCGCCAACGGGTTCGGCATCGCATGCATATTTATCGCGGTTTTCAGTTATCCCATTCAACAGCCCGGGTTCAGGAGGATATATCTCGTTGTGATCTTCTTGATGGGTCTGGGGCTCTTCGCCTGGCGGTTGCTGTTCGCAAAGATTCTGAAAGACCGAGGCATTCACAGCAAGATTGCGATCATCGGAACCCAAAAAATCGGGATGTTGGTCGCCGAGACCCTCGCCGCGAAGAAACATTTGGGGTTGAAGGTTGCCTATTTCGTCGGGCCGGAAGCCGGTCAGCTTACCCTTTCTTATGGCAACCCTCGCCGGATTACCATACCCCTTGTCGCACCGGAGTCGACCGTTGCGTTAGCGGAACAGGAGGGGATCAGCAGAATCTTGATTGCCGGACCCGAACGAGGTCAAAGGTTTCCCGCTCGCGACCTCGTGACGCTGCGGCTCAAGGGAATTCCGATAGAGGAATGCCACACCTTTTACGAGCGGCTCATGAGCAAGATTTCCATAGTCAACCTGCGGCCGAGCTGGATTCTTTTTTCCCAAGGTTTTCAGCGTACGACTTGGATCATGTTCACCAAGCGCGCGATGGATTTAGTTGCGGCGGTTTGTGGTTTGGTCCTATCCGCTCCGATCACCTTGATCACCGCCGTTGCGATCAAGCTGGATGGCCCCGGGCTGGTTCTCTATCGCCAAGAGAGAGTGGGACAGAATGAAAAGCCCTTCATGCTCTACAAATTCCGCTCAATGGTTTGCGACGCCGAAGCCAAATGCGGTCCGTCGTGGGCAGGGAAAGACGATCCGAGGGTTACACGCGTCGGCCGGATCATTCGAAAACTCAGAATCGACGAAATCCCCCAGATGTTTAACGTACTCAAGGGAGAAATGAGCTTCGTCGGGCCTCGGCCAGAACGTCCGTTTTTCGTTTCCCAGCTCAAAGAAAAGATACCGTATTATCAGTTCCGATTTTCCGTTAAGCCCGGCATCACCGGCTGGGCACAAATCTCGTATCCCTATGGAGACAGCGAGGCGGACGCCATCGAAAAACTCCAATACGATCTTTACTACACCAAGTATCTGTCTTCTCTTTTCGACCTGCAGATCATCTTTGAGACCATCAAGGTAATTCTCCTCGGCCGAGGGGCCCGGTGACGGCCATTCATGGCTATCGCGGCGCACGGCTCTTACTGATCAATTGATGAATAAACACCTCCTGCGGTGCCGGAGGTGTTTATGTCATGGCGAAATTCAAGGATTCCTTGTCAGCTTTGCGTCGCCGGTAGCTAGGGAAAGTTAAGCGACACTCAATAACCGCAAACCGGGTGCACCTTCATGCTAAACGCTCTTACAGTTGACGTCGAGGACTACTACCACGTCTCGGCATTCGAGTCGGTGGTGCGCCGCGAATCGTGGAATCAATACGAGAGCCGGGTCGAGAACAATACCCACCGGGTTCTCGACATGCTCGACGAGCGGCGCGCGCGAGCCACCTTTTTCATTTTGGGCTGCGTCGCGGAGCGTCATCCGGCGCTCATTCAGGCCATTCAGCAACGCGGACATGAAGTCGCTTCCCATGGCTACTCACATCGGCGTATTTACAAGCAGACGCCTTCGCAGTTTCGCGAAGAAACACACAAGGCGAAAAGAATCGTCGAAGACCTCATCGGCCAAGCTATCCTCGGCTATCGCGCTGCGAGCTATTCGATAGTTGGCAAAAGCCTCTGGGCGTTGGACGTCCTGGCGGAGGAAGGTTTCCGATATGATTCCAGTATTTTTCCCGTCAGGCACGATCTGTACGGCATACCCGGCCACCAACGGTTTTCCTGCGCCATCGAGCGCAACGGTGGCGGGATGATGTTGGAGATCCCGCTTTCCACCGTTCGCCTCGCCGGAATGAACATACCCGTGGCCGGGGGAGGCTACCTCAGATTGTTCCCCTATACATTCACGCGCCAGGCGCTCCGGCAGCTAAATCACTACGAGCGGCAGCCGGCCGTGGTCTATTTTCATCCCTGGGAGATCGATCCGGACCAACCACGGATAAACGGCGGCTGGCTCAGCCGCTTCCGCCATTATACGAACCTGCGCGGTATGGAGAGCAAGCTGCGCAAACTTTTTTCCGACTTTGCCTTCGCTCCAATCCGCGAGGTTTTCGCTCCCGCGCTGGACCGCCAAGGGATTAAAGCCGATGCGGCCTGAGATCACCGCGAACGGCGATTCACCGAACGAAACCGAGTGGGACGCCTACGTCGAAGCGCACCCCGGCGCCACCGGCTATCACTTGTTCGCTTGGCGGCGCGTCATCGAGCGCGTATTCGGACATCAAACGGTTTACCTTGCCGCGCGGGACGAGCAGAAACGCATTCGCGGCGTGCTCCCGATGGTATTTCTTTCCAGCCGGCTGTTCGGCCGCTTTCTTGTTTCCCTTCCCTTCGTAAATTACGGTGGCCTGTTGACGGACGACGCCCACTTCAGAGAAGCTTTGTTGGAGCGGGCGATAGAGCAGGCAAAGAAGCTTGGCGCCCACCATATCGAGCTCCGACATCAAGACATGTCCGACTTATGCTGGCCGCAAAAGCAGCACAAGGTGTCAATGCGCTTGGAGTTGCCGGGTGAATTCGACGTGCTGTGGAAAAAATTCCCGGCAAAACTTCGTAGCCAAATCCGCCGCGCCGAAAGGGAAGGAATGGACTTTCGTCTTGGCGGAGAGGATCTCATAAACGATTTCTACGCGGTCTTCTCTAGAAATATGCGTGACATTGGGACTCCCGTATACGGGCCGGAGTTTTTTGCGGAAATCCTGCGCGCTTTTCCGGCGAACTCGCGGATCGGGGTGGTGTACCTAAACAAGGATCCCGTAGCGGCGGGGTTCCTTTACGGTTTTCGCCAGGTGTTGGAGATCCCTTGGGCCTCGTCCGACCGGCGCTATAACCGACTCGCTCCCAACATGCTGCTCTACCGCTCCGTGTTGGAGTATGCCTGTTGCGAGGGTTTCCGCGTGTTTGATTTCGGCCGCTCGACTCCCGACGGCGGTACCTACCGCTTCAAAGAACAGTGGGGCGCGCGTCCGGTACAGCTTAGCTGGCATTACTGGCTGTCCAACGGCGGGCCGCTCCCGGATCTGAGCCCATCGAACGAAAAGTTTCGGTTGGCTATCTCGTTGTGGCAACGACTTCCTTTGATGCTGAGCCGATGTTTTGGGCCGACCATCGTCAGGTACATCCCGTAAACCACAATTAACGCAACCCGGAAGATACCATGAAAATCGTATTCGTCAGCGGTGCGCGGCCGAATTACATGAAAATCGCGCCGCTCATTTGGGCGATCCGGAGGCTTAAGCAGCAGGGTATTGCGGATATTCAATTTGCATTGATTCACACGGGACAACACTATGATCCGCAGCTCTTTGACGTTTTCTTCCGAGAGTTGGATCTCCCCCCGCCGGATTACTCGCTCGGGGTCGGCTCCGGTTCGCACGTCTACCAGATCGCCCAGGTCATGGAGCGTATCGAGCCCCTGGTCGAAGCAACACAGCCCGATGTCGTCGTCGTGGTGGGTGACGTCAACTCCACCCTCGCCGCGGCCCTTACCGCCGCGAAGCTGGGAATTCCTCTGGCGCATGTGGAAGCGGGCCTGCGTAGTTTTGATCGGACGATGCCCGAGGAAACCAACCGACTCGTCACCGATACTCTGTCAGATTTTCTCTTCGTCTCCGAGGAGAGCGGCAGAGAAAACTTGCTGCGCGAGGGCATCGCTTCGGGCAAAATTTTCTTCGTCGGCAACGTTATGATCGACTCGTTGCAACAATCCCGCCTTGTATGGGAATCCTCAAAGATCCGCGACGACATGGGTTTGAGGAATGGCGACTACGGCGTAGTTACGCTGCACCGTCCCTCCAACGTCGACAACCCAGACACGCTGAGGCAGATCATGGGGGCGCTTGCAGAGGTAGCGAAAGATATCCCGATCATCTTTCCGGTCCATCCCCGAACTCGCAAACAGCTCGAACTCATGAATGGCTCAGCACCCAGCCTGTGCTTGCGCAGCGGGCGCATAGAGGCCGATGGAATCTATGACTTGGAACCGCTCGGGTACCACGAGTTTATGGCTCTGGTTGCCGGCGCACGCGTAGTTTTGACCGACTCGGGTGGTATTCAGGAGGAGACCACTTTCCTCAACGTTCCGTGCTTGACGCTGCGGCACAACACCGAGCGTCCCGTAACGGTTAGCCACGGAACCAACCGTATCATCGGCACCTCGCCTGCGGCGATCGTGGAAGAAGCCTCGCGTGTTTTAAAAAACCCAAAGCCTGCGCTACCTCCTCCTCCGCTTTGGGACGGTAAGTCTGCTGACCGGATCTTATCAATCCTGGGCGCAGAAAAGGCGGCGTAGTGGCTTAAGAGTTAGATGCCACGAAGTCGGACAGAGCATCGGGTTGTGTAAGTTGATATGAGCACTGCTCCCTGTCGATTCTGCGGGTCTAAATTGACCCGCACTTTTGTTGATCTGGGAATGTCTCCCCTGTGTGAGAGCTATCTAACAGCGGAACAGCTCAATCAAGGGGAAATGTTTTATCCCCTCCACGTGTATGTTTGCGGCAGCTGCTTTCTTGTGCAACTGCAGGAATATGTGCGGCCTGAGGGTATATTCACCGATTATGCGTATTTTTCCTCCTATTCTGATTCGTGGCTGCAACACGCCAAAACTTATACCGATATGATCGCGGCGCGCTTGAATCTTGGCGTTCACAGTCAGGTCGTGGAGCTAGCGAGTAACGACGGATACTTGCTGCAGTACTTTGTAAAGAAGCGTATCCCGGCTCTAGGGGTCGAGCCGGCCGCCAACGTGGCTGAGGCAGCCGTGCAAAAGGGCGTACCAACAATTGTGAAATTCTTTGGCGCCGAGACCGCTCGTGATCTCGCTGCCGACAACTGTACCGCGGATCTACTCATCGGAAATAATGTATTGGCGCAAGTGCCAGATCTTAACGATTTCGTCGCAGGAATGAAAATATTGCTGAAGTCCTCGGGTGTAATCACGATGGAGTTTCCGCATCTCATGCGGCTCATTAACGAGAATCAGTTCGACACCATTTACCATGAACATTTTTCCTATTTTTCTTTCGCCACCGTCGAACGAATTTTCGCGGCGCATCGATTGACTATTTTTGATGTTGAGGAGCTGTCCACGCATGGCGGCTCTTTGAGAATTTATGCCCGTCATAGCGACGCTGCTGATAAACCGGTAACCAGTCGGGTGGGAGATGTTAAGGCTGTAGAAGAAGCTGCCGGCCTCTCACGCGTGGAAACTTATCTGTCGTTTCCCCGTAAAGTGGAAGAGACCAAGCACAAGCTGTTAGAGTTCCTGGTCAAAGCCAAGCGGAACAGTCAATCGATTGTCGGCTATGGCGCACCGGGGAAGGGAAATACTCTTCTTAACTACTGCGGGATCCGAACGGATTTCATCGATTACACCGTGGATAGAAATCCTTACAAGCAGGGAAAATTCCTGCCGGGCACTCACATAGCGATCTGCCATCCGGATAAGATTCGTGAGACGAAGCCGGATTACATTTTGATTCTGCCCTGGAACCTCAAAGATGAAATCATAGAGCAGATGAACTATGTGCGGACCTGGAGCGGTCAGTTCATCGTGCCTATCCCAGAGGTGACGGTGTATTCGTAATCAGTAGAAATCTGCGCGGGCAGAAACGCTAAGTCACAAACATGGTTCCCGACCTTTCGTCCTCGCAATATCACCGGCAATTCGGCGATAGGTAAACAGAAAGAGACAGGTTTGAACATCATTGAACTCACCGAACGGCTAAACACGGACGCTATTGGCGATGATATGTATCGCCTTATTTGCGATCTCTATTCTTTCTGTCGCAGCCTTACGGGTAATGGAATTCGCCAAACGCTACGCACAGTTGGGCAGTATATCCCGCTTTCTACTTATGAAATTCCTACCGACAAGCAGGTCCTTGATTGGACGATCCCCAACGAGTGGAATATCAAGGTCGCTTACATTAAAAATTCGAAAGGACA